>Ga0115000_10000922_pt1 | contig 26743 bp, 18 predicted proteins | sample ArcticOcean_MG_C_6_FD_89690 | JGI IMG/M metagenome (GOLD analysis project Ga0115000, IMG submission 89690) | Marine microbial communities from western Arctic Ocean - ArcticOcean_MG_CB8_128 | ecosystem: Environmental > Aquatic > Marine > Oceanic | place: Arctic Ocean: Canada Basin | collected... | reverse complement strand
TTCAACGATACCGTTCCGGCCACCGCCGGCACCACCGAAGAGATGGGATTTATTGTCGAGGGACTCGACGGGAAATTGTCCGCTCGGTTCAACTGGTATGAATCCGCTGTAGTCAACAACCGTTACGAAGAAGGTTCCCTCTACCAATCGGCATCAATCCTGGAGGGTCTGGCTCACCAATTGAGTAATCCTGCCAACAGTGGTTTCACTGTTGCGGATGTCCAAGCAGTGTTGCCTCCCGCTGGTGTGATTGGATCGAGTGGTTTCCAAGTTGACTGGAGCAACCCCGATGCCGCGACAACTGCTCGGAATTCTTCCGATACGGGAACGCAGGACTTCATGGCCAAGGGTATGGAAGTAGAAATCGCTTACAATCCGATCGCCGAGTGGACTCTGCTCTTATCGGCGGGTGAGCAAAAAACCATTGCCAATAACACCTACCCGGAGATGCGGCGTTATGTTGACGAATTCGTCCTCGCTAATTGGGTGAATAGCAGCTTCGCCAAGAACTACCACATCAACGAAGCTGGTCAGACTCTCGCTGAGCGGGCGCAGGTTAGTATCGTCGAAGCCGTCCAACGCGCAACATTGCAAGACGGTAGCCCTGCTAAAGAACAGGCCAGATGGCGCGCCGCCTTCAACACGGCCTACCAATTCGGGGCTGACAGCGATATCATTCCGAACTGGTTGGGTGACCTGACTGTTGGTGGTGGCATTCGCTGGCAGGACAGAACGGGTATTGGCTTTAAAGTGGGCACCAACGTATTAGGTGACCTCGCTTTGGACGTCAACCAACCGTTCGTTGCTCCGAGGGTCACGACAGCCGATGTGTTCGCTCGGACGTCCTATAAGCTGAAGAATAATCGCTCCATCGACTTGCAGCTTAACATCAAGGATCTCACGAACCATGATGGTCTGATTCCGTTCGTTGCTAATCCTGACGGTGGACAATTCTACCGTATTGGGGAGGGCCGCTTGATCTCAGCTTCGGCAACGCTTAACTTTTAGTTCAAAGGGTTAGTTTTGTTTCAATAAGGGCTCCCCGGTTTCGGCCGGGGGGTCTTTTTTTTGGATACGTTGGGTTCTTGATACGCGATGAAAGTAGTGGTGCTCGTTGAACTGTTTTCGAAAACCTATTTCTCGCAAAACGAGAATCTGTTGACCTCGAGAAGGCGTCGTAGGTCACGGCTCCGAGTAGCAAAGTGGTTTGCTCAAGTTGCAGGGCGTAGTTCTGTTCGTCGCGGGTGATGTCCGATTCGTTGAAGTCAAAATTGACTGGTTTGTAGTCGAAGGTAAAGTCGCTAGCGGAGAGGCTGACATCGAGTTCCCAATCGGCTATCGGGGCAGCTATTATCGAGCTCATTTGAAAGAGCGAGACATCGGAGGAATCGATCAGTTCAAGTGAGCCGTCCGTTCGTTTGATTCCAGCCTGAGCGAGAATGGGAGCGACTGCGGCGGCGATCGCGCAGGAAATGTGAGATTTAAGGCTCATCGATCGAAAATTAGCGACAAGCCGTGCAACCAGCTGCTTGAGCTCCTCCTGAGACGGAGCTTCCCGGTTCGATTTGGGAGATAAGATTGACCCTAACGGTTTCGGCAGGGTTGTCTGAAAAGGTCATGCCGTCTTTCGAAACATACTGCTGTTGGTAGACTGGAACGGACGTTCAAACGGAGAGGGCTATCGCTGCGATACTAAGGAAAAGAGGAAGCCTCAGCTGTAAAGGATCGGTTATAAAGGGTTTACGTTGGTTCATAGCTCGTTATTTGAAGGAGTGTTCGGGGCGGTTTTTTATTCCCGTAAAAGATGGGCCTAATGAGAAGCCTTTAAGTAATGCGTTTCTGGTTGTCGAAGAAACGGGTGAAGTTGGCAATTGATCGCGGTTTTTCGATTTCGCAGAAGGAAGCGAGATCGGCAAGGGCAGGGAGCTCTGCTCTGCGGCTAAAAAACTGCGAAGTCCAATTTCCGTCATTGACGGCTTGCCCGGTCCTGAACACAAGTGGCCCCTTTTCCTGATTCGCTCGTTTTCGACCCTAAAAATTCTCTTCCTATGATCGCATTGCAAAACATCAAACTCCAGTACGGAGAACGCTATCTCTATAAAGATGTCAGCGCTACGATTGGGGCGAAGGATCGGATCGGGTTGGTTGGGAGCAATGGGTCGGGCAAGAGTACCTTGCTCAAGGTGCTTTGCGGTTTCGAGGAAATCGATGGAGGCAAGGTCGACAAGGCGAAATACGTTACGTTTGGCTACCTGCCTCAGGATGGCATCAATATGCACGGCCGGACCTTGTTCAAGGAAACCGAAACGGCGTTTGCCGACGTGTTGGGACTTCAAGCGAAAGTCGATGAGGCGGAAACGCGTCTCGACGAGATGGATACTTCGTCAGATGAATTTTACGAGACGCTCGAATTGATCGGGACTTGGGAGCATCGTTTGGAAGATCTGGATGCGGGTAAGCTGCCTTCTCGAATTGAGTCGGTTTTGCTAGGACTCGGTTTTTCCAGTTCCGATATGGAGCGCAAGACGGAAGAATTCAGTGGTGGGTGGCAGATGCGTATCGCTTTGGCCAAGCTTCTATTGGCTAATCCTTCGCTGCTGTTGTTGGACGAGCCAACCAATCACCTTGATGTGACATCTCAACAGTGGTTAGAGGATTTTCTTTTGGGCTATGAAGGTTCTTTACTGATGATCTCTCACGATCGCGGATTCTTGGACGAGATTTGCAATCGGACATTCGAATTGTCGCTGGGCTCGCTTCACGTATACAGCGGCAACTACAGCGTATACGAAAGGCAAAGCGTAGAACGTAAAGAGCTCCAGATGAAGGCGTACAAGAGTCAGCAAAAGGAGATTCAGCAGGCGGAGCAGTTTATCAATCGATTTAAGGCTAAGGCTTCCAAGGCCAAACAAGCGCAAAGCCGGATCAAAGCGCTCGATAAGATTGAGCGTATTCAAATCGATAAAGAGGAGGATAGCGTTTCCTTCTCCTTCGCTGCTCCTCCGCGGAGCGGGCAGACGGTTATCAATTTGATGAATATTTCTAAGTCCTATGGCGACTTGTCGGTTATTCGCGATGCGAATCTTCGAATCGAACGAGGTGACCGTATCGTGGTCGTGGGCGTGAATGGAGCGGGTAAGACGACCATCGCGAAAGTTATCGCGGGCGTGGAGCCTTATCAGTCAGGCGACCGAGAGATTGGTCAGAGCACTCACATCTCTTACTTCGGGCAGCATCAGGCGGATGAGCTGGATAAGAGCGTTACGGTATTGGCAACTATGGAGGAAGCGGCCGAGGGGAAGAATGCGACGAATATTCGATCGATTCTCGGCACCTTTCTTTTTCGAGGCGACGATGTTTTCAAAAACGTGAGCGTGCTTTCCGGTGGGGAGCGTAATCGTTTGGCGTTGGCGAAGATGCTGGCCCGGGCGGCGAACTTTCTTATTCTCGATGAGCCTACCAATCACTTGGATATGCGTTCTCAGGATGCGCTTCAACGAGCGCTCAAGGAATACACTGGAGCGTATTTAATCGTATCTCACAATCGGGCCTTTGTGGATCCGTTGGCGACGAAAGTTTTGGAAATTCGCAAAGACGGGCTTTCGCTGTTTCCAGGAAATGTATCAGATTATCTGAGACATCTGGAATTGGTAGAAGCTGTAGGGAAGTAGTTGTTTTGGGTAGGGAGGTATCGCTGAGACCTCCGCGCTTTCCGCAACGGCTCGCTCGGCGATCGAGCCCTACCTTAGTCCGGCATCTCGTCGGGACTGCATTTGCATTGCCTTCGGTTCTCTATGTTGAGAGTGAGGTTGCCAATCTGTATTCTGGAGTGAATTCGCTCTGTTTTCTAGAGAGATTTCAGAAAAGCGACGAGGGCGGCTTTGTCTTCGATGGTGAGTTGGAGGCCTGCTTTGGGATGTTTGGCGAGATTTGGGTCGAGCGTATCTGACTGGCGGATACCGGTGCTGTAGTGCTCTACGACTTCTTCGAGAGTGGCGAATCGACCGTCGTGCATATAAGGGGCCGTTAGGCTGAGGTTACGGAGGGATGGGGTGGAGAACTTGTTTTCATCTGACCTTTTGCCGGTGAACTCGTTTCGGCCTTTGTCTGTGCTGGGCGCGAGGCCGTTGTTGTGGAATTCGTTGTCGGTTAAGAGGGCTCCGCCGTGGCAATGAAAGCAGTCGGCCCCATATCGACCGGAGCGTGGTTCGTATTCTGTCATGAACAGTTCGAAGCCACGTTTCTCTTGTTCGGATAGACTGGCTTTTCCGGCCGCTGCTTGGTCGAATTTCGAGGTATAGGAGGTCAGGCTGAGAAGGTAGTTTTCTAAGGCTAGGGCGATGTGTTCCGGGGTGATCTCTCCGGGCGTAAATGCTTTTGCAAAGTTCTGTTGGTATTCGGGAGAGGACTGTAGGCGAACTACGAGTTCCTCGATTGATATCCCCATCTCGTCTGGGTGTTGCAGCGGGTTAAATACTTGCTCTCGAAGTGTGGAGACGCGACCGTCCCAGAAGAATTCATCTTTCCAGGCGAGATTGAAGAGCGGCATGGAGTGGCGGCGCGTTAGGTTCTCGCTGACTCCTTGGCTTAGGGCGCGGCTATCGGAAAATGCTTTGTCGGGCTCGTGGCAGCTGGCGCAGGAGATGGTTTTGTTTAGGGAAAGATTCGCATCGAAGAAGAGCTTTTTTCCAAGCTCGACGCGTTCGACCGTAAGAGGGTTATCCGTTGGGAGATTCGGTATCGGGAATGTTCGGCCGGTTTTGAAAGGAAACGGAGTTTGTTCTGAGGGGAGGTCGATTGGTTTGGGCCTGACGGTCGTTCGAATTGTCGAGACCTGTTGAATACTACTTAACCTGAAAGATGACGGAAGGTTTTGCTGAAGCTTCTGGGCGATGCTGTCGTCCGTATGCGAGTGGGTTGAGTTGCCGTCCTCTTGGAAGGAGAGTGGCGAAGGGAAGCCGAGGAGCTTGCCTAGGTCGAATTCCAACTGGAGTTGCGAGCCTCGCTCGTGTTCGAGCTGAATAGGTATGTTGACAACTGTCTTGTTGGGGTCGTTGGCGAAGTGATAAACGTAACCACTGAGCGATTTGTCGTTTTTGTAGAAACGACCTTCTAGGGCCATGAAGATGTAGCCGGTCGCCCAGGTCCAATGGAGTCGGTTGAAGTCGGGGTTGAGAGGGTGTTTGGCTGGGTATTGGGAGGGATCGGAATGGTTTGCCTCTGGAGGGAGTCCGATCGAGAAACGGAGGGATCTGTATTTGTTGGGCGGGAGTTCCGTGTCGAAGTCTAGGATACGTTTGTTTGCATCGATGAAAGCGGATGAATCACTGGCGGGTAGCCATTCGCCCTCTTTTGTTTCGAAGGTAATTTCGGTGATGAGGTAACTTAGGCGGGTGAAGGAGTAGCGCTCCTCGGCGGTGTTTTGGTAGCGCAGCGAGTCGAGTTGGAAAGGCTGATCTCCGACGGTGTGGGTGAAAGAGAGACGGAGGGGTGCGGCGATTGTCGCTTTTGCGGAAAACGCTAGAAGGAGTAAGATTAGGACTTGGGATGAGGTTTTTTTAACCACTGATTACACTGATGGGCACTGATGCTTGGGTTGATGTGGACTAGGGGGTTATGATTGTGGATCACTGTAGCCGCCGCCGAGGGTGGTGTCGATGCTGCGGAGGTGGTTATAGGCTTCGAGGTCGCTTCCGGAGAGTGAATCGATGCTTAAAGATGACATCTCGTTTTCGTCGGAGGCAATGTTGTAGAATTCGAAGATCGGTGTGTCTGCGGTGCTGTCTTTGTCGCCGAAGATGATGAGTTTGAGGTATGGGTAGGTTTCGGAACGAATAGAGCGGCCGTTTCCTGAACCTTGTCCAAACATTTCGGATACGACGTATCGATCGCTCATGTCCTCTCCTCGAAGGAGGGGCGCGATGCTTTGGGAGTCGAGAATGAGGTTTGTAGTTGCCTCAGCTACATCGATATCTGCGAGTTCGAGAATTGTAGGGAATAGGTCGGCGCAGTGAACGAAGGTGTCTTCGGTGGTGCCAGCGGTCGCTGTGACATCTGGGCCTGCGGCGAGCATGGGTACGTGGATGCCACCTTCGTAGAGATCGCCTTTTGCATGGCCATCGCCAAAGGGAGCTTGGGCAACTTGGCCGGGAGTGCCGTTGTCGCCGAGCAGGATGATGTTCGTTTTATCTAGATCAACGGATTCGAGTAGGCGGCCGATCTCAGAGTCGAGCGCTTCGAGCGTTTTGATGTAGAGGTCGGTGTTTGAGCTGCCGCTGGTAGAGTATCCATTTTCGGGTGTTACGTAGGTTGCCGGATCGTGGAAGGGTGTGTGCGGCGCGTTGAATGCCATCCAGACGAACCAGGGGTTGTCGTCGCGGTCAACGATGTACTCGACTGCTTCGTTGACTTGGTCGGTGGTGGTGTAGGTGGTGACGTTTGAAGTGAGGATGCCGTCTTCGACTTTGCTCCAGTCGTTGTAGTCGGATACGCCACCTTGGAGGATGCCTGCGAATTTTTGCCAACCGCCTCGATCTGCGGGACCTGAACGGCCACCGCCTAGGTGCCACTTGCCGAACGAGGCGAGTCCATGTGGGGCTCCTTCGCTGGCGAGGAGTTCGGGGAGAGCGATTTCACTATCGGCGAGAGTGTTGTCTGTTCTTGGGTTGCCTACGCCGTTGCGGAAAGGGAGTCGGCCCGTTATCATGCTAGCCCGCGTGGGCGAGCAGAGTGGTTGGGCGTATGCATTTGAAAAACGGATACCGCGATCAGCGAGTTTCTCCATGTTTGGAAGAACGGGGAGTTTAGCGCCTGGAGAGGTGTTGTCGAAGGGGCTGAAGTCGATCGCCCAATCATCTACGATCAGTAGGAGGATGTTGTTCGCCGTGGAGGCTTCGATGATTATGGGATTCGTGGAATCGATAGTGGTCGCTGTGCCATTGGGAGGCGTGAACGTGAGGCTTGCGTTGTAACTACCTGGGTCGAGCGCGGATGTGTCGATCTCGAATTCTACGGCTCCGGTCGACTGGTCGTAGGCTAGGATTGTGACCGCGGTGCCGTTGACTGAGATGGCGACGGCGTCTTGTGGAGGAAGTGGCGGAGTGGTGGAGAAGGATACCTGGAAGGTGGTTTCGCCGCTTGGAGTTTGGGATGATGTTGGAATTGAGAGGTCGAATCCGGCATCGTCGAAATCCGCGACATCCGATAGCTCTACTCGGTAGAACAGAGAGTCCGCTTCGGAGAGGCCTGCGGTTTCGGTTGTAGATGCTTCTTGGTTGGCGTCTACGGCGACTGGGTTGGATATTTGTATCCATTCGTCGAAGTCGGCCGATTGCTTAATTACATAGGATCCGCCGTCGGCGCCGGACCATGCGATTGTTATGGTGTCGCTTTGGGCATCGGCGGTGAAGCTGGTTACCTGCGGGGCGGCTTCGGGACCGCCTTGGAATACGATGGTCGCTTCGCTTGGGATACTGTTGACCCGGTCGCCCTGCGGAGCGCCGAAGTAGTAGCGGCCAATGTTGTAAGGAAATTCTGGTGTGCCATCATCTTCGATACAGGTGAAGTAGGCCCAGGTGCCTTCGGGGAATTCGGGAGTCACGCAGTAACGGACATTGTATTCGTTTAGATCGAAGTGAGTGTTGGCATTGAAGACGCCGGTACCATCGTAGAGAGCGAGACCGGTGAGGTCGCCTTTGTAGGCGTAGTCTTCGAGATAGTGGCCAAGGGTGTAGGTGGCGTTAACATCTGGACCGTAGCGATTGGTGGCTAGGGTGGTGGAACTGACGGAGGAGTCGTTGCGGGCCATCCATTGCGGAAGGGTGGTGCGGCCTGTGAATGTGAGGCTTGTAGATCCGTTTACCCCGTCGCGTTTCTGGTATCCTGTCACCATCTTGCGGATGTCGCTGGCGGGGTCCATGGGGCTGTTGTAACCGTAGGGACCGTAGATTGGGAGGCCGTCGAGAACCCAGCCGATTATCGGTGAGTGGGTGCTGTTTCCACCAATTTGTTCGGTGTAGCGATTGGTGGCAGAGTCGTAGGAAACGGCGTCGCCAAGGAGGTGACGCAAGGCGGGTGGATTGGCGTGATAGTGATGGTTGGCTCCTGCTTGGTGCGCGTTGGCGGGGTCGAAGGTGACGCTTTCGTTTACGTATGCATCGCGGTTCCAGACTGCGTCGCCTTGGACTCCGTTATTGGGTCTGGCATCAGTCGCGCTCGAAGTTGAATAGGAGAAAGCGTCACGGGAATCGAACATGGCAATGCCGTCGACGAAGTAGCCGGTAGCCCCGAGACCAGTGCCGCTCTTAAAGGATGGGATAATACCAGGATCTAGAGGGAGTTCGTAGATGATGGCTTGGTTGGCCGGGTAGTTGACGAAGAGATTCGTTTTGGCTTCGTTTCCATACCAGGGACCCATGACATGGAAGCCGAGACCGCTAGTGCGAATGTAGACGTTTGTATCGGTGACGGAGACTTCGTGCACGCCGGCGTAGGTCGGCTGAGCCTGAACGCCTCGGCCCCGGGACCATGTGGTGACGGAGGCGCCTGCTGACTCCGCAGCCGTGGTTTCGTAGATTCGAGCGTAGCCACCGGATTGTTCGGTGTACCAGGAGGTGACGATCGGCTGGGCGGCGAGTGGACCTGCAGCTAACGCTAGGAGGAGAAGTGTATTGGATTGGCGTTTCATAATTTCGATCGTCTAGGAAAAGAGGAGGGCGAGGTGGAAGAGCCTAGCTAAGGTTAATTACGAAACAACCGCTATAAAAGTTACAAAATTGTAATCTTTGATTGGGAAAGAGGAGGCATTGTAGGTTCTACGCAGCTTTCAGCTTAAGCATCGGTCCTTTGAATCCCCGCGAAAAACGAGTGCTCCACTCTCCGTTAATACTCACAATAACTGAGATGACTATCAACGCCGAGCCGCCGAGCTCCGGACTAGAGAAACGTTCGCCCAGGAACAAGGCTCCAACTAGGATTGCTACTACTGGATTAATGTAGGCATGCGACGCTACAATTGTGGTTGAAGCCTTTTCGAGAAGGTGGTTGTAGGAAAGAAAGGCGATGATTGACCCAAAAATGATGAGATATGCCATCGCTGTCAGGCTCTCGAAGGAAACACGTTCTAACTCAAAACTCACGAGTTCGTTCCTGCTTCCCGCAACAATCAGATTAAAGGCTCCGCCCCAAAGCATCTGTAATGAAGTCTTCATTACGATAGACCCTCCGGAACTCACTTTTTTGTCCAAGCTGTGCCTATTGCCCATGAAACCACTGCAATTACGAGAGCCAGGATGCACAAGAAACTCGATCCGAAAGCATCGCCCTCGGCGATGGCTCCCTACCTATTCTTCTCGGAATAGGGGGCTGTCGATTACGGCGGCTATAGTGTCGATTATTCGGTATTCGTTTTCTGATGACGTTTCTAGGATTTTCTCGATTTCCCAGCGGTCGTGGGGCTCTTCTCCGTTGGCGTAGGTTAGTAGCTTGGAGATGAAGCAGCGTACGAAACGATCTCGATTGTTGTCGGAGAGCAGTTCTTTTCGGTATTCGATAATATCTTGATACTCGGTGCCGTTGCGGAAAACGGAGGTTGCATCGACGGGAATGGGTTTATTTTCCCAAGGTTTGGGAAGCGGAGGCAATCCTAGCAAAGCGAGTCGTTTGTCTTCTTTTTGAATCTCTAGAAGTTTGTTTCTGGATGGCTTGGGAGCGATCTGCATCGTGTATTCATCTCGCCATGCTCCGACGGGATCGAAGTTTTCGAAAGCGTATCCAAAAGGGTCGATCGCCTTGTGGCAGGAGGCGCAGTTTTCGTCTACGGTATGGGCTGCTAGGATCTCTTTAATCGTCTTGGCTTGGCGGACGTCTGGCTCTTCGATTTTGACGTCGGCCGGGGGAGGTTTGGGGTGGATGCCCATGAAGTTCTCCATCACGTAGACCGCGCGGTGAATTGGAGATGTTCCGAGACTGTCAGCAGTTAGTGTTAGGAACGCTCCCATGCCGAGCAGTCCGCCGCGTCGTCCGTCCTTGAAGGTGTGTTTGCGCAGTTTCGAGTCTTGAGGTACGTTTTTGATCCCGTAGACTTTCGCAAGGTCGGCGTTGATGAACGAGTAGTCAGCCGATAGCATCTCGGGAACAGGAATGTTTTTGTCTATGGCGTATTCGAAGAATCGGATGGCCTCGGCGACCATATCTTCGTTTAGGCGCTTACGATCGTAGAGTGGATAGTGCTCCGGGTCTGGGGACATGAAGTTGATCCGGTCTAGCTGGAGCCATGCGTTGGGGAATTCTTTGAGGAACTCGTTGGCTTCGGATTGTTTGAAATGTCGGGCGACTTCGGACCGAACGGATTGATGGTCTTGGAGCTTACCACTGTAGGCAGCATTGAGAATTTGCTCGTTAGGAGTGGTGCTCTTTAGAAAATAGCTGAGCTTCGTGGCGAAGCGATTTGCGGGTTCGCCGTCTTCGGGGTTGATGATGAGGAAGGAAGGCGATATTAGGATGGCTACGATGCCTTCCTTGAAGGCTTCGATATCGCCTAGCGTAGCTGCATTGGATTGAACGAGGTCGACGATCCGATCGAGTTCGCCGTCGCGGACTTCCCGGCGCCAAGCTCTTTCGGCGATTGGGCGAAGGATCGCTTCGGCATTTTTCGCTTTTGGTTTTTCGCCTAGCAAAGCGATCTGCCGTTGGGGAGGCCAGCTATCGTATAGAGGTCCTTCGATTTCGGCGTTGAAAAGGCGTGGACGAGGTCCTTGCCAATAGGAGACCCAATGAACCCAGTGCGAAGGCGCGGTGGAACGGTTTTTGGCTTTAGGTACGTCTTCGGTTACGACCTTGTGGTACAGCTTCGGATTGGTTTTCTGAATATAGTCGTGAGCGATTCGGTTTTGAAACTTAAAATTTCCGTTTCCTTTCATACGCAGACCATCGGTGGAATGGGATAGTTCGATCCTGGTTCCAGCGGCTATCCATTCGTCCAATTCGATTTCATGCGTTTTTTGGTCGGGTAGATCGTAGATCTTGATTCTATCGCCGAGATGGATGCCTAGTTTGATGGGATCCCCAGGGTACATTCCTGTGTCGTCGGAGTGATAGCGACCTCGGTCGAGACCTGTAGCGCGGATTTTCATACGGTATCGGCCAGTTTGAGGAATGGAATCGAAGTTATCGAAATAGGCATGAAGACGAATATCCAGAATATCGATACTCTTGGTTTCAGAATCGACAATGGGAGCTCTTCTCCGTTGGTTCAGACTCGTCATTCTAAAGTCCGTCGGGTCTACTTTGATTCGTTTGGTAGCGGGGCGTTTCCCGGAGAAAATCGTGGCGTCGACGATTTTTCGAAATGAAGTGATGTATTGTTCCAGATGAAATTGGCTTAGCCCTAGGACGTCACCATTGGTGTCGAATCCGTCTTGCAGGGTGTCGCCTAGGAGGTTGGCGACGGGTTGGTGAGTACCAAGATCTTCGATCATCAATACGTCGCGGATGCTGTTGGCCAGTTCGCGGTTATTTAGGCGGCGAGGTTTGATCCTTTTCGGAGCGTCATCTTGTTCGTGGTAACCGCGGACTTTTGCGGCGAGGAATTGGACTAGCTCATCGCGCTTGGCGCTGGTCAATTCGCTCTTTTCCGGTGGAGGCATTTCGTCGAGGGTCACGTAGTCGAGACTGTCTTCCCAGAGGAATGCGTTGTCTTCGTCCGGATTGCCTCCCAGATGACTGAGGCTGAAATCGCCTTTTAGTTTGTCGTCATTGTGACACTTCCCGCAGTGCATCTCCATCAGCTCCGGGTTGGCGTGGAGAGATGGAGAGAGGGAGAGAATTGCGGCGAGCGCAAGGTAGCGGCGGATCTCCGAGCCGCCATTTCTTGAACGTGGATGATGGTCGCTCGGAGATCGGCCGCTACCTTGGGAGTGGTGTAGTTGCTTATACATGACCGAATTCGAAGGCTCCCGTGCTGGTGTTGAACGTGTCGCGTTCGATTCCGAAGCGCTGTTGTAAAGTGACGTAAAGGTTGCACAGAGGCATGTTTTCGCCAGCGCTGTTGCGCGTGTCGACGTGGCCCATGTGTTTGAAGCCGCCGCCGGCAACCATTATCGGTAGGTTCCTATTGGAGTGCGTACCTCCGTAACCCATGCCACTGCCGAATAGGACAACCGTGTTGTCTAGCATGGTGCCATCCGAGTTCGGCTCTTTGATGGAGTCGAGTTTCTTGAGGCAGCGTGAGAGCTGAGAAATCTGGAACGATTCGATTGCTACCAGTTCGGCGATTACGTCAGCCTTTTTCCCATTGTGAGTACAAGCATGGTAACCGCGTGTGACGCCGTTTACGTCGGTATAACTGAGCTCGTTCGGGAATCCGACCGATGCGACGCGAGTGAGGTCTGTTTGGAACGCGTAGCCGATCATGTCGAAAATCGCGTTGTATCGATTTTCTACTGTCACTTCGTAGGAATTGAAATGCTCTGAGATATCGTAGACCGGCTTGTCGCGATCGATCCAGTTTGCCCGATCGGAGAAACTGCCTTCGAGTTCGCGGACGGACGTTTCGTATTGGTCCAGGCGATCTCTGTCGGCTTGGCTGCCGTTGCGTTTCAAGCTGGAAAGTTGATCGTTAACTGTATCCAAAATGCTGCCATTGCGTTCGATCAGTTCACGGCGCGTTTTTTTCTCTTTGGCGGAGAAATTGAGAAAGAGGTGGTCGAAGAGTTTTTGGGGGTCGGTGTACGGTTTGATTTCGACGCCGTTGGAATTCCAACTCATGCGAATACCGCGCTCGAGGGCGGTGTGGATCGATCCGAAACGAGTACTGCTGCCTGTGCGACGGGCGATTAGCTGGTCGATGGAGATATTCTTTTCCGGATAGGCGAGGCTGTTGGCAGGCAGAATACCGTTGAGGAAGGAGAGCTCGCGACCGTGACCGCTCACCATGCCATGATCGGTGTGGGAAAGAACGGTTAGGCGATCCTTTAGCCAGTTCATCGATTTGAGAGTTGGAGAGAGTGGTGCGTTTTTGCCGAATTGTTCGGGGAAGAAGTGTTCCGGGTGCATGCCTAGAGGATTTCCAACCACGAGGAACCGGGTGGGGACCTGGCCTGCGCTGCCGCTGGCGGCGAGCGATTCGAGTAGAGGGAGCGATAAGGCGCCTCCGATTCCTTTTAAGAATGAGCGTCGATTGATCTGCATATCGATAGAGGGTGGTCGTTGGTTGCTTCTGGGGTGGGCTTGACGGTGTTACTCCGCAGGGGGTACTAAGAGTTACATGTTTTTCGGGGGGACGGACATTGGTAGTGAAATATAAGTCTATTTCTCGCAACGCGAGAACCTATTGGCCCTGTGTTGCAGAGACACGAGGCCGAAGGCCGTTGTTTCTTCGAAACAAATAGGTGGCCTCGCTGTCGCGGGGCCAATAGGTTTTTCTTGCCTACTAATTCCCAGTAGAGATCAATGAGACGTCGTCTATGTGGAGTTCGCCGTTGCCGATTAGGAATCGGTACATGTCTTTGCGGGGGTGGGCGAAGCCGGGTGACTGGAATTCGATGACTTTCGATCCGTTCATGGAGATCGCTACTGTATCACCGTTTATTTCGATGAGAGCATCGTACCATTTCTCGGATTCAAAGGGGTAGTCCGCCTGTTTTTCGCAGCGGGCGAAAACCGCTTTGAGTTCGGGAGTGGCTTTCTTGTCTTTGACGAGTTGGTAGTACTCCATGTTGTATGAGCCGGTTAGGTTGTCCTTGATTTGAATCGATCCGTTTTTGTCGAAGCGGATTCCGAGTATGTGACCACCGTGGAGGATCTCTTTGGCGGTGAGATCGTCGAAGCCGAAGCCGAGGCTTTTCGAATCCAAAAACTGAAACCGAAATCTCAGTTGGCAATTCACGAATGGTTCGACGCTGACTTTGATCTTTCCGCTAGGTCCTCCTTTGGAAAGAACTTTGATGACGCCATCTTCAATTTTGGTCGTTGTCGAAGCGGTTCCCCAGATTCTGTGAAGCGTGTCTTTCGAGAAATCATCTTCGTGAAGGATTCGTTGGCCGTTCTTCGTTTTAGGAACGGCGGTCTCCGATGGGAAGTTCGTGTATTTGGGTTGAGCATTTACGCTTAGTGAAAGCGTGAGGAGCGTTAGGGTGATGGCGGCGGTTTTCAGGATTGGTTGGTGCATGTTTTTTGGGAGGAGGAGGGAGGGTGAAAGGATGAAGTATGATTTTTTTAATCACTGAGGACACTGATGGACACTGATGATTTGGAAATTGGGTTGGGGAAATTTGGGTTTTTTGGTCTATCGTCCTAGTGAGTTGCGGAACTTGTCTTCGTTGTTGGAAGCGACTTGATATATGTGGTTGTTTTTATGTTCCTACCAGAAGAGTGAAACGAACCCGTATTCAATCATTGTGTATCCAGTTATTCGAGCATGCTTTTGAGTTGTCCGAAATTCTTCTTTTCTTTTGGAGATCAATTTTGTGAATGGCGTATAGAATCTCGCGAAGAGCAGAAAACCGTTGTTGAGATCGGGGAAAGCGTGTCGTTCCTCCCGCCGGCCAGAAACTCTACGGAATCCAGAAGTTCTAGTTGGGTTTTATACCACAGAACGATGCCTAATGCACAAACTAGAAAAAGAAAGGGTAATCTTAATCCAGTTTGCGTTACCCTCTCTCTTTTTTTCATCTTCCCACATATCAGTGTAAATCAGTGTCCTTGTAGGTTAAAAAATAAATACGGTTTTATTGGTTTTGGCTAGTGGGCTACTTTTACTGGGGCGCCGTTTTGGTGGCGGGCGGATTCGTTGGCTGCCAGGGTGGTGGCGAGCGTTTTCATTGCGTCTTCGTAGGGGGAGAGGATTCCTGATGGGTCGTTGGTGGCGGCTGCGTCAAGGAAGGCTTTGTTTTGAACGTAAAAGATGTCTTCTTCGGTTGGGATTGATTCTTTGTCGTCTTCTCCTGAATACACAGTTCCTTCTAGGTTCCAGGTTGCTAGAGCTATACGGTGATTTCGGGAAGATAAACTTAGGCCGATACCGCCGTCGGGGTTTGCTGAATTATCATGGTGCGGGAAACATCCGGTTGAGAAGGATGCGAGTGCGCCGGAGGCGAAGCGGGCGTTTACGACCATCGCATCATCGACGGAATAGTCGGGCACCTCTTTCATGAAGCCGCCGGTCGCGAAGGCGCTCACTTCTACGATGTCACCCATTGCGTATCGGCAGATGTCTACGAGGTGGGTGCATTGCTCGGCGAATTGGCCTCCAGAATGGTCGAATGTACGCCACCATAAAGGAGGCGGCATCTGAGTGGTCCACCAACCATTGGCGAGGATTCCTTGGTTGTTGGGCTGACTGAAGAGTTCGTGCGCTTTTTGGACGGATTGGCGATAGCGATTCATGTAGCCAACGGACACTATGGTCCCGGCTTTCTTGAAGTATCCGTTGATTTCACGAGTGGTTTCAAGCGACTGGGAGATCGGCTTTTCGATCAGCACAGCTCTTACGTGTTCGGAACACATCCGCTCCAAATCGCCGTGGAGGTGGGGAGGCAGGAGAATGAATACGGCGTCTAGCGATTCGTTCTCTAGCATCGAGAGCGGCTTCTCATAGGTCTTGGCTCCCCATGGTTGGGCTAGCTCGCTGGCTCGCGCTTCATTGCGTCCTGCGATTGCCACTACTTCTGCGCCTTCGATTTTCTTGAGCGCGTTGAGGTGGAGGTCCGATACCCATCCCGTTCCGATGATTCCGATTTTCATATGTTGTTGGTTGATCCTATCCGAGGTTAGCATTTCGGAAAGGCTTTTCTGGAAAACATCGATTGTTGCCGCAAAAGGGGCGTTTTTTTGGCCTTTTTTGGCCAATTTATTCATCAACCCCTTATCAGTGTTCATCAGTGTAATCAGTGGTCAAAATTATGGGTTATTTGTGGATGAGGTTGTTTTTTAACCACTGATTGCACTGATGAACACTGATGTTGATTTGAGGTTTGGAATTTGACGTAGGAGTTACCGCTCGGTCGGGGTCTTGTTTATTGTCATTTCGAAATGGTTGTAATAGGAAATGGTTCAAGGATTCTTGTTAGTTCATTTCAGCCTAAACCCAATCGCAGATTTATGAATACCCCCCGAAGACAATTTCTCAAACAGAGTCTATTAGGCGCTGGCGCTTTGATGGCTGGCCCGCTGGCTTTTGGCGCGGATATCAAGTCCGGCATTAAGATCACGAAAGTGAGCCACTACCGCGACCCCACTTTCTTGAAGCCGACTTTTGCTCAAGCGAGAGATATCGTGGTCATTGAAACCAACGCAGGCATTAGCGGAATCGGAGAGGGCGGCTCGAAGGAGATGATCCAGAATTGCGCCGAGATGCTAATCGGCGAAGACCCCTTCCGTATCGAGCACCTTTGGCAAAAGGTCTATCGACAGTATTTTTATCCGTCAGGCCGCGAACGGCTTCATGCAATGGGCGGTCTCGATATGGCTCTCTGGGACATCAAGGGAAAGTTCTTTAAGACGCCGGTCTATGAATTGCTGGGCGGTTTAACGCGCGATTACCTGCCGTGTTATTCAACGGGGTTTCCGAGTGAGGGATCAGTTAAGGAAACGGCTAGAGCGTGTATGGAAGCGGGGTTTTATGCTTATCGCGTTGGAACGGTGTCCAATGGAAAGGTGTTCGATTCGCATAGATTTCTCGATGAGAATTTTCGTTTCTACGAGGAAGTCCGGGAAGGGGTCGGAGAAAAGGGTCAATGGGCAACGGATTTCCATACGCGATTCGATACTGCAGAGGCTGTTACTATGGCTAGAATGATCGAGCCGCTAAAGCCGCTATTCGTCGAGGATCTGGTACGCTCGGAAAATCCGGGAGTTTATCGCGCTCTACGGGATCGGATCAATGTACCGATCGCGGTTGGAGAGCAATTTGGAGATCGTTGGGACATCAATGAGTTGATCGAGGAGAATTTGATCGATCATTCTCGCGTCACTTTGCCGAATGTGGGCGGGATTACTGAACTGAAAAAAATCGCTGCGATTTGCGAAACGCATTATGTCGGAATGATTCCTCACTTCACCGGGCCCATTTCTACGGCGGCTCTTGTGCATGTGCTCGGTTCTTCGTCGGGATTCGTTTTGACTGAGATTGTTGGAAATTCGGAAACGAAGACTTCGTATTTAAATGACGACTACATTGGATTTAAGAACGGTAAATTGTATCCGAATGATCGACCAGGACTTGGGGTGGAGTTCAATCCAAAGACTGTTGATTTGGTGAATGTGATTGCAAAGCCTTCAGTTTACGATCATCCCGTGTTCGAGCGAGGAGATGGATCGATCACGAACTGGTGAGGGTTTTGTAGGTGCACAGGCATCTTGCCTGTGGAGAAACAGGCTGGAAGCCTGTGCATCTTTGTTAGCATGAAGAGGGTTCCACGCGAGTCCCTCGCGTAACTACGTCGCAGCGCTGCGTGGTTTCTGTCAAATGCCGATTAACGTGTTACGCGGAGGATTCCCTTCATCGGCATCGCGTGGCCGTGGAAGGTGCAAACGTAGTCGCCTGGTTTTGAGGGAACTGTGAAATAGATCGTTTGCGAGGATTCTGGTTGGACGAGGGTGGTGTGGACGATGACGTCGTCTGAATCGGGAATGAAACTCATGCTCATCCCTGAGACTCCTAGTTGCATGGCGTCGGCTCCGATTGTTTGTCCTGTGCCTGGGTTGCAGAGCACGAAGTTGTGAAGCATATCGTCGCCGGTGTGGAAGGTGATCTTGACACGTTCGCCCGCTATATCCAAAGCAAGCGTCCAGTTAGGCCCCGGGGTTTCGAAAGCAGAAAGGTTATCGAGCGTCACTGATTCGGCAGTCAGTATGGACTGCGCCGAGGCCGTTATTGTCGCGCTTGCCAGGGCGGCGCAGCTAAGAATGGGTTGAGAGATGTTCATGAGGTTGTATCAAATTCTTATCCTGTCTTCGATTTAATGGGTAATCGCTATGGTTACGGAGAATAGCAGGTGTCAGTAGGTTTTTGTAGCGTTCAATTTTGGACATGTTTACCAAGTAAAAAAGCGCCGCGATATGCGGCGCTTTGATGGTTTTCGATGTAGCTCAGTGCTTTAGCCTGAGCATTTACTAGGGTCATGACTCAGGTTAAAGCACTGAGTTACGAATTTTCGATGGTCTTATGGAGAGGTTTACTTTGCGTTTTTTCCTTTGATTGTATCGGACATTTCGGCACGCCAGGATTCGTACATCAATTTCATTGATTTTACTTTTTCAGGATTTTGGTAGCTGAGGTTTTTAGTCTCTCCGGGATCTCTGCCCAAGTTGTATAGCTGCAATCCATTGGGAATTGGAACTTCACGGAGTTTAGGTTTAACGAGACCTTTGGCGTCCAGCTCGTATGCATGATAGGTTTTTTGTTCTCCGCGATAGACGAGCTTCCAATCGCCTTGGCGGGCGATCCAGTTTTGTTCTCTTCCGGAGTCCCAAAACATCGCTTCATTGTGGAGCGACTTTACGGATCCGTCTATGAGCGGTAAAAGGCTCTTTCCGTCTAGCGGTTTCTTCGGCGGGATTCCGGTGATTTCCGAAAGGCTCGCGAATACGTCGCGATGGGTGACGGTTGCTTCAATTTTTGAACGCTTCTTGATCTGTTTTGGCCAGGACATGAGCATTGGCACTTTGATTCCTCCGTCCATGAGGCAGTACTTGTAGGAATTGATGTCGCCGTTGTTCGCGTAGGATTGATCCGAGCCACCATTGTCAGAAGTGAAGAAGACAATCGTGTTTTCTTTCAGTCCCCGTTCTTCGAGAGTGCGCATGATTTCCCCGATCGTCGTATCCAATAGTTCGAGATGGGCCAGGTAGATTTTTCGGCCATAAGGATCGGGGACCTCTAGGTGACAAGTATCGTCGTACCATTGTTTGAAGTCTGGTTGAACGATCGGGTCCCAATGCGGGTATTCCCAGACTTCGGCGTTTCGGTCGAATGACCGCTCGGGGATTCCGTGTTTCTTGGCTAAGGCTTTTGGGGCTCTGTAAAGCGGGGTGTGGACCGCGTTGAATTCGAGCTGCAAGTAGAAGGGCTTTGGGTCTTTCTTTTTAATGAAGGCGACGGATTCCTTGCCGAATAGTTCGGTTGTGGTGGTATTCTCATACGACTCGAGTTCTCCGTTGTCCCGAGTGAGGGGACCCCAGCCGATCATCTTGATTTTTCCGCTGCCTTTCTTTTTGTCTTCGTAGGCTTGAACATCCTTCTCGCTTAGGAGTTCGAAATCCCATGAGTGGTGATTGAATCCGAAGTAGTTATCGAAGCCATGCTTCATCGGATCTTCCTTGGGGCCTTTGTTGAGGTGAGTCTTGCCGACTTTCATCGTGCGGTAACCCGCTTCCCTCATCATTTCCGCGATCGTATTTTCGGTGGAGGGCAATCCTCCGTCGCCATAGTAGTAGGCGCCCCAGCGTTGTTGATAGCGACCGGTCGAAAGCGCTAGTCGCGAATTGCTGCAAACGGGGGAGGAGGAGTAGGCGTTGTGGAAAATCACTCCGGAATCCGCGAGCTTGTCGATGTTCGGCGTATTCACTCCATCGGCAACGACATCGTGAAACCCGACATCGGCGTAGCCTAGGTCGTCAGCGACAATGACGATTACGTTGGGTTTGTCTTGGGCCGTGGCGAAGGAAGCTGCTGCGAAGCAAATTGAAATGAGCATAGTTTTCATGTATTAAGAATAAATGTTTGTCGCCTAAATGTCGGATCGTTTGGCATTCAACTGCTGCATGAAGAGCACCTTCAGTCGAGAGAGTCTCTCTGGGTGTTGGGCCGCTAAGTTGTGACGTTCTTCGTTGTCGTTTTTAATATCGTAAAGCTGGAACTCATCTTGTTTTCGATCAATTTCGATTAGCTTCCAACCGTCTTTCGAAATGAGAGCGCTGCTGCCCATGCGATTGAATTGATTATTAACGAATACGAAGTCGCGCGTTTCGTTCTGAGCTTTTTTCAGAAGCGTTGGCAGGTAGGAAATGCTATCTTTGCCAGTTGGCGATTTGGTCCCGACTAAGTCGGCCAGGGTCGCCATGAAATCGTAGTGAGCGCTGAGAACGTTCGTTTCAGCTCCTGGCGCGATGCGACTTGGCCATCGAACAATCATAGGACACTGCATGCCGCCTTGGTAGCCCGTGCGCTTAAGGCCGGCTCGGCCTCCCGCTCCATCGAATACGTCGCCGCATTCCGATGTGCGCCATTTCTTGTCACCGAGATTGGCCGCTTCGCCATTGAGGAGGGTTTGTTTGTGGTAGCTCGGTTTCGGGCCGTAGTATAACTCGTGGCCGTTGTCGGAAGTGAAGAAGACAACCGTGTTGTCATCGATACCGAGCGATTTGAGTTCCCCCATGATGAGGCCCACATGGTCGTCTAGCATTTTAACCATGGATCCATACTTTTTCTCGGCAAGCGAGAGCGAAGCATTGTTCGCGAAATCCGGATGGATTTCAGGAATAGCTACTGGTCCGTGCGGTAGTTGCGTTGAATGATACAGGAAGAACGGCTTGTCTTTGCGATCGCGGATATAGTTTAGTATCCCATCTATAAATACATTTTGAGAATAAGTCTTTCCTCCAGAGCCAACGGGTTCGTCACCTTTTTCGGACATTTTTCCGCAACGAGGATCGAAATTGCCTTCAAGTTCGAATTTCTCGCCATTGCGCCACAGGTAGGGCGGGTAAAATCCATGGGCTCTTTGATGATCGTAGTAGCCTTCGTGGAAGTCCCAACCGAAACGCTCCACGCGTTCCGCCCAGGTTAAAAAGCCACGATCCAGTTTTCCGAATTGAGCGGTGTGGTAACCAGCTCGTTGAGCGATTTGTCCAAGGAATACTTCTTGCGGGTGAATTGGATGGGCCCTGGCTTTTACCTTGGCCATTTCCGTTTGATATTCCGCTTCGGTGATTTTGCCGGAATCGCGTTTGATGGGAAGTCCTGCGCCGTTGTGTTTCCACCCACCCATGCGACCATCGTGCAGTCCACTCAAAAGCGTCCAGCGGGCGGGAGCGCAAAAGACGCCACCGTAGTAATTGTTGAATTTCATTCCCTCGGTCGCAAGGCGATCGATGTGGGGAGTCTTGATGAGTTGTTGGCCGTATGCTCCCAATAGTCCAGGACCGAGGTCGTCGGCGAAGATTAGGATTACGTTCGGCTTGGCTTCTATTTGCGTCGATCCAGCGATCGCTGCAAAAAGCGCGGCACGAGCGATTAATGGGGATAGGGACTTTTTAAAACGGAAGGTCATGGGGAAGCTTATCTAATGGGGCGCTGACTCTTAATATGCCGTTCATGGTTATCGAGTGAACAGGGAAGGTGCAAACGAAATGATGGTCTCCAGATTTCGATGAAGCGCGATTATTTCCGTCACCTCTTATTCCACAACGGTAACATGGTAGGGTTGCTCGTCCCGAGCAACCGCAGCAGTAGATGCGACTTCCACGGCTGCTCGGGACTGAGCGGCCCTACCGAGTAACGCTTTTTATCGCAGCCCTTTTGAATGCGTCAGGGCTGGTCTTGGGTTGTTTACTTGTTTAAACGAGATCACTGCAAATGCCAGTCGGGGGCCTCGGCCATTATGCTGGCATTGATTTCGAGTAGTTTGGCTTTGAGCGTTTCGACCGTTTCGGGCAATGCTTTGGCGAGATCTGTGGTTTGTTTGGGGTCCTGGATCAGATCGTAGAGTTCGTAGTTTTTGTAAGCGCCAGTCTTGATTAACGGAATCCAGGCTTCGTCCGTTTTGTTGGCAGAAGAAAGCTCGGAATTGTCTCGCTTGGCTACGAGAGAGTACTTGCCGTCGCGTATTGCTACGATGGGTACGGATCGGTGTACGTGCCAGAAGAATGGCTGGGGACGAGCGAACTCTGTGGGATTGCCAAGCAGCAATGGTGCGATGTTCGCTCCGTCGAGGTGACGATCGCGTGGAAGGTCGAGATCTAGAAGGGAGCAAAGGGTGGGAAGAATGTCGACCAAGCCGGCGGGCGTATTGAGGGTCTTGCCAGCTGGAATAGTTCCTGGCCAATTGAAGATCCCTGGGACGCGCAGGCCGCCTTCCCAGTTGAGGCCTTTATTGCCGCGAAGGGAACGGTTGCGGTTGCGAAGATAGGAACCGTTGTCGGAGGCGTAAATGATGAGCGTGTCTTCGAGGGGAGCGATTTCGGCGAGCGTTTGTTTTAGGCGGGCGATGGCGCGATCCGTGTTGTCGATGGTTGCTGAGTAAATACTAGCCAATTTCGCTTGGGCCTTTGGGAGGCCTTCGCTTTGTTTGGGGTTTTGGTAGGCCTCGACGATGTCTTCTGGCGCAGCGACTTTTTGATGAGGTTCGTGAAACCAGACATTGAGGAAAAAGGGGACGTCGGGGTCGCGACTATTGTCGAGCCAGTCGATCGCTTCATCGACTACGATTTGGCAGGAGTATCCTTCGATCTCGCCGAGGGCTTTTCCGTTGCGGATGAAATTGGTCGGATTGAGATGACTGGGTTCTGCGTTGTTGGCGGTGGCGAACCAGTAGTCGAAGCCATGTTGGGCAGGAGTCGGTTTGTAGTTGTTGTGTCCTTCGAATGGTAGGCCTAGGTGCCACTTTCCAATATGGGCGGTAGAGTAGTCGGCGCCTTTTAGGATTTCGGCGATAGTGGTTTCACGTTCAAGCAAGTGCTGTTTTTGAGTTTGGTCGAAAACCCAATTGTAAACGCCAGTTCGGATGTGTTGCCGTCCGGTGAGCAATGTGGCCCGAGATGGCGAGCAGACCGCGCAGCCCGAGTAGAAGACGTCGAATTTGGTCCCTTCCTCGGCGAGTGAATCGATGGCTGGAGTGTTTACCGGACCGCCATAGCAGCTGAGGTCACCAGAGCCGAGATCATCGGCTAGCAAAATGACCACGTTAGGGCGGTTTGATTTCGCTTGGATGGAAATCGACAGAGTAGCGATTATGAAGATCGTTAGGGTAGTGAGGGATTTGATACGCATGGGGCTGTGGTGTTTGTTGCGATAAAACTGTAGTAGATGAAATCTAGGGCCAAGAGCTAAATTGAGAGCTTATGCGGGAGTTTTGAAAGATCGGGTTGACAACCGAGTCGGGACGCCTCGATCCACCTGATGATGGGCAGGGCCTCAAAATGCGGTCTTGTGCCTCAGCGGCGTTTGCTCTAGTTCGTTTGGTTCTATGAAGCTCCAATCGATTTCTCTACCCTTCTTGATGCTCGTCGGCGTTGCCTGTATCGCCGGATGCTCGGCTTCAACCCATAAATCCAGCACTGGAGTCGGTGCTGCTCCTGAAGCCGGAGCTGTGGTCTATCTCGATGGATCCAAGTCGACGCTCGACGCTAATTGGGCTTACTGGGAAGGCCCGCGATTAAAAGCAGAAATGCCAGTGAAGTGGGAAGAAGTGAACGATCCGGTTGATGAAGGATCGGCTATCAGCGCGAACGATCCGTCTGCAGCGGGTGGCTTGTATGGAGCGGCGGATATCGTAACACGAAAGAAATTCGGCGACAAACGAGTCCACGTTGAGTTCTTAATAACAACTGAAGGTGGAAATAGTGGCGTGTATTTGCAAAATCGTTACGAGATTCAAATCCTTGATGGAGACAAAACGAAACACGGCATGGCGGCGGTGATTAACGAAACGGAATCGCCGTATCACGCTTACAATGGCCTTGGGAAATGGAATGCCTACGATATTCAGTTTCGCGCGGCGCGGTTCAAGGATGGCGAACTGGTTGAGAAGCCTCTTGTTACGGTTTATTTCAATGGAGAGAAGGTCCATGTGAATCAGACGATCAATAAAGTTTGGGGCGGACCGAATTCTGGGCTTGATGGTGGAAGTGACAATGGATTCGGGATAACCGATCGTCCTGGCGGCTTGAAGCTTCAAGCGGAAGGTCATGATGTTCGTTATCGGAATATTTGGATTAAAGAACTCGATTTGACTGATCCTGATACGGATTTCTGATTCGCAGACCTAAATGCCTGGAGTCGGTTCTTCGGCTTCTTCGTCGCCAGGGAAGAATAATTCGCCCGTGCTTCTCGCCGGATTGACTGATGTATTGGTGACGGGGATACTGATGAGGTGAATTGCAGCCTCGGCGATGCTGCCCTACCTTTCTCCACCCTAGGGAAACGATTCTTGATAGATATTATTTCCAATCATTTTACAACGAATGCGTAGGCGTGGATATGGTGAAGTAGACCAGGGCATACGCGCCTCTTTGTGGATACGCTTTCGTTAGTTGATGTATACGACGAGGGCTTTGCCATTCTCGGAGGCTGTCGCAATGAAGGTTTTCAGATCGTCGAGGTAGCTTAAAATGTATTCAAAGGATTCATTGAAATCGTCATCCCAAATATCGGGATAGATTTCGTTTTTCTTGAACTCTTCTGGAATGCAGCGGGATTGGAGTTCGCTCTCGTCGAGTGCCGACAATGCCTGATGGATCGCTTTGACTTGAGTTGACGTGAAAGCTCTCGCCGGACTGTATCCCAGGTCGACGTCCCCAATCAGCTCTCCACCGGAAAGGATGAATCCCAGTGGGTTTTCGATATCCTCGGATTTCCCTGACAGTAAGAAATGGATACCTTGCCAAGCCTTGTCTATATCCATTTCTTCGCCACTGTCGTTCGGCATCCAGTAGTCGGTTTCTTTCGATGCCTTGTCTTTGAAGAAACCGAAGAAAGTCTTTTTTTCGGGCTCGATTGAAAATTCCTGTCCGTAGAGGAATTTTTCAATTCTCTTGGGTTTTTCCAGCAGCGCTGCGATGTCCGCGTCGCTGGTTGTTTTGAAATTGCCGATCATGCTCATATTTGGAACGATTTAGGAGGTGGCTTCGTCAGTTGGCTTGGAACGATTTCCCGTACTATTGAGTTTCTTCCATTCGGATTCAATCCTGTTATCTACAAAGTCTATTCTTGGGAGTGGGCTTGGAAGGCTGCTCCGTAGGTTCCCGCCCAGTTGCCGAGACTTCCGATTCGGACGTCGACTTGGTGGCCGCCTGGGCGCCATTCGATGATGTCGAGTTCGGCTTTGAGAGGGTCGAGAAGTTGGTCGCCGGCGTTAGTGGGGCCACCAACGAGGAGAAATATTTCGGGGTCGAAGGCGTTGATAAGGGAAGTCATTCCGGCGGCGAGCGTGCGTAGAGAAATTTTCCATACGTCCTGAGCTTTGGCGTCTCCGGAGTTGGCTGCTTGGATAAGGTCTTTTAGGTTGTCGAATCTTCCGCCGCTACGTTCTAAGAGCGTCGCGTTCCCTAGGGCGCTATCGAGAGATCCGGGGGTATTGGTGAAGTTTTGATCGCCGAAAGGATCGAGGGAAAGATGTCCGAAGTGTCCGGCGCGGCCGATGGCGCCTCGGATGAGTCGACCGTCGATGAAGGCGGCTCCGCCTACGCCTGTACCAAGCGTTAGGAGGACGACGTAATTGCAGGCTTTGGCCGAACCCATCCAAATTTCTCCGAGAAGGGCAGCATGGGCGTCGTTGACGATTTGGATGGGCGTTTGCCAATCGAGGGCTTCGGTCCAGTCAAGACCCTCGAGGCCGACCATGCGCCCGGGCATGAAACCTATGGAGCGGCAGTCGCGGGAGGCTAGTCCGGGAGCGGCGAGGCCGATTGGCGAATCGCGTTCCGGGGACCATTTTTCGAGCTGAGCTCGGATGGTTTCGAGCCAAGCGGGTTTGCCGTTTATCGATTCGCCGTCGAGCGTCGGAGTGTGGAGTTGTTCGACTAAAGTTCCGCTTTGGGAATCGAAGAGTCCGAATTTTATCTGAGTTCCGCCTAGGTCTACGCCGATGATCTGAGAGCTATCCATTATTTAGAGATTTGTCCGTCGCTGACCGACCAACCTCCATCTACGGCGAGCATTTGTCCAGTAACGAATCGGGATTCGTCGGACATGAAAAAAATGGCTGCTCCGTCGAGATCTTGGGGATGGCCGATTCGGCCGCCGTCGAGCGGTTGCTTGGTTTTGATGAATTGGGTGATGGCTGGGTCTTGGGCGGCGCGTTGGGCCATCGGAGTTTCAACGAGGGCGGGGGCGATGGTGTTTACGCGAATGTCTTGGGCAGCGTAGTAAGAGGCAATTGATTTGGCGAATCCGAATACGGCTGATTTCGCGGCTGCATAGACGTGCGTTGAGAAGAAGGCGGGCGAGGGTGAGTATCCAAGAGTAGAGGCCATGTTAAGGATGACGCCTCTTTGATCGCGTTCGAGCCAGGTTTGGATGGCGGCTCGATTGGATAGGATGACAGAGTGGAGATTGAGTTCGAGAGTGGCTTGGATGCCTTGGTCGGTCACTTCGTGCAGGGGGCCGTCGCCGAGTTTCCGTCCGCTGCCGCCGGCTACGTGATAGAGACCGTCGAAGGCGCCCCACCGCTCGAGGCAGCGGTCGATTGCTTTTCGGGAGACGTTTGGGTCGCTGGCGTCGCCTGTCAGGGTCGAGCATTGGTTGCTGCCAAGGGTCTCGCCTGCTTGGGCGGCGCTGTCTGGATTGCGTCCGACGACGACGATTTGGGCCCCTTCTTCGACGAAACGTTTCGCTGCGGAGAGTCCTAGACCGGTGGTGCCGCCGATGATTACGAGCTTTTTGTTATGAAGACGCTGCATACGATGGATTCTTTGGAAGGGGGCGTGGGATTCAATCAATTAGTGTCGGATGTGGACGAAAGTGATAGGGTATTTTTTTAATGGTGAATGGTGAATGGTGAATGGTGAATGGTGAATGGTGAATGGT
>Ga0115000_10000918_pt1 | contig 26822 bp, 23 predicted proteins | sample ArcticOcean_MG_C_6_FD_89690 | JGI IMG/M metagenome (GOLD analysis project Ga0115000, IMG submission 89690) | Marine microbial communities from western Arctic Ocean - ArcticOcean_MG_CB8_128 | ecosystem: Environmental > Aquatic > Marine > Oceanic | place: Arctic Ocean: Canada Basin | collected... | reverse complement strand
GGTTTTGCTTGCATAAAATCACCGGGTTTTGAAAGATATTCAACAACTTCCGGCAATTTTACAACACTCAAAACCCATCTTCACCCTTTATATATGGGCTCTATCGAATTTTTCAGGGACGACCACTTACTTTCGTTAATGAGGGGAACTAATTCTTTAAAGCTATAACAATCTGAAATTTTGCTTGATATGTGCAACTCTAGATAAAATCAAGCCCCTACTTAATATTCATATGAATTAAGCAGTATAATAGATATTAATCATTTATATATGGTTATTCCAGCCAGACTTTCATGTCGCGTTCGTCATCACTGAGGGAAAACAGCGTTTGCGGGATGAAACCTGATTTTTGCGCTTTTTCCTGGATTTCCTGCAAGCCGATTTTCTGATTATTGATAGATTCTTTTACCGATTCATCCATCACATCCTCAAGGTCATCAGCACAGCGAGCTGGCATAGTGAGACTGACTTTATTTCCATTCGAAACAACATGTACTTTTAAATAACGTGCCATTTCATTAAAAGAATGAATCGCTCGTGATGATTTGACCTCGGGTAGCTTAAGTGCTTGCGCTTCGGGATAAACATCAGACAAATGCTTATCCAACAAAAACTGCCAGGGCAATGCGACATCGAGCCTACCTAGCATCGTTGTTAATCCATGCAGAGTACGCATAAGAAATATCAGTTTCGGAGGTGCAGCAGAACGAAACCACCATTTCAATTCGCCAACGGTTTGGTCAAACCGTTCACTCATTTCCCAGTCTTTGACATTGTAAGGAGCTTCCATAAGAAACGGTTCGAATAAAACAGATAGTAGTGCTGGTAAGGTGGGACGTAAATCTTCTAGTTTTTCACCATCAAACCCTAGAGCCAGCAAACAGGAAACGGGATCAAGGTTTTCCCGGTTCCTCAACGCTAAAATAATTCGCAATAATGCCAATCGCATTTCGTTGGGTATCTCTAACACACTGCCAAAATCGTAAAGAATTAAAACGAAATAATCTTTTTTAAATTGGCGAAAAGCCAGATTGGCGGGCTGTGGGTCGGCATGCACAAAACCATGACGAAATAGCATATGAAAATAATGTTCCAGTAAAAGCCGTCCCATTGCTTGTTTCTGGGCTGGCATCATGGTTTCGGCTTTATCAAGCCCAAACCCCTCTTCCTTTATTTGTACCAGAACATTGGGTCGGCATAAATCTTCTATTACTCCTGGAATCACAATACGCTCTAACGGAGGAATTAGCTGCCGATAACGCATCTGATGATTCATCTCTATGCCGTAATCCAGCTCCTCTTTAAAATTATCCCAGAACGCATCACGGTAGCAGTCCATTTTGAATCCCCATTTCGCAACGGGTCCAACTTTGGGCAACCATCCCATAATGCCGAGTTCAGCTTCTACTCCCTTAGCAATTTCAGGATATTGAATTTTCACCGCGACTTCGGTGCCATCCTTCAGCTTACCAAAATGCACTTGCCCCAACGAGGCCGCCTTGGCTGATTTATCCAGCTTCTCAAAAACAGTATCGAAGGATTCCCCATATGCCTTACCAAGAAGTTGGGTCACTTCTTCGTAGGGCATGGGAACAATAGAATTGGTCAGAGACTCTCGGGAGGACTCATCATCCATAGTCATAAACTGACCGATTTTGGTAGGGAGGCCTCGTGATTTACCCAGTAATTCAACGAGGTATTGCTTTGCCCATTGACGTTGATCTTCAGAAATTGATTTTTTGATCTGGCGGACGGCCAGACCAAGCTTCAATAAATTAGCGCCTCTCTTAAAAAATTCTTTCATATAAATAAGATTATTTTATTACAATCTAATTTCAAACTCGAAGGTCTATTTTTTCCAGGAAATCAATGGACCTTACTACCCCTCAAAGTTATCTTAAATTGGCTAACCTCGCTGATAACTCCTAGTGGCACTTTTGCATCACTGCCTTTAGCTCGCATCAGTACTTCCAGTCGCGGCGTACCAGAATCTAAAAACACCTTCTTGGCTGTGTCAAGTACATCCTTTTTCTTTACAGTTTTAACTGCTTGGATGAGTCTCTTTTTGTAATTAAAATCCCCTTTTTCATCGACAGCAAAACCATATAAGTCTCCTAAAACCGCACCAATACTATCACCCTCTTTCTTAAGACCAACAATCAAAGCTTCACGATGACGTTCAAATTCTTCATCTGTCAATTTTGAAAAAAGTTTTTCAGTACTTGCCATCCAAGCGTTGACCCGTTTGCTCATTTCAAAGGGTTCATGGGTGGAAGACTGAATTACCATCCGAAAAAATATACGGTCTTCCATTCTTTGTTGGAAACTCCAAACGATATACCCCAACTGCTGATTGGTTCGCATTTGCGTATAAAAATCACTTTCGACAATTGAGGCTAGCATTGAAACCTGCGCCAAAAGCTCTGGACTTTTATCACCAATTTGAATTGCATAGGACAGAGAATTATTATTGTCTTCAACTTCTTGAGAAAAACGAAAACTCTTCGGCATGCTCTCAACCACCTGCTCATATCGCTCTTTCTCTGGCAGGGGGTTACTCCCTAATGAGTCCAAAAGAATTTTTGTACTTTCAATGGCCTTAGCATCACTGTAGTTACCGTGGATCATACCGGTGACAAAAACTTTTTCATAAAGTTTTTTCGCATAAGCTTTAACATCATTTAGTTTTAAAGGTAGCAAGACTTCCAACTTTTGCTCCTCGGTGTACTGCTCGTCCAACAGCATAAGCCTGTTGTAATAACCGCCACGAGCATATGCTTGACCGAGTTTGCGATTCTTCAAACCACGCACCATAGCCTCTTTGATGTTGGCGAATTTTTGCGCATCGATTTTTATTTTCATCAAATTGAGAGTCACCAGTTTCAATAAATCCGTTATTCTTTCTGAATAGCCGCCAATAGTAAGAACTATACCCTTCTTGCCAGTAGAAAGAGAATAGGATAAGCCTGCCATCTGGATCGGATAAACCAGTTCATTCAATCCTTCACGAACCGCCGCCTCATACAACTTAGCAAGCTGAAAATTTTTCGGACTGCTATATGTATGCGGGGTTTCTATCTGGTAAGTCAAATAGACTTTCGGTTGTTTGAACCGTTGGTCGTATTTAAACCAAACTTTCGCCAGAGCATCATCTCGAATCAGGTGTGGATCTTCATCAATCAGCTGCAGGTTATAAGGGATGAAGTCATTCTTTTTGGGATAAAATGTACCCTGTAATTTGACAGGGCTTACAAGTTTCGTAAATGCTTTGCCATTTATTTTACGCAATGAATATTCTGCATGATAGTAAGGAGCTTTCTTATCAAACTCTGCTGAATTATGACTGAGAACCACCATTGAGTTTTCCGGAACCAACGTTTCAAGAACGGACTTATAGGCTTTCGGATCAAGCACTGTTAGCAGAAAAGGCATTTTTTCGATTTCATCCAATGCATAATCATGCATTAAAGCCGCCTTACTGGATATAAATCCCATACCTTCAGCTGGATTTTTCCAGTCGAAGTTTATTTGAGCCATTACCTGAGCCTGCTCGAAAGTATATTTTTCGATGCCATGCTTTCGCACCATATCAATATACGCAAATACCATTTCCAAAATACGGTCGTATTCTTTTAGCCCCTTTTCTGTTAAAGAAATACTGATACCAAATGAATTGATATTTAGGTGACTGCTACCGCCGCCCGCACTCAACCCTAATACCAGCCCCTCTTCCTTAAGTTTGGAAAGCAGCGATCCTTTGCCCTCATAACCCAGCACTGACCCCACTACCGATGCGGGCTTGCTGGCTTTATAATCTATCAGGCGGATGGTAGGAAAATCAATTTCCAGAGAACGAACATCTTTAATGGTTTTAATCGTTAAAAGTCGATACTCATTTTTTAATGGCTTTCTGAACTCACTGGAAATTTCAGGAACCTTGACCGGGCGACTTTCTATACTAGAAAAATATTTTTGGGCTTTTGCTACTAGAATCTCCAAAGGAGCATTTGAGATCATCGCCAGTTTCATATTGGAGGCGGCATAATATTTTCCATAAAACTTTAGCAAATCAGGACGGTTGTCACCTGCCAGGGTATTTTTATCTCCCGTTCCAAATTGAGCCAGCGGATGACCTGGTTCAGAAACTAAATTTGCAACAAAATTTCCCCTCCAGCCATCATTGAGTTTGTTTTTTTCGTGTTCATTGTTAACCGCTTTAACTTCCCGCTCTGCATACGTCTTATCGAAAAGAGGAGCCTTGAAGAAATCACTGAATCGATCCAGCGATACATCGAATCCTTCATGCGACACCTGGAAAAAATAATTCGTCATATTGCCTGCAGTATAGGCATTACTCGCACCTGAATGCTCATCCAGATACTTTTTATAGGATCCCACTTCAGGGTATTTTTGAGTGCCTAAAAACAGCATATGCTCAAGGTAGTGTGCCAGTCCCTGCTTTTCTTTAGGGTCATGCAAATGACCTACCCCAACCGACAAAGCTGCCGCGCTCCGGTGAACATCCGGATCTGAAACCAGAAAAACATCTAATCCATTTTCAAGTGTCAGGGTTTTTATTACCCGTTTGTCACCCTTTACTGCTTCAGCGGTGGAGACAAACAAAGCCAAAAAAATGATTAAAACCCATATAGCTCTTTTATATTTATGAACCACACCCACCTCCGGAAATTATTTTTAAAATAAGACTAACGTAGATAAATTATTACTCAATTATATAGAGGTCTTCAAAAAAATTTAGTTAATTTTTTTTAATCTATAGTTGTCAGGATAGAGGTTTTTCCTGAATATCTGGAGAGAGAGCAAAAGCTCAGGGCATTTAACTTAGGGGGAATATTTTGCTCTTGTTCTTTTAGATCACTTAGAGATAATACTTCGAGATGAGGTACTCGGATCTGGATTTGACAATCCAGCATCTGATTCAAGTTATCTGCTCCCTTGCCTACTCCAATATTAAAAAGCTCACCAAGGGCATCAAGTTGATCATCAGTCAATTTCATTTGGAATTCACTCCTCAAGCACCTAAAATCTCTTCCAACGCCTCCCTCATCTGACTTTGATTGAATGGTTTGTTCAGGAAATTTTTTGCACCCAATTGCATACATTGTTCGCATACCGGTGCTTGAATATCAGCAGTAAGAATAATTACTGGAATTTTTGACTCCTGTTCTTCTAATGTAAGTAGTACTTCAAAATCACCAACTTCAGGCATCACCAGATCGCATAAAATAACATCTAGTTTATGAGTTGCGATTAGCTCTAAACTAATCTTTCAATTAGCGCCTTCATAGGTTTCATGCCCTTGGGCTTTACCAAATTTGGAAATTATTTTTCGCCACTTCGGTCTTCAAGTTTTTTTGTTCCCCTATCAAGCACCTATCCAATCGAAAGGGTTTTCTTACAATCTACTAACCAAATACACGCTAGATTTACCCTGAGAGGGTAAGTATGTAAATAAGCACTAGCAAATCATATATATTTAATGACCGATAAGAAAAACACCTGCCAATATTAATCCTCCAGCTAACAGGCGTTGCTTGCCGAGAGGTTCATCCAATTTCCAGCAACCCCAATAAACTACCATTAAGACGCTCACTTGTCTCAGGGAGACAACCGCACTTAACGGCTCAAATTGAAGAACTACGCAAATCAGGCCATACGCCCCCAAGGTAGCAATGGCTGCCAGCAACCCTTTCAGCCATTCTGCTTTCCATAGCTCCAGAATGTCAGTTTTTGCATGATTGGAAAATAGATATAGATTACACAGGATGAAGCCAATCGTCGCTTCCATAAAAAAGAAGGCCACTCCGTTTGTGAAGGGTTGATCGGGCAAGTAGATATGAAAAAGATCCATGCCCTTTTTATCAACCAGACTGTAGCTGACCACCATTATCAATGTATAAAATGCCCAGCGCAGGTCATTATGCAGAATCGCCTGCCATAAATTTTTGAATCCACGAATCAAATGACCATCGAAATGCAGTATATAAATAGCCATTACAATTAGAATTATAGCAATGATGGTTACAGAATCCAGCTTTTCCCCTAATAAAAACCAGGCAAAAACAGGAACAAAAACAGGTGCTGATCGGGCTATTGGGTAGACATAAGAAATATCCTGAGTTCTATAGGCGCGAGAGAGACATAAGATATAGACACCATGAAGGACTCCAGACACTGCTCCCCAAAAGAGCAGTTCACGATTCCAGATGGAATACCCTATCCAGTTCAGTGCGATGATTCCCATAAATATGACCCAGACCCCTTTGAGTCCCGAAAAGAACTGGGAATTTTTGCTGGTCTGGGTCAATATGTTCCAGAACGAGTGCAAGATGCTGGATAAAACGATTAGGCTGATGTTCTCAATGGACAATATGAATTCCAAATAAAATGATGATAATTGCTTTTGTATCTTATCCCGTTACCAATCTAGACAGGGCTGTGGAATTCTACCAAAAGGTGTTAGGAATTAAACCTTTGTTTCACAGAGAGGATTGGGCCGAGTTCAAACTTGAAGGCCAGAGATTCGCCTTAAAAAAGGAAACCCTACTGCAAAAGAGGGATGGAGCTACTGTTTATTTCATGGCAAAACCTATCCAAAAATTTATAGACCGCTTAGAAGGGTTTGGTGCCAAAATTCTGGGGTCGGTGGAAACCCATTCTTACGGCAAGCTGGCGCGATTCAAAGACCCCGAGGGTAATATTTTCGGTCTCTATGAACCACCGATCATTTCCAATCTATAACGGTTGCCCCTATTGCTTCAGTTGAGGTACAATCAAGTTATATGAATAATCCACTAACACATTTCAATGAAGAGGGCCGCGCCCGCATGGTCGATGTTTCTGATAAGGGCATCACCTCTCGCAAAGCCGTAGCCACAGGAAAAATATTTTTACAATCCGAAACCCTTCGCCTTATAAATGAAGGACAGATAAAAAAAGGCGATGTTCTGGCTGTGGCTCAGGTTGCCGGTATAATGGGCGCAAAAAAATCACATGAACTTATACCCATGTGTCACCCGCTTTTATTGACAGGAATAGATATCAGCTTCGAGAAAAACAATGAGCCTGATCCGAAAACCGGACTATGTTCCATCACCATCACCGGAACCGTAAAAGTGACCGGGCAGACCGGTGTTGAAATGGAAGCATTGACAGCCGTGTCTATCGCCGCATTGACTATTTATGATATGTGCAAAGCCGTGGACCGAGGCATGTATTTTGACAAAATAGGGTTGGTCCATAAATCTGGCGGAAAAACTGGAACTTACGAAAAAGAAAGTGTGGGGCAATGATCACAGTAAAGTTTTTTGCCAGTCTGAAAACGATTGCCGAAAAGGAAGAGGAACAAATTGAAATTCAAAGTTCCATTTCCATGGATCAATTGAGCGATATCATTTCTAAAACGTCCCCTAAAATGGGTGATATCATTCGGGATAATAAAATAATGATCTCGGTTAATCAGGAAATGGCAGATGCCGATACCATAATACATGATGGAGATGAAGTGGCTTTTCTGCCACCTTTTTCAGGTGGATCTTAATAACTAAAGGTAACAACTTAATGAGCACGACTACAGAATCTAAAATAAGAATCCAACTGGAAAACTTTTCAGTTACTGATGAAATTGAGACGATGAAAAAAGTGTCACGAAATATTGGCGGCATCACAACTTTTTTAGGAACGGGAAGAGAACTTTCCAAGGGGCAAAACATTGCCCAGCTTAATTTTGAACATTATCCGAAGATGGCTGAAAAAAAACTGGAAGAAATCCGTCAACAGGCCATTAAAGATAACGGAATCATTGATATGAGCATCATTCATCGAATTGGACCAATAGAAATTGGAGAAAATATTGTCCTCATCGTTGCCGTGGGGGAGCATCGGAAAGAAACATTTATAGCTTGCGAATGGGCCATCGCCGAACTCAAGCGTGTCACTCCCATCTGGAAAAGGGAAACCACCACCAACGGAGAGGTCTGGGTTCAAGATACGCCCTGACTCATCTCTTTTTATCTCTGTGTTCGTAGCAACAAGATTTACCCAACCCCAAAGTAAAAATCTACAATGGCCCACATATGGCTGACAAGAATAACCCTCTGGTCTTAACTGCGAGCAATCGATTAGCCCGCTGGCTCATGCTTGATTACGATGACCGGCAAAAGCAGAAAAAAGTCTGGGAAACCTCGCAAATCCTTCCCCTCTCCGCTTGGCTGAAACAAGTCTGGCTTGATACCTGGCCGGAAAAACACTTGTTTAGCAGGCTTCAATCTGAATCCCTTTGGGAAAAGATAATCAACAGTGATTCTAATTCCACAAAGCTAAGTTTATTACATAGAAAAGCTGCTGCTTCCCAGGCTTACAAAGCCTACACGCTCGTCCATGAATATAGTCTACCTAGGTTCAAATCCGACTATCAAGAGACACTGGAAACAATCTCCTTCTATAAATGGATGCAAATCTACCAGAACCAACTACTCCAGTGGAATGCCCTAGACAATGTGGAAATAAAAGATCAAGTAAGTGAGCTTATCGATTCGGAAAGAATTGAGTTGCCTAACACCATCACTTTCGAGGGATTCGAAAAAAAATCTCCACAACTCCAGCGACTTCTGGATGCAATGGAACGTAAAGGTGTTAAAACCAAAATAGATTTTTCCGAGCGATTGGATTTTTCAGATAAAACTTCCCTGACCAAAGAAAATACTCATACATCTGTCCAAAAATTCGATGATAAAATTCAGGAAGCGATTACCTGTGCAAGATGGATCCGAAAACTTAGCCAACCAGGAAAACGCTTCGGAGTAATAGTCCCTGAACTCGAAAACTATCGTTCACTTCTACAAAGAGAATTTGCAGCAGAATTATCCCCAGCATCTATTTTTCCAGACAACAAATCTGAATTGCCCTTCAATGTTTCTCAGGGGTCTCCGCTAAATCAGACCACCCCTATAAACCTGATTTTTCAGATTCTAGAAACACCCAGCTGTGATATACCCTCTGAAATTTTTTATTCAATTATCAGAACCACAATATTTCATTCAGATAAAAGTGCCGCTTTAACAATGGAACAAACTCTTCGACATAAGAGATTAGTAACCATAAATCTCAACAAACTCAAGACTCAATATAATTTTAAAAACTCATTAGGGCTTCATAAGTTTGTAGTCGCATGGAAAAATTGGGTTCAGATAAAACAGTTTGATCTTCCAAGCCACTGGTCAACTAAAATTTATTTACTACTGCAGGAAATGAACTGGCCAGAAAAAAATGAGGAAAAAATCACTCAAAAAGAGAATCAGGTTTTTGAATCATGGAAAAACTGTCTCGACCAGTTGGCCTCCCTAAATCATATAGTGGGAAAAATTCATCGACTTGCAGCAGTCAATAAATTATTCAGCATCGCACAAAAATTTTTATTTCCTGAAAAAAATCGAGACCACCTTATTCAGGTTATTCAACTATCAGAGTGCCCAGGAATGAAATTTGATCACACCTGGATAATGGGCTGCCATTCCGAGAGCATACCACCCTCCCCTGAGCCAAATTCGTTGATTCCCTCCACGTTCAGGAAGAAATTTAATCTTCCCCGCTCGAATGCGAAATGGGAACTTGAAAATAGCGAACAACATTTGGCAGCTGTATTGAATTCTTCCAAAGATATTGTTTTTAGTTACCCGTCGCAAGAAAAGGATAGTACCCAGGAGCCCAGTCCTTTGATTAAACATTTTCCTCATGAAAATAGTTTCGTCTTACCATCGGCAAGATATAAGGACCAAATCTGCAACGCAGCAAAGCCCGAACCATTCGAAGAAACACCAGTACTGCCCTTCACTCAAAACGAAAAGTATCGTTTTAAAGAGGGTAAGAAAAGTGGTGGAGCAAGCTTACTTAAAAATCAATCAGACTGCCCCTTTCGTGCATTCGTTCGATACAGACTTCATGCCCAGAAAAGCGAAATACCCGATACGGATTTCGATCCATTGGTTCGTGGAAATTTAATTCACCTTATATTAGAACTGTTCTGGAAAAAAACTCAAACCCGTGAGCAACTGGAAAAGCTTTACCAGTCCAATCAACTTGAAATAGAAGTACAGAAATGCGTTGAGGAAGCCACGAATTTGATTTGCCGATCTTTACCGGATCAACCTGAATTTTTAAAGATGGAAATAAATAGAAATCAAAGTTTAGCTTTAGAGTGGCTCATAAATTTTGAATTAGTTCGAGATGATTTCACCGTACTCAAACCAGAAAAATCTGAAACAGCAAAGATCAATGGATTAACTTTAAATCTAAAAATTGATAGAATTGATGAAATATCTGATAAAAAGTATGTCTTGATAGATTATAAAAGCGGGGAAGCAAAACCAGGCGATTGGCTTAAAGAAAGAATTATCGCACCACAACTCCCTCTTTATTCAACACTCATTTCCCCTTCTGTAGTTGCATTTGGAAAAATTAAAAAAGGACAAATTGAGTTCAAAGGGGTTAAAGATTCTTCCTTAGATTTTTCAGGGTTCAAAGCAACTAACTATACGAAAGAGACTAAAGTTTCTGAATGGAACGACCTTCTTGAACTTTGGAAAAATAAAATCGAACTTCTCGCCAACGAGTTTTTATCAGGACGAGCAGTCATTGAACCCGCCTTGAATCAAGAAACCTGCAAAAACTGCGACCTCGATAGCCTTTGTAGAATCAGAGAACGCGATTTTGAAAATTCGGAGGAAGAATAGTGAAACCCTCAGATCTTCAAATTCGAAAACAGGCACTAGACCCTGAGCATTCTTTCATTGTTCAGGCCCCCGCAGGCTCGGGTAAAACAGAACTCCTCATACAACGTTACCTCAAGCTTTTAGGCGGAGTCAGCCAGCCCGAAGAAATTTTAGCTATGACTTTTACTCGTAAAGCATCTGGGGAAATGAAGACCCGAATTTTTGCGGCGTTAACCTTGGCTCAAAGTGATACCCCCCCTGCGGAAGAGCACCAACTCCAAACTTGGAACCTGGCACGAGCTGCCCTCGAAAGAAACCGAAAGTTTGGATGGAGGCTACTGGATAATCCGGCTCGCCTCAGGGTCGTTACTATAGATTCATTTTGCACCTTCCTTACCAAAAGGACGCCCTTACTATCAAAAATGGGCGGTCCCACAGAAATACAGGAAAACATTCAGGATTTGTATCTACAGGCGGCTAAGCAAATTCTTTTGAAAATTGAAAATAAAGATGATCTTTACGCCGAACTCACCAGCACTTTGTTGACACACCTTGATAATGACAAAAATGCGTTCTTAATGCGTATTGTTCAATTATTAAAATTACGTGATCAATGGATGATCTCCTTTTTTGATAAATTTGAAAATATAAAGGAACATTTATTAAACGATCTACATAGAGAAAAGTTAGCCAGAATATATTCAGAATTAATTGAAATACATTTAAAGGAAGCTTACGACCATTTCCCCCTATTATTGCAAGAGAGCATTCTTCCCTTGGCAGCATACTCTGGCGAAAATCTTGCAGAGTCAGCCCCTAAAAACCCAATTGCTTCACTAAAAAATTTGGATTCTTTCCCCTTACCACTTGTTGATAAATTAGATAAATGGAAAGGTATCTCCAAACTTCTTTTGACAGGCGGCGGAGAATTACGGAAGAAAGCCGATAAAAATTTAGGATTCCCGGCTGACAAGAATACACATGCAATAAAAATGAAAGAGAGATTCGCTCAATTATTAAAATCCTTGGCTGACCACAAATCTATGATCAAGGCAATGGCAAAAATAGATACCCTACCAAATCCTCATTTCACAGATCACGAATGGAATATTTTAAGATCAACAATTCGATTACTACCTGAAATAGATTTTCAATTACGGAGTATTCTCCAAGAAAAAGAACTAACGGATTTCAGCGAAATTTCTTTAGCCGCTTTAAAAGCATTCGGGAACGAATTGAACCCCACCGATCTGGATAAATATTTAGATGACAAAATTCAGCATATTCTTGTCGATGAATATCAAGACACATCGTACAAACAAGAGGAATTATTAAAAAAACTTACCGCAGAGTGGGAACCCGGTAAAGGTCGCAGCCTCTTTATTGTAGGCGACCCTAAACAATCTATCTATAGATTCAGGGATGCCGAGGTGGGATTATTCCTTAAAACACAGAAGGGGGGAATCGGCCATCTGAAGCTGAACAATCTCACCTTGGAGTCTAATTTCCGTTCACAGGAAAGAGTTGTGACCTGGGTCAATGAATGTTTTCAGAAAATATTACCCAGCGATAACAATCCCAATTCTGGAGCTATCGCCTTCTCCAAATCAACAGCTGTTCATGGCAAAGAATCTTATCAGGGCGTCGTTTCACACCCTCTCAACCCGAATACCGAGCCTAAATTTGCTGCCAAAGAAGAGGCTCATGAAATTTTAAAATTGATCAAGGAAATTCAAAATGATTCTCCTACTGCATCGATTGCAATTCTTGTCCGGAGTAGAACACATTTAAAAGAAATCATCCGCGAACTTGAATCTAATCACATCCCTTTTAAAGCCGAGGCTATTTATACCCTCACTGACCGCCCTGCCATTATTGATCTATTATCTCTTATGCAAGCCTTGCTTTCCCCACTTGATAGAATCGCATGGCTATCCATTTTACGTGCTCCCTGGACAGGAATGTCCTTATCGGACCTTCATTTATTATGTAAAGAGAATCCAGAAAAATCGATTTGGGACTTAATATGCGATAGAGACCTGATTGAAACACTTTCCTCGACGGGTCAGCAACAAGCTAGAAGAGTCGTATCTGTATTACTTCCCACATTGAATGCACTTCCCTCAAATAATTTTCGCGATCTTCTGGAAAATTGCTGGATACGATTAGGGGGCCCAGCATGCCTTGAAGAAACACCACCTCGAGATATCGAATCATTTTTTGATGAGGTGGAAAGCATCATGCAAAAAGGAGAAATAAATAAAGTCGAGCATTTCAATCAAGTTATAGAAAATCTATACGCAAGCCCCTTAACACTAGATGAAAATGCTATTCAAGTTATGACCATGCACAAAGCCAAAGGCCTTGAGTTTGATTATGTCATTCTCCCTGGTCTGGGGAAAAGACCAAGACCCGAGAGCAAGCAACTGGTTTTCTGGATGCCCTATGGAGATGAATTACTTTTGGCACCAATAGAAGAAAAAGGTGGCAACCATTCTCCAATTTATAATTTTTTAGCCGAATTGGATAAAGAAAAGGATGACTATGAAATGCTCCGCCTTCTTTATGTAGCCGCCACCCGAGCTAGAAAACAATTACACTTATTTGGAAAAACAAAGAAAAATAACATCCCAGAATCAAATTCATTACTAGAAAGTCTCTGGCCATTTATAAAAAATGAATGGAGTCATTCAGAACCACATGAAAGTCAGCAGGAAGACAAACAAGTAGTACTATCTTCAGAAACTATATCCCTCAAACGGATAGCTGCAGATTTCACTCCCCCTCCTCCTTTACTTAATATCGATACCGAAATTATGGTGGAAATTGATGAGGAAAAGAATATCAGTCCCTTCCTCTGGGCTGGTAACTCAGCACGTTGCCTAGGTAATGTTTTACATAGAATACTGCAAACCATCACTGAAGAAGGTCTAAACCAATGGTCTTTTGAAAGGATCGATCAGATGGCTCCAAAAATAAAATCCGCTCTTTTAGGAGAAGGATTGTCTTTTGAACAATCTGAGAAGGTCTTGAAACAAACACTTTGGGGGGTACGCAATACTTTAAAGGACCCCAAGGGACAATGGATTTTGGCAAACCACGAAGAAGGTCGCGCAGAATACCCTCTTACTCAGTTTTCAGAGAATCGATTTTTTCGAAAAATTATTGACCGTACTTTTGTTGAAAATGATATACGATGGATTATCGATTATAAAACAAGTCGTCACGAAGGAAAAGGAATGGGCCTCAAAGAGTTCTTAAATAACGAAGTCGTTCGCTACAAGCCGCAGTTGGACAGTTATGCAACACTCCTAAAGGAATATGGAGAAACCCGCCTTATTAAAAAAGCATTATATTTTCCAATGCTCGAATCTTGGAGAGAAATTTAACAAGAGTGAAATTGAGTATTTCATGCAGAATTCGATTGTAAACATTGAATTCTACGAAACCGTTTTTACTGCAGCCCAAAAGATGGCATATAAAAAAGTAGGCGCCTTATTGGTGACTGAAATGGGCAAAGTAAAAGGTATCCTTTCTGAGTCAGCTATGACAATGGATGTTGTTGCTCGATGTTTGGATGTTACCACCAACAAAGTTTCATCCGTTCTCAACCGCCAATTGATCAACATTGAACAAAGTCAATCTATGAGTGATGCTTATCAACTGATGAGAGATAAAAGGAAAATATCACAGGTATCGTTTCTGAAGAAAACTTTACCAGAAATGTATTGGGCAACAATCTTGACCCAGCCAAAACTACAATTGCCCAGGTTAAGAGAATACCCTGCAAATTGAACGAGAACCAACACATGGATGAGGCATTAGCTCTTATGCATAAGAACGATGTCAGACACATCACGATCACCAGCAAATCTAATGTGAAAGGAATTATTTCGCTTAAAGATTTGACAGTTTATTACAAGTAAAAACATATCAATACCAATGAGCTGGATGAATCCGCCTCCTCTGATTTTTAGCCTTACCTTTTTATTACAAACTCAGCCGTATGATCCGTTTTTATATGATCAACACCCCTTCAAAATCAAAAAGCGTAATATTGATGATCGGAGATGGACTCCGCCATCAATATTTTTTCAGGCAATTAAACTCCAAACATCACATTTCCGCTGTGTTTATCCTGTCATCAAACTATCCGAAACCCACAGCTAAAACGAAGGAGGAAAATAATGCTTGGAATTGGTTCTTTGAAAGAAGAGACGAGTTTGAAAAGGAAACCCTTGCTCCAACATTAGAGCTAAAGCCGCAGAACAAACCAGACATCATTAATCTTGAAGGCAGCAAACTCAATTCACCAGAAACCCTTTACCTTATTAAAAAGTACTCCCCAGGATTCATAGCTGTATTTGGAATAGGCATACTCAAAGAAGAGATTTTATCTTATAGCCCAGATTCCATATATAATCTTCATGTGGGACTACCTGAATTCTACAGAGGGTCCTCTTGTAATTTCTGGCCAATTTATAATCGCGATTTTGAAAATTTAGGCGCCACAGTTCACAAAGTTGAAAAAGGTGTCGACACCGGAAAAATTGCCGAAAAAAAAGCCGTCACCTTAAAATCTGATGACAATGAACAAAGTCTCATGTGGAAAACATTGACAGTCGGCACTCAGTTAATGGATGAAACCCTTCAGAAATGGAAACGAGACGAACTTCATTTAAAAGTCCAAAAAAAAATCGGCAAACAATATAAAATGAATGAGTTTAACCCCACCGCTATTCTAAACGTAAAGTTAATGGTGGAATCTGGCGAACTAAGGTCGGAGTTGGAGTCAACTCTAGGCAAAAAACCTTAACCTTTATAAGGTGAAAGAAATTCGCGTGCAAATACAAAATATTATGCAAAAAAAATTGTTCTTCGTCTACGCTCTCGCCTTTGCTCTAAACCTTGCCCCGCTTTGTTTCCAAGTGCACAGTCAGGAACAGAAAGCGGAGAAATTTACTAATATTGGGGCGATAGCAATTTCTGACAAATACACTCTACCTGCAAATAGACAAGCAATTATTTTTAGAATCAGGAACAACACTACCCGAAGTATAAGTCAGATATTTGGGAAGGTTTATATGATAGACAAATTAGCAACTAACCCTGGCAAAAAATTTTTGCTAATCAATAATCCCCATAAGGGAGGTAATATACAAAAAGGAAGCCCACACCGCCCCGGAACGATTACGGAATGGGATTTTACACTCGCCGTGAAACCACGCTTGGCAGATCAAAACCTGAGCTACACCTTGCAGGTTCATCCTCGATCCATATTTTTTTCTACTGTAGAACCAATGAGAAAAGTCCAAGAAAAACCTTAGCGTAAGCGATCTTAGGTTTTTTCAAGTGCCCCCCTGCTAGCTATAGAGCGGATTGCCTGTAAAAGATCATTGCAGGTAATACCACCCTTTTAAAAAATTCGTTCGACATCGCCCTGAAGACGGCCCCTTTCCTCGAGCGTTAACTCCTTCGCAGAAATAATTATAATTGAAATCGCTCGCCAAAGTGGGTTTTGCCTTAATCGTTGCACTACTTCGAAACCGTTTATACCCGGAATAACAATATCCAGCAAAATCAACCCGGGGAGTTCATCTTTCTCCTCTAATTTTTCAAAAGTCGAGGGGCCATCAAAAGCTTCAATAACATTCCAGCCATCTTTTCCTAGAATTCTGCGAAGCGCCTCACGATTAATGGCATCATCTTCAACTATTAATATTGAAAATTCACGCGAATTTTTTTATATTATTTTTAATACTGCAACAAAATAATCCCAATCCAGAGGCTTAGATAGAAATTCGGCAACACCTTCTTTTTGGGCACGCTGTTCCTCTTCATCATCAGTCAATGCGACAACAGGTATAATCTTTGAGCTTTGGTTGCTCTTTTAATCTTTTAAAGATATCTCAACCCTTCCCGCCATTAATCCGCACATCCAGAATTATGATTTGCGGGATATTTTTTTCAGCCATTTTAAAGCCAACATTTCCTTCCACAGCAATTTCTACTTGGTAACATTCTCTTTCCAAAAATTTCCGAATTAAATTACCTATGATTGCATCATCATCAATTACCAAAACCTGATCTGCTTCAAACTCAACCAGAGATTGATCAACCAGGTTTTGTAAATCTGTATTCATATATGGCATTTAATTTTAAACATCCTCTTTGGCTTTTCGGATAAGGCAAAGATTATAAAACTCACTCACAACTGGATCTCGGCGATCTACAAACTGAAACAATATGCCCATTTCTTTACCAATTGATGGATCTTTTATCTCTGTGTACAGAACCCGAAGGTGGTTCCTTAGAAGATAGTATATTTATTTCGGTGATTCCCCAGGTTTTTAAAACCTTTAAATGCTTACTCGTTATCGTTTCCCCCGATGCGAGTAAGATACGGCCCGTCCTTTCTTTTACCTCCGTGGCGGTTACCATTCCTTCACGAATTAATTTGATTTTGACAGAGTTAATATAAAACTTAGTTTCAGGTCAGGATTTATTATCTTTAAATAATTATCATTCACTAACAAAATAATTATAGATTATGTTAATTCGATCCACTTTGATTCTTACATTGTTGCTGTCAACAGGATGCACAACACATCATCAGGTTTTCCTCAACCCTTCTCTTCCTATTCATGATTCAAAAATGGGTAACAATATTCCTATTTCATTTTATGTAGAAGATACCCGGCATAGTAATATTATTGCCAAATGGCAAAAAGGTCTTAGGAAATTTAGCATATCTGCTCAAAACGACTTGAAGGATATTTTCTCAGCTAAAATACAGCAAGGTTTAAAAAAATTGGGTTTTATCCCCAAGGTTCGGACAAGAGCCAGCAATATCTCCTTAAAAGTTAATATTCTAAATATTAAAAGCAAGTATACGGTGAGCCCACAAATGAATGTAAGAGTTAAGACAAATTTACGAGCCATCTGTAATAATAATGGCCGAAAATACTCGAACCGATACTTCGCCAAAAAAAGTCGTATCGGAATTACCCCTGCCACGTTTCCAAACGAAAACTTGCTAAATGCCACTCTTTCAGAGCTTTTAGGGGAAATATTTAGTGATCAGTCTCTTTTATCCTGCCTAGTTGAATAACCATCATCCCCTAACAATTGCATAAATCATTATAAAATAATGATTTATTTTGCACCATTAGATTTTTAGCTGTGTTTTAGGGCATTTTAAAATAATGCTTCAAATTTTAAATTTCATTTTACTGAATTCCCGGTTTATAGTTTATCGAAATACGTTCACGATGAACATTTCCCTTTTGTTATGAAGTATATAGGTCGATAAAACCATTACTAAATAAAGATTTTTTGCTTTTATGTTTTATGACCTGGATCACAAGGACTTCAAATTTTTGGGAATTCATAACGGGGTGGAAATTTCCCATTCAATATTTGGAGGGGTAAAAAATGGAAAAAAAAATTGAGTCGCTAATAAACAGTAGCGATGTACTGTTTATGATGTTTGGGGCAGTAATGGTCTTTGCTATGCATGGGGGCTTTGCATTTCTCGAATTAGGTACTGTAAGAAGGAAAAACCAAGTCAACGCGCTGGTAAAAATCCTTGTGGATTTTGCCTTTTCTACACTAATTTATTTCTTTATTGGGTACTCAATCGCCTACGGAATCAACTTTTTGCTCCCGGCTAAAGAATTAGTAGCAGAAAAGCAAGGCTACGAATTAGTGCATTTTTTCTTTTTGCTTACTTTTGCTGCAGCAATCCCTGCAATTATTTCAGGAGGGATTGCTGAGCGCGCGAAATTCTGGACTCAAGCTATTGCCGCTGGAATATTTGTTGGAGTGGCCTACCCGCTATTTGAAGGTATGGTTTGGGGGCAAATCATATTTTTAGGTCAAGCGGACTCCTGGCTGGCGGGTATTACAGGTGGAATACCTTTTCATGACTATGCGGGTTCCGTTGTCGTTCATTCGATGGGAGGATGGATCGCCTTAGCGGGTGTTTTAGTATTAGGCCCACGTCTAGGGAGATGGGATTCTCAAGGACGCAGCCGCCCTATTCCTATTAGTAGCGTCCCGTTTATGGCTTTGGGAAGTTGGATGCTATGCATTGGTTGGTTCGGGTTCAATGTTATGTCTGCCGCAACTTTGCAAGGGATTTCTGGTCTGGTCGCCATCAATTCGTTATTCGCAATGTCGGGTGGAATAATTGCCGCTGTGGTCATTTCTAAAAGTGATCCGGGGTTTATCCACAATGGAGCACTTGCCGGTCTGGTAGCCATTTGCGCAGGATCGGATCAGGTACACCCAATTGGAGCACTGGTTATAGGAGCTGTAGCAGGTTTTATTTTTGTTAAAGGTTTCACCTGGGAACAGGAAAAATTAAAAATCGATGATGTGCTCGGAGTCTGGCCGTTGCATGGACTGGCAGGTTCATGGGGTGGAATAGCTTGCGGCATTTTCGGACAAGAATCTTTAGGGGGGCTAGGCGAGGTAAGTTTTGTGGCCCAATTGGTTGGCAGTCTAGCAGCCATTATGGTCGCCATGTTTTTTGGATTCGCTGTATATAAAATTCTGGATGCAACTTTCGGGATTCGTCTTTCAAAAGAGGAAGAGCAGAAGGGTTCTGATCTCACTCTACATAAAATCGAATCTTATCCAGAAGATGCAACCACGCGCTTTTAACTTAATGAGTGAATGCTTATGAAAAAAGTTTTTATTTGCCTTCTTGTACTTGGAATTTTAATTCCATTTCACCCTAACGAGATACGGGCACAAGAAGACCCTATAGAAAAACTAAAGAGTGCGGCAAAAGCCGATCCAAAAGATTACGCGCCGCATTTTGGTTTGGGTCAGGCTTACCACATAATGGGCATTTACGAAAAAGCCATTGCCGAATATAAAAAGGCCATCGATTTGGAGCCTCTTTTCGCCGCTGCCTTCAATGGCCTGGGTTCCAGTTATGGGGAACTGGGCCAGTTTGAGAAAGCCATTGAAGCTTATCTAGAGGCTACTCGATTAGGCCCCAATTATGCTAAAGCACAATTTGGCTTGGGCTGGTCTTACTTTCAATTAGAAAAATACGATAAGGCTCTATTGCCTCTTAAAATCGCCGTAAAAGTAGAGCCTCAGATGACCGCAGCCCATTTTACGCTAGGCAAAGTTTTAGCAGCACTCGGCAGCCACAGACAAGCCATCAAAGAATACAAAAAAACACTCGCTATCACACCCATATTTCCCGATGGCTATTTTCAACTGGGCCGTAGCTATGTCAGCTTAAAAATGTTTAACGATGGAGTGCAAGCCTACAATGACACTTTGAGACTGAGCCCAAACTTTTTTGAAGCTTATATAGAAATCGGCAAAGCCTATATTAATGCAGAAAGAAATGACGAAGCTATCGCTCCTTTAAGAAATGCGATCGCCATCAATCCTAGTTCCATTGATGCCTACGATAAGTTGGGACTTGCATACGCAAACATGGGAGAGCATGAAAGAGCCATTGCACCTTACCTGGAGCTTGCGCGAATTGACTACAGAAATCCTGTAGCACAGTACAAAGCAGGTGTTGCTTATTCAAAAATTAATAAAAAGCAGGAAGCTATTAAGAAATTCGAAGAGGCTATCCGCTTGAATGAAAATTTTCCAGAAGCCTACTTCAATATCGCCTGGCTTTATCAGGAACTCGGTGACTCAGAAAATGCTCTGGCCTTTTATAGCAGCACCATTAATTATGACCCGAAAAATCTGGAAGCGTTTTACAACTCAGGAGATATCCACGAATCTTTCCAACGCTACCAGGAAGCAGCAGAAGCTTTCAAAGAAGTCACACTTATCAATACAGAACATGTGGAAGCACACGTACGGCTGGGCCGGAACTACGCCAAACTCAATTTATCTGAAAAAGCATTAGCTGAGTTTAATATAGCTTTGCAAATCAACCCGAGCCTTGCTGAAACCTATTACCAACTGGGAAGCACCTATGGAGAATTGAAGCTATATCAAGAGGGGTTACAGCCTTTGAGAAAGGCAATCCAGTTAAAACCGGATTATATCAAAGCCGTATATTTGCTTGGAAAGTTTCATACTTTATTAAAGAACTATCGCGAAGCAATTGTATCTTTAAGAAAAGTCGATAAATTTGAGTCCGGATTTAGTGAGACAAATTTTCTTCTTGGAAAAAGCTTGCTGGAATTAGAGCAATACCACGATGCCCTGCCATATCTTGAAAAAGCAGTTATCAAAAATCCGCAATTTTCTCAAGCTCAATATTTTCTTGGATTGAGTTTGATCAATGTAGGTCGCAATAAAGAAGCCGTAAAACCATTGCTAGTAGCCGTTACCGCTGACCCTAATTTTGCAAATGCCTTCAAGTATCTTGGAGAAGCATATCAAACGCTGGAAAACTATCCAGAAGCCATTAAAGCTTTTGAAAACGCCATTGGTATCGATCCCAAATTCACAAGTGTTCATAACAACCTTGGCGCAATTTACACTTTTCAAAAAAAATACGCCAAAGCGATTCATTCCTTCAAGGAAACTTTACTGACAAACCCAAAATTTCAAAATGGTTTTTTCAATCTGGGAATGATTTATGAAATTCTGGGGCGTTACCCTGAAGCCATCAAAACCTATAAAGCATTACTCGACCTGAATCCGAACCATAAAGAAGCTATGTTTAGTCTGGGATGGGCACTCATGGATGAAAAACGTTATTTGGAAGCCGCTCCTATCCTAAGAAAAGCCGTTCGTCTGAACCCGGAAAATGCCGATACACATTATAGTCTGGGGATGGTTTATACTGAACTGGGACGGAATGAAGATGCTCTGATGCAATACCGCAAAACACTGCAAATGGACGGCAATCATATAGGAGCTCATGAAAAGATTGCCCGGCTAAAAAAAGAACTTGAAGTGAGACCTCAAAGCGAACCTGCACTCCAAACCGAGGCAATACCGCAGGATTCTGATATCATTCTACTTCCATAAAAACACCTGTACACGGACACCTTTAACGCGGTTTTGGTACCCCCCCTCTGACAGTTCATTTTTCCTACCGGAATTCTCTATTCTCACAGTCCAACCTCAGCAATTTAAAATGCCTAATGTGACAGGCAATTCCTCCTTTAAAATGAATGAGTTAACTGTGAAACCTCTTTATTAATAAATAGGTTGACAGTAAATCCTCACACCTTATATACTTCTGCCTCTTAGCAGGATTCTGGGGAAAAATACTATTGTAGTAATAAGAGCAATTCTTTTATTTTTTTCCCATTCCTTAGCGATTTTCCTGATAAATTTATTACAGGAACGCACTGATATTCTTGAGGCTAATTAATGGATACCAACCCTGTTGCGACAGAAGAAGTAGAAGTGATTGATCTGGCTCCTACTGAGGGACTTTTAAATAGTCTACCAGATAATTCACGCGGGCACTTAATCCCAACATTGAATAAAGTCCAAAATGCCTATAGGTTTCTCCCTGATCCGGCGATAGAGTTATTGATGGAGTTTTTCAATGTCTCCCGTGCAGAAATATATGGGGTCGTCTCATTTTACCCGCAACTCATGATTGTCGAACCCGGAAAATACATCATTAGACTATGCTATGGGACAGCTTGTTTCGTAAAAGGGGCTGATATCATCGGCGATAAAATCCACGAAAAATATCACATCAAACCCGGTGAAACAGACGATGGTAAATTATTCACTTTGCAAACAGCATCGTGTCTAGGCAACTGTGGTGCTGCACCCATGGCTATTATCGGCGAGGACACTCACGGTACCATTGATCCCGAAAAGGCCATCGATATACTTTCTAAATATAAAATGGAAGACGAAGAAATGCCAGTGACAGAGGAGGTAGGATGAGTACCGTCGCAAAGAAAGCTCTCAACGTAAAAATTAACGGTGAAGAAACCACCGTCGACGAAGGAACAGTTGTTCTGGAAGTCTGCAAACAAAATGATGTTGAAGTTTCAAACCTTTGTTACAACCGCAAGCTCAAGCCCTTTGCAGCCTGCCGCACATGCATGGTCGAAACTGTTGTCGATGGAAAAAAAGAACTGGTTTATTCCTGCACCCATCCCGTTGCTGAAGGAATGGAAATCAACACCGCGACCGAAGAAACCAATCGCTATAATAAAGCGTGCTTGGAAATGCTTCTGGTAGAGCATCCTTTGGATTGCCCTATCTGCGATAAGTCAGGTGTTTGCCCTCTGCAAGACAATACAGACCTACTCAAACTTTACGATGGTCGGTTCGAAACTCAAAGACGAAACGAACCCAGTATCAAAACCAATCCCATCATCGAATTTTATTTAAACCGTTGCATCATGTGTGGACTTTGTGTGCGTGCCTGCGATGAGATTCAGGGAGTTCAAGCTCTCGATTTTCATAAACGTGGTATGAGCGTTGGCATTGGAACGGCCAATGATGAACCTTTGGATTGTGAGTTCTGCGGACAATGTATAACCGTCTGCCCCACAGGTGCATTAATGGATATGACATCAGAAGCCCGAGGCTTGGCGGCGATGTTCACCGAAACACATTCAACCTGTAATTATTGTTCGTGGGGTTGCACCGTTAAGCTTGAAACAAAAAAAGGCGAAGTCGTCCGCATTGAGGGTGATGAAAACTATAACATAGGAATTAACGAAGGTAATCTGTGTGCAAAAGGCCGGTTTGGTCACGGTATTATCCACAACGATCAGCGAATTGAAAATCCTTTAATAAATGTTGGCGGAGATTTCCAAGAAGTCTCTTGGGATGAAGCACTGCGTACCATAGCAGATCGCATGCAAGCCACACTCAATCGCAGTGGCCCAGATAGTCTCGCCGCTATTGGCTCAGAAAAACTAACCAATGAAGAAAACTTTTTATTGCAGAAATTATTTCGTGATGTTTTAGGGTCTAATCAGGTTAATAACCTTGCCAACATAAGAGCCCCTTACCTGAATCGGTTCATGCTGGACTGTTTTGACAATGGCATCACATCACAACCCATAACTAAATTACAGGAAGCGGATGTTGTATTGGTCTTCAATTCTGACCTTCCTTCAGAGTACCCGGTTGGGGGAAACTCTGTTCGATTTGGCACTATCTTTAACAACACAGATATCCTAATTGCTAATCCAAGACGTGTGGTTTTTGAAAGTGAAGCAAAAGTAGATGTGCGTTTGACCTACAAACATGGGTCGGACGTGGCCGTAGCTTCAAGGCTTTCTAAAATTATTATTGATAATGGATTGATTGATGTAAACAAGGCGAAATCCTCCATCGATAATTACGATGCTCTGGTGCAATCCCTTGCCAGCTATACGGCAGAAAATACCGAGAAGCTTACCGGTCTTCCAGATGATTTTCTGACCCGGGCCGCAGAAAGTTTTGCGCGCGATGCAGACAGGTTTGTTCTGGTAGGTAATGACATTCTTGATACTGGTGAAGGAGAAAAGATTCTAAATGCTCTTCTCAACCTTTGCACCTTGGTTAACTTCGGCAGTACAGGCAGTGTCAGCATCTACCCGCCGAGGGAGCATTCTAATTCGCAAGGCGTTAATGACATGGGGCTCACACCCGAATTTTTGCCAGGCTATAAACCAGGAAAAGCAAGTCGTGATTTATTCGAAACTTGTAAAGATGGAACCATCAAGTTTCTTTACATAGCTGGGGAAGATCCCGTGCAATCTTTTTACAAACCAAAACAAGTTAAAGATGCACTTAAAAGCGTTCCATTCTTAATCGTCACAGATGTGTTTATGACAGAAACAGCAAGAATGGCTGATTTGATTTTACCCTCTTCCACTTATGCTGAAAAAGATGGAACATACACAAATATGTCTCGACATATCCAAGCGGTTGCCACAGCTGTTTTACCGCAAGGGACTTCAAAACCTGACTTTGATATTTTGATTGAACTGGCAGAAACTTTTGGAAAACCTTTTACCAGTTCATCCATTACTGAAGTACAGCAAGAAATCGAACAAGCCGCACCTATTTATAAAGGCGCTTTTCCGGGAAAGGAGTCCAAGCAATGGGTTCCTGTTACATCAGATAAAAAACCTGCATTCAAAACTGCTTCTGCCGCCAGCGAGCCTCAAACGGCTCAAGAGGGTTATCCCTTTACACTGCAAACCAACAATCATATGTTCCATATTGGGGGTTACAGCCAGTATGCAAAAGCATTGGTTGATATAGGGCCCGAATGTATCGCTGAAATTCATCCAGATGATGCAAAAGCCATGGGAGTTTCTTCGGGTGATGAGGTTGTCGTGGAATCTTCAAGCAATAAAGTTCACGTGAAAATTAAAACCTCTCGGGTAACGAGTCAGGGGATGGTTTATATTCCAAAAAACTGGCCCGAAGTAGCTGTCAACGATTTACGAAATGGTGAAAAAGGCTTAATAAAAGTAAAAGTATCAAAATCTAGCTAACGCACATTAACTCACTTTAGACTATGACTGACTTAAAAGAGAATCTACATACCGACCATATGGTCCTTAATATGGGGCCATCCCATCCGGCAACCCATGGCACTGTAAAATTTTTACTGACTCTGGATGGTGAAACCGTGGTCACTCTCGATGTAGAAATTGGATATTTACATCGTGGTTTTGAAAAAATGTGCGAGAGCGTCACCTACTCCAATGTTTTCCCTTATACCGACCGATTGAATTATTGTTCCGCGATCATGAACAATATCGGGTTTGCCTTGGCAGTGGAAAAGTTATGCGATATTGAAATTACCGAACGCTGCAAATATATTCGTGTGGTCACCAACGAGCTTGCAAGAATCTCGGATCATTACACTAATATTGCAGCTGCAGCATTGGAACTGGGTGCCTTGACTGCATTTATCTATTTTGTTGAAGCTCGAGAAATTGTCTGGGATCTACTCGAAAAAGTATGTGGTGCTCGTCTCACTTCTAACTACATCCGCATTGGCGGTTTGATGTGCGACCTGCCCCCCGGATTCGATGAAGACCTGAAAGCGGCATATCCTAAGTTAGATGACCTCTTTGATGATGTCGATAGTCTGCTTACCAAAAATCGGATTTTTATTGATCGCATGGAAAACACCGGTGCCATTCCAGTCGAGAGTGCTATCTCCTGGGGATTTACAGGCCCTTGTTTAAGAGCCTGCGGTGTCGATTATGATGTACGCAAAAACCATCCTTATCTCTGTTACGACAAACTCGACTTTGACATTCCACTGGGAAAAACAGGTGACAACTTTGACCGTTACCTTGTTCGCATGGAAGAAATCAAACAAAGTCTAAAAATTATCAAGCAAGCTATGCGCGATATGCCTGATGGGCCTATCAATGTTAATCATCCGTATTTAAGAGCTCCTGCCAAACCGGATGTCTATAAACGCATGGAAGAAATGATTGCGCATTTTAAAATGGTCATTGACGGATTAAAACCACCTGTCGGCGAGGTGTATTTCCCGACCGAGGCCGCCAATGGCGAACTTGGGTTTTATCTGGTTAGTGATGGTTCCGGCAAGCCCTATAAATGTCGTGTTCGTCCCCCGTCTTTCACATTAACGCAAGCTATGCCAGAAATGTGCGAAGGCGGAATGCTTGCAGATATCATCCCCACCTTTGATATGATCAACATGATCGGTGGCGAATGCGATCGTTAACACTTTCCCCCTAAAGCCCCCCTCCTCTCGAAATACCGCAGTTTCTTCCCATTATTTCAAATCTCTCTCACCAATAACCTGAAATGAAGATATTCATTAACCTAACTCTTTTTCTATTGGGTTGCGGACTCTTGATCTGGGCTATCAACTCTGTTTAAACAGAAAAAGTTCTCGAACTTTTATTGGATTTGGGTTTGGGGTTCTTTGCTGTTCTTCTTATTTATAGCCTGATTACTTGGTTGGATACCTTGTTATGGAAAAATGATTTTCCCCCTTATATAGCCACCAACTTTTCGAACAAACAGTTATGGATTATCCGCTAAATTGGAGAAGCTTATAATACTGGCCTGCCCCCCGAAAACTGATCCATTCGCTATGTTAGGATTTGGGTCAAAAACCTGTTGATTAAGGGGGGGAATAAAATGGCCAGGAAAAGATATTCACCAGAGCAGATAATTGGTTAT
>Ga0115000_10000917_pt1 | contig 26838 bp, 14 predicted proteins | sample ArcticOcean_MG_C_6_FD_89690 | JGI IMG/M metagenome (GOLD analysis project Ga0115000, IMG submission 89690) | Marine microbial communities from western Arctic Ocean - ArcticOcean_MG_CB8_128 | ecosystem: Environmental > Aquatic > Marine > Oceanic | place: Arctic Ocean: Canada Basin | collected... | reverse complement strand
GACGGTCCTGGCTGGACACCGACTTGATGCGGTCGTAAAACGACCGTCTTTTTCACGACTTTGTTTGGCGTGCGTTGGTAAACAACTGTGGGCGTCAACGTCGGCAATTCGTCAGTCACGCCGGGTATCAAGTTCTTCGATATGGACTTCCACGTTTTACCGATGAACATGGCCACAGATACTGTCGTCTTTTGCACGTTTCTGGCGGCTCTTTGCAAGTCACGGACATCTCTCGCGCCAGTGGCGTAGGAACCAACCGCTGAAACGATGACAAAAGACGCGCCAATCGTGGAGGCGGCTTTCGCGACTCGCAGAAGCGCCGGGTGAACGTTCAGCGATCTCTTGTTCTTCTTCTTGTTGTTGTTGATCTTCTTCGTCTTTTCTTTCTCTTGTTTCGCGCCATTCGTCGCGGCAATATCGATAGCTTTTTCGATTGGCTTTTTGATGTAGACCATTTGTCCAGGCGAGATCATCTTAGCAATCATGACGTCGCTTTCTGTCGCATCCTCCTCTCCCTCGTCCTCTTCCTCGTACGACGACGAAATGCCTCTGTTCGTCTCTCTGCTTTCCACTGGCGTCAAAATTGTCGAACGCTTCTTCGATTCTTGCACTGGAGTTTTGTACGACGAAACGACAGCGGAAGGTCCCGTGGCGTTCATGGAATTTTCGTTCGGCTCGTCGATGGCGATGATCGAACGTCGCACTTTCGGCTTTTGTTTCGGGTTCTCGCGACTTAACAAGGCGTTCTTCGCGCCGACGGCAACGTTCGTGATCGTCTTGAACGGGTTAAAGAAAGAAGAAGGACGCGTCATCTTGTCTCTTTTCGAACCCGCAGCTCCAGCGTTTTCTTTATCTTCTTCCATGTCGCCGTCGTTTGTAAACTTCGGCACGATCCTCGTCGGCGTGACCGTCCCTACGCCGCCGCCTCTTTGCGCTTGCCGCGCCGGCGTCGCGGATTGCTCTGACGCTCTCGCATTCGCCCCCATCCCGCGTCTCTTATTCTCCGCGCTCACCCAATTCGCTCTGCCATTCGCGTGCGCCACTCTCTCGCTTTCCAATCTCTGTCTCTCTCTCTCCGCGGCGCGACTCGCGCCTTCTCGCACTCTTCGTAAACTCTCCTCCTCCGCTCTCAATATCTCCGCCTCTCGGGCCAAAATCGTCGCTCGATCTCCGCTCGCCAGCATATCTAAAGAAAACTCCGGCGAGTCTTTATCCAACTGTCTTCTTAATTCCTCCGCCGCGTCGCGTTTCATTCGATTTTCTTTCTCCATCAAATCCCGTTCCAATCTGGACGCCGAGTCTTCGAAGGTCCCGTAGGCTTCTCGAACGAACGTGCGTGCTTTTTTGGTATAATTCTCGTTGTTCGTCGGGCTTCTTTCCGCCGCTTCCAGCATTTGATTCATCTCTTGGAGCACGTCCAGAGGTTCGTCCGGGTCGTAGTTGTTCTTGTTGTCGTATCCTTTTCCTCCTCCTCGTCCTCTGCTGTCCGTCGGAGAAGGAGAAGAAAAATTCTCGACAACATTCTTCTTCGTAGCCGTTGGGGAAACGGAAGAAAAAGAAGAAGATTTCGATTTTCGATTCGGACTCACTTTGTATTCTTCATCAAACCCGGATAAAATGGTCGAAAATGCCGCGCACTCGTTCGCGGAGTTATCCAGTATTGTCGTCGTCGTCATCCCAAAACTCTTTCAGATAGAGAGATGTTATAAATATATGTGTTTGAAAGTACGGGTTCGTCGTGTAAAGTCAAACTCTCGCTCTTTTCTCACTCTTTTGTGTTGTAACGGACCAAAAGCTGTCGATTCCAAGTTTGAAAAAAAAAATAAAAAAATTTCATTTCTAAATCCTACACCCTAAACATCATCTGTGCCTTTTTCTTTTTGGTTTAAGTTACTCTGGAGAGAGATTTGAGCGGCATAACACACTTAGTAAACGCTTTGCTTCGCGCACAACATATATATGTAAATGGCGAAGGAAAAGAATATTTTCGACAACGTGGCGTTAATCTCCGCCCTTTTGGCGTTACTTGTCGCGCAATTATTAAAACCTTTAACGCATTACGTCGGGACGAAGAAATGGAAACCACAGTTAGCGATCGGGTCTGGGGGATTTCCATCCTCTCACGCATCGTTCGTCGTCGCGCTCGCGACTGGCGCAGGGGTGGAGAGAGGCACCGCGGATACGTCGTTCGCGGTGGCGGCGGTGTTAGCGATCGTGGTCATGTACGATGCGATGGGGGTGAGACGGCAGGCTGGGTACCACGCGTCGGCGATTAATAGTTTGATTTCAGGCGCGTATGGGAGCAACAGTCAGAATAGGAATAGCAGTAGCGGGAATATCGACACTACTCTCGAGTTGGAGGACGAGGAAGCGCCGACGCCGAAATCGCCGTTATTTAGCGCGGACGGGTTCGATCAGTTCATAAAGAACATACAGAATCAACCTTTGAGAGAGCACATCGGGCACACGCCGGTGCAAGTGTGCTTCGGCGGGTTGACGGGGTTAGTCATCGGTTTAGTCGTCGGCTTGAACGCACAAATCGAACATCGAGGGTTGTTTCATTCGTAAATTCATTTCTTATTGTTGTTGTACATCTATTATAAAACGCTATAAATACTAATTTTAGACTGCTACTACCACCGTATATACTACTATTTGTTGTTGTATCATCATAGCTTTTGGAGGGTTATGATGATGGTCAACAAGACGCACATGAACATGAGAAAGTATATGCAAATGATGAGCCCGCCGGCGCGTTGAGTGTGCTCGGCTTTGACCAACTCTTTCCTTCCTTCGTCTACTCGCATGACAGTGGTGGCGCAGTTGTATTCGATGGAATCTAAAATCGTTCCTTGGTCGATGATGAGTTTGGACATGTCTTGCATGACCATCGCTAAATCGGTCACGGACTGTAAAATTTTCTTCACCTCCGTGTCTCTCTCTTCCGCTTCCAAGGACATGACGTCTTGATTCGCAAAACCTTGTCGTTGTTGCATTTGAGAACTCGTCGTACCACCTCCGTCGCTTTGCTCTAAAAAGCCACTGTGACTTCTCGCCACTCTGTTCCGAAACACGTCCTCCAAGGCGTCCACGCCTTCCGCGCCCGGTCCTCGGTCTTGCCTATTCTTCAACTCGTTCAAATACTCTTTCTGTCTCTGTCTAAACGCCTGCGACAGACGACTCAACTCCATCGCCAGCTTCCTCGTCGCGTTCTTTCTCATTTTCGTTCCTATATCGTCGAACTCGTTCGCTGTATTCGTAACCTCCGCGTCGCTCCCTAACCTCTTCAACTGCGCCTCGCACCGTTTGAACAACCTCCCGCACTCGCCCGTTAACTGCTCCACGATTTTCTCGTCGTTCACGTCGTCCACATCAAAAGTTGGCAACAAAGCTTTCTGTTGCGCTTTCTGTAACTGTTGAATTTTCGCTTTCGCTTTCCCCACGTCTCTTTGAATGTGTTCGCAAACGTCCACCCACGCCGGCGGTAATAACGACGACGACGACTGAAGCGAATCATCACCACTTTCCCCTAATCCTCTTTTCCCTCCATCATAGGTTGAAGAAGAATCAATCGCGGCTTCGAGCAATCTCGACGTCCCTTTCGTGACCTCACCATCATCGTTAGTGTTGTTCTCGTTACCAGAGTTCCTCCTCTTCCCGCTGGGAAAGGAGGAGGACAAATATTCCTCCCGGTAACTCTCGTATCGTTTCGTTTGGTTTCGAAACGTGCCTTGGAATCCCACCGGGGCGAGATTTTCTTCATCATTTTCCTCAAAATCGTGCATGTCGTTCTTCATCATATCGAGATGATCGAGATTTTCGCGATGCGATTCGCCAAAGCGCTCCCCCAAATGTCTTGTCGGAATGATTCGCGCGCGCGAGACGATATCAATTTAATGTGTATATATAGCGCAGTATGATTATGTGTGTGTGTGTGGTTTTCGAAAGTTTTGCGCTCTTCACATTTTAGGGTGTATAAAAAACCTAAATATATCTTTTTCCTTCTTTTTTTCTCAAACTTTTCAAAAAAAAGACGAAAGAGTTGCCGTTTGACTCGTTCAACCGACACAAAGAATGGCAAAGAAGAAGACGACGAAAGCTGGTGGTTTTGGTACTCACGACGACGAGAGCAGCATGAGCAAAGAGGCAAACGAGGAGAATTTTTCCTTCCACGTGGGCACTCCGGTGTGGGTGAAAGATGCGAAACACGCGTGGGTCGCCGCGTCGATTTCGAAAGTTTCCTCGAGTGACCTTTCCTCCTCCGAAGGCACATCATCATCGTTTTTTGAGTGCACGTTCGCGGAGGACGAAGACGACGGACGCAAGAATAAAAACACCAACAACGCTTTGAGCGAGGGAGGAAACGGTGGTGGTGGTAAAGGTGGTTACGGTGGTGACCTATCGTTGGCGAGCGCGCAACCGACGACGATCGTTATCATCAAAGAAAACGCGAAAGAAGATCTCGCCTTGCGAGAACGGAACACGGAAGAGGACATGGTGAAACTGAACTATCTTCACGAGGCGGGCGTTTTGCACAACTTACGAAGGCGGTACGCGAGAGATGAGATATACACGTACACCGGGCAGATTTTGATCGCGGTGAACCCGTTTCAAAAAATTCTACACTTATACGATCAAGCCATGATGGAAATGTACGGCGGCGCGGAGCAAGGCGAGTTGAGTCCGCACGTGTACGCTGTCGCCGAGGCGGCGTATAAACAGATGCTGAGCGAGGGGGAGTCTCAATCTATTTTAGTTTCCGGAGAGTCCGGGGCAGGGAAGACTGAAACCGCGAAACACATCATGCAGTACTTGGCGCACTCGGCGAAGCACGAAGACGGGACCAGCGGTGTGGAAAAGCAAGTTTTAGAGACGAATCCGTTGTTAGAGGCGTTCGGTAACGCCAAGACAGTCAGGAACGACAACTCGTCCAGGTTCGGTAAGTTTACGGAAATTTTGTTCGACGAAGAGGATAAGATTAGCGGGGCAGCCATACGGACGTATTTGTTGGAGCGCTCCAGAGTCGTACGCGTATCCGATCCGGAGAGAAACTTTCACGTGTTTTACCAAATCTTAGCCGGGGCGTCGAAAGAGGAAAAAAGTAAGTGGCGATTGGACGGTAAGACGTTTGAAGATTTTTATTACTTGAATCAATCGAAATGCGTGAAATTGGAACATATTTCCGACGTGGTCGGGTACGAGGAAACCCAAAACGCCATGGAGGTGGTCGGTATTTCGGAATCGGAAAGAGAGGACGTGTTTGGAGTCGTTTCGGGGGTGTTGCATTTAGGTAATATAGATTTCTCGCCTTCGCCAGAGGACGAAGACGCGTCCGTCGTCGCTTCAAATGCGAAAGGAAGCTTAGAAGACGCCGCGTCGGTTTTGAAAGTGGATAAAGATCGCTTAGAGAAAGCGCTGATTTCGAGACAGATTGTCACCGCGGACGGGGCGATTTTGAAACCTTTGAGCGTCTCGGACGCGAAGCACAATCGCGACTCGTTGGCGAAGATGTTGTATTCGCGTTTGTTCGATTGGCTCGTCGAAAGGATTAACCAAGCGATTGGGAATAAGAAAGAGGACGAAGAAGACGCGGAAGATGGAGAGAATATCACTGGCGACAAAAAAAATAAAAGACGATTCATTGGCGTGCTCGATATTTACGGCTTTGAGAGCTTCAAAAAGAACTCCTTCGAACAGTTTTGCATCAACTTTGCTAACGAAAAATTGCAGCAACATTTTAACCAAAAAGTGTTTAAAATGGAACAAGAAGAGTACGAAAAAGAAGCCATCGATTGGTCGTATATTGAGTTTGTGGATAACCAGGACATTTTAGACGTCATCGAACGTAAAGTTGGCGGTATTATCAGTCTTTTAGACGAGTCGTGCATCATGACATCGACGACGTCTGAGCAATTTGCGCAAAAGCTCTTCTCCGCGTTGGACGACGAGAAACGATTTTCGAAACCAAAACGGTCGCAAATAGATTTTACGTTGAACCATTACGCCGGCGACGTGACGTACGAGAGCGAAAACTTCATCGAAAAGAACAAAGATTACGCGATTTTGGAACACACGGAAGTTTTGTCCACCTCGGAAACGAACATTTTGCGTCTCATTTTCGAGGAGAAGGAGAACGAAATCTTGAACGAAGGGAACAAACCGCCGCCGCCGCGCGCGAAGAAATCCGCCATGAAGTTCACCTCCATCGGGAACTCGTTCAAGCACCAACTCAATGATTTGATGAAAAAATTACACGGAACCGAACCGCATTTTGTTCGATGCGTGAAACCGAACCAAGCTTCCGTACCGAGCACGTTTGAGAACGCCAACATTTTGCAGCAGTTGCGCTGCGGCGGCGTCTTGGAAGCGGTGCGGATTTCCTGCGCCGGGTATCCGTCGAGGAAGCCGATCGAGTTATTTTTGACTCGATTCGGTTTATTAGCTCCCGATGAAGCCGCAAAGTTCTTTACGCCCGGGAAAGAGCGAGAGGCTTTGGAAGGTATTTTGAACGTTGCCAATTTACAAGAGTGGCAAATCGGCAAGACGAAAGTCTTCTTGCGATCGGGGCAAATGGCCGTTTTGGATACCTTGCGATCGAAAAAACTCGGGTGGGCCGCGGTTGAGATTCAAAAGCATGTCAAGCGACGCGTCGCGCAAAAGCAGTACAAACGAACGAAATCGGCGGCGGAAACTGTCAACAAATACGCCCGGGGTATGTTTGCTAGAAAAATCGTTCGGGAGATTCGCCAAACAAAGGCGGTGACTGCCATTCAAGCGTTTGTGAGAATGTCCATCGCAAAGAAGCAGTTCGCGGAGACGAAAGAGGCGGCTGTAAAGATTCAAACGCTCGCGCGAGCAGTCAAAGCGAGGAAAGAGTTTTTGGAGCTCAAGGAAAGAAACTTGGCTGCAATCAGAGCGCAAAGCGTGTACCGAGGCCAATTGGCGCGCAACCGCGTCAAGGAAATCAAAAAAGAACAAAGAGACGTGGCGAAAATGTTGGAAGCGAAATCAGAGTTAGAAAAGAAATTAGAAGCCGAACGCGCGCGAGCGAAGATGTTGGAATTACAACGCGAAGAAGAAAAAGTGAAACGTGAAGCCGAGGAGGAAGAGAAGAGGAAAAACGCCGAAAAAGAACGCGAGGAACGAGAAGCCAAGGAGAAAATCGAACGAGAAAAACAACAAGAAGAAGCGGCGTTGGCGGCGAAGAAAGCGGAGGAGGAGCTAAAAGAACTTCGAGAAAGAGCCCAGAAAGAGGAGCTTTTGCGGCAAGAAACCGAGCAAACGGTCAAGAAAGAACTCGAAGAAGCGAACAAAACGGCAGACCAGTATGAAAAAGCGTTGCGCGAAGCGTTGGAGGAAAACGAAAAACTTCGAGACCGGTTGGCGGTGGCTGAAGCCGAATTGGATTCTTTCCGAAACGGTTTGAAAACGCCCGGGACGGCTATGATGACTGATGGTCCAGGAGGTGGGAAATCGAGAGCGCGAATGATGAACGGCACGCCTTTATCTGCGAGTTCTTTGAATACGCCCATGTCCGCCGGCGGCGGCGAAATGGACCAGTCTGTGGATAAAGAGGTTCCCGATTCCACGTCGCCACAAACGATTTCGTTGAAGGAAGACCACGAAGTGTTGAGAGCTCTGTTGGGTCACGAAAGAGCGCACGAAATCTTCGCCACTCCAGACGGGTCCCCGGCTTTGGCAGTTATCGTGTTCAGATGTTTACTGAGATGGAAGGCGTTTTCGTTGGAGAGAACGTCTTTGTTCGAACGCATCCTCGGAGCGTTTGAAAATTCACTCAACAGGAACGCGAAAGATGACAATAAAGCCGTGGCGTTTTGGTTAACGAACGCGTTTGCGTTGTTGCACTTGCTCCATCGAACGTTAAAGAACAGCGGGAACAGAAATAGACGAGGGGGCGTTGGGATTTTAGACCGCATCAACTCCACCATCTCTTCGAGATTAAAGAGCCCGCCGACGATGTTTAACCAGCAACCGTCCATCAGCGGCTCTTCGGATAAAGAAAACGCGGACGCGAATAAAACGCGGCGAACGAGCGTTGATGGTAATGGACATGGAAACGGAGGAGGAGGAGGAGGAGGAGGAGAGGAATCCGTGACGGCTATATTGGGCGTGAAGCAAATCGAGGCGAAATACCCGGGCTTTCTCTTTCGCCAATCGCTTGGCATGTTTTGCGAGAAGGCATACGGTATCTTGCGCGATAACACGAAATCAATGATCTCTCCGCACTTGGGATCGTGCATTCAAGCACCGAGACAACGAACGGGCGCCATCGTCGGCGGTAAATCGAATAACGATAAAGACGGGAAGCACATGCAACTCTCTTCGCACTGGATGTCCATCCTCGAGGAGTTGGATACAATTCTCCTCGCATTTACGGAAAACAACGTTCCGAAAGCGTTGACGTCCAAGTTTTTCACTCAAATATTTTGTTTCATCAACGTCAACATGTTCAACGCGCTTTTGTTACGAAGAGAGTGCTGTTCGTTCTCCAACGGTGAATACATCGCCGCCGGTTTGAGCGAGCTCGAAAACTGGCTCACCAAGAACGCCGCCGTCGTCGGCGAAGCGCCGAAGAAAGAGTTACGGTTTATCAACCAAGCCGTTCAATTACTCGTGATTAACCAAAAACCGAGGAAAACTCTGAACGAAATAACCTTGGAGCTGTGTCCGGTGTTATCTATTCAACAGTTATACCGCATTTGTACCATGTATTGGGACGACAAATACGGCACGGAAACGGTCAACCAAGACGTCTTGAAGCAAATGAAAAATTCCATGATGGACCAGCAATCGAATAACCAACACAATTCGTTCTTACTGGACGACGATTCGAGCATTCACTTCAACGTGGAGGAGATTGCGGAAAGTTCGTTGGAAATTGCTCTCGATTTCCAATCGAAAGACGATTTACCGGAGGAGTTGGCCGAGAATGAAAAGTTTGCGTTCTTATCGACGCGATTGACAGCGGGTGGAGCCTGATACTGTTATATATAAAACGACGATTATTAAATACTGCATAGCCAATTTTTACTTACAACAAAAGGATATATATCAACTTTTTATATACATGTGTGCGTGTATAGTCTCGAACAGGACGTCTAATTGAGAGGCGATGTTATTATTAACCGAGACTTTCATATGAAATCATATTATTTTTTGTGTCTCTCTCTCAACCAGACTCTTGTATCGTGCGCGCAGGATTTCCGAGTAAGCTCCCGAACCCTTTCCTCCCTCCGCCGCTTTCCCCGGCATCCAATCCACCGCTACCACTCAACGCTAACCCTGAAAATTTCCCACTCCCACCTTCTTTCGTCCCAGCTTCGGCGTCCATGACCTCGCTCAAAGCCAACGCGAACTTGGCGGCGTCGCCGGCTCTCACGCGCATCTCCATAGACGCCTTCTCGCCGCTTTTCGTCGTGTATTGAAAAATCGTCGTTTGCAATTCCGTGTACGCTCGTCCAAAGTGTGTGGAATGGTCTAACCCTTGACTTTCGACGGCGGACGCCACTCGGAGTGGAACTTTCACCACGTTTTCCAAAAAGACAATCGAAGCGTAAATCATCGCCGCGGTGAAAGAAGTGACCACGAGAAGGCCAACTAAAGCCGCAGCTAAAACGTTCCCGGCGTTCTTTCCACACCCTATAAACGCACCGCAGTACGCTCTCTGCGAATCAGGCGTGTTATAGACTAGATTGTAAAAACTTTCCTTGGTGAACAACGCGGTCGCGATGAGCCCCCAGACACCGCCGAAAAGATGGATCGGCACCGCGTCGACGACGTCATCGATTCGTCTCCTGAGCAACAAACTCGAACTCAAGCTATACACGATCCCGGCGACAATGCCGATCAACACGGCGAGTGCCGGGTGTACCAACGCGCACGATCCGGAAATGGATACCAACCCAGTCAAAATCCCATTATTCATCCTTTGCGGGGAAATTTGCTTTTTGTTTCTCGCCAAATCGAACGCGACGACGCTCAACCCGCCAAACGCCGCCGCAATCGTCGTACAAACCGCCGTTCTCGCCACGATATACCTCGAAGCGCCTCCAAATTGATCACCTCGGACATAAACTCCAACACTTCCGGTGTTAAACCCGTACCACCCGAACCACATTAAAATTGTCCCAAACATTTGAAACACCGGCGATTGCATCGGCAACTCGTTTATCTTCCCTCCAATCCCGAACCGTTCCGATCTCGGCCCGATGTACCAACACGCCACCAAAGCAGCCGTCCCACCAACCACGTGGACGACTAAACTCCCCGCGAAATCCACAACCCCAACCCCAAACAGTCTGCTCCCCGCATCTACTTTAAACGCAGACATCCACCCTTTCGACGACCACACCCAGTGCGCGACCATCGGATAAATAACCGAAACCGTCAACACCGTCAACGGAATGTACGCCTTAAAGTTCATCCTCTCCGCGACAGCTCCACTCATAATCGTCGCCGCCGTCGCGGCAAAACTCAGCGCAAACGCAAAGTGCGCGTAAAAAAACGCCGCGTCCGCTCGCAAATGGCCTTGCGATATCGACCCGGCGAAGGCGTTCTCCCCCGTGCTCGTCCTTTTCTCCATGTCTGACAGGGCGAATTCCGTGGTTCCAATGAACCCTCCCGAAGAGTCGTCTCCGTACGCGAACGCGTACCCCCACAGATAAAAACAGCACGTGGATATGCACACGTCGAAGGCGTTTTTGAATAATATGTTTTTCGTGTTTCGGATGGAGACAGAGCCGACTTCGAGGAGCATGAACCCTCCTTGCATGATGAACACCAGCGTGGTCGCCCAGAGGAGGAAAAAGACGTTCAGGTCGATTTCAGTCGATTCGAGCGTTAATAAGGTGCGACTAAAACTACTCACATCATGGTGCATCATCATCTCAAATTGTTTACGCTCTAAAATGCATGTAAATGCTCTCTGTCTCTCTGTCTGTCCAGTTAATGAGGCAGGGAAAGATATATAATATAGATATATATATGAGGGATTTTGAGGGTTTTAGGCAAGGAAAAGGGAACAGAATTTGAGAGAAATCACGTCAAAAATGTCAACCACAACAACACGATATGATGGGCGACGACGACGAAGAAGACAAAGGAGGAGGAGAACGAGGAGTGTTTACGTGTTTACACGTGGCGGAGAAACCGTCTCTGGCGAAATCTATCGCGCAGCTTTTATCGTCGTCGTCTTTGGATGATGATTGCGATGAGAGTTCGTTGGTGAACAAAAGAGGAACCGGATTAAAAACGAAGAAATCAACCGTGGGTTCGATCGATGTGCACGAGTTTTGGAGACCGTTTTTGCAGAAGACAAAGACAAAATGTTTGCACCGCTTTACCTCCGTCGCCGGGCACGTGTGCTCGATCGATTTTCCGGACAGGTTTCAAGACTGGGACCTCGATCCGAAACTGTTGTTCGATTGCAAGACGGAAAAGAAAGTCACCTCTGGGAGAATACGAGGGAGTTTAGAACGAGAAGCGAGAACGTGCGACGCGCTGGTGTTGTGGTTAGATTGCGATCGAGAAGGGGAGAACATATGTTTTGAAGTCATGGACGCGGTCGTGCCTCGCATGAGAGGAGGAGGAGGAAGTTATGAGAATGTTTACCGGGCAAAGTTTAGCGCGATATCGAAACCGAGCGTAGAAAACGCGATGAAAAATTTAACGAAACCGAATAAGAACGAAAGCGACGCGGTGGACGCGAGGCAAGAACTGGATTTGAAAATGGGCGTCGCGTTCACGCGGTTTCAGACGAAGTATTTTCAGGATAAGTTTAGCGGGTTTGATTCGAGGTGCGTGAGTTACGGGCCGTGTCAAACGCCGACGCTTGGATTTTGCGTGAAGAGACATTTGGAGATTATACGGTTCGTCCCGGAGAGTTTTTGGCGGTTAAAGTTGAATTTACCAACAGTAGCGGCGGTGAGTTTAAAACAAAGCGATGATGACGTCGTCATCGTCGACGACGACAACGGAATGGCGACGAAGACGACGAGTTACGAAATAGCCGAATGGAAGTGGCATCGCGAACGCGTTTTCGACGAATCGAGCGCGATATCTTTAGAAGCGTTGTGTTCGGATTTTCTGAAAAAGAAGGACAAGAAAGGCAAATTGGTCGGCACGATCCGTTCGAAGCAATCGAAGCGGCCTCCGCCGGGCATGAATACGGTTGAAATGTTGAAAACGTGTTCGAAAATGGGCATCGGCGCGCACCGAGCGATGCAAATCGCCGAGAGATTATACTTGGACGGGTTCATTTCCTACCCGCGAACGGAATCGTCGGCGTATCCGCCCGGGTTTGATTTCAAAAGTATCGTCGCCTCACAAACGAGCAACGACGAGTGGGGCGACGTCGCGAAAAAGATTTTAAGTTTTTCTTCGATTCGAAAACCGTCCGGTGGACAAGACGCCGGCGATCACCCGCCGATTACGCCCGCGGGAAGATTCGGGAATCGAAATTCCATGAGCGGCGAAATGTTTCGCGTGTATGAGCTCATATCTAGACACTTTTTAGCGACGTTACTTCCGGATTTAGTATTGGAAAACATAGAGAGCGAAATTGTAATTGCCGAAAGCGAACGGTGGAAAGCGAAAGGGGTGAAAATTCTCGATTTCGGTTGGACCGAGGCGTTGCCGAGACGAGCGCCGAAACTTAAAATAATCCCAGAAGCGTATCAATTGTCCGATAACGAGAGTAAAAATAATGAAAGCAGAGACGTGGACGTGATTTCAGTCACAATTGAGCGAGGCGAAACGCAACCGCCGAATTATCTCACGGAATCTGAACTCATAGGCACGATGGAGAAAAACGGCATCGGCACCGACGCTTCCATTCCAACGCACATCAACACCGTCGAGGCGCGTAAATATTGCGAAATCGTCCCAAGAGACGGACGAAGAGTCATACCAACTGATTTAGGAATCACTTTATGTCGAGCGTATGCGTCCATCGACGAAGAACTCGCGTTGCCGACCGTTCGCGCGCACATCGAAAAACAACTCGATTTAATCGCCGAAGGTAAAGCGGATAAAAACGCCGTCGTTTCGCAGGCGTTGATGCAAATCAAAGCTAAGTTCATACATTTCGAGAAGAACATCGCCATCGTTGACAACTTATTCGAAGCCTCGTTCGCGTCCCCGAAAGAGCTTCAATCTACCCCACACACCGTGTGCGGTCGATGTCGAAGGTATCTGAAACTCCAAGCGTCCGGGAGACGCCACGGACGGAAAACGTTTAGATTGTTTTGCGAAACCGAGGCGGAAACGTTTGAGTGTCCACGAAACGCGAGCTCGATTAAACCGTGGTCGGGAAGATTTTGCGAGATTTGCGATTTCGAGTTATCCATATACGAAACATCCGACGGCGAACGCGCGTATCCGTTCTGTCCGTTTTGCTATAACCATCCGCCAGATTTTGGGACTTCTTCGAGTAAAAGCGGCGGGTGTCCACATTCCGTTTTACACCCGATCGTGAGCGAACGCGCGATTGCCCCTTGTCCAAATTGTGAAAAGGAAACCGCGAAGGATCCGTATTATTTGGCAAACGCGACTTTGGGTGCCGCGGGATCGTCCTCGACGGCGGCCTCCGTGGTTTCTTTACCGCAACTCTTGCTCGACCCGATTTTACGCAAAGGCGGACGATGGCGCTTAAATTGTACCAAATGCGACTTAATCGTTGGCTTACCCAAAGGTTTGAAAAAAGTTGAGGTTTCCGACGAGTACGAGTGTTCCGCGTGCGACGCGAAGTGTTTGATCATGACAAAAATCTACGGCGAGCGAGACGAGACGGAGGAGTTTGAGAAAATTGCTTGTTGTTTCTGCGAAGACGACATTCGAGAAACGTCGACTGTTCAATTCGAGAGTTCTCTCTCTCTTGGAGGTGGAGGTGGTGGTAGAGGAGGCAGAGGAGGCGGAAGAAGATAGAAATTAGCAGCGGAGGAACGTGGCAATTGTAACAGATGTACTAGTAGTAGTAGTAGTAGTAGTAGTAGTAGTAGTAATAGAGATAATAATAATGATAAGAGCTAAAATTTACGTTTTGAATTAAAAAAATCTAAGTGCATCTCAATTAAGCCATCGCCTTCTTGACAATCGCGGATCTCTTCGATCTCGCAATCGCAACCTTAAATCTATCAAAATCAGTCAACGCCTTTCTCGCGCTTTGCCTCGCGATCTTTTGCCCCCACTTAGACGCCGCGAATTCCGCCGCCGCGCCTTTGTGCGCCGCCGCCAACGCCGCCGCGTCCGGACATCTCCCCGTGTCCAATTTAATCGGCGTGATTGCTAAGCGTTTCAAGTTGATGATGCATCGCTTGATGCCCGGCGCGTCGACTAAAACTCTGTTTTGGTCCACCAAGTCGACGACGACGACGAGCTTGCCGTACAGTTTGTCCGCTTTCAAGTTGACCAGCGCGACTCGGCCTAATTCGATGTTTCTCTGTGTGTTGTTTTGTTGGTAAAAACGAGAGGAAAAAGACGTTTTGGTAAGTATGCGTTGCCAATAGCGAGCAGAGAAAAGTCATCAAGCGCTCTCCCCCGGATGACGACGAGTAAGACGACGACGAGTGACATCGAGAGGCTTTCGTCGCGAGAGACGGGAGAGAAAATAGAACACCACCACCGCGAAAGAGCGACCGCTCTCTCTCTACAACGAGAGCGCAAAAACCCCATCCGGTCACAAAGTCGCGCGTAAACGCGCGCGGACGAAAACCCTCTCGCACATCCAACCATCCGCGTCGAAAGCGCACGCCTCGAACGAACGAACACTTGCTGCGCGCGACGAGGCACCCCGACGCGCATTCAAATCCTCGCGCGTGCACCTTCCGCCCCGATTTCCGACTTTCAAAGCGCAAAGCGCGCAATTTTCTCCTTCGCAGAGGAAGGAGGAGGCGTGTTTCGCGCGCAAATTAAAAAAATCCAAATCCATGCGACGTAAACGACGAAAGGACGCGACCGTCCAATCCACGATGCGTCGAGCGCATCGAATCGCACGAAATGCGCTGAATATCAAAAGAATATAGAAACAGAGAGAGAGACGAATGTGTCTATGCGCACCTGGAACGGCATGCTTTTTCTCTAAATCGTTTTTTGTGGTTTTTATGAGGAAAAGGACAACTCTTGGGGAGAAAAAATTGTCAGAAAAAAGAAGCAAATTCAGACACAAAATTGGGCACTTAACTAACGAATAGCGTTGATATCTCATTCGTTATATGCTCCGAGAAGAGCTTTAATACTTCATATATAGAAAATGACGATCGATTACTCGAATTGGGATAAGATTGAATGTTCATCGTCGGAATCAGAAGAGTCTAATGATGCCGCTGCGAACGACGAGGATGATTTTGTAGTCGAAGATGAGAGAGATACTAATGGGGAGAAGAATGAGAGCAACGAGAAAGAACCCACGAAACAGGACGACGAAAAACGAGACGTGTTGCATGAGAACTACGACGTCGTCGTAGGCGAGAGACTCTTTAAGGAGGATGAGAAACTCAACAAAATGAAGGAAATGTTTTATGACTATACGATCGAGCGCGATATGAAGAGGATAGAGAAAGAGTACCGGGAGAAACAGAAGAGAAATCCGCACGATTTTTCAATGACGTACGAACCTTCTGGAGAGAAAGAATGGCGAGCGATTGGGACGAATATATTCTCGGTCGCTTTATGCGAGTTTCCTAAGAACCTGCGGAAGTTTTTGAAACGAGTTGGACGGGAGTGGATGCAAACGTTCGCGTGTACGACGAGAGGCGTACCGAACGAATTGAAGAAAGAAGTATATTTGCCAAAAGAGGATTCGTATCACGTGAGCATATGTTGTGTTCAAGACGTGAGAAAAGATTATGAGAATGTCGGTATATTAGGGAATCCGGATGACGCGCTCGACGACGAACAGTTGATTGCAATTATGAGAAAACTAGTTACAATTACGAAAGAAACGAACGGTTTTATTGAACTGAAACCAGTCGGCGTTCGTCTCGGTACGGATGGAGGTGTCGTCCTGGCGTGTGAAATAGATGAAACGCTCCAAAAAATTAGAGAGAAAACGATCGAGGCAACGATGGAAGCAACAAACGGTCTTTTCACGGGACGCGCAAAACCAATGGTTCTTATCACCGTCGCGAGAACTCTAGAGAATCCAATCGTCACGCCTTTTCAAAGCAAAGTTATTAAACTTTTCAAGGAGAAGTACGAACGTGTATATTTAGCGCCGATTCGAATCAAATCAATATTTTTCTCGCACGAGACTCGATGGATGCACGAGAAGATAGAGTATCGTTGCGAATTAATGTTAGGCAAAGAGAACGGCGAAGCGCTGGAAGATTTCGAGGAGTATTTAATACGGAGACGAGAACGGAGAGAGCGAAATGATGATGATTCAGATGATGATGATTCAGATGATGACGATGATGATTCATCTGGGTGGGACTCGGACGAATACAAGAAAGCGTGCGAAAAAGATAAAGTAGGTCTACCCGGAGATCTTATGCGCGTATTGAATAACTACGTCGATATCCGCAGAGAGGCGGGGGATGCGGGATAGAGCGATTGGTAGCCAGTTTTAATCCTCACAAAATAAAATTCAATACACACATCTCTCTCTTAAACTGCGCGTATAATCATCATGAGGCTTTGCGCTTTGACGACAACGACTAAAACGACGCGTTATTATTACGCTCTTCTTCTGTTTTTTATAGTGACGACGACGAGAACGATGCATGCGGAGGCGTACATGGCGGCGATAAACCCGGCAAAAGTGTCTAATCGAGCGGCAACATCATCATCAGATTCGTCCAATGATTTCGATTTCGAGTCGCTCGGAGAAGGGACGGCGCCGTCGTTAAACCCGAACGATTACAAAGAGTTTAAAGAATCGTATTCAGAACAGGCTTTGATGAATAGAAATAGCGAAGACGAGACGGAATATCACGCGGAAAACGACGTGGAAGGGAACTTGGATTTGTCTTCGAAAGCGACGACGCACGAGATTTTGGAAGCGTTGTCCGATCAGTCCATCGCGGACGACGCGGAGGAGCAAATAGAATCGATCGCGGATGGGGAGGAAATCGCGGATAAAGATGGGTTTGTGGTCGAACACGATCACGGGGACCCGAACGGGCACAGTTGTAAACCGTTAGTCGGGTTGAGAGGTTTGGAGACACTTCGTAAGAACGAAAAGAAATTGAAGGAGGCGCACGAACGCGGGTTGAATCGGGACGAGTTGAAGAAGAATCCGGAAGGTTTATTAGAGAGAGAGGCGGCATATATCGACGCCGAGGAGACGAGGATTGGGTACGAAAACTGTTTGACGACCGTGATGCCGACGTTGTTAAAAACGACGGATTTTACGGCGACTATACGGTGCGAGACGAAAACCGCGCACGAGAATTTTAACAAATACCGAAGAGACGCTTTGAAGAACAAGCAGTGGTACGACGAGTTACCGGAGCGAGGACGTTTTTCGCACACCCGAGGCACGGTCTCGAAAAAAGCCGGGAAAGTCATCGCGTTATACAACGGGTACGCCGTTTGCGTCAAAGAAACCATCCCGACATTGCATTTACATCTGATGGATTTACACAAGGTTGCGAAAAACAAAGACGACACGCACCATTTAATCGAGCGCCCGAAATACGATCCGAGAGGCATTTATAAGTCCAACGGGAAACCAAGCGGAGGGAACGCCGGGTTGGAAAGAAGTGTTAAGGAGGCTTTTCGTTTGTTCTCCACGAAAGATGAAAATGGGAATAAAAAGAGCAAGAAGAAAGGCTCGAGGCGGATGAAATTGTAATCGAAAAGTGCTTTTCTAGACTCTTCTTAGTAAAAAACACGAGTGTAAAATTTTCTCTCGATTTGCTTCATTTTTTTCTTCTCTCTTTTGCTAAATCGAACAAAAGAGAAGAAGAGAGTTATTCGTATTCTACGGAGTAGTATTCCTACATAAACTGCCTGAGTATTCGTGAAGAAGAAGTTTATACATACACATAAACAAACTCTATCTTCTCGTTTTCGCTCTTCTCGTTATTGCGCGTAATAACACGTCAAAGAATCATCGTTTTCTTTTGGAAGAATTTCGATCGATCGGAAACGCAAGTCTTTGAGAGAATTCAAATCGGATTTAACACAAAGCGTTAACGCGTTCGCTGCTGCTGCTGCTGTTGAAAAGTCGTCATGGCAGAGGCCAAGGAGGCGGAAGAGAGAGAGGAGGAAATTGATGATCGAGAAAACGGAAGAGGAGGAGAAGAACCAGAAAAGGCGGCAGCAAAAGGCGATGACGACGACGAGGAGGAAAAATTAGACGCCGGCGGTCCTGCGGAAGAAAACGACGAGAAGGATGCAGAAGACGATTCAGTGGACGATTCAGACGACGATTCAGACGACGATTCAGAGGAGGAGGAATCTGGCGACGAGGAACCGTCCGATGCGGAAGATCTCGGTGACGAAGAAGAAGACGATGATGAGAATAATAGGAAAAAGAAGACACAAAAGAAAAAGAAACGCAAAAACAAGTTCATCGACGACGTCGCGGACGAAGACGACGACGAGGACGACCGACGAAAAAAGAAGAAGAAACGAGCGAAAGGTAAAGATGGTAAAGCGGTGAGTCGATTTATCGACGACATCGCCGACGCGGCTGGATCGGACGACGAGGAAGACGAGGAAGGCGACGAGGAGGAACCCATCGACGACGCGGAAAGAGAGGCTTTGGCGAGGGAGATGGACACGAGGTTACACGCGAGAGTCGAACAAGCGGCGAGGATTGATGCCGCGGACGATGAAGAGTTGGAGAGAATGGTAAAGGAGAGGTACGAGTCCAGACGGTACGCGGACGCCTACGACGAGGAAGGTCAGAGACGAGGTCCGATCGTGAACGAGTACGTCGATCAGCAGTCGTTGCATCCAACCGTTCGCGATCCGAAATTGTGGATGGTCGCGGTGAAGCAAGGTAAAGAGAGAGAAGTGACGATTTGTTTGATGCAGAAGATGATCAACTTGCAAAAAACGAACAAGCCGCCGATGAAAATCATGTCCGTGGTGACGCAAGATCATTTGAAAGGGTACGTCTACGTCGAAGCCATGCGCGACGATCACGTCAGGAAGGCGTTGCAAGGGTTGAGGCACGTGTATCACATGAAACCTCCGAAATTGGTGCCATTGAAGGAAATGGTAGAATCAATTTCCGTGGCGAAGAAAGAAGTCGAGGTTATTCGACCGGATTCATGGGTGCGCATGCGATCGGGGGTATACAAAACGGATTTGGCTAAAGTTGTCGAAGTGAACTACGGGGATAACTCGTGCGTGGTGAAAATCTTACCTCGATTCGATTACCAACATTTGGCGGATAAAGAATCCGGCGAGGCGAAGAATAAGCCGAAACCGACGGTGCGACCAGCCGCGAGATTGTTTTCTGAAACCGAAGCCAAGAATAAGAATTTATCGTTCGAGCGTGGGAAATTCGATCGAACGTTGAACGACCGCGTGGACGTTTTATGTGGAACGCACAAGATTAAAGACGGGTACTTGCTGAAACGATGCGCGTTGACGACGGTGAAATTGACCGAAGCGCCTTCGCTAGATGAGATTCAAAAGTTTGCCCCGGGCGGCGATGAAGAGGACGACAACTTTGACGACGAAGAAGACGATGAAGACGGCGGAGCGCGACGAAAGAAGTCGACGAACAACCACATCAATCGTCTCGCGAAACTTACTATGAATGAAAAGAAAGCGAGCAAGAGCGCGGCGGCGAGATTTCTCGTCGGCGATCAAGTCATCGTCGTAGAAGGTGATCTTCGAAACTTGGAAGGCGTGATTAAACGCGTCGATGCCGATGGACGCGTTATAGTCGATCCTTCGCACAAAGATCTCACCGATCCGTTGCCATTCAACCCGGAGCAGTTAAGAAAACACTTTAAAGTTGGTTCCACCGTTCGCGTCGTTCACGGCGCGCACGAAGGCGCGAGCGGGATGGTGGTCAAAGTTTCCGACCAAATCGCGACTGTTTTTTCCACGTCCACGAACGAGGAGTTTTCCGTCTTCATGCGCGATCTTGCGGACGATGCTGAAGCGGCGACGCGCGTCGACCGCATCGGCGAGTACGCTTTGCACGATTTGGCCATGTTGGATGACGGAAACGTCGGCGTTTTGACTCGAGTTGAGAAAGATGTCGCGTTTGTGCTCACAAACGTCGGCACATTAGAACGACCAAACGTGAAAGCGTGCAAGCTCGCGGATTTCAAACGAAAGATGAACTCGAGAAATCAAACCGCGCAAGACGGTGCGATGGAACTCATCGACGTTGGATCTATCGTCCGAATAAATGAAGGCCAATTGAAAGACGTCAACGCAACGGTAGAACACATCTATAAAGGCACGATTTGGGTCAAAGCCAGAGGCGTTCAAAGAGACGGCGGGATTGTTTGTTTGCGATCTCGTCAGTGCTTCGTCCACGGTGGACAAGGAACTCGACAAGGTGGGGCCATCCCCGGTCTCACGCCTGCCATGCAATCGGCGTTTACCAACGCGCCGAAATCGCCGGGTCATGCGCTCATCGCGCAATCCATGGGTCTCACGGCCCAAATGGCCAACGCGAGCGGTGGCATGTACCAACAGCCAGCGGTGCAACAGCGACGACCGGTTATTCAACAACGCATGGGCAGAGAACGTGCGGATCCTATGGTTGGTAAGCTCGTCACCATTCGCCGAGGCGTGTATGCCGGATACAAAGGGAAAGTGGTCGATTGCGGACCGAAAACTGCACGAGTTGAGTTACAAGCGCAAGCCAGAACGGTCACGGTGAACAGAGACGAACTCGGTGGTGGACCTGGCTCTACGACTACGTATGGTACGGCTGCTCCAGCTGCGTACGGAGGCTACGGCTACGGGCAACAACCGGTGGATCGATACGCGGCGCAAACGCCGGCACAAACGGCGGCAACTCCGGCGCACGGGGCAGGCTACGCGACAACGCCGGCCAGAGACAACGCTTGGAACCCAACGATGACTCCAGGAAGGGACGACGCGTGGGGTGCGGACGAACCCGCCGGGGCTCATGCCGGGTCCATCGCCGCCGAATACGGCAAGGACGATAAGGGTGGTAAGAAACAACTCGTTCCTGATGGTTACGACGGCGATTACTTGCCTGGTACGGTCGTGAAGCTCATGAACGGCTCGCAAGGTGTCGTGAAGAGAGTTCACGGCGTCGGCGGTTCAGCGTTAGATGTCCAACCGGGCATTTCCAACGTCAAATCTGGCGTGGAACACTTTGAGAAAATTTCTCGAGGCGCTCGCGCGGAAACCGTGGCGGAAGAAAACGTCGAGTTGGTCGTCCCGCTCAAAGGCGACGACGTCATCGTCGTCAACGGCGACGAGAGAGGGGAAGTTGCCGAATTGGTCATGGTGGACGGTGCAGATGGCGTTTTGAAAATCAAATCGAGCAATCAAGAAAAGAACGGAGAAGTCATCATCGTCGACATGTCGCGATTGGCGAGGTATTTCGACGATAAATAATTTACGATTGATTGAAAAGAAGAAGAAAAAATAACAAGAAAATATAACAACGCAACATTTTGAGTTGAACATGCAATGATAAAAATACTTACGCTACTACGTACATATCTAGATTTAATTTCTATAAAATACTACCTAACTACTCTCTATATCGCTGTTATATTCATGTATCTATTATTTATTTGCCCGGCCCGCCTAGCAGGCCAACGCAGCCTTCTTTCGAAGCCATGCATCTCGAATACGTCTCGCGCTGAAATTTCACCAAGTTTCCTACAACCGGCTGTCGTTCCACGATGTTCCCATCCGGCAGATAATCTCGATGATATTTCACCAAATCGCTCCCATCTTCCATAAATTTCAACACGGTCACCCCGGGAAGATCTCGAAAGCTCCCTATCCCCAAATCCATGCTCAAATTCCACTCGGCCACGTACTTATCCGCGTCGCACACTTCGTCCGTTACGCTTAACCATTGCCGGGAAAAATCAAACTGGTTCTTCAAGTATTGCCGCATGTTGTCCCGTCCAACGACTCTGGTCAACCCCGGTCCGTCCGTGTACTCCACGTTTGCAGAGTAATGCGACAAGCACGCTTGCTTCCAGTTCTTCGCGCCGGACTCTTGGTTGCAGATTAATATTTGCCTCGCGATATCCAACCGTTCCTTGGAAAAGTTCCCGCACGTGCTCGTCAAAGGCACGCTCGTTTCCGGAATCGGCAGAAACTTCGTCTCCGCGAACGCCACAAAAATTGGGTTGTGGTCGTTTACCATCGTCAGCATCGTCGTTATCATCGCCGCCACCGCCATCATCGCTGCCGCCTCGGACTTGCTTTCCTCCATTTCTATATTTTTACCGCCAAAATCATCATCAACACGACGACTAAAAACCCTCCTCCTCTTCTTCATCTTCTTCACTTTTGCTCCCGCGCGGTGGTGGTTGATCAACGAGTGGTGGTGGTTGTGGTGGTCGGTGCAACGCACGCCAGCAAAAGTCGTTACAGTCGTCGACATTTTTCCGCCCTAATATATAGCGTTTTGTGGTGGTTTGATGAGAAAAAAATGAAGCAAAATCGCTTCACTTTTTCCCCGCAATAAACGTGTTCGATGACGAAGAGTTTTGCGTATAAAGAACGACGGAAAAGGGAGAAGGAGAGGGGGAAGGAGGAAAAGGAACGACTGCAGAGACTGCAGATGATAGACGAGGAGGAGAGGAGAGGGAACGTTTTGTTGTGGGATTTGATTGTAAATAACGACGATATTTGTTTCCAACACATTCTTCCGAGATTGAATTGGACGGATGTGAAATTCTTGTACGGGGTGAATACGGAGACGAGAAATTTGATTAAGAGATCATCTCGCGAGAGAGATTTGATAGAGTGGTATTCAGTGAAAGATATGTCGTCGATATCGACTTTGGAAGTAGCGTGGAAGCATTATTACTGGGGTGAGTATGAGAAACATTTGGATACATTTTTGGACGAACCACATTTCTGCGAAAACGTTGCTAAAACGAATAAACTCGAGTTGCTCAAGTGGGCGCGAGAGTAGAAAAAGTGTAAGTGGGATGAATGGACGATTGATGCGGCCGCAGAACAAGGTAATCTGGAAATGCTAAAGTATTACGTTGCAAATGAGTGTCCTATCGATAAGTTTGTGTGTGCACGTGCTGCCTTAAACGGTCATCTCGAGTGCCTCAAATACTTACACGAAGAAGTAAAAGCGCGTTGGGATTTTAGGACTGCCGCTTGGGCGGCTAAATATGGTCATCTCCACATACTCGAATATCTTGTTGAGCGTAAATTTGATAATTATAACACAGATGCGTGTGCGTGTGCGTATGCGGCCTTTGGCGGTCATCTCGAGTGTCTCAAATACTTACACGAAGAAGTCAAAGCGCCTTGGGACAAGGATACTGCCGGATACGCGGCTGATAGTGGTCATCTTCACATACTTGAATATCTTGTTGAGCGTAAGTATAATGGATATGACGAACGGGCGTGTGAGAATGCGGCCATGAACGGCCACTTAGACTGTTTGAAGTACTTGCGCGAAACTGCCAAAGCGCCTTGGAACAGTGGCGCCTTAGGAGGAGAGGAGAGTTTGGGTACACACGAGAACAACCACCCCGAGTGTGTACAATACCTCCTCGACAACAACTGTCCTCTCCCTCCCGGTTGGCGATACGAAGATGGAACGTTACGCACGTCGTATAATCGTATCATAAACACGTGCTCGGATGCACAAAATTTACGCGCACACACACGCAGCTTGTAATTTAAAAAAGAAGATAAAGTGAGCGCGACCTTTTCCTTCCGTTCTCGCGTACGTTCGCACGAATGTAAGCTCCTTCGCTTCTCCATTCTATCCATTTTAACGCGATCATCATCGTCACTTTCTTTCCTCGCGCGCATACAGTAAAGACACTTTAAACCTATTCTTCTGCTCGCACGAAACCACACGAACAACGTTACAGTAAATAATGTTCTCGATGACGAATATTGCGGCGAAATCTTCGCATTTCAGCGCGATCAAATCGTGCACTTTATCGCAACGCGTTCACGTCGGATACCACTGCGCGTTGTTACGAAATCACGAGACGAATCGACGTTCGAAGGTCCGGTACGTGAGAAGTACGTCGGCTTCTTCGACGGTTGCGCACCCAGAGGACGTGGAGATTAAAATCCCACCGAACGACGGCACCGTCCGCGTTCGGTTCGCGCCGTCTCCGACCGGGAGTTTACACGTTGGTGGAGCAAGAACGGCGTTGTTTAACTGGTTGTACGCGAAAAAAACGAACGGGAAGTTCATTTTGCGAGTGGAGGATACGGACACGGCGAGGTCGACCCGAGAGAGCGAACAGAGCATGTTGGCAGATTTGAACTGGTTAGGTCTCGATTACGACGAAGGACCGGAAAAAGGAGGCGAATTCGGACCGTATCGACAATCGGAGAGAGGCGCTATTTACCAAACGCTCGCGCGGAGATTGATGACATCGGGACACGTGTACAAGTGTTTTTGCACGGACGAGGAGTTGGAACAGATGCGAGCGGAACAAGAAGCGAAGAAATTACCGCCGAAGTACGTGGGAAAGTGGAATACGGCGTCGGAGGAGGAAGTGAAGGCGATGGAGGCGACTGGCGCGCCATATACGTTCAGATTTCGCGTACCGGAAGGCGAACGCATTGAAATCGACGATTTGATTAGAGGTAAAGTCGGGTGGGATACGGACACGCTCGGGGATTTCGTTATTTTACGATCGAACGGGATCCCCGTGTATAATTTTTGCGTGGCAGTGGACGATGCGACCATGGGGATTACGCACGTTTTACGAGCCGAAGAGCATTTGCCGAACACGTTGAGACAAGCGTTGGTGTACGACGCGTTGGAGTTTAAGAGACCGACTTTCGGGCACATGTCGTTGATTTTAGCGCCGGATCGCTCCAAGTTGAGCAAACGACACGGCGCGACGTCTGTTGGACAATTTAAAGAGCAAGGATATTTGCAGAAAACTATGATTAACTTTTTAGCGTTGTTAGGGTGGAACGATGGCACCGAAAAAGAGATTTACGAGGTGGACGAGTTAGCGCCTTTGTTTGCGATTGAACGCATCAACAAGAGCCCGGCGGTGTTTGATACGGTAAAGTTGAACTGGATGAACGGTCAACACATTAGGTTATTACCGGAAAGCGAACAAAACGAAATGTTAGGGTTGGCGATGGAGAAATCCGGGGTGATGAGCGCGACGGCGAGCGACGAGGCGAAGAAAATGGCGATTAGTTTGGTAAAGGATTCCATCGAGTTAACCGAGGACGTCAGCGCGAAAGTGAAGGAAATTTTGGAATATCCGTTGCAAGAGGAAATGAAAACGAACGAGCAAATGCAAAAAGTTATCGAGGATGATTTTCAACCGATTGTGGATGCGATCGTGAGTGCGCACGAATCCGGCGAGTTGCAAGAGTGCGTAAAGAACAACGATGTGAAAAAATTCATCAACGCGACGGGTAAAGCGTTGGAAAGAAAAGGTAAAAGGTTGTTCATGCCGTTTAGAATCGCGTTGACTGGACGAACGGCTGGGCCAGAAGTCGGGGACGCTTTAGTGTTGTTGGGTATGTTGAAAGATGGGGATTCAGCGAGTGCGGTTTTGTTGGACGAAAGAATCAAAACGTTGAAGGAAACCTTCTCGAAATAATAACTACTTTACGTTGGATGAAAATGCGATCGTACCGGTAATAATAATAATAATAATAATATAATATAATAATAAAACAAACAACAACGGCGGATGCGAAAAAGTTTTAAACGCGTCGTTTATTCCTCGTCGTCTTCTTTTGGTTTTTCGGATTCAACCGGGGCCGCCGCGACGACCGGCTTCGGCGTCTCGGATTTTTTCGGGTAGCTGGTCTTTTTCGTGTTGCTTGACACCGTGCTCACGGTATCTTTGACTAACCCAACCGTGGAATTCGTCAGCTCTCGAACGTCCAACCCGGTTTGCGATTCGACCTCGTCTAGCGTTTTAGACAAACCCAAATCGTCGTCTTTGACGACTAACGAGTACACGAAATACGCCGATACGCCGAATCCAATCAATTCAAAAACGTCTCCCAACGCCACCGGCAAAACGACTAAAGAAGAGAAAGAGGCCAAGGAAAAGGCGGCGATCAAACCGTAAGTGCCGATTTCGTCTCTGGACATGTCATTATTCGTCTTCTTTTGCTCTTCTTTCTTCTTCATTTGCACCGGCAACGCGATTTTGACCGCCGCCGCGGCAGGAGGCGGCGCGACCGCCGGAGGAGCGGTCTTCGTCTTCTTCTTCTCTCCGCCGCCGCTCAAACTTGCGAATATGTTCGAAAACACCAAAGTCTGCGCTCTCTTCGTCGCCGGCGCCTTCGTCGCAACCTTCCCTCTCGAATTCATGATTTGCTTCACTGGTTTAATCGGTTGCTTCTTAATCGTATACTGCGACTTGACCGGCGGTCCCGAGCGCTTCAGCGCCGGAAACGGCGTGTACACCGGCTTCTTCTTCTTCGGAACGTTCAAACGTTTCGGCTTTGGCGCCGCGAACGACGACGACTTCTTCGTCGGCGTCGTCGCGGCGAACGAAATCGGTTTAATCTTGCTGATTGGTTTCGAAATCATCGGTTTTGCTTTCGGTTTCATCATCAACGGTTTCTTTGGCGCTTGAAACTTCTTCTTGTTCGCCCCCGACGAGGACTTGTAGAATTGCGTGCCAGATTTGGCAAATTTCATCGGTTTAAACGTTCCGGCGTAAAACGAGTTCCTCAAACCGACCGAGTTTTTCGTTTTCTTCCCGG
>Ga0115000_10000916_pt1 | contig 26909 bp, 26 predicted proteins | sample ArcticOcean_MG_C_6_FD_89690 | JGI IMG/M metagenome (GOLD analysis project Ga0115000, IMG submission 89690) | Marine microbial communities from western Arctic Ocean - ArcticOcean_MG_CB8_128 | ecosystem: Environmental > Aquatic > Marine > Oceanic | place: Arctic Ocean: Canada Basin | collected... | reverse complement strand
TACAGCCATAAACAGTAGTACCTGTGGTATCATGAACACATGAACCGTTGTCTTGGGTTGCCAAAGGATTGTAATTCAATGACGTGGAATCCATACAACCATAGACCACATTTGTGGAATCTGTTTGGGCTTGGGCACAAAAACTGACCAACACAAAAGCGAACAATAGTTTAGTAATTTTTTTCATCATATTTCAATTTTTTATAAGATCTAAAAGTAGCCATTAATTTGGATAACGTAAAGAGTTGACTAGAAATATAAAATTTTCTCTTTTTCGAAACTCCAAATTGCATCTATCTAAGATTCAAGATGACCTCCAAATCCTCTCTCAAAAAGTTCGATATTTCACCCGTTTTGGGTACCAAAGCGGACAAATCAAGATTTCTCTTTGATTGTCCGCTTTTTTATTCCCGTAAAACTCTGTAATACAATTAATTAAGTCAATAATTTTGTTTCGGTTAAAAGTGGTCTTGTTGCATGGATAAACTGTCAGTCAAAAAAATCTGAATCTTTCATTTTCTTACCCTAATTCAAGAAGTAAATCCTTTTCCATTCTAGCATTCCAGGGTCGGTCATCTTGTTTAGAATGAATGATTTTAAGGTAACTTCGGTTTGTTGAGCGTCGCTATTCTTGGAACGAATGTTTGCTCCACAAATGGTTTTCCATCTGCTAAATAGATTCTCTACCAGTGCTCTCTGATGGTAGTCAAATTCTCGTTTCCATCTTGATTTCCGATGCTCCCCAATGTCCTTAATAACCTCATTTCTTTGATATGCCTCTCTGTCTGCAACATCATTGTGTCGTGGTGGTATAGTGACTTTTGTGCTAGGTTCAGTCAGTTGATAGGAGGATTTAGAATCGTATCCACCATTAGCAAATAGAGTATCAACACTTTCGATAGTCTCTGACCATACTGACATGTCTGAGATTGTTGACTTAGTGGATTTATTGAATAGAATATGTCTGGAAGTAACATTTATCCCAGCATGTATCTCGATGAACTTTCGTCTTCTGGCTCATCTGTACTGTGATTGTGTCCATTCCTTTTCACCAGAACACTTAAGTCCACTAGCATCAATTGCAAACACAATGTTTTCTTTACCATTACACTTCTTAAGCTTGTCTCTTACATCAAGGGTCCTTTTTCTTCTGCATAGAGTGGTATAGTCAGGTACGGTTAACTGGTAGTTATGCAGTTGGAGGAGGCTACTTAGAAATCCTTCAGTTTGCATTAGTGGCAGGCTGTATACATACGATAGTATCAGAGCAATTTCAATTGCTACATCTGAATAGATAACCTTGCCACCCTTGACTTTGTACTTCCAGTTTGAGAATATGTCTTTATCTATCCAGAAATTTAGTCTTCCTCGTTGCTTAAGGCTGTTGTAGTATGTGCTACTATTTCTAATCTTTTGTTTGTAGGCTCTCATTCTACAAAATTAGCAACTTTAATTATTGGAGCTATCCATGCAACAAGACCGTGAGAAGGCATTCATCTTTAAACGGAAAGTCAATATTAGAATTTAATCAAAAAAATAATCTGAAATCAGCAGCTTAACTACCTTAACTTTTTTCTCTAGCTTTTAGTTGCAATTCCACTTTAATAGAACACCAAAGTTAAGACCTATTCTAAAAATTAATAGATTAGAATTACAGTAAGAGAACCGAGGAGTAACGACGAACAATATAACACCATTGAGGAATTGACGAAATAGTGAACAAAAATGAGAATTTAATGCTTGTTCAAAAGTTGCCCAATTAGTGTTAATCTAGTTATAATTCACTTCATCAAGTGAGTTGATAATTTTCTCAAAATTGACGTAACATAATTCAAGTTCTGCCCCGTCAAGGGTACAAAAAAAGCCTGATAACTTTCGTTTCAGGCTTTTTAAATCCTCATCAATAAATTCTAATACTTACAACGACCGTACTTTCAATAATAAGTACGTTGCCCCTTGCAAAATAAGTAAGTATGCTCCTGATACATATGGCGCCAAATAGGTATTTGATTTAAATTCCATGGACTCACTTTCTCCCACTCCTTCAGTTAATTGATCAATAAATGGTATTGGAACAATTTCAGAGAAAGCTTCAAATGGCAAAAATATTTCTAGTGACTTTTCCATCGGAATTGATACTACCCATTCTAGAAAATAGAACCCTATAAATATCAGAATTGCTGTAGTCGACTTTCTTACCAATGTTATTAAACACAAAGCAAAAGAGAAGTAGCACAAGGTCTGAAAGAAATATAAAAGCAAAGGCTTCATGTTAAAAAACTCGTCTGCTTCAGAAACTTCAAAATATCCGATACCAAATCCAGCAATCAACAACAATAAAAATACCGTGCAAAAAATACTGAAACCGAGAATTGTTATGGCCTTCCCAAAATATAATTCATCCCTACTTAATCCATCTATGAATGTCTTCTTATACATTCCAGCACTAAACTCTGCTGACACAAAATGAATTACTCCTACGCTTAATATAATATTAAACCAACTTGCTAAATAAGGTAACACTTCCCAGTTGTGAGGAAATTTGAAAATATCTTTCGCATCCACTCCAACATCTGCTCCACCGGTCAACGGATTAAGCAAACTATTTATGTCAAAATTTCCTATCGCAACAAAAGCCAAGGGAACCATGATCAAATAAACTACAAAGAAACCGTGAAGGGTATAATTAGCCTTCAGCTTCAATAATTCAATTTTTAATAATTTCATTTTAATAGTTTTAATAATTCTTCCTCCAATGATTTCTTACTCGTATGAATCTCAGATAAAATAATATCTTTTTTAATTAATAATTTACTTATTTCCGTCCCGGTTACGCCATCTGGAATGGTAACAAGTAAATAGGTACCCTTATCCTCAATATTCGAAACAATTGATATTTCTTTTAATGCAAGTTTCAAAGCTTTCAAGTCTTCTGACTTTAATTCCAACTGATTCTCACTACTTAACAATTGTTTAGTTTCACCTTCATAAGCTATCACTCCAGAGTTTAGTACCAGCAGTTTAGAGCAAGTTTTCTCTACTTCATCCAATATATGGCTAGCCAAGATTATACTAGCTCCTTGTTTTTTCTTTTTTATTATTAGTTCTCTGATAAGCGAAATGCCCTCGGGGTCCAACCCATTGGTAGGTTCATCTAGGATAAGCAGCTTCGGGTTTCCAATAAGCGCGGAAGCAATACCTAATCTTTGTTTCATTCCCAATGAATAATTTTGAAAATCAGTCTTTCTTCTTTCATAAAGATCAACCTCTTTTAAGATACCTTCTATATCTGAATAACTTGCTTTCTTAATCAGACAAGTTATTTTTAAGTTATCTACCGCATTCAGCGTTGGATAAAAAGCAGGTGCTTCCAAAAGGATACCTACATTCTCATTGTTCAATTGATTTTCAGGTGAATTTGACCACTGAAAACCTCCAGATGAGGACTTTTTTATACCTGATATTATGTTCAACAACGTGGTTTTACCACTTCCATTTTTACCAAGTAACCCAAGTGACTCACCTGACTTCAAGGCAAAACTAATATCCGTCAAGGCTTTAACCGTTGAATATTGTTTTGACAGACCTTTTACTGTTAAAATATTAACTTCCATAATCAAAAATAATGTGTAGTTTTAAATCCGAAAATAATATAAATTATTATACTTAATCAAAATCAAATTTAATTATGAGTGAAGAAACAATAAAATCAAGTGCTGGACAAGGTTTAGGAATAGCAGGTTTAATTGTCGGTATCATAGCTTTAGTGATTTCGTTCATACCGTGCTTAGGGATGTTTGCTCTATTCCCAGGTGTTATAGCTTTAATATTATCAGGTATTGGGGTAATGATTGCTACTAAAAAAAATGGAGCGAAAGGGATCACAATTGCTGCTTTAATTATTTCGGTTCTTGCTTGTGGAATAGCTGGATACCAAACTAAAGTATTGATGGATGCAACTGAAGGAGTAAGAGATTCTGCTGCAGAAATTAACGTAAAGTATGACTCATGCGAAGACTTAATAGTTGCCTATTCACAAACAGTTGATGAAATTGCTGCTATGCAAGAGGGCGTCCAAGAAAAAGGAGATGCAATTGATTTTATGGGTGCCTTTGGTGGTACTGTCACTTTGATCGCAAAAGTTGCTAATATCCAAACTCAATCTACAGAGATGAGTTGTGCTGAAGATGAAAACTACCAAGCAAGATTACAAGAAATTGACAATAAGTACATCGAAGTTAACGGGGCACAATAGTTAATTCATAATTACTAGTGAAAATGAATTAGAGTCGGAGTAGAGATACTTCGACTCTTTTTTTCATCAAACCATTAAACACACAGAATCTAAATGTTTGGAAAAGAATGGTCAAGTTATAAAATCGTCAACTGCGTGATGTTTTTACTGCTTGCAGCACTGTTTATTTATGTTGGTGTGTTTTATAATCCCGGAAAAACTACTTGCATAGTAAAATTAAAAACTGGCCTTGATTGCAACAGCTGTGGACTAACACGAGATTTTTACTCTATTCTTCATTTGAATGTCATTGAACTTATCAATGTACATTCTCTTCAAATATTTTCTTTTTTTATTTTTCAGATCATCGCCAGAGGAACCCTAATTCTATATTCAAAAGGAGATAAATTAACAATTTCTCTTGATGCACTCATATCAAGTATTACATTTTTAATTTCGTTCTATCCTTTGCTAACAGCTTGATTTTTATCAAGCTAGGTTGTAAAGGAAAACTAATCACTAGAATTTCTTTTTTTGTAAAAAACACACCTTTTATTAAACCTTTTCTATTTAGATACGTCAAAGAAGTATAACTAATAAATCTAAAATTATGAAAATGATAATAAAAACAAGTTTATTCGTATTCGTTTTAATGCTTTCAAACTTCAATGCTGCAGCTCAGACAGTTGTTAAAGTTAAGCCCTTAAAACCAAAAGTTCTGGTGGTGAAACCAGCAAAACATAAGCATGGTCATGTATGGCGAACAGGACATTGGAATTGGAATAAAAGCAAAAATAAATACGTGTGGAAAAAAGCTTGCTGGGTAAAGGAAAATAATGGACATCATTGGATTGGTGGTCACTGGGTCAAAAATACTAACGGGCATACTTGGGTGAAAGGGAGATGGAAAAAAGGAAAAGCACATCGAAAAGCTCACAAGAAACACAAACATGGCCATCCTCATTAGAAACTGATAGAGAGGTAGAGAGTCTGAATATTGGCATAAAAAAAGGAAGCAAATTGCTTCCTTTTTTTATGCCATCTATGATTATTGATGGAATCCCAAAACCCTCACTTAATCCTTAACTGGCCACTTATTAATTTTCATCAGGTTAGTTTTAAAGTAATTTTTTTTCACCCCGGGATGCATCAAAGCAATTCCAGTGCAATATTTGCTAAAACTTCTTGGGCGTAAACCTTGCTTTTTCATTTGTATTTTAAGAGCGGAAACTCCATTTTTTTCCTGTTTTAGCTCAGCAATAACAAATTTATCAACGTTCTCTGACTTCCCGTTGTGGAAAAATTTTAAGTTAAAATCAAAAGTCATTCTCTCCTTACTCTTTTTGTCCAATAAAGTGATTCTGTCGTACTGATTACTCAATGATAATTTTAAATCTTCTACATTAACTAATTTTATTGACTTGTTTAAAAAGGATTGATCCTCTTTAGCAAGGCCCTCCCTCCATTCAGAAGATCGTCTCTTTTTAACAGTTTCGGCCGTATTCATTCTCCTCTTTAGTTCTATAAAACTAGCGGAAGATGTTTCGTACTTTCTGATCCTGACCTTGTACCGATGCTTTTTCCCGTTGTGATGATCCCGGTATAACTTTAAGTCTGAAGTGTCAAAGTATCGACTGTTGTAACGATGAATTTTTTTTGCTTCAATTTCCAGAACATAATAGGTACTGTCGCATGACTGAATAAACTGAATAAAATCGTCAAAGGTGATCAGGTATTTAGTTTCCACCCTTTTCATCAAAGAATACTCAGACATACCTTCCAAGTCCACGATGGGAAACTTTTTTAAAAAAACACCTAATTCGTTTACGTTCATTGTATTTTAAAAAGTGCAAAAAAGAGTATAAAATTAATCCAAAAGAATCTCTACTAATTCTTCAAACGAATACCCTACATGCAGCGCTTGTTGTGGCAATATACTCCGTGGACTCATTCCTGGAATTGTATTCACTTCAATCATATAAAATTGACCGTTTTGTAAGATAAAATCAATCCTTGCTACTTTCTTCAACCGAAGAATGGAAAACACTTTCTTTACAATTCCTTGACAAGTAGCAATTTCTTCTACTGACAATATTGCTGGCGTAATTTCCTCAGCCCCATTATCACTGTATTTATCTTTAAAATCAAAAAACTCAGATTTAGGAATAACTTCAGTTAGAGGCATTACTTCTACCCCTTTTCCCGACCTGAAGATACCACACGAAAATTCTCGTCCTTCAATAAACTCTTCTACAATCACTTCAGTATCGTGTTTAAAAGCATCTGCTATAGCATTCTTTAAAGAAGCTATATTATTTACTTTGTGCGTTCCAATACTTGACCCTCCATTGTTTGGCTTAACAAAACATGGGTAAGAAACTTCATTGTATAACTCTTCGTTGGATTCACCTCTGAAGAACACCACGTACTTTGGAGCTAAAATTCCATAAGTAGACAAAAACCTGTTACTCCAGTTCTTGTTAAAAGTTAAAGCGGAACTCAATACTCCAGCACTGTTATAATCGATTCCTAACAACTCAAAATAACCTGATAACTTACCATCTTCTCCAGGAGATCCGTGTATTATGTTAAACACCTTATCAAAAACTACTTTCTCGCCCCTGAAATCGAATGTAAAATCATTCTTATTAATGCTAAAGCTCTCACCTGAAAACTCTACAGTCCAATTGGAATCGACAATTGTTACCAAATAAACTTCATGCCCGTTCTTTTTTAGAGCAAGGTGAATCTCTTGGGCACTTTTCTTTGAAATTTCCGCTTCTCCTGAAAATCCTCCATGTAGAAGGGCTATTCTTTGCATATCATTACGATTAATTGATCCAAAACTACGAAGTTTAAACAAATTACTTTTAATTTTAGTCCTATAAACTTCCAGTATGGGTTTCATTAAATTTATCTTCAGTCGAGCATTTGTCATTAACGTGTCTATTGCATTTGTTCTGTTAATCATCGGATACTTTGCATTAGATAACTATTTGACGGGTTATACAAGACATGGTGAAGAAATTCCAGTGCCAGATGTTACTCAATCGCACATCGATCACTTACCTGAATTACTTGAAAAAAACGGATTCCGATTTGAATTAATGGATTCAATTTGGGACAGAGGGCAAAAAAAAGGTGTTGTAACTGAGCAAAGACCACGACCTGGTCAACTTGTTAAACCAGGCCGAAAAATATACATCACTTTTAACGCGAGGTCTGACAAAAAAATAAAATTATACCTTGAAAATGTCCTTAATGGCACAGTAAGGGCAGCAATGGACAACTTACAAAGTATGGATGTTGTAGCTGATAGTATAGAATATAAAGTACACCAATTCGATGGTATTGTACTTGGAATTAAAAATTACAGGGGGAATGAATTAAAAAACAACGAAGTCATAACGGCTGGATCCAAGTTAATTTTAATAGTAGGTAAAGCCGGCAATACCACTACGACTGTTCCAAAAGTAGTTGGTAAATCACTCCATGAGGCAAAAAGTGAAATCTTAGCTAACAACCTCAATGTTTCAGTTTCAGGAGGGCGCTTGCACATTTGCGGAGACAAAGTAGATTCGACCAAAGCAATTATTGTGCGACAAAACCCTAAAGCTTTTGCGGAAATAAAAACTGGTGGTAGCGTAACAATCTTTTATGATTGTGACACTGTCAAATAATAAATCGTTTGTGGCACAAAATATGTTTTGAATAAAACAGCATGAGTAACGTGGTAAAAATGAAATACTTGACTTTTATAACTGTAACGTTAATGTCTTTTGGACACTTATCTGCTCAGGAAGACACCTTGATCTATTCATACGAAGCAAGCAATCCTGACAGTACATTCACACGAGACACTATCCCTCCAGTGCCTGGCACGGTAAAATACTACCACAGTTCAGAGCTGGATACTTTGATTGAATTTCAAAAGAAAATTAACCTCAATAACTGTCCAAAGACAGTTAAAGGTTTTAGGGTTCAAATTTATTCTTGTTCCGGCATCAATTGCCAACAAAAAGCCGAAAAAAATTACAATCAATTTTTAATTGCTCATCCTGATATTCCTGCAGAAAAAATATGGGATGCACCAAGCTATAAAGTTAGGGTGGGTAATTGCAGGAATCGATTTGATGCCGAGAGAATTAAAAGTGAAATTAAAGAGGACTTTCCTTTTATTTTCATTGTACCCGATTTCATTGACTCTCCTTTTAAGACAGACTGCAAAAGTTTAAATTAAATCGGAAAAATAGAATTGATCGAGATTCGAACTCAGGTTATTCGTATCTTTGCCTGAAATTTCACTATTTTATATATAACCCCATGGTTTCAGTAGATAATGTTAGGATTTCCTTTAATGGAAACACGCTGTTTGACAAAGTTACATTTCAGATTAAAGCTGGTCAGCGCGCTGGATTAATCGGAAAAAATGGAGCTGGAAAATCAACCCTATTGAAGGCATTGTCTGGAAGTGTTGATATTGACCATGGTCAAATCATACTGGGCAAAAATGAGAGCTTAGGTTATTTAAAACAAGACTTAGCTCTTCAAGGCGAATTAAGTGTCCGCAGAGAGGCTGAAAAAGCCTTTGAAGAAAGTTTAGCCGCTAAACAAAAGTTAGAAGATCTATCTGAAGAGCTGACTGTTAGGACTGACTACGAATCTGATGCGTACCAAGAACTTATTCAAGAAGTAAGTGATTTAGGAATGCAGTTAGAATTGCTGGATGAAAGTAGTCAAGAGGGAAAGATTGAGCGGATACTTATGGGGCTTGGATTCAAGCGAGAAGAGCTCGATAAAAACATTCAAGAATTTAGTGGGGGTTGGAGAATGAGGGTTGAATTGGCTAAAATATTGTTGCAAGAGCCAGCAATTTTATTACTTGACGAACCTACCAATCACTTGGACATTGTTTCTATTCAATGGCTGGAAAAATACTTGAGAAACTACAGTGGAATAATAGTTTTGATATCTCATGATCAGGAATTTCTAAATCAAGTAACTAACAGGACAATTGAAATAGTTAACAAGGGGATAATGGATTTCCATGTTCCATACTCTAAGTACTTAGCTCAAAAGGAACTTCATTTTGAGCAGTTAAGAGCTTCTAAAGTAAACCAGGATAAAAAGCTTGAAGAAATGGAACGGTTTATTGATAGGTTCCGGGCAAAAGCATCAAAATCCAACCAAGTTCAATCCAGGGTCAAAGCTTTGGAAAAGATTGAACGAATTGTAGTGGAAGAGCATGAAGTTGCAGCGATGAAAATTAGGTTTCCGGAACCTCCTAGGGGAAGTAAACAAGTTGCAACTGTCACTCAAGTTAACAAGACGTATGGAGAAAAGGTAGTCCTCGACAAAGTTGATCTCATTGTGGGAAGAAATGAAAAACTTGCTTTCGTTGGAAAAAACGGAATGGGGAAGTCCACATTATTAAAAATCATTGTCGACGAGGTACAAGCTACAAGTGGCGTCTCTGAACTTGGTCAAAATACATCTTTAGGTTATTATGCCCAAAACCAGGCAGAAGAATTAGATTTAAACAAGACAGTATTTAATACCATAGATGACATTGCAAAAGGACCTGTTAGGTTAAAAATCAGGGACCTGCTGGGGTCATTTTTGTTTAGCGGAGAAGACATTGACAAAAAAGTAGAAGTCTTATCTGGAGGTGAAAAGGCGAGATTAGCACTCTGTAAATTATTACTTGAACCTTACAATTTATTAGTACTTGATGAGCCAACCAATCACTTGGACATCCTCTCTAAGCAAATATTAAAAGACGCTCTTGTTAATTATTCAGGGACGATGATAGTTGTTTCTCACGACAGGGAATTTTTGAGGGGACTTACAGACAAGATCATTGAATTTGGAGAGCGAAATGTGAAAGAGTTTGCAGGAGATATCGACTTCTTTTTAGAGCAAAAGAACCTTGACGAAATGTCAGAATTAGATTTGCAAAAGAAGACTCCATCTTCTAAAGGTGGCAAAGGAGCTGGAAAAGACAAAAAGAAAAACAAACCAGCACCAGACCGTCAATCTCAAAATGATGACCGAAAGCTAAAGAACAAGATTAGCTCATTGGAATCAAGAATAGAAACACTTGAAGAGCAAAAATCAGCATTAGAAGCTAAAATTGCTATTCCAGCGAACAGCAATGACTTCAAATTATTTGAATCCTACTCTGAAGTTGAAACTGAACTAAAAGAAGTAACTACGGCATGGGAAAACCTAGTAGACTAACGAGAAACGTTTGATTAAATTAAATTTAACCTTTTAAAGAGCGCTTGCTTATATGATGCTCCTAAAGGAATTTCTTTACTAACAGTCTCCAGTTTAACAACAGCATTCACATACTCAATAACATGAATCTTGTCCAAATTGACAATAAAAGATCTGTGCACTCTAGCAAAGTTCTCCTTTGGGAGTTTTGATTCGATCTCTTTCATAGTACAATGCAAAGTGTACTTTTCTTTTTCAGTATGGAAGATTACGTAATCTTTCAATGCCTCAACAAAAAACAAATCCTCAACATTAGTTTTTATAAAACGAGACTTGTTTTTGATAAAAATATAGGGCTTGCTGTTTTCAGAATTCGAAACAATGGTCGCATATGCATCCAATTCCTTCTTAACCTTACTATTCACTTTGTGTTTATGTAAAGCAATCTCAATGTTTGTTTTTAAGTCGATTTCCTTAAATGGTTTCAGAATATAACCGTAGGGCTCAGTATTTTTAGCTTTCTCTAAAGTTTGATCATCTGCATACGCAGTTAAAAAGATAACAGGAATCTGATGATGTTCTTTTACATGAGCAGACACATCGACTCCTGTCATGTCTCCTTTAATCATGATATCCATGAGGATTACATCAGGCTTAGTCCTCTTGGAAAGAAACTCTATTGCTTTCTTTCCAGAAGAAGCTACTCCTAGCACTTCATATCCTAACTTTATCAACGATTGCTGAATGTCCATTGCAACAATACTTTCATCTTCTACTATAAGTACATTTATCTTCATAACTTATTTTAAGGTCTTTTGAAGTTAATAATAAACTTAGTCCCGTCTTCATTTTTACACTGAATTTTTCCGTCAACTTGATCAACTAAACCAATAACTAGCTGAAGACCAAGAGATTTTGTTTTCCTGTAATTTACGCTTTTAGGAAAACCCTTTCCATTGTCCTGAACCACCAAACAATGACCGTCCTTGTTTACTTTTAAACTCACAGTAATTTTCCCTGACGATTGATCAGAAAAAGCATGTTTAAAAGCATTCGATATCAACTCATTTACAATTAGTCCACAAGGAATCCCCGAGTCTAGTGACAATGACACATCTCGCACTTGTAAATCAAGAGCTATCTTTTTAGACGCTATTTGATAGGAGAACAACAAGTTATTACACAAAGTCTGTAAATACTCTGCAAAATTAACTTTCGCCAAATCATTCGATTGATAAAGACTTTCATGAATAAAGGCCATGGATTTAATCCTTGACTGACAATCACTAATAGCAAGTAACGCCTTATCATCAGTAATATGAAATGATTGTAATTTGAGGATGCTATTAATCACTTGCAAATTATTTTTTACTCGGTGATGAACCTCTCTCAATAAGACTTCTTTTTGCTCTATGCTTTCACGAAGCTTAAATTCTGATTTTTTTAGCTGTGAAATATCTTTAATAACTCCTACAGTTCCAATGGATTTTCCTTCATTATTTATCAGCCGTGATGCAGAAACATAAGCGGAAAAAGATGAGCCTTTTCTAGTCTTAACTGCTATCTCTCCCAGGTAACTCCCATCTTCTAAAATGTTTTTTATCAATTCGTCGGCATCTTCTCCTTTGAACAACAAGTTCCAAACACCCTGGCCAATTATTTCTTCAGGTGTGTAACCAAACATCTTTGTTCCTGCCTCATTAAACTCTGTTATAAATCCTTTCTTATCGCAAGCTACAATGACATCTAAGGACGAATTAATAATGCTATCTGAATACTGCCGAGCGAGTTTTAATGCTGCTCCGATCTTTTTTCGTTCCTCAATTTCCGTCTGAAGTACAACATTTGTTTTCTCAGCTATTTTTGCCCTTAACTCCTCACGCTGCGCTTTTTTTCTAGCAGTTATGTCTCGAACTATTACCTGCACGAACTCCTCTTCTCCCAAAGTAAAGCCACTTAAACTAACCTCGGACTCAAACTGGATTCCACTGAACTTTGTAAACACCCAATCGAAAAACTGGGACTCTCCCGACAGCGCATTCTGAATTAAATAGTGAAAATTTAGTAAAGAATCGTCTCCATTAAATTGCATGTCCGGCATAAACTGGTACAATTTCTTACCCGATATCCCAGAATAACCTGGACTTTCAAACATAGAGAGCGTCTTCTCGTTGCAATCAATTATTCGCAAATCTTTAATGATGAAAATTGCATCATTTGCTCTAGTAAATAACAAACGATGTTTCAGTTCACTTTGTCGAAGTAAGTTTTCTGACTCAACCTCAAGGTCAATATTTCTAACAGAATAGTAATTTAACCGTCGCCCTGACATTTCCTTTACATAGGCTTGTAACTCTACCCAGATATAGGATTTTATTTTTTTACTAAATAGGCGAAATTGAATCTTTTGCTTACTAGACTTACTCAGTAAGTTATTTTGAAGCTTTTCAAATTTTAAAAGATCGTTTTCATGAACATGTTTTGAAAGACTAAAACTTTCCTGAGATTCTGTATCAAAATCAATTCCGACAATCTTCTCAATAGCTTTATTTACAAAAACAGTCTTTTCATGCCCTTGTTCTTCAACCTCAGCCAGCAATACACCTTCCTCAACCTCGTCTAAAAAAATAGATATGTCTTGACTAGTCTTCACTGGCAATTTTACTTATGAATTAAATTGGAGGCTTTGAGCAACCGATGATTTAGGTTCAATTATTTTATCATCCTTATAAACAACAGTTCCGTTAATATAAGTTGCCTTTACTTTAGAAGAAAAAGTGGTTCCTTCAAACGGAGACCATCCACATTTGTACAATATATTATCTTGCGATACGGTCCATGAATCATTCAAATCGACCAGTACTAAATCAGCTTGATACCCCTTTCTAATATAACCTCTGTTGAATAACCTAAAGCATTCAGAGGGTGCATGACAGAGTTTTTCCACTGCCTTTGTCAAGGAAATTTTATCTTTTTTAACCAACTCTAACATAGTAACAAGAGCATGCTGAACAAGTGGACCACCTGAAGGCGCATTAAAATAACTGTTGTTTTTTTCGTCCTTTGTATGCGGAGCGTGATCTGTAGCTATTATATCTATCTTATCTTCCAAAACTCCTTGAAGAACAGCATCCCTGTCAGCAGAAGACTTTACAGCTGGATTCCATTTAATATTGGTGCCATAGGTGTCGTAATCTTCTTGTGAAAACCACAAGTGATGAATACAAGCCTCTGCCGTAATTCGTTTGTCAGTAAGCGGTACTTCATTTGAAAACAAATTAACTTCTTCAGCGGTTGATATATGTAAAATATGAAGTCGTGTATCATGTTTTTTGGCGATTTCAACAGCTAAGGAAGATGATTTATAACAAGCTTCTGCACTTCTTATGTCTGGATGACAATTGATTGGCACATTTTCTCCATACTTTTCTTTGTACAAAGACGTGTTTGCTCTAATTGTTTTTTCATCCTCGCAATGGGTAGCAATCAGTAATTTACTTTTCGAAAAGATGTTGTCTAATACACTCCTATCATCAACAAGCATGTTCCCAGTTGACGATCCCATAAAAATTTTTATTCCAGGTACGTCTTTTGGTGAAACTGCCAACACCTCATCCATATTTTCGTTGGTCGCTCCAAAAAAGAAACCATAGTTTGCTATTGAGTTGCTTGCACCAATAGCCATTTTCTTTTCCCATTCCTCATGGGTTGTAGTTTGTGGATTGGTGTTTGGCATTTCCATGAAGCTCGTTATTCCTCCAGCCACGGCAGCCCTACTTTCTGTATAAATCTCACCCTTATGAGTTAGTCCTGGTTCCCTGAAATGTACTTGATCATCAATTAATCCTGGAAGCAAATGTAATCCAGTCGCATCCACAACCTCAATGTTTTCGTCAGTAATATCATGCCCTTCTGGCAACACGTCCTTAATTTTATCTCCATCAAGTAGGATATTCAATTTCGCAATTCTCCCCTCATTAACAACTGTTGCGTTCTTAATATAAATCATAATATTCTCTTGTAATTTCTGTAAGAGCAATTCAAAATTGAATTACTTTTTAAATGTTTTGAACCAACTAGCAATTTTCATTTGCAACACACCCAACACAGCTTCTTTAAAAATTCCACTGTGCATTTTTGAATTGCCTTTTTGGCGGTCAGTAAATATTATGGGAACCTCCGTCACTTTAAAACCGTACTTCCATGCAGTAAATTTCATTTCAATTTGAAAAGCATACCCCACAAATTTCACTTTGTCTAGTTGAATTGTCTCTAGAACTGTTCTACTGTAGCATTTAAATCCAGCGGTAGAATCTCTAATTGGCATTCTTGTAATCCAACGAACGTAAACTGACGCAAAATAACTCATCAACACTCTACTCATTGGCCAATTGACAACATTTACACCAGTAACGTATCTTGATCCAATGGACATATCTGCTCCCTCTTCTCTACAAGCTTTCAATAATCTTAATAAATCCTTTGGGTCATGAGAGAAGTCGGCATCCATCTCGAAAATAAAATCATATCCTCTAGGCAAAGCCCACTTAAATCCGTGAATATATGCCGTACCTAAACCTAATTTTCCAGAACGCTCCTCAATGAATAACTTATCTGAATTGTCATTCATTAATTCTTTTACCACTTTAGCAGTACCATCAGGAGATCCATCATCCACAATCAGCACATGAAATGATTCTTCTAAGGACAAAACAGCCGCTATAATGTCCTTGATGTTTTCAATTTCATTGTACGTTGGTATAATAACTAAGTTCTTGGACATCATTTTCAATTAGTGAGGTAGTGAAGTTAACGAACTTCATTTTTTTTTCCAACTATTTTAGAAACCTTAAAACTTCCGCAACGAAGTCAGGAGTGTTTTCAGCATGCAACCAGTGACCTGCATTTTCTATTGTAACTATTTCAGATACTGGAAAAGAAGTTTCAATTAACTCTTCATCTTCCTCTAATATGTAATTAGAATTCTCTCCCTTTAGAAACAGTACTGGATTTGTGTAATACACGTGACCACTGAGTGCTTCTCCAATGTTTTCGATTTCATCAGAAATAGTAGCTAAATTGAATTTCCATCCCATTTCACTTTTCGTTATCCTCATTACCCCTTTAAGAAGAAACTGAACGACACTATGGTCATCAATTTGGCTTTCAAGAATCTCTTGAATATCCTTTCGTCCAGACACTTTGTTAAAATCTACTGATTTCAAAGCTTTAATTATTGTTTGATGATGAGGAGCATAATATTTGGGAGCCATGTCTGCAACAATCAATTTATCTACTACTGCCGGATAATCTACGGCAGCTTGCATTACCGTTTTACCCCCCATAGAATGACCTAAGAGATGAGCTTTATCAATTTTTTGCTGTACCATGAACTCATTAAGGTCGGCCGCCATCAAAGAATAATTGTGCTGATTAAAATGAGGCGATTTGCCATGATTCCGTTGATCGACAGCATAGACAGTAAAATCTTTCGAAAATATTTGAGCAATACCTTGCCAATTATCTAGTGAACCAAATAATCCATGCAGAATAATTAAGGTTTCGGAGCCTTCCCCAAACTTTTTGAAATTAAGCATGAACTATGCTTTTAAACACTGTAAATACTTCTTAATCGTATTCTCCAGACCTAAGTACAAAGCATCCGCAATTAATGCATGACCAATTGAAACTTCCAGAAGACCTGTAAGATGCTCCGCAAAATATTTCAAGTTTTCTAAACTTAAATCATGACCTGCATTTAATCCAATTTTCAACTCTTTTGCTTTTTCCGATGCAATTAAAAACGATTGAATTGCTTCATTTTTGTTTGAAGAGAATCCCGTTGCATAAGATTCCGTGTATAGTTCAATCCTATCAGCACCTACATCTTTTGCAGCTTGAATTTGCGACAATTCTGTACCCACAAAAAGCGAAACTCTTATGTCTTTAGTCTTGAACTTAGCAATAACCTCTCTTAAAAACCCTATATTATTCGCTACATCCCATCCAGCTGACGAAGTAATTGCACCTGGTGGATCCGGAACTAAAGTCACTTGAGCAGGCTCAACCTCCAGCACAAGTTCAATAAAATCATCTGTAGGGTAACCTTCGATATTAAACTCAGTAGTCAATACTTTTTTCAAATTCCTGACGTCCTGGTATCTTATATGTCTCTCATCTGGTCGAGGGTGCACTGTAATACCCTCCGCTCCAAACTTCTCACAATCTAAAGCTACTTCAATTAAATTCGGCACATCTCCGCCTCTAGCGTTCCTGAGCGTTGCGATCTTATTTATGTTAACACTTAATTTAGTCACCTTATTTGATGTAATTTTGATAATCTTCGATGCTTTTCTGAAGAACTATTTTTGCTTCGTCAGCACCGTAAACATGTGTAATCTCACATTCCAATTTCTCAGTGGAATCAGGATTCTGCTTATAAGTTAAAAAGTAATGTTTTAATCTACTAAGTAATCTTGCTGGACAATCTTCGATGTCGTTAAAATCATAAATTTCATCTTGATCTAGTACAGCAATGATCTTATCGTCAGCTTCTCCGCCATCAATCATTCTCATTCCTCCAATTATACGGGCCTTCACAAGTAAATCACCATGTGAAATATCTCTTTCTGTGAATACACAGATATCAAGAGGATCGCCATCTCCAACTGTGTTTCTACCAGTCTTTTCATTACAATACTCTGCAATTTTATCACCACAATAAGTTTGCGGAATAAAGCCATACAATGCCGGACATATGTTTGAAAATTTTTGAGGTCTGTCAATCATCAGATAACCAGACTCTTTATCGATTTCGTACTTCACAGAATCACTGGGAACCATTTCAATGAATGCTGTTACTTTATTTGGGACATCGTCTCCTAAACTTAGTCCATGCCAAGGGTGTGGCTTAAATGCTGTAGTTTTCATACTGCGAAGATATTGAAGTTGCGGCATTTTCTAACAACTTAGGCAAAAAAAAAGCGAGCAACTATGTGCTCGCTTTCTTTTTAAATATGTTGTCCTCTTATTTTACTTCAAAATTGGCTTCAAGACTAGCTTGATCATTGATTACCTGTTTCATCACCTGCTCAATTTTTGGACTGTTGTCCATGATGTGATCTTCTTCACTTCCATGACTTGCCAATAATGGAGCTATGACCAATCCAATTAAACAAGTTAGTTTAATTAAGATATTCATTGATGGTCCTGAAGTATCTTTGAATGGATCTCCAACTGTATCTCCAGTTACTGCTGCTACGTGAGCGTCAGAACCTTTATAAGTCATCTCACCATTAATTTCAACACCTGCTTCAAAAGATTTTTTAGCGTTGTCCCAAGCACCACCTGCGTTATTTTGGAATATTGCCCAAAGTACACCTGAAACTGTTACACCAGCCATATACCCTCCTAACATTTCAGCAACCATTAGGTTGTTATCCATGTAAAATATTTTACCAACTAATACTACTGCAATTGGAAAACCAATTGTAAGAATACCTGGCAACATCATTTCTCTTAAAGATGCTTTTGTAGAAATATCAACACATTTAGCATAGTCAGGCTTAGCTGTTTTCTCCATAATACCTGGAATTTCCTTAAACTGACGAACAACTTCGTTCACCATTTCCATAGCTGCTTTACCTACCGCGTTCATAGCTAATGCTGAAAACACAACTGGAACCATTCCACCAACAAACAACATTGCTAAAACTGGAGCTTTAAAAATGTTAATTCCATCAATTCCAGTAAATGCAACGTATGCTGCAAACAATGCTAAAGAGGTTAATGCTGCCGAAGCAATTGCAAATCCTTTACCTGTTGCTGCTGTAGTGTTACCTACTGCATCTAAAATATCTGTTCTTTCTCTTACTATAGGATCTTGCTCACTCATTTCAGCAATTCCACCTGCGTTATCTGCAATTGGCCCAAAAGCGTCAATCGCTAACTGCATTGCAGTAGTAGCCATCATTGCTGAAGCTGCTAAGGCAACTCCGTAAAACCCTGCTAAAGCGTAAGACGCCCATATTGCTGCTGCAAATAATAAAACTGAAGAGAAAGTAGAAATCATTCCAGTAGCTAAACCAGCAATGATATTTGTTCCAGCTCCAGTACTTGATTGTTGAACTATTTTCATAACTGGTTTAGAACCTAAACCAGTGTAATATTCAGTAAAAGCAGAAATTCCTGCACCTACTACTAAGCCAACTAAACAAGCGTAAAATACTCTTATGGAAGAAATGTCTTTAACTCCTTCTCCGTAAAAACTCATTTGTAACGTTTCTGGTAACATCCATTTAATCAAAGCAAAACAAGCTATTGCTACCATACCGATAGAAAGCCAGTTACCGATGTTTAATGCTTTTTGAACATCTTTCTCTTTTGCTTCGTTAGAAGATATTTTCACAACCATAGTCCCTAATAAAGAAATGATAATACCAACACCAGCAATCATCATTGGTAAAAGAATAATTCCTATTCCTCCGAAGGCATCTGCAACATTACCTCCCATATCACCAATCACATAGTTACCTAAAACCATTGCCGCTAAAACTGTTGCCACATAAGAACCAAATAAATCGGCACCCATTCCTGCAACATCACCAACATTATCACCAACGTTATCAGCAATTGTCGCTGGGTTTCTTGGATCATCTTCAGGAATTCCAGCTTGAACTTTTCCAGCTAAATCTGCACCAACATCAGCAGCCTTCGTATAAATACCTCCACCAACACGAGCAAACAGTGCAATTGATTCCGCACCTAAAGAAAATCCAGCTAAAGTCTCTAGTACTACCATCATATCAATATTACCTTTACTCACCATTTCTCCATTCACCATAACCATTTCACTTGACCATTCTCCACCCATAAATAACTGCCAGAAAACAATAAAGAATGCTGTCAAACCTAAAACAGCCAATCCAGCTACTCCTAACCCCATTACAGTTCCACCTCCAAAAGATACTTTCAAAGCATCAGGTAAACTTGTACGAGCAGCTTGCGTTGTTCTTACATTTGTTTTGGTTGCAATTTTCATCCCCATGTTTCCTGCATATGCAGAGAATATAGCCCCAATTATAAAAGCTACTACAATAAGAATATGAGTAGATTCAACAAAATAGGATACACCTGCCAAAACTACACTGGCAATGACCACAAAAATTGTAAGTAGTCTGTATTCTGCTTTCAAGAAAGCTAAAGCTCCTTCGTAGATGTGATCTGAAATTTCTTTCATTACACCGTCACCGGCATCTTGTTTCATTACCCAACCTTTTTTAATGACCATGTATACGAGGCCTAAGATTGCTAAAATAATAGGTACATAAATTGCTATTGATTCCATATTAATTGTTTTATTTTTTCAATTATTTGTGCTTAAAAGTAATAAAACGTTAATAAATAAAAAATAATTTCATTTTTTCGTAGTTTATGTACAAACAGGAATTCAATAAAAAGTGTACTTTTGATAACTAAACAAAGGCTTTACAACGTGATCGCAAAAGATTTAATATCATATGAAATTTCAAGTATTCCCACTGATCAGTCGGTGAACAGAGCATTGGAATTGATGGAAGATTGCAAATGCAGTCATGTTGCAGTAGTAGATAATGATGTTTATCAAGGCATTGTATCAGAAGAACAGATGTTAGACATTGAGAATCCTGAAGCTAAAATTGGAAGTTTGAAATTACAGATGATAAAACCATGTGTTAAATCAGACGCCCACATATATCAAGTAATTGGTGCTGTAAATGAATTTTCTGTTTCATGCATTCCTGTTTTGGATGACGAAAATAACTTCGCTGGAGTGATCTCACTTCAAAACCTCGCTAAAAATTTCGCTCAGATAACCAATGTTAATGACCCTGGTGGGATATTAATTCTTGAAGTTAAGAACAAAGATTACTCCTTAGCTCAAGCTGCACAAATTGTGGAGAGTGACAATGCAAAAATATTGAGCTCATACATTTATAGTAATGGAAGCAGTGATACTTTGGACCTTGTGCTGAAAATTAACAAAAAGGATCTTTCTACTATCATGAGTGCTTTTGACAGATACGATTACATCATTAGAGACAGTTATCATGAAAGTAAGTTCGAGCAGGACATGCAAGGTCGTTATGACCAATTCATGAACTATTTAAACATGTAGTCTTAAATGAGGTATCTATTAATCACACTTTTTAGCCTCTTTTTCATTTCCAGTAAAGCTGGTGTCGTACATGAAATAAACTTGTCCGGAAACAAAACCACAAAAAGGCATGTAATACTAAGGGAGTTGACTTTCTTACAAGATGAGTCAATAGATACTGCTAAGTACCAAGAACACATTAAACAAAGCCAGCAAAACTTATTAAATACAGGTCTTTTTAATTTTGCCACCATCACTTTTAAAGACACTCTGGAACAAACTCTTGCTGGCATTGAATTAATAGAACGCTGGTACATTTGGCCTGAGGTGATACTGAAGTTTCAGGAAAGAAATTTCACTGAATGGTTAAAAAACAAAGATTTTTCAAGGATCGATTATGGTATTTACATTTCTCATTTTAATTTCAGGGGGAGAAAAGAAAAACTGCAACTTCAATTTAAAACAGGTTTTAACAGTAAAATTGGAATTTTGTACACAACACCTTATTTGACGGCAAAATCAAAATCAGGACTAAGTATTGGAATTTCGTACAATACTCAAAATGAAGTTCATACTGGGATTGATAACCTAAACAAAATGGTTTACACAAAAGAGCCTGAAGGAATTCTACTGGAAGCATACAGACTTCATTTAGAATATAACCGCAGAAGTAATTTGTACACGATGCATTATTTGATGGCGGACATTGAAGATATGCGCCTAAAAAATCAATTGAGGGACATCTCTGATGAATTTGTAGTTGGAAAAAACAGTTTAAAATTTATCCGATTGACTTATGTTTTTAAAAATGACCACAGAGATTCAAAAAACTATCCTTTGAATGGACACTATGTTGATGTAGAATTAAAAAAACATGGAATTGGAATTGATCAATCTGGGCTTAACATAACCGAATTTTCAGGAAACATCAAGAAATACCATCTCTTAACTTCTCGCTGGTATCTATCGTATGCATTGTACGGCAAAGCTTTTTCCTCGGACAACATCCCATTTTTTTTGCAAAATGGACTAGGATTTAAACATTATGTTAGAAGTTACGAACCTTATGTCCTATTCGGCCAATTTTCGGGCACGGCGAAGATAAATTTAAAGTATCAGGTTTTAACTCCTAAACTTTATACAGTTCCATATATCAAAGCAAAAAAATTCAGTAAAGTTCATTTTGCAATATTTAGCAACTTATTTATTGACGCAGGTTATGCACTTAACAGAGTATCAAGTTTTAAAAGGCTAAACAATGAATTATTGATAGGAACTGGTGTAGGTCTGGACTTTGTTACTTTTTACGATTTAGTCTGGAGATTTGAATACTCTATAAATAAGTATAAAGAACATGGTTTTTACCTTAGTTTTGTAGCTCCAATATAACACCATCATGGAAATAGGAATTTACGGCATTCAATTCAATCCTAAAAAAATTAGGATTTTTCAGGAACTGTTTAATTTTTTAAATGAATTTAAACAAGTTAATACTGTTAGTATCCATGCTCCGTTTCTCGAGCTATTAAAAGATAACATTGCTGGAGTTGAACATTATGAGCACTTTAATTCAATAGATGAAGTGAACAAATTTGACTTCATGCTCTGCTTAGGTGGTGACGGAGCAATTTTGGATACGCTTTGCATGGTAAAAGATTCTGGAGTTCCTGTCTTAGGAATTAACACTGGACGATTGGGTTTTCTTTCAAGTATTTCAACCGAAGAAGTCGAAAGTCCTCTGAAGGCTGTCTTAAAAGGAGAATATAGTATTGACGCCAGGAGTACCTTAAAGCTAGGAAGTACTTCAAACCTTTTCGGAGAAGATAACTTTGCGCTAAATGAAGTGACTGTGCAGAAAAAGGATTCCTCTTCGATGATGATAATTCATGCCTACGTAGATGATGAATACTTGAACTCTTACTGGGCAGACGGCTTAATTATTTCAACACCAACTGGATCAACTGGTTACAACTTAAGTTGTTCAGGACCTATCATAATGCCAGGAAGCAACGTATTTGTTATTACTCCAATTGCCCCACATAACTTAAATGTAAGGCCATTGATCATCCCTAATGATAAAAAAATAAAACTTAAACTAGAAGGCAGGGGTGACGAATTTCTAGTTGCCTTAGATTCTCGTTCAACTCCAATTAACTCGTCTGAGGAATTAATTATTCAAAAAGGGGAATTCCCAATGAATATTGTGAGACCTCAAGATCATTCATTTTTATCTACTCTGAGGAATAAACTTGCTTGGGGACTAGACTCTAGGAACTAAGAATAATATATTATTCTTGTGTACAAATTTCATATAAAGTATATTTGCGCACTTAGGTTAAGTAAGTTTATTAAAAATTATGAAGATTAGATCAATTTTATTCTTTTGTATTATAGCTCTACCAGCACTGTCTCTAGCACAGGGTAATAGATGGAAACGATTTAGATATGAGCTAGTTGCCGGTGTAGGAGCAACTAATTTCTTGGGGGAACTTGGTGGAGCTGATCAAATTGGAACTGATTTTTACAAAGATTTAGAACTTAAATTAACTAGACCGGCGGTAAATTTCGGGATGAGGTATAAAATAACTCCACAAACAGCTGTTAAAGTTGGGTTTACTTGGGGTGCAGTTTCTGGAGACGATGCGTTGACAAAAGATCAATTTAGATCTAAACGTAGCATTCACTTCAAATCTCACATTGTTGAATTTGCTGCTCAATATGAATTCTATTTAAAAAAGGAGCAAGCTGGTCACCGTTTTAGACTAAAAGGAATTAGAGGAATAAAAGCACGCGGATTATACCCTTATGGCTTTTTTGGATTATCAGCATTTTGGTTCAACCCAAGAGGGAAAGCTGAAGATGGAACTTGGACTTCACTAAAAAAATTAGGAACCGAAGGACAATATATTTCAGAAACGAGAAAACCATACAGTAGAATATCAGTAGCCATTCCAATTGGAATCGGCTTTAAGTTCAAAATAACAAGAAAGTGGCTAGTAGGAGCTGAATACGGGAAAAGAAAAACTTTTACGGATTATATTGATGACACAAGTACAACTTATTGGCCTAACGATGCTATTGTAGATTCAAATGGTGAAAACTCTGCCGCCGCTGCTTATTTAGCTGATCCTACTCAAGGAGCATGGAATGGTGCCGGCCCAAATCAACAGCGAGGTGACCCCACCGACAACGACTCTTTTATGTTCTTTATCTTGACAATCAATTACACTTTACAAACGACAAGAGGAGGATTACCAAAATTCAGATAAAAATAATTATCACGATACTAAAAGCCTGAACTTTAACGTTTAGGCTTTTTTATTAGACCAGATTAAGTCAGGAGTAAATATGATTTCATAGAGGCGATAGCAATGAATTGAATAGTGAAGAAATTAATCCTACATATATTATTTGTAATTCCCTTTCTTGCAGGGGCCCAAACAACCACTACTAGTCATGAAACTGGCATTACTGGAGGAGGTTCTTATTACCTCGGAGAACTAAATCATAGACACTTCGTCCCTTTTAGTTTTGGAGGTGGTCTTTTTTACCGGTACAATTATGACGACAGACTGGCTCTTACCACAGCTTTTCATTATTTACCAATAAAAGGTGATGACGGAAGCACCAATGGCGGGTTGCAAAACATTAGAAATCAAAGCTTCTCTTCAACTATCTATGAGTTATCAATCGTAGGCGAATTAAATTTCCTCAAGTACACACACTTGGAAAAAAGCTCTCCATATACCCCTTATGTATTTTTAGGTTTTGGATATTTTTACCATGATTTAAAAACGCAAGCTGAAGGCGTTAATTATAAAAGCTATCAAGCATCAATCCCGCTTGGTCTTGGAATAAAATACAGAGTTGGGAAAGTATCCTTTGAATTTGAATGGGGGATAAGAAAAACGTACACTGATTATCTCGATGATGTAAGTGGATTCTTTCAGAGTGAAGCAATAACAAGCAAAGACGGATCTACGAATGACTATACTAATTTTCAAAGAGGCAATGTTTTCAACAAAGATTGGTTTGTATATACTGGTTTGGCGCTAGTAATTAACCTAACTCCTAAACAAATATGTCGCAGGCCATGACAATCATCAAAATATATTTTCTCATGGTGCAGGGTCATTTTGTTAAATTTCCGCAAAAGCTGAACTCATTGAGTTTAGTTTTGCTATTTTTGTTCTCTTTTACTCAATTATTTTTGACCCCACTTTATTGATTACATGGCTTCATTAGAAGATATAGATAAAAACAATTTACCCAAGCACGTTGCTGTCATCATGGACGGTAATGGCAGATGGGCTAAATTAAAGGGGAAAATGAGAATCTTCGGTCATAAAAGCGGAGTTAAGTCGGTTAAATCTACGATTGAAGCTGCAGCAAAATCTAGTATAAAATTCATCACTTTATATGCTTTTTCAACTGAAAACTGGAATCGTCCTCAAGATGAAGTTGATGGATTGATGGAGCTTTTAGTGAACACAATAAAAAGTGAAACGAAAACGCTCAATAAAAACAACATTCGTTTATTAAGTATTGGTGATAGAACCAAGCTGCCTAACAACTGTCAAACCAAACTAGAGGAAGCAATTAACGAAACACGTGACAATGACCACATGACATTGATACTTGCTCTTAATTACAGTGCGAAATGGGAAATAATTGAAGCAACTAAAACAATTGCTAGTCAAGTAAAAACAGGTGAGCTTAAAGCAGACGACATAACCGATGAAGTATTTTCTTCAACGCTTTCTACCGGTGGCATCCCTGACCCTGAATTGATGATCCGGACTTCTGGAGAACACAGAATAAGTAACTTTTTACTTTGGCAATTAGCCTACGCGGAACTCTACTTTACACCTGTAATGTGGCCAGATTTTTCTGAAAACCATTTTTACGAAGCTATTGTGAGTTTTCAAAAGAGAGAAAGGCGTTTTGGAAAAACTAGTGAACAATTAACAGAGAAAAAATCGAATTAACATGAATTGGAAATTTTCTTTAAAGCAAGGATTCTTGTTAATTGCTCTTTTATCAATCTTAATTCCCTCAACTACATTTGGTCAATCAGGTGCTATAAAAAGGTATAAAATTGCTGACATTGACGTTGAAGGCAATAAGAGAGACAAAGCAATGATCATCCTTCGAAGTGGTCTTGCTTATGGAGATTACATTAAAATTCCTGGAGATGACATTCCAAATGCAATTAAAAAATTGTGGGACGCTTCTTTGTTTTCAGATGTTCAAATTTACATCAACAAAATTGAAGGCGAAAACATTGCATTGTTAATCAAAGTCGTCGAAAAAGCACAAATAAACGACTTCAAACTAGAAGGAATTAAAAAATCTGAACGAGAAGATTTAACCGAGTCTTTAAAAGCTATATTATTCAAGTCTCACAACGAAAACAGTGAAATGCTGGTTAAAAAGTTGGTCAAAGATTATTACGCTGATAAAGGAAGATTTAAGGCTGTTGTTAGTATCACAGCAATCAAAGACTCACCTAATGCCTTGTACACTACTTTAAAAGTGGTGATCGACAGGGGGAATAAAATAAAAGTAGGAGAAGTCAGTTTTGATGGAAACTATGCACTTCCAGATAAAAAATTAAGAAAGTCGATGGGAGAGGTAAAGGTTTATCAGTGGTTTAATCCATTTAGAACAAGTGATTATAACGAACTTGATTACGAAGAAGGGAAAAATTTAATCACTAACGAGTATAAGAAATACGGATTTAGAGATGTTGAAATTACCAAAGACACTGTTTCCTGGATTGATGAAAAAAAATTAAAAATACTCATCACTGTTAAAGAAGGAAAACGGTATTACTACCGAAATTTAAAGTTTGAAGGAAACACAAAATACAGTAATGAACAATTAAGTAAATACCTAGGCATTGCTAAGGGTGATGTATATGATACTGACAAGTTAAATCAAATGCTTACAATGGACCCGCAAGGGGCAGACATCAGTTCATTATATTTAGATGATGGTTACTTGTTTTTCAATGTTCAACCACTTGAAACAAACGTCACAGAAGACTCTGTTGATGTATTAATTAAAATATATGAAGGTGGCCAAGCGGTTATTGGAAAGGTTACTATTGTTGGAAACAACAAAACTAGCGATCACGTAATTTTAAGAGAAATCTACACAAAACCGGGGGAACTTTTTAAGCGTTCAGACATCATCAGATCTCAAAGGGAGTTAGCTAACTTAAAGTACTTCAGCCCAGAGAAACTGCAAGTGAACCCCAGTCCCAACCCTGTAACAGGAACCGTAGATATTGAGTACGTCGTAGAGGAACAACCTTCT
>Ga0115000_10000915_pt1 | contig 26917 bp, 27 predicted proteins | sample ArcticOcean_MG_C_6_FD_89690 | JGI IMG/M metagenome (GOLD analysis project Ga0115000, IMG submission 89690) | Marine microbial communities from western Arctic Ocean - ArcticOcean_MG_CB8_128 | ecosystem: Environmental > Aquatic > Marine > Oceanic | place: Arctic Ocean: Canada Basin | collected... | reverse complement strand
CTTGCAAACATCATTATGTGACTAGCTTCAATTAAAAATTTATCTACTGCCATTTTTTCTCCTATTTAAAATTCTTCTCAATTAATTCCCATCCAGAATCAGCCAATCCTTTTACACCACTGGCTCTTTCAGCTGCCTGTTTACTAGCTGCAGTACCATCTCTTACTCTCCCTAATATCCCTTGTAAGATTCCAGCAAGCTTAAAAAGATTATAGGCTGTATATAAGTCCCATTCATCCATTAAGTCTATCCCAATATTCTCACTATAGATTTTTACGTAGTCTTCGATAACCGGTATGCCTTTTTCTCTACAGTAACTCGCATCAGCCATCTTAGAATTTAAGGTGTATTGCAGGCAATGGTAGTTAAAATCGGCACAAGGATCTCCAAGGGTTGATAGTTCCCAATCTAGTATGGCAATCACATTTGGATCTGCTGCTCCAACCATAACGTTGCTCAGACTGTAATCACCATGAACAATGCTAGTTTGCTTTTCTGTAGGTAGATTATCGGGTAGCCATTTTATTAAATTGTTCATTGATTCAATGTTTTCAGTTTCTGAATCGATATATTGTTTGGACCACCTAGAGACTTGCCTTCCTACGTAATTCCCGGGTTTACCAAAATTCTCCAGTCCTACATTTTCGTAATTAACTGAGTGAAGTTTTGCTATAGATTCATTCATAGAGAGGTACACGCCTTTAGCTTCTTCAAAATTTGATTCTTCCATAGCTGGATCCCAAAGAACTCTCCCTTCTTTAAATTCCATAATATAAAAAGGAGTACCAATAATATCTTCATCTTCACATAGGGCATAACTTTTAGGAACCGGTACGTCGGTGTCGTTAAGTGCAGTAATAACTTTATATTCTCTATCAACAGCATGAGCTGACTTAAGTAATTTTCCTGGCGGCTTTCTTCTTAATACATAGGACTGAGCCGGGCTGGAAACCTTATAAGTCGGATTTGATTGACCTCCTTTAAATTCCTCGACTGTTATAGGGCCATTAAAGCCTTCAACGTTAGAGTTCATATAATCTTCCAAAGCAGAAATATTGAATAGATGTCTTTCTAAGACTGGCATCGTACCTATATTTTCATCATCTAATTCCATGTTTATCCTTATTTTGAATTATTGAAGATAGATAAAAGAAGTTCAAAAGTAAATAATTAAAGACCATTAAATAACAAAAGGGTTGTTTATGACCTGCCACCATCAACTCTTAGGGTTTGTCCTGTAATGTAATTCGCCTCAGTTAAGAAATAGACTGCAGATGATATATCCATTGGATTACCGGCTCTTCCTAAATCCACTTTCTTGAGAATATTATTTTTTTCTTCTTCATTAATTTCATCATTTTCTGGCCATAAAATAATACCAGGAGCTACGGCATTAATTCTTACTTCTGGAGCCAGCTCTTTAGCAAGAGATTTTGTTAGAGTTTCAAGGGCTCCTTTTGCACTCGAATACAAGCTAAAGTTTTTTATGCCTCTTGGTGCTAATGAATCTGAAATATTTATAACAGAGCCTTTGGTCTTTTTAAGTCCTTCCTGAAAGCCTTTAATAAGAAATAAGGGTGTAGTTGTATTCGTGGCTAGTAGATCATTCCATTGCTTTTCAGTGGCATCTTGAAGAGGAGTGGGATAAAAGCTTGAAGCATTGTTTATCAGCACATCAATCTTTTCCGACACCGTATAAAATTCTTTCACAGTAGATTCTATGGAGTCTTGTGAAGAGAAATCTGATTGTATTGCGAAACAAGAATCTGCATCTTTGTCGTTGAGTTCTCGCAACAAGTTTTCTGCTTCTTTCCTGGATTTATTATAGTGAAAGACAACTTTATAATTTCTTTCATGAAAATAATTTGCCATAGAGGCGCCTATTCTTTTTGCTCCGCCAGTGATAAATACAGTTTTTTCTCTCATCGTTATTTTATAAATTTACTTATAGTTTCTAATCTTTTTTCTTTGAGATCTTGAGCAATTTCTTGCCCTTCTTTTAATTTTTTAGAAGGTCTTAAAGCATTCAAATGTGATAAAAGAACACCCCAATTAATTTTTTCTTTTGAATCACCAATCATGTTGAAACTTTCACTGGCAATCATAAACCTTTCTTGCCGTCTAAAGGCATCTGTGGTCTGAAGAAAATTTAATATCTTTTCTGGATTAAAAGCTACTTCTGACATAAAAAGAGTGAAGTGTCGAAAAACTTCCGAAAGCTGAGCATAGCTTTTAGGAACATTGAATTTATTGTTTACTTCCTTTATTTCTTTTGTGTCTTTCAAAAGCATAGCCCATCTTATCTGGCTGTTTTCAGTTTTCTTTTTAATTTCTGCTAACGATTCAATATTAAGAGAATCTTCTTGAATCAGTGTCTTAAGGGCACCACATGCTCTTAGTGTTTTAAAGTATTGTTCTGGGCTTTCACAGCTAAGAGCTTTAACAGTTTCCATCCATATTCTTTCTTTTGATAAAGTTTCTAACTCTCCTGAAAGTGCTATTTCTTTCATGGAATCTAGAGTATCTTTTTCGATGGTAAATCCTAAGTGATATAGCTTGGCTATGAATCTGCATACTCTATAAACCCTCAAAGGGTCTTCTCCGAATGCATCGGATACCTTCCTTATTTTTTTATCATCTATATCTCTTTTTCCTTGATAGGGGTCTATAAGATTTCCTTTTGAATCTTGAGCAATAGCATTGATTGTTATGTCTCTTCTTATAAGATCTTCTTCGAGAGTCACGCTAGAATCTGTATGAAAAATAAAACCTTTATGGCCTTTACCAGATTTTCTTTCCGTCCTGGCTAGGGCATATTCTTCTTTAGTTGTTGGGTGGAGAAAAACAGGAAACTGGCTTCCCACAGGCATATAGCCTTGCTCAGATAATTCTTCTGGTGAAGACCCTACTACAACCCAATCCTTCTCTTCAAAAGGGATTTTAAGTAAAGAGTCCCTTACAGCTCCACCTACCAAATAAATTTCCATGTACTTAATTTACCCGATTGCAACTGAAGACTCGACCATCTTCTAAATTAATTGCAGTTAGTCTCTCTCCCCAAACACACCCTGTATCAAGGGCGGTTATGTTATGAACCCCGGTTACACCTTTTAAAGCGGCCCAATGGCCAAACAACAGATGAGTGGATTCTTCCATAATTTTTAATTCAAGCTTAAACCATGGTTTAAACCCTTGGGGCGCGCTTGAAGGTGCACCTTTGTTGGTGAGTTCGATTTTTCCAAGCTCGTCACAGAATCTCATTCGAGTAAAATAATTTGTATTGAATCTTAGTCGTTCATCTTGTGATAAATTTTTACCTTCTGAAGAAGGTTCATTACCGTACATATTTTTTAAAAAGTGTTTACTTTGAATTGGAGAATTAAGATTTTCACTAATCTCATTCGAATATTGCTTAGCTTCTTCCAAAGACCAGTGGGGCGGCACTCCTGCGTGAGTCATTACGTATTCCTTTTTTTTACCCTTCGAGACGAGAGTATCGGTATAAATTAAAGGCAACTTTTTTAGCCAGTTAACGTAAAGGTCAATATTATGAGATTTAAGGAGATCATCCAGCGTATCTGTTTCACTGACTTCAACAACACCTTCTGCTAAGGCTATAAGATGAAGGTCGTGATTACCCAGCGTAATAAAACAATTTTTTTTAATAGAATGTAAAAAATCTATGCATTTGAGAGAATCAGGCCCTCTGTTAACTAAATCTCCACAAAGCCAAAGCCTATCTTCAGAAGAGTTAAAATTAATCTTATCTAAGAGCAAGATTAATTCTTGATAACAGCCTTGAATATCTCCAATCGCATAATTAGCCATTTCAAGCTTGTATTAGTAAATTTGATATTTTAAGGAAATCTTCTACTGTTAATTCTTCGGGTCTTTGAGAGGACTCAATGTTGAGATACTCAAAGTCTTCTTTCCCCAAAATATCTTTACACGATTTACTCAACATTTTTCTTCTTTTGGAAAATGCAATCCGTGTGATTTCTTGGAGCTTTTTAGCAACAGGAGAATTTAAATCCCTTCCAGGAATGGGTGTCAGTTTTATAAATATACTTTCCACAGCAGGTGCAGGTTTAAAACTTTCTGGACTAACAATAAAGAGGTTCGATACCTTAGTCATGTATTGAGTTAAGACGCTAAGCCTTCCGAAGCTTTTGTTCCCTGTATCCGAAGACAGGCGTTGACCGAATTCTTTTTGAAACATGTAATGCAAATCTTCAAACTTATCCTGATTTAGGAAGCTCCAAAGCATGATCGAAGATGAAATGTTGTAAGGCAAGTTACCTATTACCCTCAGCTTTTTTTTTGGTTTAAGATTTTCTTCAATATTAAAATCTAGAATATTCCCTTTATGAATAGTCAGATTATCTTCTTTTTGAGCTAATAATCTTAATCCTAAAATTAAATCTCTGTCTAGCTCAACAGCATCTAACGTTTCAACACATCCGGTTATTAATTCAGTTAAAGATCCTTTGCCTGGACCAATTTCTAAGAAATTATCTTCTTTATTGGGCTTAATAGAATCAATGATTTCTTGGAGAACCGCCCTGTCTTCAAGAAAATTTTGTCCTAAGTTTTTTTTTGCTTTATGCACTTTATTGATAACTTGCTATCAATGCAGCAAGGTTTGCTGCTTCTAGCATGCTGTTCTCATCAACTTGATCATTTCCAGCCATATCGTATGCTGTACCATGATCCACAGAAGTTCTAACAAAAGGCAATCCTAGGGTTATATTAACTATCTTTCCGAAGCCTAAGGTTTTTATGACGGGCAAACCTTGGTCATGAAACATGGCCAATATAGCATCCACTCTTTGATCGTCGTATTTTTTAATAAAAGCCGTGTCTGCAGAAACAGGACCAACTATATTAAAGTCTTCTTTATTCAGTTCAGAAACAAGTGGTGCAATAATTTCTTGATCTTCTTTACCAATAAAACCACCGTCACCTGCATGTGGATTAAGACCAAGAATTTTTATGCATGGGTTTTTTATGTTCCATTTAGTTCGTAAATCATCCCTCAATATGGTGAGACAGTTAACAAGGTTATCCCGAGTAATCATTTCTGGGACTTGAGCTAAAGAGACGTGAGTAGTTGCAAGTGCAACTCTTAGATCTTCGGTTGCAAGCATCATTAAAACTTTTTTATTTTTTGAAAATCTTGCTAATACTTCTGTGTGACCTTGGAAAGCAACACCACCTTTATTCATCAATTCTTTATTAATAGGTCCGGTTACTAGGCCATTGAATTCATTTGAAACAGTTTTTTCAATTGCATCTTCAAACAAGTCCATAAGGTAGCTTGCATAAAAAGCATCAGGCACTCCAGGCTTAACGGATTGCTTGAGATGATGAGGTTTTATCCAAAGACAGTTATTTGATAGAAGCTCCTCACTCTCGCCTTGATAAATTTGGAGATCAATCTTTTGACCTAAAGCCTTTGCTCTTTCTTTAAAGAGATTCGGATCACCAAAAATTACAGGGGAATAGTCTAATTTAGTTTTAGATCCAAAGGCTTTGATGCAAATATCCGGTCCTATACCAGCTGGATCTCCAGAGGAGACAGCTAATTTCGTCATGATTCCAGTTTTATATCAACATAAGCTTCAGCTCTTAATTCAACGAGTGTGCTTTGTAGCTCCTGTTCAAATTTTCGTTTATAAATTATCTGGTATGCTCTATTTTTTTGTTCTTCACTGCTTACGTCTTCATTTCTTCTGTCTAGCACTTCAATGATATGCCAACCAAAAGAAGATTTTATAGGTTCCGATGTTGCTCCAATTGCAGTTTTATTCAGGGTGTCTTCAAAAGCTGGGTCATAATCTCCTTTTTTATTCCATCCAAGTTCCCCGCCGTCCATTTTAGAACCGGGGTCTTCAGAAAACTGTCTGGCTAATTGTTTAAAATCTTCACCTTTTTTTAGTCTGTCAGCAATATCTTGGATAAGTAGCTCTGTTTGAGTCTCAGTTCTTATTTCTGAACTTTGTACAAGGATGTGTCTTGCAAGAGTTTGGTCTTCAAATTTAACCGTGTTGCCTCTTTTCTCTGCCAGGTGAATTAAATGAAATCCTGCACCACTTCTTAAAGGTTCGGACGTTTGACCAACTTTTAGGTTAGTAACTTCAGTGGCAAAAAGTGATGGAAGTTCTGTGGCCTTCCTCCAACCTAGATATCCACCTTCCAAAGCGTTTTGACCAGATGAATAGGTTGTAGCAAGCTTGCCAAAATCTTCACCAGCTCTAATCTGTACAAGAATATCTACGGCTTGATTTTTAGCTTTTTCAATCTGAGTTTCATCCGCCTTACCTGGAATAGATATAAGAATTTGTTGTACGTTATATTCTTCAGCTAACTTCGTCCTCCCTTCTTCAGAATTGATAAAATTTTCTAACTCTTGTTCTGATATTTCTACTCTTCCTCCTACTTTGCCTCTTTGTACTCGCTGAATGATCATTTCTTTTCTTACCGTATTTCTAAAATCACGATAGGAAGCTCCTTGGCCTTCTATATCAACTCTAAATTCTTCTAAGCTAAGAGAATTTTGAGAAGCTATGCCTAATAATGTTTTATTCAGCTCGCTGTCGCTTATCTTGATTCCTGCTCTCTCTGCAATCTGCATTTGAATTTCTTCTGTTATTAATCTTTCTAGAACCTGTTCTTCGAGAACGCTTAAAGGAGGAAGTTCGGTATTGCTTTCACGTAATCTATCTACAATTTCTTTTACTCGCTTATTTAACTCCGATTCCATAACAACACCAGAATCAACAACAGCAATGACTCTGTCCAATAATTCAATCTTGGCATGTGCCTGTAATGAGAAAAGAGTTATTGTCAGGAATAAGAGACATCCCTGAAAAATTTTTTGGCAATTAATTAATTTATATTTCATGATAAGTGAGTATTGTCTTCTTTGTTCGATAACGATGCAATTATTCTAGTAAAGTTGAAGAGATTACATCTGAAATTTCTTTTCCTAATCTTCCCATTTGCTTAAATTCTACGAAGATATAAATATTGTCTCTTGCTTGTATAGGGTCATATCCGCCAGACAAAGCAGAAAATGGATCTGAGTAATCAGCTTGCCATGAGAAGAAATCTTGTTCTTTCCATTTTCTTTTCATAAGGCCTGCCTTGAGGCAGCAATTTGAATACTGGAAACCGTATAAAATATCTGATGACGAAGATTTTTCCAGGTCCTTTCTGATCTTTGTAAAGACAGTAAGATTCTCAAAGACTGGCCATTGGGAAGAAAATTCAATATTTTTTATAGGTCCAAAGCGATCAGCCCAAGGTGCCAAATAGGACGAAGAGACATTTCTTCTATAGGAAGATTTAATGTTTAGGCTGAGCCCCGTATCAGATTCATGGGCTATATCGATAAACCCTGAATTGAATTGATTGTTTGTACTGCTCCACTCCATCATTCCTGTTAACCAGGTTTTATCATTAAGGAATGATTTAAATTCCCCAACAAGAGCAGATTTATTCATGCCACTTGAAGTATCTAAAGGGTGGTCTTGTTCTTTTAAAAAAGCCCTCCCTAAAGAAAAATAATTGCTATAAACAGATCTTTTGGAAGACGTGAAATGTTCTAATCCTAGAATGACTCTGTTTCTATCAGACATCAGATCCCCGCCAGAAAACCAATTTCTTTTATAAAGATTTTGAAAACTCTGACTTCGTTGCCTGGTATCTATTTGAGGGTTTTGTGCGTGTGAATTATCTTTTATATTTATATATTTAATGATTGGTGTAAGCAGGCTATAAAATTCATTATTATTTTTTTCTAAGTAAACTTTGTATTCAATTTCTATCCAAGGAGCAGATCTTTCTATTTTTTTGTCATCAACACGATAGATGGTTTCTTCTGAGCCCAAAGAAAAAGTGAAATCAGAGCTATTAAAATCTTTTTTGTATCGTAATTCAGGTTGATAGACTGCTCGTTTTATTCTTTTAGGTCTCTGGGACAAATTATTCACCACTTCCTGTTCAAAGATTCCATAATTTGAAGAAAATGAAAATAAAAAATCTTTTCTTTTTGTGAAGGTGCTCAAGCTTATTACAGGAACAGATTTATAATCTTCAAGTGAAAAAGGATTCAGAGATTGAGATTCTTTTAACGAAAGACCCAATTTAACTTTAGGAGTTTTCCACCAAACATCGACGTTTCTTTGTAAATAGTCTTTTCTAGAACTTCCTGTTAAATCATCATTCACGTCTCTGAAATAGAATTCATCACTGGCATCTTCGTATTTTATTTCTGAAAATATTTTGTTGTTGATATTTAAACTTTGAGACCAACTTCCTCTCCATCTTGTAGACTCTTTACCAGTTTCTTTTTTATATTTCCTATCTTTAGATAAACCAGATAAAGAAATTTCCCCTTCATTTATATCATTTAAGTACCTATAAGACAGGCCCAAACCACTCCCTCTTTCTTCAACGTATCTTGGTGCCAGCGTTAAGTCTTGGTTTGGAGCAATATTGAAATAATACGGAAGGGAAATATCCAGACCATCTTTTCCCTGTCTGATACTTGGAGTTAAGAATCCAGATAGACGTTCTTTTCCTGCTGCAGCTCTCAAGTAAGGAAAATAGAATACAGGCACTTTACCTATTTTAAGTTTGATATCTCTAATAATTACATTCTGTTCATCTTTTAGCAGGGTAATTTTCTTTGCAGAAATCTCCCAAAAAGGATCATCTTTAGAGCAATTATTAAAAGAAGTGTTTAGCAGTTCTACATTTCCAGAAGGCAAAACACTAAATTCATCAGCTTCACCAAAAGTCCTCCCAAGAAGTGTGTAGGATGTTTTTGAAAGAAAAAAAGTTTGTCTGGAGAGATCTGCTATTAGCTTACCAGTATCGATAGATAAATTTTTTGAAAGTGCTTTCACCTCACCTTCCAATATAAAACTTTGATTTTTACTATTGTAAGTTGCTTTTTGACTCCAAAATTCCAGATAATTAGTTTTTATATAAACATTGCCTGATAACTTCAAATCACCAAATTTATCTGTAGTAACACTCTCAGCATCTATTGATTCAACTTTTATAGGTTCTTGATTAGCAGATATGTATCCGGTGCAGAGTAAATAAATTGAACTAGCAATTAGAATTTTGAGTACTGTATTGTTCTGCATGATTATTTTGTTAGAGCAAGAATTGAATTCAAGGTTCCAATAATTACTGCCATTAGATCATAATGCATGGCGAGGTTAGTTAAAATAGACAAATGACAAACATACCAGAAGACCTTCTTGCTTGGGCAAATGAACAATTCTTAGCTGCTGGGAGTAGTTTGGCAGAAGAAGCAGTTCCTTTAAGAGAAGAGGCTAGTTTTAGAAAGTATTTTAGATTAAGAAGGGAGTCAGATTCTTTAATAGGAGTATTTTCTCCACCCGACAAAGAATCAAATGAAAGATTCTTGTTTTTCTCACAATTTCTCAAAGAGAACCAAGTTAGAGTTCCAGAGGTTATTTTCCATGATTTTGATAAAGGTTTTCTGATCCTGGAAGATTTTGGGGATAAGCTGTATCAATTTGAACTAAGTAAAAGAAATGCTCATAGCTTGTATTCAGCTGCGTTAGACGAGATGATCGCCATTCAAACAAGCATTCCCAATCATAAGATAGCAACTTTGAGCTATGACCAAGCTACCCAGCAAATAATGCTCTTTGAAGAATGGTTCTTGAAAGGCTTTTTGGACCTTGATTTACAAGAAAGAGAATCTAGTTTACTGCAAGACTCCTATAAAATTATCCTGCAAGCATTCTTCGATCAGCCTCAAGTTCTTTGCCATTTTGATTTTGAATCTAGGAATATAATGGTTCTTGAAGATGGTTGTGCGGGGATACTTGATTTTCAGGATGCAATTATCGGTCCTATTTTTTTAGATCCTGTTTCATTATTGAAGGATTTAGATCACGTTTGGAAGAATGAAGATTTCAATGAGTTTTTGAGTGATTATCTCTTTAAGGCTAGCAATGAGGGTGTTTTATCAGAAGTCGAAGACTCGATAATTATGAGGTGGTTTGATTTAGCAGGTCTTCAGAGGCAGTTAAGGATATTGGGTACTTTATCTAGGTTGCATTTGAGAGATGATAAATCATATAGGCTTGTAGATCTCAAACAAACCCTGATTTACATGATCGATGCATCCTCAAACTACAAAGACTTAAGTGAACTAAATATTTTTTTGAAGAAAAAGATTTTACCCGCTCTTGATTTAAAACTGAGAGATACCTTGTGAAGGCTTTTATACTTGCAGCTGGTTTGGGAACCAGACTCAGTCCCCTCGATTCAAACCTACCCAAACCTCTTGTGAGCATAAAAGGAAAGCCATTGATCCTTTGGAATATAGAGAAGCTAAGAGACTCCGGTATAAATGATATTGTTATTAACCTTTTTTATAAAGGAGAACAAATTAGAGAATTCTTGGGTGATGGCTCCAAGTACGGTGTAAAGATTCAATATTCTGAGGAAGATAAATTGTTGGGGACGGGGGGTGGTATAGGCAATTCTCTAGATCTATTGGGCAAAGAAGTATTTCTTTTAATCAGTGCTGATGTCTGGACGGATTTAGACCTGAACGAGATAGCGCTAAAAGAATCTAAATCAGCTCATCTAGTTTTAAAAAACAACCCAAAAAATTATCCTGAAGGAGATCTATCTCTCCAAGACGGCTTGGTTAAAGACTCAGCAGAGCCTGTAAGGTTAACTTTCTCTGGCATAGCGCTCATAGACCCTTGTGTGTTTAATGATATAAAAGAAAAGCGGTATGGTTTGTGGGAGTCTGTTTTAAAACCTGCATGCTCTAAAGACCTTGTGACAGGAAATCTTTATGAAGGATCTATCTTTAATGTAAACACGCCTGAAGATGTAGAAAAATTAGACGCTTTATTGAACGAAGAGTAAACTTGCCTCATTTCAGCACAATGTAATGGCAAAACAAGAATACATAATAGCTCCATCAATTCTGTCAGCAGATTTCGCTCGATTGGGTGAGGAAGTTGATAGTGTCCTTGAAGCAGGAGCAGATTGGGTTCATTTTGACGTTATGGATAATCATTACGTACCTAATTTAACGATAGGCCCCATGGTATGCGAAGCTTTAAGAAAACATGGAATAAAGTGTCCTATAGACGTTCATCTCATGGTAAAGCCTGTTGACTCCCTTATAGAAACTTTTGCCAATGCCGGAGCTACTTATATAACTTTTCACCCAGAAGCTTCAGATCACGTCGACAGATCCCTACAACTTATAAAATCTAATAACTGCAAAGCAGGTCTTGTTTTAAATCCGGCCACTTCACTAAGTGTGCTAGAAAACTGTTGGGATAAGCTAGATATGGTCCTATTGATGTCAGTTAATCCAGGTTTTGGAGGTCAAGAATTTATTAAGCCCGTTCTCGAAAAAGTTGTTAAATTAAGATCAATGATTGATGAAAAAGGCTTGGACATAAGGCTAGAGGTTGATGGCGGAATAAAATTAGACAACATAGGAGAAGTTGCTGCGGCTGGCGCTGATACTTTTGTTTCTGGATCTGCAATTTTTAAGGAAGATAATTACCAAGATATAATCCTTAAAATGAGGAAAACTTTACTAGAAGTAAGCTAATTTCAGTGGCCATTCAACATAAAGTTCCTATTTCTAGAGAAATCCTTGCTGACATGGAGACTCCATTAAGCGTCTACCAGAAATTAGCTAATGCTCCATTCTCTTATCTATTTGAGTCTGTTGAAGGCGGAGATAAATGGGCCAGATATTCACTTATTGGCTTGCCTGCAAAAAAAATTATTAGGATCTCAGGAAATCACCTAGAGATTACACATAAGGGTGAAATAGTAGAGTCGAAAGAAATTGATGACCCCTTGGGATTTATTGAAAATTATCAAAAAGAGTTCCATATTATTGAAACAGAAGGACTGCCCAAATTTAATGGTGGTTTAGTAGGGTACTTTGGTTACGACTGCGTTAGATACATAGAACCAAGATTGAAAGATTCTCAGCCCACCGATACGTTAGGTACGCCTGATATACTTTTTATGGTTTCGGAAGAGGTAGCTGTTTTTGATAATTTAAAGAACAAGCTCTTTCTTGTGGTTCTCGTGGATTCTAATTCTGAGGAGCAAAAGAGGTTGGCAGAAATTAGGTTAGATGACTTAGAACAACAATTACAGTCTCCTCTATCCGATCAGGCCTTAATGCAGCCAAAAAAACCTATAGATGAATCTGATTTCATTTCAAGCTTTGGGGAGAATGAATTCAAGGCCTCAGTTAGAAAAGTGAAAGAATACATATATTCCGGTGATGTCATGCAGGTGGTTGGTTCGCAAAGAATGTCCATTCCTTTCACGGCAGATCCAGTCTCTCTTTATAGAGCCATAAGACATCTTAATCCTTCTCCATACTTGTATTATCTTAATTTAGAAGATTTTCATATTGTTGGCTCTTCACCTGAAATACTTGCCCGTTTAGAGGATGAAGAAGTGACCGTGAGACCAATAGCGGGAACAAGAAGAAGAGGGCATGATGAAAGTGATGATTTAGCCATGGAGTTAGATTTAATCAACGACCCTAAAGAAATAGCAGAACATCTAATGCTGATTGATTTAGGTCGAAATGATATAGGCAAAGTAGCAGAGCCTGGAAGCGTTGAAGTAACTCAGCAGTTTGGAGTTGAGAAATACAGCCATGTGATGCACATGGTCTCCAATGTAAAAGCTAGAATAAAAGAAGGTTTAACTGCTATGGATGTTTTTAAAGCTACTTTCCCTGCAGGAACAGTTTCTGGAGCGCCAAAAATTAGAGCCATGGAAATAATTGATGAAATTGAATCTGTTAAAAGAGGTATTTACGGTGGTGCCGTAGGGTATCTTTCTTGGCAAGGCAACATGGACATGGCTATAGCAATCAGGACAGCAGTCATAAAGGACGGCATGTTATACATTCAAGCAGGAGGAGGTTGGGTTGCTGATTCCAATCCAGACTTGGAGTGGAAAGAGTCATTAAATAAAGGAAGGGCAATTTTTAAAGCTGCAGAAATGGTCCAAGAGAAACTGGAGGGCTGATTATGCTATTAATGATAGATAATTATGATTCTTTTACGTACAACCTTGTGCAGTATTTTTATCAACTTGGCCAGCAAGTTGAAGTTATAAGAAATGATAAAATTTCAATAGAAGAAATTGAAAAGCTTCAACCGGAGTTTTTGGTGATTTCTCCTGGGCCGTGCACTCCCAATGAAGCTGGTATTTCTGTGGAAGCAATTAAATATTTTCAGGGCAGCATTCCTATATTAGGCGTATGTCTAGGTCATCAATGCATGGGTTCAGCATTTGGAGCAGAGGTCGTAAGATCTAAGGAGCTAATGCATGGAAAGTTATCAAAAATACAACACGATGGAACAGGTATCTTTAAAGAAATGCCTATAGATTTTATGGCAGCACGATACCACTCTTTAGTAATTGAACCGGAGACCTTAATATCTGATTTTGATGTCAATGCAAGAACAGAAGACGGCACTATAATGGCCATTCAACACAACTCTTTACCTTTAGTTGGATTACAATTTCACCCTGAATCAATAGCAACTGATTCTGGAATTCAGTTATTGGATAATTTCTTAAATATGTTTTAGACATGGAAATAAAAGAAGCACTTTCAAAAATAATCAAAGGTCATGATCTTACAAGGGAAGACATGACTTCCGTCATGTTTCAAATTTTAGAAGGAAGATCAACCGATGCTCAAATTGGAGCTTTTTTAGTGGCGCTAAACATTAAAGGAGAGTCAGTAGATGAAGTTGTAGGTGCCGTAAGTGTTATGAGAGAGCTTTCTGAAAAAGTAGAAGTAGATACTCTTCATCTAGTGGACACTTGTGGGACCGGAGGAACGGGAGTTGGAATCTTTAATGTTTCCACAGCATCAGCTTTTATTGCCTGTGCAGGTGGCGCAAAAGTAGCTAAGCATGGCAACAGAAGCGCAACCAGAAATAGTGGAAGTGCTGACCTGCTAGAAGAGGCGGGTTTGTCTTTAGATTTAAGTCCGAAAGAGGTATCTAGATGCATCGAAGAGATAGGAGTTGGTTTTATGTTTGCACCTGCTCATCACAGCGCAATGAAACATGCTGTTGGTCCAAGAAAAGAAATGGGTGTAAAAACCATATTCAACATACTTGGTCCTCTTACTAATCCGGCGGGCGCATTGAATCAAGTTATAGGCGTCTACGATCAAAGATGGGTTAAGCCAATCGCTGAAGTGCTTAGAGAGCTTGGTAGCCACCACGTTCTGGTAGTGCATTCCAAAGACTGTTTAGATGAGATAAGTATTGCTGATGAAACTTATGTTGCTGAACTGCATAACGGATCAATTGAAGAATACATTATTAAACCGGAAGATTTTGGGTTCACGCAACATTCGCTTGATGGTCTTTTGGTTTCTTCGGCGTCAGAGAGCCTTTCTATAATCAAACAAGGTTTCTCAGATAAAAACTATGCCGCATCCTCCATGATTGCTATGAATGCAGGAGCCGCCTTATATGCATCTGGGGTTACTGTTAGTTTAAAAGAAGGAGTTATTGTGGCAAAGGAATGCATCAAGAGCGGTAAGGGATTAGAAAAGTTAGATGGGTTGATGGCCTTCAGCCAATCATTGCTATGACTTCCTATCTAGATAAGATCTTAGAATCTTCGAAAGAAAAGGTCATGTCTGATAAGATTTCGAAACCCTATAAAACCCTGAAATCAAAAATTGATGACCTTAAAGAAACCAGACCTTTTATAGATAACATCAAGAGAAGACAGAAAGCTGGCCTGGTTTCAGTTATTGCAGAGTCAAAACAAGCCTCTCCTAGTCAAGGTCTTATTCGCGCAAATTATGACCCAGTTCTTATAGCGAGGTCCTATTATGAGAACAATGCTACGTGCATGAGTGTATTAACCAATGAAGAATACTTTAAGGGATCGTTATCGCACTTAGAAGTCATAAACGCATCAGTTGAAATTCCTCTCTTAAGAAAAGACTTCATAGTGGATGAGTATCAAATATATGAAAGTAGGGCAGCAGGTGCTGATTGTATTTTGTTAATTGTTGCTGCTTTATCAAATACACAACTTATTGATTATAACGATCTAGCTTCGAAGCTGGGAATGGATGTTCTAGTCGAAGTCCATGATGAAGAAGAGCTGAGAAGGGCTCTAAAAATTAATCCAGAGTTCATAGGAATCAACAACAGAAACTTAAAAACTTTTGAAGTTGATTTAACTGTTACCGAACGGTTATCGGCTCTTATTCCGAACGATATCTTATGTATTTCAGAGAGTGGTATCAAAACAAAGCAAGATGTTGCAAGTATCTTAGGTTTTGGCGTGAGTTGTTTCTTAGTGGGTGAATCTTTTATGAGATCTAAGAACCCCGGGCAAGAATTAGAGAACCTCTTTGCATTGAAAAACACATAGAAATGCCTACAAGTAATCCATGATTCAAGAAAATTTTAAAAATACTCTGATAAGTATTTAATTTATAAAGCCTTGTGAAGGCCCAATGATTATCAGAACTAATGGCCCAAATAGGGCCATTAAATCCGATATTAAATTAATGAACTGAGTTCATTAATTAAGAGAACTAACTAGCTTCTTTCTTTTGCTTCGTTAACTCTAAGGTCTCTTCCAGAGAAGTCATTGCCGTCAAGAGCTTCAATAGCAGCACTGCCGCCATTAGAATCTGTCATTTCAACAAAACCAAAACCTTTAGAGCGACCTGAATCGCGATCGGTTATGATTCTAACTGTTTTGACATCTCCGTACTGAGCAAATAATGCTTCAATTTCTTCTTCTGAACAGGTCCATGGTAAGTTTCCAACATATAAATTCATTATATTTTTTCCTATGTAACTAAAATAAAGGGTTAATGCGTAACATTGATTGAAAGTTGATAGCTCGTTTCTTGTAAATTATTTCAATAAAGAGCAGAAGGGTAAGCAGGGTATCTATAAAGGAGATTAATCTCTAGGTTTAGCTTCGTTGACTTTTAAGTCTCTTCCACCAAAATCTTTGCCGTCAAGGTTATCGATTGCAGCCTGTCCGGCTTCGCCTGATTCCATTTCAACAAATCCAAAACCTTTAGATCGACCCGAATCACCTTCAGTAATTATTCTGACTGCTTTCACACTTCCGTGCTGAGCAAAATGAGATTCAAGTTCTTCTTCAGAGATACCCCAAGGAAGATTTCCAACATAAAGATTCATTATCTATTTATTCCTAATTAACTATGTAACCAACTGTTACGCGCGTCACTATACTGATGTTGTTTTAATTCGCAACAGATAATTTTTTATTAAATGACTTATTTTAAATCTGATAACTTGCCGAAGTCATGACCTTAGCAAAATTTGACATAATTTCTTTTATTTCTTTTGGAAGTTCGGCTGCCCCTGCTTCTTGTGCTGCCACGCCATGAGCTTCTTCATCTTCTCGCATTTGCTTCATGATCGCTTTAGTTTTATTGTCATTTGAAGATACTTTTTGCATATGTCCATCAAGGTGCTTCACAACTTGCTCTTCAGTCTCTTCAACAAAGCCAAGGCTCCACTTGTCGCCTGCTAATCCAGCCACAGCACCAAGAGTAAATGACATCCCATACCAGATCGGATTAAGAATACTGGGTTTTTGATTGAGTTCTTCAAGTCGCTTATTACACCAGGCCAGGTGATCTAACTCTTCAGAAGCGGCTTCATTCATTTTTTCTTTAACATCGTTTAATTGTGCCGTTAATGCTTGACCTCTATATAAGGCCTGGGCGCAAACTTCACCTGAGTGATTGACGCGCATCAGTCCAGCAGAGTGGTACTTTTCTAATTCAGTTAAATCAGAGTCTTCCACGTCTTGTGCAGGGTAGTCTCTTTTATTTAATTGATAATTTTGGGTTGAATACTTCAGTCCTTTATCAATTTCTTCTATTAAGATATCTAGAATATTAGTCATTTCTCTCTTTTTATTGCTCTATGTCCTATGTCAGATCTATAAAAGCAATTATCCCATTTTATAGAGCTCGCTGCTTGATAAGCTTCTTTTTGTGCTTCGGTGGTGTTCACGCCTAATGCCGTTACACACAAAACTCTCCCTCCAGAAGTAAACGTCTTTCCCTCCTTAAAGGAAGTCCCGGCATGAAAAACTTTTATTCTTTTCGTCTCGATGGGCAAGTTAAAAATTTCTTTACCTGTTTCATAATTTGATGGGTAGCCCCCCGAAGCCATTACCACCCCAAGAGCAATTTCTTTTTTCCATTTCAGTGATTGTTCTTCTAGAGTTCCAGAAGTAGCTTCTAAGCAAAGTTCTGCTATATCAGAATCCAGTCTCATCATGATAGGTTGTGTTTCTGGATCACCGAACCTGCAATTAAACTCTAATACTTTAAGATTATTCTTAGAGTCAATCATGACGCCTGCATACAAGAAACCACAATAATTTAAACCATCCTTTTTCATTCCTTGGACAGTCGGGATAATTACTTCATTCATAATCTTATTATGAATTTCATTTGTGACCACGGGGGCTGGTGAGTAAGCGCCCATCCCTCCGGTGTTAGGACCTAAGTCATTATCGTCTCTGGCTTTATGGTCTTGTGATGATGCAAAAGGAACAATGACATCTCCGTCTGTCATTACAATGAAGCTGGCTTCTTCTCCTTCAAGAAATTCTTCTACGATTAACTTTTCTCCTGCTGTTCCAAAAATATTATTATTGAGACACTCTTCTACGGCCTGTATGGCCTCCTTTTCTTCAAGAGCAACCGTTACGCCTTTTCCGGCTGCAAGACCGTCAGCTTTAATAACAACAGGGCAGCCAATTAATTTTATATGAGCTATTGCCTCTTTTGCTTTAGTAAAACTTTTATAGGTAGCTGTCGGAATGTGGTGTCTAATTAAGAAATCTTTCATGAACTCTTTAGAGCCTTCTAGCTGAGCTGCTCCTTTAGAAGGACCAAAACAATTTAGACCTAGAGATTGAAATTTATCAGTTATTCCCAAAACCAATGGGTCTTCAGGGCCAACGATTGTTATATCGATAGTATTTTCTAACGCAAATTTTGCAAGCTCATCAATATTATTTGAAGGAATGGGTACGTTTGTAACTAGTCTTTCTTGTTGCGTTCCTCCATTACCAGGAGCCACAAATATCTGAGTTACTTTAGAGCTTTGTGAGGCTTTCCAGGCAAGGGCGTGTTCTCTACCGCCACTTCCGACTATGAGAACTTTCATTTTTAATGGCGAAAATGCCTTACCCCTGTAAAAAGCATGGCCATGCCTGCATCATCTGCAGCTTCAATAACTTCATCGTCTCTCATTGAACCGCCGGGTTGTATTACCGAAGTAATGCCAATCTCAGCAGCTGCATCTATGCCGTCCCTAAAAGGAAAGAAGGCATCTGATGCCATAGAGCAACCAGCTGTTACAAAACCTCTCTCTGTTGCCTTAGAGGCTGCAATTTTGGCGCTGTCAATTCTACTCATTTGTCCCGCTCCTATACCCACAGTTTGGTTGTCTTTCGTATAGACAATTGCATTGGATTTAACAAACTTACAGACTTTCCAAGCAAACAGACAGTTTCTAATTTCTAAGTCTGAGGGTTGTCTTTTAGATACCACAGTCAGGTCATCTCGCGTTATTATCTGATTGTCCGTTTCTTGGATTAACAAGCCATCCGTGACACTTAAATACTTAAATCCTTTCGACGGAGATCCAAGTTCTTTAGCATCAAGGACTCTAACATTTGCTTTAGTCTTAGTTATTGCTAGGGCAGCTTCGCTTATGCCGGGTGCAATGATAACTTCAACAAATTGATTATTAATTATTCTTTCGGCAGTTGCTTCTTCTAATTTTCTGTTTAAGGCAATAATGCCTCCAAAGGCAGATGTAGAATCAGAAGCAAAAGCTTTTTCATAAGCCACAGTAATGTCTTCATCCGCAGCTATTCCACAAGGATTGGCGTGTTTAACTATTACGCATGCAGGCTCATCAAAAGCCTTTACGCATTCATAAGCAGCATCAGTATCAGCTATGTTGTTATAAGAAAGTTGCTTACCTTGAAGTTGAGAAGAGTTCGAAACTCCACTATTCTTGCCATCACCAAGCTCTCTGTAAAAGGCAGCTTTTTGATGAGGATTTTCTCCGTAACGCAAGACTTCATTCAACTGATACTTTGAAAATATCTTTTCTGGAAAATCTTCTTCATGGAATGAAGACAGATAACCGGAAATAGCTGTGTCATAAGCCGCGGTATGAGTGAAAGCTTTAGTAGCAAGTAAACTCCTTGTTTTTTGGGTCAGAGATCCTCCCGATTCCTGCATTTCTTCTAATAATTTGTTGTAATCCTCTGGATCTACTACAACGCCAACGTATTTATTATTTTTAGCAGCTGATCTAAGCATGCTGGGACCGCCTATATCTATATTTTCTATTGCTTCTTCCAGAGTTGTTTCGGGCTTTGCAATAGTTTCTACAAATGGGTAGAGATTAACAATAACAAGATCAATCCCCTTTATATCGTTATTGTCCATTACCTCTTGATCAAGTTCTCTTCTTGCAAGAATCCCTCCATGCACTTTTGGATGAAGTGTTTTTACTCTCCCATCCATCATCTCAGGAAACCCTGTAAAATCAGTAATGTCCGTGGCTTGGACTTCCCCTTCGAGGAGAGTTTTTAAGGTTCCGCCAGTTGAGATTATTTCAATTCCAAAATCATTTACGAGTTTAGCGCAAAGTTCTATAAGCCCTTCCTTGTTAGAAACGCTTATTAAGGCTCTTTTAATTTTGGGATTGGCTGTAGATGCCATTAATTATAAATATTTATAATAATTTATATTCTTTAAGCTTATTTCGAAGAGTGCCCCTGTTAAGCCCTAGCATTTGACTTGCTTGTGTTTGATTGTCTTTGCATTGTTCCATAACAATCTCAAGTAACGGAAGTTCAACTTCCTTTAGAACCATGCTGTAGACATCTTTAGCTTTTTCACCTTCAAGTTCTTTAAAATATTTACGCATGCTTTTTGAGACTTGAGAACTTAACTGCCTTCCTTCGCCGTTAAATTTTTTAATGTCTTTCTTTGCCATGTGTGTAATTTTTAGTCAGATGAAAATTTGTTTTAGAGTTGTGAATAATACTTATCCTAAGAATTCTTTCAAGAGAATTTCTGTTAATTCCCTATTTATTTTTTACGTTACTGGACAACGGTTGATAATTCATTACCTACTCGCGTTAATTCCAATTTTCCATTGCGGTTAATAATTTTAGTAACAGAACAATTATCAGGATAAAAGCCAACCAAACTATCAAAATTATTTATCCAACCCACCACACAATTAATAACCATGAAGTGCGAGAAGATAATAGTGTCTTCTTTCATGCCTTGGATTGATTGGGTTATAGAATTTCTCCATTTTTGTTGCGGATCTTCTAAGTCATCAATTTTTACTTTAAACATTTCTTTTAACCAGGTGCTTCTTTGAGACATCTCTATTCCAGGAGATGGTATTTCAGCAAAAGTTTTATAGATTTCAATATCAAATCCATGTTTCTCTTGTAGCGGTATCGCAGTTTCTTGTGCCCTCGCAAGGGGGCTAGAAATAGCCTTAAAATTTAAAAGCCTAAAATCGCCATCTAGCTCTGATACAAGTTTTTTTGATTGCTCTTTGCCTTTATCGCTTAATCCTGGATCGAGATCTTCATCCCAAGACTTGCCAGCCTCTCCGTGACGCACTAAGTAAATATTTATTTCATCATTTTTTGTCATCATAATCTTCTATTAAGATTCTTGTTGTAAGATATGTACTTCAAACTTATTACTTTTTATGGACACTACCCGAAACTATCTTGATGAAGATTATAGCCCAGATGCCGTTCTGGTTTTAAGCGCTAGTTCAGCTCACCATTTAATAAAAGTTTTGAGAAAAAAAGAAGGCGATGAGATAGAGGTCTTCGATGGAAAGGGAACATCGTGTTTAGCAAAAATACTTTCTATAAAAACTTCTAAAGTGGCTGTTCTGATGTCGGGTAAAAAATCTTTTTCTCCAAGACAAGGAATATCAATTCATCTTGGGCAGGCTTTAATTAAACCAGACCCATTTAATCTGTCCGTTCAGAAGGCTACAGAGTTAGGTGTGGATTCTATTTCTCCTTTAATCACAGAAAGGTCTGTTGCTAAAATTAATAAAGAATCTTACGACAAAAAAAGACAAAAATGGCAGGTCATAGCTCAGGGCGCTTGCGAACAATGCGGAGAAAATTGGCTACCTGTCATAAATGATCCTGCTGTTTTAAAAGACTGGTCAAGTTCAACAAGATCAGAACACAAGATAGTTTTATATCCCGGAGCAGATGTAAAAATATCTGATATAGATTTCAAAAATTCGGTAGCAGTGGCAATTGGACCGGAAGGTGATTTCTCTTCTCAAGAGATTGAAGGCCTTGTTAAAGAAGGTTATATTCCCGTTTCAATGGGCAGCAGGATTTTAAGAGCAGAAACAGCAGTTATATCAGCTTTAAGTACAATAAGAACATTAGCTGGAGAGTTCTAAAAAACTTACAATGATTTATAAACTAGGAATTAAAAAATGAAATTTGGCGTGGTCATGGATCCGATTGGAACTATTAATTTTAAAAAAGATAGCTCTTTAGACATTATGATTGAAGCTCAGAACAGAGGGCATGACCTCTCGTATATTGAACCCTCGTCTTTGCATATAAATGAACGGGGAGCTCATGGCTTAATTCATGAAATCAACGTATTAGATAATGCTGATAAATGGTTTGAGCTCAAAGACTCTTTTGCCAAAAAACTTTCTGATCTGGACGTAATAATAATGAGGCAAGATCCTCCTTTTGACTCGGATTATATTTATAACACTTATGTTCTCGAGGCTGCTGAAAAAGAAGGAGTGAAAGTAATAAATAGACCTCGAAGCTTAAGAGATTGTAATGAAAAAGTTTTTGCTACTGAGTTTCCCGAATGCTGCACTCCATTTTTAGTTGCGAGCAATCAAACCTTATTAAGAGATTTTATTAATACGCATAAAGATACTGTCATTAAGCCTTTAGATGGCATGGGTGGATCTTCTATTTTCAGGCTAAGGGAGGAAGACCCTAATATTGCAGTAGTACTGGAAACAATAACTTCTTTTTACAAGAGTAAAGTTATGATTCAAAGGTACATCCCAGAGATCCTGGAAGGTGACAAAAGAATATTGATGATTAATGGTGAACCTATGGGGGCTGCAATAGCCAGAGTTCCTGCGAAAGGTGAACTGCGCGGAAACTTAGCAGCTGGAGCAACTGCAATTGCAAAATCTTTGACGGAGCGAGACTTGTGGATATGTTCTCAAGTAGGACCAAGATTAAAAGAACTAGGATTGGCTCTGGTTGGTCTCGATGTCATAGGAGATTATTTAACTGAAATTAATGTTACCAGTCCCACTTGCTTCAAAGAATACAGAAGTCTATGTGATATAGAAGTCTCAAAAAAACTAATGGATTATATTGAAAGTATAGCGGATGAAGGATGAAGAATTCCCCCAGAGTTGTTATGGCTTTTGACTTTGGTTTACGCAACATAGGGCTGGCTATAGGGCAGGAAGTGACCAGAACTGCTCACACTTTTTATTCAATAAAAGCTGACGATGGCCAACCAAGGTGGCTAGAATTGGATCAAATTGTTGAAGATTGGAAGCCCAATCTCTTTGTGGTTGGCGATCCTTTAAACATGGATGGTTCTGTTAGTAAGATAAAGATAAAGAGTGATAATTTTGCTTCTAAAATAAGTTCCAGATACGACGTGCCTTTCGAATTAATGGATGAAAGGTTGTCAACCAGAGAAGCCACGGAAAGATTAAGAATGAAGGGAACGGAATTTAAGGAATCTTCTGCCGATAAACACAGTTTATCCGCACAAATTATTCTTGAAGATTGGTTTAGAAGGGCAAGCTGATGGCAGGATCAATACCTTCAGATTTTGTTAGAGAAATAGTTGATGTAAGTGAAATAGTTTCGCTTATAGACAGCTACATGCCCTTAAAGAAAAAAGGAAAAGACCATTGGGGTATTTGTCCATTTTGCGACGACGGTGCTAATCCTTCTTTTAGTGTCAGCGAACAAAAGCAATTTTATTATTGTTTTAAATGTCGTGCGACTGGCAATGTAATTAGTTTTCTTCAAGCTCATCAAGGTTTTGATTTTGTAGAGTCAGTAGAAGCGCTTGCCTCAAAGGCAGGTTTAGAAGTTCCTTATGAAAATGTAAGGAATCATAAAGATGAAAGAGAGCCAATCTTTAAAGCTTTAGAGGCGTCTGCTACTTTTTATGAATCCGTTCTTGCAAATCAAAATGATGCTCAACATGTTAGGGACTACTTGAAGGATGACCGTAAAATTTCTGGTGAAACTTGCAGAAGATACGCTATCGGTTATGCCCCTAATTCATGGAACGCTTTAAGCGATGAGCTTAAAAAACAAGATTTTGATGAAGCTGTTTTAATTAAAGCCGGCCTGGTTAAGAAAAATAAAGACGGAGGTCTTTATGATGTTTTTAGAGACAGGCTTATTTTTCCGATAAGAGACCGCAAAGGTAGAGTGGTTGGCTTTGGAGGCCGTGTGATGAATCCTGACGATCAACCAAAGTACTTAAACACAGGTGATACGCCTGTATTTCAAAAAGGAAAAGAATTGTATGGGCTTCATGAGTCATTAGAAAACAGAAGAGACTTAAAAGATATCTACGTTGTAGAAGGCTACATGGATGCCGTGGCGATGTCAGAAAATAAGATAAACAATGCTGTGGCTACACTCGGCATTGCTACTAACAGATTTCATGTCCAAAAATTACTTCAATTAGTCAGCGAAATTACTTTTTGTTTTGATGGAGATGATGCTGGAAGGGGTGCTGCTTGGGGCGCCTTAAAAAATGTTTTACCAGTGGTAGGGGACGGAACGGAGATACGTTTCTTGTTTCTGCCTGAAGGAGAAGATCCTGCCAGCTTACTTGAAAAGGAATCCAAAGAAGAATTTAGAAGCAGGTCAGATAGTTCACTGTTGCTGTCTCAATACTTTATTCAACGCCTAGCAGAGGCAGTTGGTGTTACGTCGCTAGAAAAAAAGGCTTCTTTAGCTTCTAGAGCCATGCAACTTTTGATGTCTATGCCAGAAAGTTCCATCAAGAAACTATTGGAAGAAGAGGTTTCGAAGGTCACCGGTTTGAAGAAAGAAGACATACAAACCCATAGCGTTACTAAGACGTATCAAAAAAGAAGATCTGCCCTATCTTCTGAAGACCTCAATAATGAACAACAAGAGAGAGTGTTTGAACAGTCAGGGCTTGGATCAAAGGCCCTTTCAGCATTGATATTCTATCCCAGTCTTATAAGCGAGCTTAAGGACATGGACTGGATAAAAGAGTTGGACCAACCCGAAACAAATTTGCTCATTGAAGTGGCTGAGTTCTTTTCCTCTAATCCAAGAAGCACGATAACCGATCTTTTGAGTTCATTGGGATCAGATTCGTCTTCATTCATCGGCACTCTGTTGGCCACGACCCCGGCATTAGAAGAAAAAAATTCTGTACTGTATTTTAATGATTGCTTGGATCTATTAAGAAAATCAAATTCAAAGGCTAGAATAGATGATTTAAAATTAGTCTTATCAACAGGAGAGCTAAGTGAAGATGAGACTTTTGAGTTACAACAACACCTGTTATCTGGTCTAGAAAGCCTTCAAGAAGAAGACAGGCTCTTGTTAAGAAGCCTTAGTAAGGCAAATAGAAATCTATAACTTCAATATTATTATTCATAATATAGAGCGCTTAGGTCTAAAAACTAATATAATGCCCGACGTTTTAAAATTGATATGGCAAAAAAATCTAAAAAAATAGTTACCGCAGAAAAAGTAGTTGAAGCTTCTCCTGAAGTGGAAGAAAAATCTATAAGTGAAGAAGACTTAGAAACATCTGGTCTTACCGAACTTCTTGATAAAGGAAAAGATCAGGGCTTCTTAACTTACCAAGACATAAACGCGATGTTGCCTGAGGATATCTCTGATCCCGATCAGGTTGAAGAGACTATCCAGATGTTGATAGATATCGGTATTGAGGTCATAGAGACAACTTCTGGAACGGGCGAAGATAACTCTGATGACGCTCCAGAGAGAACCGCCGATACCAGAACAACATTAACAACCGTTGAATCAGAAGTAGGAAGAACAACAGACCCTGTTCGTCTATACATGAGAGAGATGGGCACAGTAGACCTGCTTACTCGAGAAGGTGAAATTGTCATCGCAAAGAGAATCGAAGAAGGTGCTAGAGAGCTATTGTCAGCTTGTTGTTTTTATCCGGGAATCGTAGACCGTATATTAGGTGACTACCAGTTAGTGGTTGCTGAAGAAAAAAGGTTGTCTGAAGTAATGGTAGGTTTCATGGACATTGAAGAAGGAATACCACCTCCCGCAATGGCACAGAAGAAAGAAAAAGAAGATTCTGATGAAGAAGAACAAACAGGACCAGATCCGGTTGAAGTTAAAAAGAGATTCAGTGCGCTTAAAAAACAATACAACAAAACTGAGAAAGCCTGTGATAAATCAAGAAAATCTAAAAAGGCTCTTGCCGAGCAAGAAAAATTAGGTGAAATATTTAAGTTTATAAAACTGTCCCCGACGCAATTTGAAAAGATTGCCAATCCTGCAAGAGATTCTCTAGACATAATAAGAGAGTGTGAAAAATATATTTTTACTATTTTAGTAAAAAGAGGAAAAATGCCTCGTAAGGATTTCATTAGTAGCTTTTCAGGCAATGAATCAGATAGCTCGTGGGCAGAAAGCATAGCTAGATCAAGAAAACCTTGGGCGGCACAAACAAGAGAGAATTTACCTGAAATAGTAAGACTACAAAATAAGCTAGCAAAGCTTGAAAGGATAGTGGAGCTTAGCGTTGCCGATATCAAAGACATCAACAGAAAGATGTCCATTGGTGAAGCTAAGATTAGAAGAGCTAAAAAAGACATGGTTGAAGCCAACCTTCGATTGGTCATATCAATTGCCAAGAAATACACAAATCGAGGTTTGCAGTTCTTGGATCTAATCCAAGAGGGCAATATTGGCTTAATGAAGGCCGTTGATAAATTTGAGTACAGAAGGGGTTATAAGTTCTCTACTTATGCAACTTGGTGGATAAGACAAGCAATAACCAGGTCCATTGCTGACCAGGCTAGAACTATCCGTATACCGGTTCACATGATAGAAACCATTAATAAGCTGAACAGAGTTTCGAGACAAATGGTTCAAGAAATGGGCAGAGAACCAACACCTGAAGAATTGGGCATAAGAATGGAGTTGCCTGAGGACAAAGTTAGGCGTGTTCTTAAAATAGCGAAAGAACCAATTTCAACAGAGACTCCAATCGGGGATGAAGAGGACACAACATTGGGAGATTTTATAGAAGATACGTCTATAAGTTCCCCAGACGAAACCGCTACTAACGATAACCTAACCGAGGCAACGGATGACATTCTTGGAAGCCTGACGGCCAGAGAAGCAAAAGTTCTTAGAATGAGGTTTGGAATCGGCATGAACACGGATCACACCCTCGAAGAGGTTGGAAAACAGTTTGATGTCACGAGAGAAAGAATTAGACAGATAGAAGCAAAGGCTTTAAGAAAGTTAAGGCACCCAACTCGTTCTTCACACCTTAAAGGGTTTTTAGACGAATAAGCTATTGCTACGAGAACTCAGTCATTGTTTAATTAGATTTTTAGGGCCTGTAGCTCAGTTGGTTAGAGCAGTGGACTCATAATCCATTGGTCGAAGGTTCGAGTCCTTCCGGGCCCACCACATTCTTAATGTTTTATATATTCGCAGCTATTTT
>Ga0115000_10000914_pt1 | contig 26918 bp, 32 predicted proteins | sample ArcticOcean_MG_C_6_FD_89690 | JGI IMG/M metagenome (GOLD analysis project Ga0115000, IMG submission 89690) | Marine microbial communities from western Arctic Ocean - ArcticOcean_MG_CB8_128 | ecosystem: Environmental > Aquatic > Marine > Oceanic | place: Arctic Ocean: Canada Basin | collected... | reverse complement strand
TGGTCTGGAACTGGTGGAACGGGTTCCCATAGAGGTGCAGGCTAATAAAGATAACCTCAAATATCTTCGTACCAAGCAAGAAAAAATGGGCCATATTTTTGAGAATATTAAGTAACCCTATGGCTAATATAATTGAAGGCGGTCAAAACGCAAGGGGCCTGCGGTTCGGCGTTGTGGTCAGTCGGTTTAACGATTTTATTACTAGCAATCTTTTGACGGGTGCGCTGGATGTTTTCAGCCAATATGGAATTGACGAAGACGACCTGAAAATTTTGAAGGTCCCAGGGGCGTTTGAGATCCCGCAAGCAGCCAAGAAATTATGTTCCATAGGAAACTTTGATGCCATTGTATGTCTTGGTGCTGTCATTCGCGGTGAGACCTCGCACTTCGATTATATTTGTGCGGAAGCGAGCAGAGGAGTAGGGCAGGTGGGGTTGGAGTTTAATGTCCCTGTGCTGTTTGGTGTATTGACCACAGAAAACCTTGAACAGGCGGAAGCACGTTCGGGTTCTGGATCTTCGAATAAAGGCCGTGAAGCAGCTTTGGCTGCAATAGAAATGGCGACACTGTATAAAAAGCTCTAAAGGAAAAAATGGGAAAACGCCGCACAGCCAGAGAACTAGCATTAAAGTTTTTGTATCAGACCGAGTTCAACCCTGAAAGTCCAGATTCGGAACTGAGCCCTTTTTGTGATAGGGCAAATGTTAGTGAAGAGGTTCAAAACTTTACACAGGCTTTGATCAAAAAACTTTTATTGCATGAAAAAGAAGTGGACGAACTGTTGCAAAAAATCAGTGCGCATTGGACACCAGACCGAATGACAGTGATAGATAAAAATATTATTCGACTTGGAATTTGTGAACTGCTGTTTGATTCAACAACCCCTCCAAAAGTTGTTATCAATGAAGCGGTTGAAATAGCTAAAAGATTTGGAACCGAGGAATCTCCAGGTTTCATAAATGGCATTCTGGATAAGATATTAAAGGGCTCCCAGGTAGTTCCATAAGAGTTGCAAAATGCGATATATCGTTTTCTCAGACCTCCATAGTAACCTCGAAGCCCTGAATAAATTTGAGAAAGAAATCTCATCTATTCCTTATGATCGTCTGGTCTGCTTGGGTGATATTGTAGGCTATGGGGCTGATCCCAATCTTTGCATTGACTGGGTTAGAAACAATGTGGACTTCACCCTTGCAGGGAATCATGATCTCGCGGTAGTAGATAAAACGGATATTTCCTGTTTCAATGCTTATGCGATTGAAGCGTGTAAGTGGACTCAAAAAATACTGACTGCTGAAAATAGAACGTTTCTCGAATCATTACCCATGGACAGGGAAGAGAACGGTGTTTACTGGGTACATGCTTCTCCATACCAGCCTGCAAGATGGCATTATATTGCTTCAAAAAAAGGTGCGGAAAAGCATTTCTGGAGTTTTGATGAGCCTGTTTGTTTTGTCGGTCATTCGCACAAACCAATCATTCTGGAACAAAAGCCCGAGGGCGAGATCAACGACTATGTCGCGGATCTGTGGGATATCGAACCTGTAAATCGCTACATATTTAACGATGGCAGCTTGGGGCAACCTCGCGATGGAAACACTAAACCGATGTATATCCTCTACGATTCCGATGAGCGCACGGTTGAGTTCAAAAGGTTTGATTACGACTACACGCAAACGCAAAATAAAATTATTGATAACGGACTTCCCGCCTACCTTGCCGATCGTCTTTCACGGGGAAAATAACCAGCCTTTCTTTAGATTGCGCCCGGTATGAGCCGTTAAGTAAGGAAAAGGTCTATTGACCCTGTTTGAGGGAAGTGTTATATTGAAATCAAACAACTTCAATAAAATTAATGACTTAGTGGCATCCGCGTTCTCTTTTAAGATGATATGGCTGATATGCGTCTCATGAATTCCAATCTTTATAAAGTAATTTTTGTTGTTGGGCTGCTTTTTTTTCAGGCAAATTTTGCGGTTGCTGCTCGGGCTTTGCCTGCGGGTGATTTATATTTTTTGGCGCAAAAATCTTTTTATCAACTCAAGGATGCCCCTGAAAAGCAAAAATTCAGACACCATTGGGTGAAAACCATAAACATGTTTTCAAAAGTGGTGGACCGTTATCCCAAAAGTAACGAGGCTTACCGAGCAGAATTCACAATAGGGAAACTTTATGAAGGTCTGAACGCAGTTTCTAAAAACTCAAAAGATTTGGATCGGGCTGCACAACATTATAATAATGTTTCCGAAAAATATTCGTCTGCAAATCTATCAGATGATGCATTGTTCCGTGTCGCAGAAATCTATCTTTTTAAGAGAAAGTTTGCGTCGGCATCCACAACGTTTAAGAAAATATTTGAGAAATATCCTCAAGGTGATCAGGCTAAAGTCGCTCAGCAAAAATATAAGAGTATCAAGGTAGTCCCAAAGAATAAGGTTTATGCGAAAGTTGCTGCTGTCGTTAAGACAAAGCGCCCTAAGCCTGTTGCGGTTGTCAAGCAAGATTCGAAGTTAAATAAAGTTTCTTCAATTGCCACAGCTGAAGATAAGAAAAATATTTTCGCGGAGTTTAAAGAAAAAACTCAAAAATCGATTGTTAAAAAAGCCAGCGAACCCGCACCCACCAAGCCATCCCGCAAAGCGCTTGTTAAGAAAAAAGTTGCACAACCAGCGATAAAAATAAGAACAGCCAAGAAGGAAGTGAAAATCAAGGATGGTTTTGGGAAGGGGTACTTGTATAACCCAAAAAATCCAAAGAGCAAACAAATTGATATTCCATTAATCGTGGTCGATGCTGGCCATGGTGGCAAAGATCATGGCGCCAGGAGTGCTTCAGGTATAAAAGAAAAGGACGTTAATATAAAGATCGCTAAACATGTCAAAACCATTCTCGTAAACCGGTTTAAGTATCGAGTGGTGATGACGAGAAAAGATGATACATTTATTCCTTTGAAAGATCGAAGCAAGATTTCCAATAAGCGAAATGCGGATCTGTTTGTATCGATTCATGCCAATGCAGCAAAAAGAAAATCGGCTCATGGTATCGAGACTTATTTTCTGGGGACGTCTCATAATGAACGCGCTCTGGAAACGGCTGCTCGTGAAAATGGTGAGTTGGTTAAATCGGTCAAAGATAATCAGGTTCAACAAATTCTTGCTAGTTTGATCACTACGACCAAGATCAATGATTCTTCCCGATTGGCCGGACGTGTTCAGGATAACCTTTATAAATCTTCCAAAAAAAAATATCGAGGTCTAAAAAATCTTGGTGTTAAAGAAGGACCTTTCTATGTTCTTCATGGTGCGGATATGCCAAGCATTCTTGTTGAGGTCGGATTTTTAACTCATCGAAAAGAAGCCAGAATGCTTTCACAGCCGAAATATCTTTACCAGTTAGCGTCTTCCATTGCAGAAGGCATCCATAAATACCTGCAGGATAAAGGTCCTTCCATTTAAACGCGAATGTCATCCCCCATTATTGCTATTGTAGGAAGAGCAAATGTTGGTAAGTCTACCCTCTTCAACAAACTAACTCAAAGCCGTTCCGCCATTGTCAACGACACCCCAGGTGTAACCCGTGACCGGATTTATGGTCCAGCAGATATGGGGAATCGTTCTGCTATGGTAGTAGATACGGGCGGTGTCGATGTCGACCAGAATAACCCTATAGAGCTTCAAGTGGTTGAGCAGGGTAGATGGGCAAGAGATGAAGCAGACTGTGTGATTATTGTGGTGGATAATCGAGAAGGCCTGACCCCTTTTGACCGTGAGATGGTAGATGAGATACGAAAATCAGGAAAACCTTATGTGCTGGCAGTAAATAAAATTGACTCGCCATCAGACCATCATATCCTTCCCGAGTTTAATAAACTGGGGGTGAAACATTTATTGCCGGTCTCGGCAGAGCATGGGCATGGTCTATACGAATTGATTGAGACGGTATCAGGTCTTCTCCCGGATTATGTTGAGCCAGAGATAGACAGTAATACGATACGAGTTGCAGTAATTGGAAAACCTAATGTAGGAAAGTCCTCTTTAATAAATAAACTTTTAAATTCTGAGCGTTGTATTGTTTCAAATATTCCAGGAACAACGCGAGATTCTATTGATACGTTCTTGCAAGCAAATGGTCAGGATTTTATATTAGTAGATACAGCGGGAATACGTAGAAAAGGCAAGACCAAGCAGGTGCTGGATAAATTCAGCGTGATCATGGCACTGAGGGCTTTAGATAGATGCGATGTGGCGATCCTGTTGTTGGATGGCGTGGAGATGGTCACTGACCAAGATGCCACGATTGCTGGATATGCTTTAGATAGGGGAAAAGGTTGCGTCATTATTGGAAATAAATGGGATTTGACGCGAGAAAAGGATGTTACTTTTGAAAAGTTTGAGGAGAATGTTCGATATAGACTCAAGTTTATGGAGTTCGCTCCAATTTTAACGGTATCTGCTAAATCGGGTATGCGAGTGGATAAAATTTTGCCACAGGCAGAAAAAGTATTTGCTGAGTATTCCCGGAGAATTACAACAGGACCATTGAATGACTGCTTTGAAAAAGCGATTCAAAAAAACCCTATGAGTAGTTATCGTGGCAAATTTTTAAAGATGTTTTATGCAACACAGATTAAAAGTAAACCGCCTACAATTAAATGTTTTTTAAACTTTCCCGAAGCTATCCATTTTTCTTACAAACGGTATTTGGTTAATAGTATTAGAAAGACATTTGGCTTGGCGGGAACTCCGATTCGGTTGATTTTATCTGGAAAAAAGGACCCCTGATTGTTTGATCTGAAAAGGACCCGTGTTCCCTTCGCTTATTAGTTATAATTCCCATCTTAGCTTTAATCTCAATGAAATGAATTATGTATCCTGATCTATATGTAATTTAAACATCGCTCTTTTCTGTTATCCATCTAAGTAACCAAATTAAATCAATTTTTATGTATTACGATCTCATAAACCTTTGACTTTTGTCTCGAAATTTGGAATGGTTAAGGTTCTTCATTTCTTGGATTCAGGTTTTTTGAGGCGGTTTATTCCTGATAAAAGATATTTACTAAGCGAGGTCGTGATATTGAAAAAAGCAGACTCAAATGGAACCCTTGTTAAAGCGGATATCGTTGATCTTGTCTATATGAAAGTGGGGTTTACCAGGCAGGAAGCGGCTGAAGCAGTAGATATTTTATTTGAAGAAATCAAAAGTTGTTTGACGCAAGGAGAAAATGTTCGCATTTCAAGGTTCGCCAGTTTTATTTTGAGGAAAAAAAATGCACGCAATGCGCGTAACCCTAAGACGGGCGAATCGATAAGGATCAATCCTCGTACTGTTTTGACATTCAAACCCAGCAAGCAACTATTAGCTTCTACAAACCAGGATACCCATGAAAATTCCTCCAATTCCTGATAAGTTATTTTTTAAAATAGGTGAGGTCGCTGATCTTGTCGGTGTCGAGCAACATGTGCTCAGGTATTGGGAAGATGAAATAGAATCTCTTAAGCCCAAAAAGAACAAATCGGGTCAGCGTCTATATCAAAAAAGGGATGTTGAACTAATTTTTGAGATTAAGCAATTGCTGTATGCAGAAAAGTTCACGGTTGCCGGTGCCAGAAAAAAGTTAAAACAAATCAAGAAAAAGGAAACTCAACTGGATATTGCTTTTGACCGTGAAGGTTTCGTTGAGTGGAAAGAGGAAATCAAACAGGACTTGGAATCTATTCTAAGTACTCTTGATAATAAATAGTGTGAGGGGAGGTAGAAAAACATCCCAGACCTTTCGATCAGGGATGTTTGATCTAGATTTAAGCGAAAGCTTTTTTGGCAACATCTACTAGAGCATCTATGGTTCGACAACCCAATAAATCGGCATCTTCCCTTGCTAATTCTTCGCCGCTTGCATCTACAGCAATTACTGCACGATTGAGATAGCGACTCTTAACGCCTTCCAAGGTCAGCTTATTTGCATTGCCAAATTCCTGACTTACATCTTGTAGTAGGTTAGGCAAGCCTCTTCCCGCATTGGATAAAATATCTGTTCCAACAACGACAATGACTTCATCAACGCCGGCGGCTTTAAATTTTTCATCATTATCATTGACCAGATCGAACTCTTGATTACAGAAACCACCTGCGCCCGGCAGAGTAATTATAAGTCTCTTGCCCTTATAGTCATCAATAGACAATTCCTGTTCGATCGGTGTAGTTGCCGCTTTTTCAACAGACCATTCCGGATTTAATTTAATCATTTTTACATTACTGCCAGACAACTTTGCCATGTAGAAACCTCCTATTTTAGGGTTTTTGTAGAGACTTTTATTAGATGTGCTATCGTCTATAAAGATGCAGAATTTCAACCGTAAATAAGTAAGATATTGAAACTATTGTCTAAACGATCTATAGCCAATGGGTGTCAGATTTGTTAACCTTAAAGTATAAGAAATAGTCTGAGGGTAATTCTACTATGATAAAAAAAGTTATAACTTTAACGAGTATTTTTGCACTTTTTCTCTTAACTTCGATTTCGTGGGCTGAAGAACCAAAACGCCCAGTTTATGAACACCCTGGTAATTACAGGGATGACATCAACAGTCTTAAAGCAGATTTTAATGCTCGCTTCGGTTACGATTTAATTGACTTGGAATACGATTGGAGAGTTTGGGAAATTAATAAGCTAGCCACTGCTTTTTCTAAACTGCCTAATACCTTTTTAAATATTTCTGGAGTTAAAGGTTTTTATCACCTCAGTCAATTTCGTGGAGGACCCGATGGGATGCCTGTTGATGATATTCCTGCTGCTACCTTCCCCAGTTTTCAAACAGTTTATAGGAATTCCAAAATAGCTTATCAAGTCGAATTGGGAAATCAAGAACCCCGCATTGAATTTTACTCCTCGTTGTTTTATGAGGATCAGAATGAATTGAGCAATATTATTCAGCATGAAATGGCTCATATATATGACATGTTTAAGGGGTATATTTCCTTTTCCACTGAGTGGATGGAAATTACAAATTTTAGATTACTTCATCTACCCGCATTAGATGCCCAACCAGGTGATGATTATTTGTTCGTAGCCATAAATGATTCAGAAGAACTTCATTATGCTCCGGTTTCTTCGCGACAGTTACCTACTTATTCCAGGCAAAACCCGCAGGAAGATTTTGCCAATTCGGTTGCGGCTTATATCAACTATCCTTATTTTCAGTTTAGCCATCCCAAACGATATCATTTTTTAAAGGAAAAAGTATTTGGAGGGAAACTATATTTTCCTGAAGAAGAGGATGGGTATAAAGATAAGGTGATCGCCGATTTTGAAGAGGCGCTTGCTAGTAAAGGTTGGGATAAAGTAATTTCAATTTCTCGCGAGGTCGTGCGAGACTATCGTCCGGATATAGAAAAGGAACTAATATCGCGACTTGAAGGCGATCTTGCGAATAAGCCTGACTCTGTGCGAGATGTGAAACTTGCACTAGCTTCCTGCTATTTTACAGCCCCTAATGCTTTAAAAATTAGAAAAAATCTTATACGTAAAAAGCGTGTATCGTTGCAAGTTCTTCTGAAAAACCAGCGATGCGTATTAGTGGCCAGAAGGTCATTTGAAAAAGAGCTTGGGTTATGGTCGATGCGCAATATTTATTTTTATAAAAGTAAAGGCGAAGCTTATATTCAATTTTCGGATCCCGTTGCTCTGACATCCAGAGCCAGGGGGTTCGATACGCGGTATACTTGGAGAGTCTTTAACGAAGGTAGCAGCGTGCATCTGGCTGAAGGAAGTTTTATGCGGGAGGGAATAAATCCAGGGTCGGTAAAAATTAACCTCGGAAAAACCGCAGTAGGAACCTTGAGTTTACCCGTGGGGAAACCGCTTATCTTAGAACTTGGAGCTCAAAGGGTGCACCCGGTAGAGTTTAACAGGCTAAATTCGAAAGCTGCCAAGATCCGATTTGTCATCCCGGCTGGGTTTAATTATGATGGCCTTAAGAAGGCTCAAATAAAAATTATTTATCCCCTACGTCCAGAATTCCAAAGTTTGAATTAATCTTAATCGAGTTCTCGAACCATTCGATAAGCCATATTTAAATGAGCGTATTTTGAAGGCCATACCTTCATCCCATCCTCATATTGAACAACAAGTGCTGAAGAATCTTTTTCTTCATTAGTCCAGGTAGTGCCTGCACTTCCTGTTTCAAATATAGAATGTAGATAAATTTCATCACCATATTTATCGGTATTTTTATATTTAAGATCGAAAAGGGACCATGCTTCGTCCTGCTTAGGGTAGCGCCAGTTCTCAAATCCTACCAGTCTTTCGAGGTTGGCGATTTCTATATAATCCTGGCCCTTAAACCAATTCATCCATTTCTTTGTATCTTGGAACGAATCCGTTTTTCTCCAAATTAATTTCAACTCATTATCGGTAATAGTTCCGTTATCGTTGTCAATAAATCTATCAGCCATGGTTAGTTCTCAAAAAATTGATCGGTTATAAATTGGGAATTCAGGGTGCCGAAAATATGTTCGAGGGGTTACCATCCTTGTCCCTTAACACCATAATTCCGGCTACCCGATTGCCCCTTATTTAAATAATCTTCAAGGTTTTCCTTGTCCTTCGATGAATCGGAAGGGCCGTCTTGGGAAACATGGTGCTTTATGGCTTGAATGATATATTCCTGTATTGTTTCATTATCGCCCTTGCAAAGGGTGTGTAATTTTTGAAATATTTCGTCTTCTAATTCAATATTTAATTTCTGCTTCATATCGCAACTCAACATTGTATTTGATTTGGCATTGTAAAATACTTTGCAATTGAATGAAAGGAATTGCTGTGTTTCAGGAAATGTCTGAGAAAGGCTTTGGCAAGATTTTACTGGACTTCAGGTTGGTTTGCGAATAGGGAAGGTCAATAATAAATGTGGTTCCTTTGGGATTATTATCTTGAACTTTAATGGTTCCATTATGGTCAATGATAATTCTATTAACAATGGCCAATCCAAGTCCTGTACCTCTCTTTTTAGTAGTAAAATGGGGTAAGAAAAGTTTTTCTCGATCAGAGGATGAAATGCCTTCTCCATTGTCAGAAAACTCTATGCGAACCCATTTTTCACCGTCAAGAATCTTGGTGGTAACTTGAATTGCTCCTCCTTCTTCAATGGCATCTGTTGCATTTTCAAATAGGTTAATAAGCACTCGCCGTATCTGTTCAGGATCAATAGTCAACTGCGCTAAATTTGGATCAAGATTCTTTTTAATTTGAATATTTTTTTCATGCTCTGAATAGGAAATAAGGATATCATTAATTATTTTATGAAGAGAGGTGGGTTTCGGGTCAGGTGTTGGCATTCTGGAAAACCTGAGAAACTCATTTAAGAGATCTTTCATGCCTTCAACTTCCTGCGTGATAATATTTATACTCTCATCAAAGACCCGAGCAAAATCTTCAGGGTTTTGGTAGTACTTCTTTTTCAGCCGTTGCGTGTTTAATTGAATAGGAGTGAGTGGGTTTTTTATTTCGTGTGCAATTCCCTGGGCCACTTCCTTCCATGCAGCAACTTTCTGGGTTTTGATCAATTGCGTTAAATCCTCAAAAACAATCACCATTCCCCTATATTTTTTTGATACTCCAGCGAGCACCTGAATGTTGATGAGCAGAGTGATGTTTGTATCATCGACACGAAGCTCCATTTGTTCTTCAATAGAAAATTGACTTTGGGAACTCATCTTGTGAATCAGTTTTCTAATGGACTCGTGATAAGAGAAGTCAAAGGCATCTCTATAATTGGAGCCAAATACATCCTCGTTGCTTAAATGTAGAATTCTTTCTGCCGCTTTATTGAAGGTTGTTATTCGACCTTTTTTGTCGATGGAAATTACTCCTGCTCCGATACTATGGAGAATGGTTTCGATATAATTTCTTCTGCGGTCTAATTCGATATTTGTTTGTTTGAGATTTTCATTTGCCTGCTGGGTGTTGACCCGACTTTCATTAAGTTGTTCTGTCATGGTGTTGAAGGAATTAACAAGCAGTGCAATTTCATCTGTTGCCCGCACACCAATTCTAAAATTCAAGTCGCCTTCAGCAATGCGGCGAGTTCCTTCGGCGAGTTGTTGAATTGGAACAGTGATCCCTCTGGCCATATAGAATCCAAGCCATATCGCTGAAAATAATATCAATAATGTTATTAGCAAAAATGTTATGTAGTAATTTGCGCTTACGGGTAGTTGTAGGAAGCTTTGCTGCTTGTACTCCTGATAAGTATTCTTAATGGTTTCTACTTTGCTCAACGAACTTTTATGAGCCGGATTTAAAGTCAAGATATATCCCCAAATAGAGATCTCCTTGTTAACAACTTCACTAAGGGGGGCGACCACGACCATAAGGTTTCTACCTTGAGTCATTTGGATTTCCGTTACACCTTCACCATCCATGCTCTTTTGGATCAAGTTTCCATAATTTAGTTCAGTGGTGGGGGAGAGGAGGGTGAAATCAACTTTTGAGACTATTTTTTTTAAGTTATTGTCGTAAATAATTATCCCTGCCAGGTCATATTCCGCAACTTTGTCTTGAATTAGAGTTTGTAAGCGTTTGCGATTTGCTTTCAGATAAAGCTTTTCGCTTTTTATAAAATACTCAAGGTTTTTTGTTTTTGAAAGGGCTCGTCCTTCTAGTTCAGAGTAATAATCGCGAGCTATATCCATTGAGTATTGCAGGGTTTGCTCTGTTCTTAAGTTGAACCAGTTTCCGATACTGAACGTGAACAGCTTGCTGGCAACCATAAATAATAGAATGGAGGGAACCAGGGCTAGAATTAAAAAAGCAATGATCAGCTTGGTCTGGAATTTCGAACCGATTATTTTACTTTTTCGTTCATTATATACTTTTACCAGATTCCGTATGATCAGGATGATCAGGATAAATAGCAGGATTAAGATGATATTGAATACTGCAAGAACGAGAATATTGTTTGCTATAGATGCGTTTGCCTCGGCTTCCAGAAAATAATTTTCAACAAGTGTTGAAGCAATTAAAGCTACGATTACAACAAAGATAGTATAGGTGCTACGTTTGCGTTTCTGCCTTAACTGTTCTTCTTCTGGAGGTGTGTAGGGTGGGGAGCTACTTGTTGAATGATCGGATGACATCTTTGGATACCTTCCCTTCTCTTATTCTCGACTTCTTATCAGCAGCTTGTTTTGAAAGCTCTAAGTCCGGGTCGATAGATAGAGAGGAGGTTTGAGCCCAGGAAGTCTCGAAGTCGCTGAAGGGGACTAAAAAGAAAATGTAATTAAAGGGAAACCAAAAACGGTCTGTTTCCAGGTCTGCCTTGACACGTACATAGTACTTTTCGTCAGGATTCAAGCTGAAGATAGGGGCAATGGGAATGTCCTTCAAAGTCAGCATAAGTATTTGGTATCGTGACATCTTATGGGTGACTACTTTTCTGCGGACATTTTTACCCACTTCTGAAAACCGGTAGGCTTTTTTAAGGGGGTCGAATTGAATTTTGTGTCTGATTGTGTTTGATCTTACCAGGCTGTCGACCCACACAGTATTTTCTTTGCGTAGCTCTATTTCGAAGGTAAACCCCATTGGCACACCACTTTCAATGGCTTCTGAAATTTTTTCCGTAAATCCATTAATTAGGCGGGCATTCATCACCACATAATTTCCTTTTATGGCGACACCAATATTTACAATATTCGGAGAGTCTGCAAATGCAGAAGGGTTGGGAGCCGCAACGAATAGAAATAACCCTATAATAAAAGTAGGATTAAGTCGTTTGATTTTTGAAATAATTAAATGTCTCAAGAAGTCCTTCCTCCACGGAAACACCAGGTTTCCAGCCAAACCCTTTGAGCAGTTTCCCGCTGTCAATTGCACTTCTTTTCTGCTCACCTTTTTTAGCGGGACCATACTCAATCGAAGTGGCTATTGCTGAAGCTTTTACAAGGCATCGGGTTAAAAAATTAACGCTGGTTTCTTTTCCCGTACCTACATTAAACAGTCCGGTACATTGCGGGTTTAACGCAATGGTATTGGCCTGAACAATATCTTGAACATACACAAAATCGCGTGTTTGCTCTCCATCACCATTAATAATTGGCTGTTGGCCTTTCAGTAAACGTTCGCAAAAAATTGCCACCACACCTGCTTCTCCATGTGGATTCTGGTGCGGCCCGTATACGTTGCTATAACGGAGTATGGTTGTGTTCAGGCCATGCTGCGTGCCAAAATAATTAATGTACCTTTCCGCACACAATTTTGATATCGCATAAGGACTCAAAGGTTGGCATGGATGCTCTTCGCTTGCGGGAAAGGTTTTTTGTTCTCCATACATTGCCCCGCCCGTTGAAGCGAATATAAATTTTTCAATTTTAGAACATACAGCATTTTGTAGGAGTTGTAAAGTGCCAATAATATTGGAGTTAGCGTCAAATAGTGGGTCCAAAACTGATGCTGAAACGGAAATTTGAGCCGCGTGGTGATTGATGACTGTAATTTTTTCTTTTTCGATAACAGTATTCACTTCTGGTGAATGGATATCCAGGTTATAAAATGTGGCCTTGGGATTTACCAGGTTCATTTCCCCGGAAGACAGGTTATCGATGACAATAACATCATGCCCCGCATCAATATAAGCGTTAACAATATGTGAACCTATGAAACCGGCACCTCCTGTTACCAGAATTTTCATTTATAGCTTTCCTTCATAATTTTAGATAGTTCGAAAAGAGTATCCAGCGCCTGTTTAGGAGACATCTCGTTAGGGTCTATTTGGCGTATTTTCTGGATCAATGGATTTTCTGGCTCAGGAAATAATCCTAATTGCCCAGATGAAGAGGTGTTATCCTTTTTATCTGATCTTGAAATTTTTGGAATTCCAACTTCATCAAATTCACTTTGCTCCAGATTGAAAAGAACCTCATTAGCTCGATCCAGAACCTGTTTGGGCAATCCGGCCAGTCGAGCCACCTGAATACCATAGCTTTTATCTGCTCCCCCAGGAATGATTTTTCTTAGAAAAATTATTTCATCATTCCATTCTTTTACCTGGATGTTAAAGTTTTTTACACCTGGGAGAACTCGCGATAAATCTGTTAATTCATGGTAATGAGTAGCGAACAATGTTTTAGGTCCTCCTTCTTGTTCTGTTCCATGCAAATATTCCACAATCGACCACGCAATACTAATGCCATCAAAGGTGCTCGTGCCTCTGCCAATCTCATCAAGAATAATCAGACTCTTTGAAGTGGCATTGTTGAGGATATTAGCCGTTTCATTCATTTCGACCATGAAAGTGGATTGACCTTTTAATAAGTGATCCTGAGCTCCCACACGAGAGTAGATGCGATCAGTAATTCCCATGCGGACTTGTTCAGCAGGAACAAAACTGCCCATTTGCGCCATCAGACAGGTCAAGGCGACTTGTCTGAGATAGGTGGATTTGCCTGCCATATTTGGCCCCGTAATGATCATAATTTGCTGATCGTGAGTATCCAAACAGGTGTCATTGGGGATGAATCGATTTCCAGGGTCGATCTGCTCGATCAATGGATGCCTGCCATTTTTAATATCTAGAACAGGGTTTTCAAGGATTTCTGGATGACAATAATTATTTCGGTGTGCTATTTCTGCGAACGAAACAAGAGCATCGATTTCACTTATAATCCGCGCCATTTGCTGGATTTGTTGTCCCGCAGATGAAACTTTATGGCGAACCTCTTCGATCAGGTTCTGCTCCAGTTCCACTATTTTTTCTTCTGCCTGCGTTACTTCCTCTTCATATTCCTTAAGTTTGGGAGAAATAAATCTTTCGGCATTTACCAGAGATTGTTTGCGAATATACTCTTTAGGGACGCAATCCGCATGTTTTTTGGTGACCTCGATATAATATCCATAGATCTTATTGAAGCCTATTTTTAAGACAGGGATACCTGTTTTTTCTTTTTCCTCTGTCTCCAGAGAAGCGATCCAGCTTTTTCCTTTTCGGGAGATATCTTTGAATCTGTCGAGTTCGGCATCGCAGCCTTGCTTGATTAAATTTCCTTCCTTAAGGCCCAAGGGGGGATCGTCAATAATATTTTTTTCTATTAGGTCGTATAAATTCCTCAGGTTGTCCCAGTTTCCCAGATAAGTGGAAAGTCGATGCGGCTCACATTTTTCCAAAGCTTTATAAAGATCCGGGAAAGTGCCTATAGAGTTTTTGAGGGAGACTAAATCTCTTGCATTGCAAACAGAAAGGGTGATTTTCCCTAACAGTCTTTCTAAATCAAATATATTTTTTAATTGATCGCGCGTCTCCTGTCTATTCAACGGTAGAGATTTAAATATGGATACGATTTCCAGACGCGCTTTTATTTTTTCTAAGTCAATAAGAGGTTTGATGATCCATTCGCGAATGCGTCGGGCACCCATCGGTGTGCAGGATTCATCCAGAAGGTTTAACAAAGAGTTCTTTCGTGTTCCTTCGCTGGACTGAATCAGTTCCAGACTGGTTACTGTGGATTGATCCAAGGCCATATAATCATGAGTGTAAAAAGGACTGATGGAATTTATATGATCCAGAGCCGATTTTTGTGTTTCATGAAGGTAGTGGATCAATGCCCCCGCAGCTGAGATGCCGTGGTTCATATTCTCGCACCCAAACCCTTCCAGAGACTGGGTTTTGAAATGGCTTAAAAGGCTTCTAACGGCTTCACTATGGGAGTAAGTCCAATCTTCCCAGCTATGAAGAAATGGATCTCCTATTGGCAGCCAGGGCTTGGGTTGATCCATTAAAGCTTCAGGGATAAGAATTTCTTTTGGGGCCAATTTTAGTAATTCATCCGATAGAGGTGATCCTGTCTTATCATCATTGAACTGAGTTACCTTAAAAGCTCCGGTGGATACATCCAGAGCCGCTAATCCAATTTCACTCTTGGAAATAAAAATGGAAACGATAAGCTGATCGGATTTTGGATCGAGCATATGATCATCCAAAACGGTTCCAGGAGTTATGATTCGAACCACTTCCCGTTTGACCAGACCTTTGGCGAATTTTGGGTCCTCAGTTTGCTCGCAAAGGGCTACTTTTTTTCCGGCTTTTAAAAGTTTTGTAATATAGAGATTGGATGAATGATGCGGAATACCGCACATGAGAACTGGATTGGGCTGGTTTTTATTTCTCGAGGTGAGCGTTATTTGCAGAATTTGCGAAGCAATTTTCGCATCCTCGTTAAACATTTCATAAAAGTCACCCATCCGAAAAAAAAGAATGGAGTCAGGATGGTCTTTTTTGATCCCGTGATATTGCTGCATCATAGGAGTTTCCTCCTGCTTGACGCGTTGATTTTTTGCAGAAACGACCATTCGATAGAATTACAAATTCAGGTTTTTAAAATGAGGCTGTAGTTTTTCGTAGGTGGACCGTAGGTGTTCGGGGTGAACTTTAACCTTGCCGAGCACAGGCATAAAATTGGTGTCTCCTGACCAGCGCGGAACAATGTGACAATGAATGTGTTCATCGTAGCCCGCACCCGCAGCTTTACCGATGTTATAACCTATATTGAAACCATCCGGGCCACTGACGGTCTTTAATATTTTGATACATTCATGAGTCAACTGGTTGACTTCAAATTTTTCAGAATCATTTTGTTTGGTGATGCAGTCGATATGCCGATAGGGTGAAACCATAAGATGGGCGCAGTTATAAGGAAAAATATTCATTATTACGAATGAATGTTTTCCTCTAAACAGGATATGATTTTTTTCATCATCTTGAGAAGAGGGCAGGACGCAAAAAATACATTCATCGGACTTTTCGCTTTTGATGTATTCCATTCTCCAAGGTGCCCAAAGTTGTTTCATGTGATGGAATGGCTAATAGTTGCAGGAATTCGCAAGTACTTTTCCGGGGAAAACCAGATTGAACAATTCCCGAGTTTTACTGCGCATCTTTTCTTCCTCTTGTTCAGATATCTCGTGGTCATATCCTAGCAGATGTAAGATACCATGAATCAACAACAGGATTATCTCTTCCTCGAAAGTTAAACCGTGCTCTTTTGCTTGGGCCTGAGCAGTATCCAGAGAAACCGCGATATCGCCCAAAATAATTTCTCCCGGGATGGGTGGGTATTCATCTGCATTCTGCGGGAATGATAATACATCCGTTGGTTGGTCGATACTCCGAAACTGCTGGTTGAGTTCACGAATATCCGCATCAGCAGTTAATAATATGCTGACCTCTTGATTCAAGCAATTCAGACTGCTCATCACCATTTCAATTTTTTTATTAATATCGTCGGAGTCGATATTAATAAGAGGATGATCGTTTCTCAGTAAAGTACTCATTAAACTAGGGTCTTTCTAAAATGGCTTATTCGTCAGAGTCTTCAGAGTTAGACTGGTCGTAGGCCTTAATGATTTTCTTTACCAGCTCGTGGCGAACAACATCTTTTTCTGTAAAGTAAACGAACTGTATTCCATCCACCTTCTGTAATAATTTCTGGACATGTACTAACCCAGAATCACTTTTTCTAAGAAGATCAATTTGTGTAATATCTCCAGTGACAATCATTTTTGATCGAAAACCCAGGCGGGTTAAAAACATTTTCATCTGCTCTTTTGTTGAATTCTGTGCTTCATCAAGAATGATAAAAGCATCGCTCAAGGTTCTGCCTCGCATATATGCCAGCGGGGCAATTTCTATAGCGCCGTCATCAATGAGGTGTCGAACCTGATTTTCTTCCATCATATGATTCAAGGCATCATAAAGCGGCATTAAATAGGGATGGATTTTTTCTGCAATATCGCCTGGTAGAAATCCAAGCTTTTCTCCTGCTTCGACCGCAGGACGTACCAGTACAATTTTTTTGAAACGGCGTTTTAATAATCCCTCCACAGCCATTGCTACGGCAAGAAAGGTTTTGCCGGTTCCTGCAGGTCCTATTGAGAGAATTATATCATCAGCTTTGACGGCTTGAATGAATTGATGCTGGGAAGGCCCTTTGGGAGTGATAAAACCTCTTTTCGGTGAAACGGCAATACGTTCCGAAAAAATAGTTTTTAAATCTGCTTGAGGATTTTCTGCCATCAGGCGGATGGCAAATTTAACATCTCCGATTTCTAGAGGTTGATCGGATTCATGTAATTTTTCAAGTTGGCGAAACAGGTTTTCTACGGACTCGAGGGAGTCGGGTTCACCTTTTATTTTGATCTGGTTTTCCCGGGTTGTGATGCGTACGTTAAATTTTTTTTCTATTAGTTTGAGATTGAGATCCTGGCTCCCAAAAATTTCTGGAATGACTTTATTGTTTTCAAGAACTATTTCTTTGGTTGTAGGACTCAAATAATACTCTTTTAAATAGGATTCGTAATCAAATCACCTGCGTGTGCCTTGCGGGGGTATCAGGCTTAAAAATTCGCCGCGTGTTCTCGCATCTTGCTTGAAGGAGCCGAGCATGGAACTGGTCGTTGTATAAGAATTTTGCTTGGCAACTCCGCGCATACACATGCATAAATGCAGAGCTTCGACTACAACTCCAACTCCAATAGGCTTGAGTATCGTATGCAGGCTATGGGCAATCTGGTTGGTCAATCGTTCTTGAACTTGCAGTCTTCTGCTGAATGCGTCAACAATTCTGGGAATCTTACTGAGTCCAATGATCTTTCCCTTGGGTAAATATGCAACATGGCATTTGCCGATGAACGGCAACATATGGTGTTCGCACATACTGAACAGATCGATGTCTTTAACGATAACCATTTCATCGTAGTCTTCGTGGAATAAAGCACCGTTTACCAACTCTTCAATATTTACTGAATATCCGCTGGTCAAAAACTTTAAAGATTTTTCCACTCTCTCAGGAGTTTTTTGAAGTCCTTCGCGAGATGGGTCTTCACCGACTTCCTGTAATATTTTTTTAATGAGGTCTTTCAACAGAGTCTCCATGATAGACAACAAAATTGCGCTCAGATTCGAAAAGCTTTACTTCGTGCAACGTGCCGCTTTTAATTTTAGGTTCGATAATATTCCAAAAATGAATTGCTATATTTTCCGCTGTAGGTATGACCCCTTTGAGAAAATGCACATCGACATTCAGGTTTTTATGATCCACCTTGTTTATTATTTCTTCATTGATTAGTTTTTTGAGAGCTTTCAAATCCAGCACCATCCCGGTTTGTGGATCGACTTCACCTCTTACGGTGACCTCTAGAACATAATTATGCCCGTGCCCATTTGGATTATTGCAAAGCCCAAATGTCGTTTCATTTTTCTCATCGGAAAAATCGGGATTATAAAGGCGATGGCTGGCACAGAATTCAAGGCGGCGGGTAATATAAATCATCTGTTTGATTTCTTATTTAAGATACTTGCGTTTGTTATCTGTGGAATAAAACCCAGGGCCATATAAATGAAAATTCATTTGGTTAAAGAGCTTGCCAAGTTTGCCACCGCATTTTTCACATTCCGTCGCTGATTCATCGTTCACTTTTTGTAAGATCTCAACAACTTCTTTGCACTTTTCACATTGGTATTCGTAAATGGGCATGATAGTGCCTCCAATTCATACGTTTATCTGTATATTATATTATATACAGATGCAGAAAAATTAGCATTTTTTGGAATATTTTTGGACGGGAATCGTCGGGTTTGGCGTTGACGATTATTGCCTCTGAATACATTCAGTGTTTTTAAGATGTTTTCTTTAATTGCTTCCAATTGATAAATCGTTGAAGGCAGTGTGAGTCCCCATTGGGGATCATAAATACCAGCCAGCATGCTATTGTCGCCCAGAATTTGGATAACAATGAACTTTTCAATGGAATGCTTTTTCTGGACCGCCAGCGGCATCATATAAGTGGCATTTTCATCTTTTGAGCCATGCCGCATCACTGCCTTCCCTGATTCTGCAACTTCAAACGGGATAGATTTCAAATAGTTATCGAGATCGTTAGAAATATTTTCTTTTGGGAAAACCACGATACCAAAATTTTCATGATTTTTATAAAGCTGGTAGTCGTAATCGGAACCTGCCAGAACTGTGCTTGGAAGCCCCAAAAGAAAACAAAACAGGATTGCAATTAAAGGTCTCATAATTATTTATGATGAAACAGTTTGATTAAAGGTTTTTAATAACAAGAATTAATTTAGTCGAAACAGAAATTACGAAAGAATTTCTGTTGCGCTAAAAAAATATGACATTTCAAATGCTGCATTTTCTGCAGAGTCAGAACCATGAGTTGAATTCTTTTCAATATTTACTGCGAAATCTTTGCGGATGGTTCCTGCTGTTGCATCTTCGGGGTTTGTTGCCCCCATTAAATCGCGCCAAGCTGGGATAGCATTATCTTTCTCAAGTATCAACAAAACCACAGGGCCCGAACACATGAATTCGGTTAAGCTACCAAAAAAAGGTCTTTCTTTATGGACATAATAAAACCCCTTAGCTTGTGATGGTGTTAGTTGAGCTTTTTTCATTGCGGCAATTTTGAATCCATTTGACTCAATTCGTTCTAAAATTTTACCGATTAAATTTCGTTCTACAGCATCCGGTTTGAGAATTGCAAAAGTTTTTTCCATTTGACTACTTTCTTTTTAAATTTGTTTTTGGGCTAGCACAATAAAAAAAGGTATTTGAGCGATTAAGCCCAAATACCTTTTTTGATACTCATACAAATTATCGTAAAACTATTCCGGATTTTTTAATTACAAAGCCTTCTTCAAGCTCCTCAATCCATTTCATTTTAATGGCATCATTCTTGGCAATATCTGTACAAATATAAACACAGATTTCACAGGCTTTACATCGATCAACGGATACATAAGCCGATTTATCTTCTTCACTATAATTGATACAGTTTGACTCAGGACAGTATTGCGTGCAGAGATGGCAGTTTTTAGCCGAGCAAATGTCTTTGTCAACTTCAGCAATGTAGTACATTTTTTCTCCAGTCTTTAAACGTTACGCAGTGGCTTTAGCAGGTTTTTCCGCTTCCGACCAACCTTGATCAACGGCATATTTAATCGCACCATCCAAAACTCTCTGGTTAGCTTCGAGCAGTTTCTGTTTTTTAGCAAACTTCTTCTCAATGGCACTGTCCAATGCTGCTGTACCGCCCGATACCACGATACCTTTGCCGACAAACCTGTCTTTTACAGATGCCGCCAGAGATACAGGGTCGGGGAGACCAAAGATTCCAGAAATAGCGCCACACATGGCCATATTAGTAGCCAAATCTGTCTTAGCCAATTCATTGGCCATTTCAGTAGCGGGTATATAGTAGATGCGCGCTTCTTTTTCTTCTAGCTCCCTTTGCTCATCACGGGTGAAAGGAATCGGTTTCTTGCTGTTGATGAGGATGATTCCATTTTGCTTCAAGCCAGTATAAAACGGCATGGTGTAAGATTTGCCCAGCGTAATTACCGAAGGGTGAAAAATCAGGAGAACGTTTGGAAAAATGATCTCGCCGATTTCATAAATCGTTTGGTTGGAAATTCGAACGTAACTTTCAACAGGGGCATTACGCTTTTCTGATCCGAAGAAAGGAACCAGAGAGCTGAAACCACCGGAGATAACCACTCCATTACTTACGATATGGGATGCGGTTACCACACCCTGGCCACCAATACCAGCCATTCGAATGTTATAGCGCTTAACTTCTTCTGTCATTTTTGTTTTCTCCTTACTTATCTGTTTTTTTCTTTTTGGCTTTTTTCTCAACTTCATTCAGATACTCTTGTGCTAGTGGTGAAATGATTTCTTCAAAACCATAACGTTCTTTTTCGATTTCGAAAGCATCTTTCATAACATCCGCAGTTGGAATAGAATATTCAATGTTGCAGGAAGTATAAGCTTGGATGTAACTGTGACCAACTTCACGTGCCACCATAATTGCGCGGCGGACGGTACGGGCTACTCGAGCCGGATTGGTAGGAGCTAGGCGTGCAACATAGTCTACACCTGCTACTTTAGCAAGACCCAAGGCATCGACTTTATCACCAAATTTGCCACGTGGAGCCATTTTCAGAACTTTACCGTGATTGGTCATGCCACTTTCTTGACCTCCGGTGTTTCCATAAACTTCATTGTCGAGCATGATGGTGGTGAATTTTTCTTTACGGAACCAGCTATGCATCAAACCCTGGAAACCAATGTCGATCAAGCCACCGTCACCTGCCATAACAACAACGTCTTTTTTCTGATTTGGGAAACGAACTTCCAAGCCTCGTTTTAGTCCAGAAGCAACTGCATTGGTATCGCCGTAATTTCCATAAATAAAAGGTACAGAAGCCTGTGAGATAGCCAATCGTCCACACCCTGCAGTTCCAACAACAATGGTGTGCTCAGGGTTTGGCATTCCAATATAAGCGAGGCGAATGAACAGGGTCATTGCACAGCCTGCACACATGGGATGCTCTTCAATTACTTCCTTAAATTTCCCCATATCAGTAACTTTTACTGTCTGTTTATCAGAGCCGTTACGATTAGTGTAAGGGCCATGATCAATTAAATCCCTGTACTCAACAGGCAAAAAATCTTTCATTACCGGGGACGGCGTTAAATTTTCAAGAGACATAAAATCATCCTTTATTAAAAGGTATTAGATATTATTAAATAATTATATAAAAACACATTAAAGCTTGTGAATATTATACCTGATTAATTAAGCTAAACAAAAAACAACTACTATTTTACTTCTTTACGAAATTCAGCTAACCATTCCAGAATCATTTCTGTAGGCATGGTCATGCCGCCAAATACACGTGGGCCATCTTTAATTACAGCATTACAACGTCCATAAAGAACAGAGCAAACTTCTTTATGCAACCAGCCTGCCTGATTGAATTCTGGAATCAGAATTCGTTTGGCGCCTTTAACAGCATCCAAAATTTCTTCTATTGGGAAAGGGCGAATGGTTTTAACTTTAACGAGACCAACTGTTCGTCCTTGTTCGCCTTCCTGCCGAACGGCTTCACGAGCCTGAGAAACGGCACAACCAGAAGCAATAATGAAATCATCAGCTCCAGGATTAACCACTTCAACCAAGCCGCCAAGGTAGTCCTTAAAATATTTTGCAGAGCGTTCTACTGCCGCAAAAACTTCTTGCTGCCAACTTGCATGCATGTGGTAGCTGATGAAATTACTTTTCTGAATTGGGGCATCTCTGGAAATACGTGCAGGTGGATTTTCGTTGTCCATTGCAGGTACTGCAGAGCGCCAGCCATCACGCGGCGGCAACTTGAATTCTGCTGGAGTAACCTTTACCGGTCCACGTGCATGCGTACAGAAGAAGCCATCAACAGAAACTACGGCAGGTAATGTTACATCAACCTGCTCCGATGCCATAATTGCTGCAAGCGGATAATCGTAAAAATCCTGTTGGTTTTCTGCATGTAGCATAAGTATTCCGGTATTCAGCATGAATGACATTTCGATGTTGTCAGGTTGAATAGCCAGAGGCGTATTGATAACCCGACACATGTTCAGCATGATGATAGGAGTCCTTGCACCAGGCCAGGAGCTGATTGCTTCCATACCGCGCATTAGGCCAGGGCCTGAAGTTGCTGTCAGACTGCGAACGCCTGCACGAGAAGCGCCGGAAATAGCAGAGAATGTACCGATCTCTTCTTCTGCCCGGTAATATTCTTTAATGAATCCTTCATCGTAAAGATAGCCAGCTTGCTGCATAGATTCACTTTGCGGAGTTATGGGGTAGGCAATTGCAATATCTATATTTGCTCGTCTCATAGACTCTCTAGCGGCTTCACTACCCGTGATAAATTGCATTTCGCGAGGGAGCTCATGAAACATTTTCATCGGATCAACTACTGTTTGCTTGTCACCCCCAGGAATCCAATCTGCGGGTTTCCCTTCATCCTCTGCCGTTCTGCAAACTGAACTACCAACCACATTTGCCATGATTTAACTCCTTAATTTACAAAATATCAGTCCTCAGAATTAAAAATAATTCTGGTGAAAAACTATAACTATAATCAATTAATTAAGCTGAGAAGTGTATGGGAATGTAACCTTCATATAATTACCAGCGGGCTTCTCTAAAAAGAACCAATATTTTAGAAATAATAAGGCGAACTGTCAAGCTCTAACCCTATAAAAAATGTGCTTTTATGGAGGTTGCGGTTCTCGTCTTCTGGTTATGGCTCCTGGGGTAACATTTTTTCCAGCGAACCTAACTCCTCAAAATATTGAAAAGCTTTGCCAAGGAACTCATTTAAGGACTTATCGGTATAAAATTTCAGGGTTTTGTTTGCGAGTTCCGTAGTATGGCAGACCTCAAACCTTGCTGTCGTTTCATCGCTGAATTTAATAATTTCTACTTCCCAGTGGATCATGGAAATCTCTTCCTGGGGATGGGTCACAGCGGTTAACCCATAGCTTTTGAGGCGATAAATGAGTTGAGTTCCACCATTGCCTGAAGGATCTGACCGAGTCAATATAAGGTTGTCTTGAATAAGCATTTTTATCTCAAATTGGGGTCTGTTTTTCTTGCTCTTCTGTTGAAACTTTGAAGAGTATAGTTCATATGCTAATATACCTGAAAAAAGAGGTTTATTCCATTAACTGCCTTATAAAAATAACCTATCGGTCAAACAGGCTATCTAATCCAGCCGATTTTAATCGAATCCAATCTAAAAATATTATGCAACCTATTGAAATAAATGACCCTTCAAAAATTGAACAATTTCTTAGTAAAATTGCCCTGACCGGCAAAGGTTTTACCACAGAATGCCTCTTAATGGACGCTTACGATGCAGGTTTGGACTATCCAGACTATTTGAAAGCAGAGGGCGAAGACCCTGATGCCAGCTATGAGGGAAAGTCTCCTGCCTGGGCGAAATATCATATGCGGCAGGGAAAACGTGTTTTTATGGTATATGGAGATAAGGTTAGAGACCGCAGAACGCATTTCTCTGAAACGCCTTGACCTGTAAAACATCTTAGTTTTAAAGAAACTTGTAGAGCTAAATTAACCTTCTACCGAGCTATTGATTGTGCAATTTGATAAAGAAACCCAAATACGTATTTTAAGAATCGCCTCAGACAGACAGCAAGGTCGTGACCTTGAAGAACTTGATGAGCGCATTTCCTATGTCATGGATCTACACCCGGAGTTTGAAGAAATCTGGACAATGGGAGAAATGGCTGCTTACCCACAGGAAATAAATGGGCAGATCGTCAGTCCGTTTGTGCATACGGTTTTGCATACCATTGTGGATAGCCAGCTTCGTACCGGCCAACCGGAATGTGTCGAAATAACTTTTAATCGATTACGTGAGCAAGATATGAAAGAGCATGAAGTGCTCCACGCTATTATCGCTATTTATGCGGACCTGCATTTTTCTAGTTTCAGGCAGGGCAAGCCTTTTGACCAACTGGATTATGAAAGCCGACTGAATTATCTTTCTTACGAAGATGCACCCTCTAGCGAGGGTGACAAATAGGTCGCTCTAAAAGTGGGGAAGACTTCTACCGGGCTTGGCCCGGCTAGAGGACTTTTTGAATTGTTTTTCCGAGATCGGCAGGGCTTTTCACGACTTTAATTCCGCATCGCTTCATCACCTTCATTTTTTCTTCAGCAGTGCCTTGTCCGCCTGAGATAATGGCACCCGCATGTCCCATACGACGGCCCGGAGGGGCAGTTTGCCCGGCAATGAATCCGACAACGGGTTTGGTAACATGTTTTTTAATGTAGTAGGCCGCTTCATCTTCTGCTGTCCCACCAATTTCGCCAATCATACAAATGGCTTTTGTTCCGCGATCTTTTTGGAATAGTTCCAGTACGTCAATGAAACGTGTGCCAATGATCGGGTCACCACCAATTCCTACACAGGTGGACTGACCAATGCCGAGCGCAGTCAACTGACCAACGGCTTCATAAGTAAGTGTTCCACTTCGAGAAATGATTCCCACATTTCCTTTTCTATGAATATGTGCAGGCATGATTCCGATTTTTGCTTTACCGGGAGAAATAACTCCAGGGCAGTTGGGTCCGACCAGTCTGCTATTGGTTCCCTGCAGGTATTTATGGACATTCACCATATCGCCGACAGGAATACCCTCGGTGATGCAGATGATAAGTTCGATGCCGGCATCGGCGGCTTCTAAAATTGCATCGGCTGCAAAAGGGGGTGGCACAAAAATCATGGTTGCGTTAGCTTTGGTTTTTTTTGCGGCATCGGCTACTGTGTTAAACACGGGAACGTTTCCTATTACCATTTGCCCACCTTTGCCGGGGGTAACCCCACCCACAACTTTGGTTCCATACTTCATGGATTGCTCGGTGTGAAACATTCCTTCACGACCGGTGATGCCTTGAGTGATCAGTCTGGTTTTTTCGTCTACGAGTATGCTCATTTGATTGCTTTTACCACCTTTTGGGCGCCATCTTTCATTCCATCTCCAATTAAAAAATTGAGACCGGAGTCTTTGAGGATCTGGTGCCCTTCTTCCATATTCGTGCCTTCCATGCGAACTACAACTGGAATTTTGATATGGAGTTTTTTAGTTGCAGCAACCACTCCTCTTGCCAATACATCGCATCGAAGAATGCCGCCAAATATATTAATGAAAATTCCTTTTACAGATTTGTCCGAGAGAAGGATTCTAAATCCATTTTCTATCATCTCCTCATCGGCTCCGCCACCCACATCAAGGAAGTTTGCTGGTTCCCCGCCAGATAATTTAATGATGTCCATGGTGCCCATGGCCAGTCCTGCACCATTAACCATACAACCAATGTTCCCATCGAGCTTGATGTAGTTGAGGTTGAACTTGCTGGCTTCCACTTCCGTCGGATCTTCTTCATCCGTGTCGCGAAGGGCGAGTGTCTCTTTATGCCGGTACATCGCATTGTCATCTATATCTACTTTTTCATCGAGAGCCAGAACACGGTCGTCCGAGGTTATGACGAGAGGGTTGATCTCCAACATCGAACAATCTTCCTTGACGAAAGAATCGTAGAGATTAATGATGAAGGGAATAATAGCTTTTAAAGCTGCGCCTTCCAAGTTCAGGGCAAAAGCTATTTTCCTCGCTAGATAATGTTGAACGCCAATTACGGGGTCCACCACTTCTTTAATGATTCTTTCAGGAGTATCGGCTGCAACTTCTTCGATCTCCATACCTCCAGCTTCAGATGCCATGATCAGAACCCGGCTGGTTTCCCGGTCTACCAGGATTCCCATATAGAGTTCTTTGACGATCTCCATGCCTTCTTCTATTAAAACCTTTTTAACCAGACGGCCTTCCGGCCCGGTTTGCGGTGTGACCAAGGTCATACCGATGATACTCCCCGCATATTTTTCTGCTTCAGCAGGGCTTTTGGCTAGCTTGACGCCACCGCCTTTTCCTCGGCCTCCTGCATGAATCTGAGCTTTGACAACAACAACGGGGGTACCCAGTTTTTTTGCGGCCGCGCGAGCTTCCGATTTTTTTGAAATCAAAACTCCGTTGGGCACAGGAACGTTATATTTCCTGAGAATTTCTTTGGCTTGATATTCGTGAATCTTCATGAAATTTTCTATAAATTATAAGGGAAAAAGAGAACCAATTTTTAGCATAGGAAAAAGGAGATTGTCAAAAAAATATTAAATTATGGTTTAAATTCGTGGGTGGATAAATTCGTTTTTCCACTAGCTTTACCTAATTTATAAAATAATCTCGTTTATTTTAATCCTTTTAATCTATTGAAATATCATGTTTTGTTAAATTGAAATTAAGTTTCTATTTATTGATATTACGGTGCTTGGAGTCTATAAGTTATTGCTTTAAATTGGTTTTATATGTGGCCCCGGATAAATTTATGGAATAAAAAAATTTAAGGGCACCTCTAAAAATGATAGTTTGAGAGGTATTTTGAGTCTTTGTTCGTTTTGACCTGCATATTTCACCGGAGCAGGATGCTGGTCTTGGATGTTTTA
>Ga0115000_10000913_pt1 | contig 26926 bp, 27 predicted proteins | sample ArcticOcean_MG_C_6_FD_89690 | JGI IMG/M metagenome (GOLD analysis project Ga0115000, IMG submission 89690) | Marine microbial communities from western Arctic Ocean - ArcticOcean_MG_CB8_128 | ecosystem: Environmental > Aquatic > Marine > Oceanic | place: Arctic Ocean: Canada Basin | collected... | reverse complement strand
AGCAGAGGCAGCAGAAGCAGCAGAGGCAGCAGAAGCAGCCAGAGTGGTGGAAGCGGGTTTGGCGCTATATTAAAAGAAGCGATTGTCCCAATCTTATTTTTAGGTGCCAATGTTAAATTAAAAAAGAAAACATTTGGTAATAAAACCTTTATGATTCCTATATTTAAAAATATGAATAATGCTAAACTTGAGAGAGATCGCTCAACCGGTGCTAAACGCAGGAAAGGGCGTAGAAAAGGAACTAAACGTAGAAAAGGGCGTAGAAAAGGAACTAAACGTAGAAAACGTCGTTAATAGATTATTAAAAAAGTTTAAATATATCTAAATATATTATATATATTTAAAATGAGTGAATTTTTACAAACAAAAATTAAAGAGTGGGTGACGTGTGATGATAATTTAAGTATCTTAAAAAAAGAAAATAAAAATTTAAGGGAAAATAGAAGTAATCTTACAAATGAAATTTTTAATTATGTACACCAGCATAATTTAGATGACAGTATAATTGAAATTTCCGACGGTACTTTAAAATTTCAACAAACAAATCATTCATCGCCATTAACTTTTAAATTTTTAGAAATTTGCTTAAACGAATGTATTTCAAATGAAGAACAGGTAAAAAAAATAATTAAATACATTAAATGTAACAGAGAAATTAAGACAAATTATGAAATTAAACGAAAATATAATTAAACAATATTAAAAATAATTTCATAATTGAATGTAGTAATGTCTTTTATCGAAAAAATAATTGAAAATCAAAAAAATAACCATTTTAATGATTGGTTAAATAAAAACATTGAACCCGATACGGCGAATAAAGATGTCGTTTATGAAATGTTAGGGGAAATAAGATCTATGTTAAAAAACAATGGTTATAAAATTCAAAATGAAAAACAATTTAAAAATGAATTGGCAACATATATTTATAACGACTCCAATTAATGGATTATTACAGCGATGATAGCAATGACAGCGATAAAAAATATGATTTAGATGAAATGTTAAAAAATGATGATATTTGTGATATTTTGGAAAATAATTTTGAATTAAATTTTATCACTGATTGTAGATATGAAATTGAAAATATAAAACAAAAATATATTAATTTATATTTAGGAGGAGGTATTTTTAAAAATGATGAACATAATGCGAATTGGGAAAGATTATTTAAAATCATTTATGATAACGTTGAAAAAAAATATGATTTGGGGATGATTGAAAGTGATCCAGATTTCTTTATTAATATTTTAAAAAAATAAATGTTTAAAATAAGAATAGCAGTAATATTTATATGAATTGTCAAAATTTTTGTTGTCATGTTAAAAACAATGAAGTTTTAAGCATTGGGATGAATTTAAATAATATTATTGCAAATCATTATTATTCTGAAAATGTAAAAAAAAGCGGGAGCTTTAGAAAAAACTTAAACATTCCCTTACCTTTAATGCTATTAAATCACGAGAATTCTTTTTTAAAAAAAACTATAAATAATCAATCGGGTGCAATTTTATCAGGTGGCAATAATCAATCGGGTGGCAATAATCAATCGGGTGGCAAAAAAGAAAGCAATGCAGTAATATCTGATTCATTATTTGATAAATTAATAGATTTAAAATCAAAAACTTATTTAAAACAAACTCGTAAACATAAAATGGGTAGAAAACGAAAAAAAACGAAAAAATTATTTCTATTTTAATTTTTATTTATAATTTTAAAAATTAAAAAGAACTCCATTTATCAGAATTAAATGGTTTTTTAACAATTCTATGAATGTTTTTCTTATAGAAATTAATTTTCTTTTGATCTTCTGTTTCGGGTTGAGTTGGAATAATTGATTGTGAGTTCATAACTTTCTTCTCAATATTAGTTGGTTTATCTTTTGGTGCATAACAATTGGCACCAAATCTTGAATATTTATTCTTTATATAACCGCCGTTAATACCCGGTCTACCGCAACTATTTTCTGACCCAGATACACCTTTTAATTTATTATAAGTTGATTTTTGCGTTGGGTACAATGCCATTTGATCTTTTGACCATCCATAACTACACCATTCGGCGCCATTGTTATAAGACTTTTCTATTTGTTCGTAACTTGCTAATTCACCGTCGTACGCATTGCATAATATTTTTGCTTCTTCATATGTATATATATTATCACCTATATGGAATACTTCGTGCTTTGATTGTGTATCTTCAAAACCTTTTTTTGGTTTAATATTAATACCTATTTGTGGGTTTTTGTCAAATAAGTTTTTAACAACAGTTTGGATATTTATTTCAAAAAAATATTGAAGACCATTTATAGATATTAATAGTAAAAATAAACCCCAAGCAAATAATTCAATAATTTTATTACTTGATTGTTGTGATGGCGTTTTTACAGTTGTTTTACCCATTACATTAAATAATAATACATATAAAATTACAATTGACATTAAAACTGCTAATACTAATGGATTTTTTCCTTCTTGTGCCATTTTATCATTTATTTTATCATATACAAATGACATACCTGAATCGGTTGAAACATCTAAATTCATATATATATATATAATAAATATATATAAATTTATTATTCATACTTTCCTATAAAAAAAACAATATGCCCCAGTGCCCTGTAAATCATCAATTTTTATCTTAGAAACATTTGTATCATTAAAGTTATACCAGGATTCATTGGCATTTTTAACAAAGGCCGTATAATGACCACCATTAACGCCACCATAGTGATTGCAAATCCCAAATAAATCATATTTATAACTATTTTTATCATAACCTAAAATAAATTTTGACATATCTAAATTTTTTAACGGAAACTCTATTTTTTTATCATTTTTTTTATTATTATTTGAAAATCTTTTTAAAGATATAATTAATATATCTGGTAAATTCCAAAAAAGAATTCTTTTACTTGCTTTTTCCTTTTTACCGGTTTCATCATTTAAAATTTTATTATCGTTATCCAATATTTCCTTTTCCGTATATTGTTCTAAACATTCAATTAATGTATTGTGTTTATCAATTGGTATATCAATATTAAAAAATGGTTCTGGTACAATATTTTCATAATTACTGTCTAAAGATTTTATTTCCGAAACACAAATACCATAAAACATTTTTAAAAATTCAGAATATTCATTCTTATACATATTTTTCATCATATCATAGCATACTTTTGCTAATTTATCTGTTTTATTTTTAACATTGCCTTTAACATTCATATCAACTTCTCTTTTTATAGCTTCGTGGAATGATGTAAATAAAAAATTCATAAATTCAGTTAAGTCATTTTGTGCATATCCGGTGAATATATCCTTATCTTTTAAATGCGCGACCTTGTGAATAGCATTTATAAATCCCGCTGGTTTTATAATGCAATTTTCACTCCACATTAAATTTCGCAATTTATCCCATTCTATTAATAATAAACTTTCTGGTACTTTGTTGATACGTTTTTTATAAGTTCCACTATCTAAAAATATATTTAATTCATAGATATGGGATAAACATTGAATTGTAGAATTAATAAAACAAGTATTTCCAATATTCGCCAACCCGGTTAATCCATTGTTTTTATATTTATCAAATTTATTTTCTTTTGACATTGCTAACATAATACAAAATAATATCTTTATATATTTAAATAATTTTTAAATATTTTATAAAACATTAACTTAGAATTAAGTAATTAAAATTTATTATAAATGAGTAATGGTAATTACTATCAATTATGTCGCGAACAATTATTAAATTTAAATAATCTTTATATAATTACCTATAACAATAATTTACAAATGCATACTAATTTTAATAGACTGCTTTTGCAAGAATCAACAAATGAGAGAAACAATGATAGAAATAGGATATCTATGAATACAAACCGACAAAATATTTCCGATTCTCGGTATAATAGACCTTTTATAGCATTTCCACCGCCACCACCTCCACCGCCGCCTCCACCGCCGCTTTTCCGAAGACCTCATCACACCCAAACCAGAACAAGACCTTCATATAATTTTGGAGATCAAACACATAATTTAGAAAATGTAAGAAGAAGACGGCCAAATAGAATAAATTCAAATTTTACTCCACCTAGGCGAACTACTACAAGCTTTCCAATTAGTTTTTCATTTTCACCAACACAAGATGTAATAAATAATTCATTATATGATAGATATCCAAACAATCCATTATCCAATTCTGATTTTATCAGAGAAACAACCTACGATACTTGGATAAATATTAGAACACTTATGGATTTACCAATAACATCAAGATGCGCTATAACCCAACGACAATTTAATGATAACGAAATTGTTTCAAGAATTTATCATTGTGGTCATTTATTTAATCGCGACGCTTTACTGAGATGGTTTGAAAGAGATACCAGGTGTCCCATTTGTCGTTATAATTTAGCAGCAACAACTGCTGCTAGAACAACTGCTGCTAGAACAACTGCTGCTAGAACAACTGCTGTACCACTCAGACCAGCAACACCCGTAGCAGGAGCAACACCCGTAGCAGGAGCACCCACAGGAGCACCCGCAAGAGCACCCGCAAGAGCACCCGTAGCAGGAGCACCCACAGGAGCACCCGCAAGAAGAGCATCTATAGATTTATCAAATAATTCACGAGTAAGAAACCCATTAATCTGGAGAGACCCAATTGTTTCAACATTCATCAATGGTTCAAATGGAATAGAGTCGTTAGTCAGTGATATTGAACAAAATATAACAAATACTATTATGGATAATAGTCAGAATTTTATGGATTTATCTGAACAAGTTGCCAACAGTTTATTTGGTGCTGTTTCAAATAATTTAAATAACACCGCAAATATTACTGATTTTTTTACAACCGAATTTTCATTTAATTTACCAACCAATTCAACTGATCAAAATTTTAATACAAGACGATGTACACAAGAACAAAAAGAAGAAGAAAAAGCCGAAGAGAAGGATGATGAAGATGATGTTGATTAAATAATAATTTAAATAAATAATTTTATTTAAATTATAAAATGTCTTTGAAAATAACAAATGGTAACGAAATTATAGAATTAAAAAAGGAATATTGTTTACAATTGGAAGGCGAAATTAATAAATTCGGATATTTAGATAATTGGCCATCCATTGGCGATCATTTATATTATTTTGTTTGTCCAAATATGTATCATCCAAAATCATCAGATACATTAAAAGTTGATGAAAAATATTTTTTAAAATTAAAGGATATTATTCAAAAAAAAAAATTATTTTAATCCACTTCTTCAATTCCAATGGTTGTTTCCTCAACCGGAGGTGCAGATGGCGCCGTGTCTGACGACATTTTTGACATCATCTCTTGCATCATTTCTGGTGACATTCCACCGGGCATTCCGGGCATTCCAGGCATTCCACCGGGCATTCCAGGCATTCCACCGGGCATTCCAGGCATTCCACCGGGCATTCCACCGGGCATTCCGGGCATTCCACCAGGCATTCCACCAGCCGCGGGGGCAGTTTCTTGATAAACTTTCATCATAATTGGAGAACAAACACTCTCTAATTCTTTTTGCTTTTTATCATAATCATCAACATCAGCACTTTGATTATCCTCCAACCATTTTATTGTTTCATCCGCATTATTTGTAATTGTTTCTTTATCTCCCGATGAAATCTTATCCTTTAACTTTTCATCATTTACTGAATTTTTTAACGAATAACAGTAATTTTCTAATTTACTTTTAGCTTCAATCTTAGCTGCATTTCGCTCATCTTCTTCTTTAAATTTTTCAGCATCTTGCACCATCTTCTCAACTTCTTCTTTGCTCAATCTTCCTTTATCATTCTTAATTGTAATTTTCTGTTCTTTTCCAGTACTCTTTTCAACAGCAGAAACGGTTAAAATACCATTTGCATCAATATCATAAGTTACTTCAATTTGCGGAGATCCCCTCGGCATCGGCGGTATCCCATCCAATTGGAATTTACCCAATGAATTATTATCTTTTGTAAATTTTCTTTCCCCCTCAAAAACTTGAATCAACACTCCCGGTTGATTGTCAGCATATGTTGAAAATGTTTGACTTTTCTTTGTAGGAACCGTCGTATTTCTAGTAATTAAATTTGTCATTACACCACCCGCTGTCTCAATACCCAATGATAAAGGAGCAACATCCAATAATAACAGTTCATCAATCTTAGATGATTTAATACCCGATAAAATTGCCGCTTGAACAGTTGCGCCATACGCAATAGCCTCATCGGGGTTAATATCTTTACATAATTCTTTATTATTAAAATATTCAGATAACATTTCTTGGATTTTTGGGATTCTTGTTGAACCACCAACCAATACAATTTTATCAACAGCATTTTTACTAACCTTTGCATCCTTCAAAACCTTTTCAACTGGTTCAATGCATTTTCTAAAATAATCCATATTAATATCATTAAATCTAGCTCTAGTAATAGTTGAACTAAAATCTTGTCCCTCTGCCAACCCGTCTATTTCTATGAATGCTTGTGTACCCGTGGATAATGTTCGCTTTGCTCTTTCACAAGCTGTTCTCAATTTACGCATTGCTCTTTTATTTTTTTTAATATCTATCCGTTGTTTCTTCTTTATCTCTTCAACGAAATATTCAACCATTCTGTTATCAAAATCCTCACCACCCAAATGAGTATTTCCAGCTGTGGCCATTACCTCAAAAATACCATCATCAATCGTTAACAATGAAACATCAAATGTTCCGCCTCCCAAATCAAAAATAAGCACAGTTTGTTCTTCCTTCGCATTTGCATCCAAACCATACGCAATTGCCGCTGCGGTCGGTTCGTTAATAATTCGCAATACATTTAACCCAGCAATCGTACCGGCGTCTTTTGTTGCTTGTCTCTGTGCATCATTGAAATACGCGGGAACTGTAATTACCGCAGAATCAACAGTTTTTCCCAAGAAATTTTCAGCAACTTGTTTCATCTTTGTTAAAATCATCGCAGATACTTCTTCGGGTTTCATATCTTTGTCTTCTCCTTTATACTCAACTGTGATAATAGGTTTATCATTTTCATCTGCCTTAACTCTAAAGGGCCAATGTTCCATATCTTTTTGAATTTGTGGATCTGAGAATTTTCGCCCAATTAATCTCTTTGCATCAAATACTGTATTATCAGTATTCATGGATACTTGATTTTTTGCGGCATTACCAATTAATCTTTCAGAATCTGTAAATCCAACATAAGATGGCGTTGTTCTATTGCCCTGGTCATTTGCAATAATTTCAACATTATTATTTTTCCAAACACCGACGCAAGAATATGTGGTTCCCAGATCAATACCGATTGCTACTTTTTCAGTCATTATATTTATTAAAAAAAAAATATATTTAAATTAATTTCAAACATATATTTAAAATGCAAACATACTCTGAATGGTTGGTTGACCGTTTCTTTTATTACTATATATTCGCAAAACATCATCAAATATCAATTCCTTCACGTGTTTATTTCGCTCTTTCATAATATATTCATCGCATTTTTTCTCATCATCTTTCCATTTTCTCTGCAATGATCGCACCTTTCTTTCAAAAGGCTTTCTCCGCTTCTTAAATATTTTTAATTCTTCCAATACCAAAGCATAAATTTGCGTCACCGGTTTCATAATCTGATTTGTTATGTAAATTTTATAATCAGGCTTCAACTTATGTTTTTTTATATAATCGGGGTTTTCAATTCTATCTCCCTGTAATTTTACCTTACGATCAGTTTGTATAAATATATAAGGTATCCTACTACCATTTGATGGTTTATTACCCGGATCGCGTTTACCAATCCTATCCGCCAACACTTTGTGCGCGATGCTTTCCGGATTTTTATAAAACCCACGCAATGATTTGGTAATAATTAATTTATCCAATCCTATTTTTTCATCAATAATATCTTGAAGAAATTGCTTTGTAAATAAAACAGATTTTTCAATATTTTGTTCTTTCATTATAATATCTATAATTCCACCATAAATATCTTTCACAACCGGCGCATTATCCCTCCTTTTCAATACAATTCCCATTGACTTCCTTTTACATTTATTAATATCCGTTTCATACAACATACCAACATATCTCTTTTTTGACAATAGCAAGAATGGATCAAATGTTTTTTCATACTCCAAATCGTGCGGCGGTTTTAAGAATTTACTCGCCAATTCGCCGCATTCTATCGCCAATTCTATTGTTATATCCAACGCCTCCTTTCCCACTATTTTTGTCCCATCCAATTTGTGAGGGTTAAAGGTCATAAAACAAGAATCCGTATTCTTCACTATAAGGGGGAATCCAGTATTGAAATTACCAACGTCTGTTTCAATATCATAAACAAACCCAGTTGACACACCCAATACGTCTATTTTTTTAATAATATTCGGATGTTTTCTTTGTTTATTTACCGTCGCCGTCAATCTAATAATGTCTTTCTTATCCTTTCTAGTATTTAAAGACACATTAAATCCCAATGATTGTGTTAAATAATATAACATTGCTGAACCAATTTTTCCCTTATTATCCATTCTTATACATTTTGTATTTTCATTATGACATTTTGATCCATCTGCCCAATAATATCCTGAAAAATATGCAAGTTTTTCTTCGTAATCACAATTTAAATATCTATCTGGTATTATTTTATATTTATCTTTATTATAAAATTTATTTCTAAAAATATCAACAAATTTTTTTATATTTCCACAATTGGGGACAACTTTGTATACACCACTACTTTTAATAGTATCATTTATTTTAAAATTACATTCAAATATTTCTTCACATAATGATTGTAAAATTAGACAATTTCCTATATTTTTATTATTAAGAGCCCACGAATATTTTTTACCAGATGGACAATCATATTTTCCACAAGACCCATCACCATAAAAGAATCCAAATATAAATGCTTTTTTTTCCAATATTGTTTTGTTGCCAATATTTTCAATATAACTCATAATATCAGATAATTTTAAAGATTTTTTTTCAAAAGTTGGATAATTATGACATAATTTCATCCCTATTTTAACATCTTTTGGTTTAACTTTATTTAAACTTTCATCTAACAAACTATGGTCTTCAGTTACGTCAACCATTCCGGTATGAGTTGTTATTCTATATATTTTTTTTATTGTTTTATGTCTAATAACTCTAACAATATTACTCCAACCACCCGATGTATAAATTTTATAATTAACTTTTTTTTGTTGTTTTTCTGTTCTATTTGTTTCATTTATTTTAAATCCCTCATAAGATTCCCAATTTAAATTATTTAAATTATCTATTTGTTTGAATACTATATTTCCATTATCATCTTTTAATAAAAGAGGTGTATCTCCAGTAACACTGTCTCCGTAAACAACTTTTGATTTACAGCGAATTTTTCCATATTTCGTATCGCAAATTTTATCTCCATAAATTCCCTCAATGATTTTTTTTCCATATATTAATAATTTTCTACCAGTCGCAGTTGTTGACGCTGCAATATCCATTTCATAGAAACTACTCGTTTTTGCACCACATTGCCCATAAAGCGAATTCGCCGTTACTTTTAAACCCTGTTGACGCTTATCAAATACATTCTTCATAAAATCATCATACGTATCTTCCACTTTTACCACATCCGACTGTTGAAATACCTTTGTTTCTTTTTCACCAGTTATGATATAGGTATCATCCTTTTTTTTTAACAAACCACAAAACGTTTCTCCCGCATCGGTTGTTACAGTTTTATATTTAATAAATTTTCTGGTAGCTTTTCTCCCAGCCAATAATTCTTGCAATACCGACGGCATAATTGCTTTCTTACCATTGGGGAATTGTGCAAATCTACACGTCTTTGTTCCAACTTTTACTTTTTCTTGTGCTTTTCCAGTACCCTTTCTACGCCATATATATCTATCATATGTAATATTCACATATTCATAATCCGGTAAATTATCATATATAAAATTCCCTTCTCTATCTTGTTTCCCATATATTTTTATATTACCCGAAATATCGGTTACTATATTACCATTTAAATCATATTCTTTGGTCCATACCTTACTATCGTGTGAAATATTTTCACTAATCATAGAACTTGGATACAGTGAGGCATAATCAACAACTGCTACGGGGTTGTCAATGTATAATCCACAATGCGGTTTTAAACAAATCGCACCTTCATAACTTGAATCACCCTTATCAACATCTAGAACAGGCATCAATGTATTTTTCTCCGAACATTTTTTTGCAATAAAACTAAGAAGCTTAATACCTTGACCCCGCATAATAATAAAACTAATCGGAACATAACAAATATTTGCAATTTCCGACATACCGATAAGAATATCATTTTTAAGCATTAAATTATGAACCAAATTGCAATCCTGAAAGCAATATTTTGCAATAATTGCTCTTTCGTCTGGTCCTTCATTTGTTAAACGGAAAATATCTTGCGGCGTTACATCATCCTTTGCCATACACCAACGAAACTTTTTTCCTTTTAATTCTGATATATTTACTGAAATTTTAAACAAACCTCCCGTAGTATCCAATCCTTCCACAATGAATTTCTTACCATTGCGATACATATCATTTGAATGACCTAAAATTTCAAAACAAATATAATGACCATCTTTCAATCCCACCAAATTTTTACTATAAATGGTTGTCTTTTCTTCGTTATATTCTATATTGCTAATCATATCTCCTATAAAATGAGAAGCAACATTATCTAATTTATAGGATGGTAAATTTACCTCGCGTCTAAAATAGTTATATAAATCCAATTGTAATCTCCCAGTCATTTCAATATATTGTAAATCGTGCGTCCCACTTGCAATTTTAATACTTGAATGTATAACACGAGAATCTTCATTTAAATTTCGTGAAAATTTCAGAAAATCTTCTTTGCAACTCAATTCTTCTGATCTTTCTATCATAAACTTATAATCAAAACCAAATATATTATATCCAATAATGACATCGGGATCCTCTCGTTGTATCATTTCAGTCCACGCCAAAAGAACTTCTTTTTCCGTATCATATGTTTCAATCTCTGGTAAACGACCTTCCATATCTCGTACTTCCGGACATTCGCTGCACGAATTTAATACTATCATATTATTTTTATATTGTTCTTTCTCGCCCATTCTCATAAAAGTGGATCCAATAAATGTTACCTTATCTCCTTCCACATATGGGTAACAATCTTTTTCAAACATTAATTCCAACATATCTGCAATTAAAGCTGCATCTTGTTTGCTATCCAATAAGTATATAATATCATTATTGTAAAATGATTTATTTTTAAAATAAATACGTTTTTTTTTCTTCTTTTTAAATATATCACCATCTTCTTCTTCTTGTAAAGCTTTTTCTTCGGCTTCTATCTTATCAATTGTATATCGTATCTCTTCTTTCTCTTCTTTCTCTTCCACTTTACTTTTTTTGAAATAATACCATAACCCCCGTTTTAATGTTTCATCCAACCGAACGGTCAAACTTCTTTTTGACCATTTTTGTTTTTTAAGAAATATTTCACTAATACCTTCTTTATTATCATATCCAAACGCGGTAAATACCAATTCTTTAAACAATTGTGTTTTTTCTTCTTTACTTTTTAATTTGTCTTTATTTTTTGTCCAATAATTTACTATCTCGCGACACAATTTCAAATATGTTTTTTTTGCCAGAGGAAAATCGCCGTGACTTGATGAAGCTTCAATATCAAAACTACAGATTTTTAAAGGAATTGCATCCTCTTTTTCTCTTTCAGATTGAATATCTTTATAATCCAACCAATATTCATAATCGCAACAAGTGTTAACATCGCCTTCGTTTTCAATGATATCTGCCTCTTTAAAAGATATCCATCCAGAAGGTGAAATATTTTGAATGTGGAAATAACGCAGTAAAGGCGGTAGTTTAGCTTCGTACAGCTCTGTACCGCGCCATCCACACGAATGCAATTTTCTTTTACGAAAATCTTTATCTTTTGTATACCATAACCCTTTCACTTTATTAAAGGCTGTTGTATTTTTAAATACCAATTGGATAAATTGATAATTTTTATGATTGTCAAATCCATATAATGTTTTCTTGTTCACTAATTTCCCCTTTATTATTGAATCTTTATAATATTTCCCAATCTCTTTCTTTATTTTTCCTACAAATTTGAAGACATCTTTCTTATCCCAACTGTCTGGAATTTTAACGTAAAAGAATGGTTGAAAATCCGTTACATACAACGAATATGTTTCGCCCTTTTCATTCATACCAAACATTTGAATGATTGTTTCCTTATCATCTTTTTTTTCTTTATATTTTTTTTCATCTTCTGAATCAGACTCTTCTGTAAATGGATTATCGTTGTATATTCTGAAATCAAAAAGTTTCACATACGTTTTCGCCTCACCATTCATTTTCGCCTCACCATTCATTTTCGCCTCACCATTCATTTTCGCCTCACCATTCATTTTAATTGTTCAATAATTATATATCTATATATTTTTTAAATATCAATTTTAATTTTCTTAGAAAATATATAAATATAATTTAAAAAAAAATCAATAAAATTTTACAAGGATGCCATTATACTTTAAAGAATTGGAAAACATTATTATAAAATGGTATAAAATAAATTATACTACAAAACCTACTGGTAGCGCTGCTTCTTGGGTTACTTATAAAATTATGTTAAAATTTGCAAAAGAAAATTTATTAAAAAATGTTATTGAGCTTTTTAATAAAATAGAACAAAATGAAATTACGGTGATTCCTAATTCGGAAGTGAATTATTATATTAAAATAAAACAATTCCCTTCAAAATTATAATTTTTATTGATTTACTATAATTATAACAACACCTACTAAAGATACCACTATACCAAACAATGTTAATTTATTATATGATGATTTTAGTATATATATTGATAATAAAAAGAGTAATATAGTTTGAAATACTGCGAAAACAATACTAGTATAAGCCGGATTATTTACATATTTTAAAGAAGTGGATAAAGAATATATGGCGAATGGTATTAAAGCTCCCGAAACCAACGCCAACGCTTTTGTTTGATTATCAAAATATTTAAATCCTTCATTATCTTTATCTTTTATTAAAAAAACTATAGATATCGTCGATAGTATTAAACCACTATACAAGTAAAACATTAAATTAGATATTGAATGTTTTTGTAATATTTTTTTTCTTATTAAATAAGATATTGCTATTAGAATTGATCCTATTATTGCAAATAAAACCCAATACATTACTATTGTATTTTATTAAAATATTATATTAAAATATTATATTAAAATATTTATTGAATTATTTAACAATCCTCCATTATTAAAAATAGTAATTGACAAGAATATTAACAATATTATTAAAAAAAATATTAACAAATACATAAATATTTTAAATAACATTTATATAAAATTAATATTTAAAATTGATTATTTTTATTTAAATTTATATAATTATATAAATTTAAACAATGGATAAAAGTGATTTTTCGTTTATGAAATCAGGATTTAATTCTGTACAAGCCAATGAAGATCAAGATAAAATGGAAAAAAATGTTGTTGGTACAATTGTTCATTTTAGTGAAAATGCTTTAAAAACTGCTGGATATTATACTAAACATTCGGGTCGTAAAATGATCACGAAAGAAGATATTAAAAGATGTTTGATGTTGGAAGTATTTCTATTTTATAATAGACAAAATTTAATTGAAAATATAGCAAATATTATACAAGAATTGTATGGTACTTCTTCCGACGAAGAGGACGACGAAGAGGACAACAAATGCAGCGAAGAGAAAAATGAAATCATTTTTGAAGAAGATATTGAAGAATCTTTCAAATTAAGCGAATGTAAATGTGCTTTATGTCATAGTTTAAATAATATTAAAAATAAATGGGAAACTTGGAAACCCGAAACTCCTATGCAAGAAATTCTCCAAAAACATATTAATAATATTTAACGCACACCAAGTGTTTTCCAATTAATGCCTTGTTTTTTCCAATATTTTTTTTTTGGATGACACGGTTTTGGGTACTCTTTCATCGCCATCTGCCAACTGAAATTGCAATCCTTATTTTTTTCTATTCAAATTTCCACATCTTATTTTCTTGTTGCTCTTTTTCTTGCTCCCTCTTCCACCCATTTGAATTTCATATTTACTTTTACCTCTTTTCTTTTTACCTTTCTTTTTACCTTTCTTTTTAAAAGTCGTTCTGATTTTTTTATAAATTGTTGATATCTTTTTTAATGGATTTATTCTTGATTTTTTTTTATTCATTCTTTTTAATATAGATTTGCCCTTTTTTAAACCAATTAATTTCTGAGTCATTCTCTTAATTCTTTTTATTTTATTAAAACGTTTCTTATTTTTTTCAAAAACACTTACTAAAAATCTACTCAAATCTTTTTCATCACGAGAACCCTTATAATCTTCATATTTACCTTTGTTATTAAAAACAGATATTGTTGGAAACGCGTTGACATCCTTTTTATAACGCATTTTATTTATATCGGTATCATACACTTTTGCCATAATACCATTGTATTTAGTTTTTCCAAGATCAGATTGGATAGTATCCAAAACTGGTTTTAATTTTTGACAATGTCCACACCACGGTGCTAAAAAGAACACAACCGTAAAATGTTGTTCTTTTTTACTATTACGCATTTTTTTATTTAAATCCTTTATATCATTTTCAACTGAATCAAAAAAATACATATACAATTTAATGAGAAATTAATATATTACAAAATATATATATATCAATGCATTTAAAAATTTCAATTATTATTGGCTTCTTTATTTTAGGGCTATTATTTAATTTATCTTATAAACATAAAGATTTAGTTAAAGAAACCTTTGACGTTATGGATAAATGTCCAAATTTATTAATTAAACAAGGTAAAGAAATACATTTGGTTAATACAAAAAAAGCACTAATACCAGGTGTAAACCCTATTAAATTTGAAAGTTTAGAAGATTACGCGCAATTTATTAAATATCAACAACATTTAAATATTAAATGTCCAATATTGTATTATCAGGAAACTTACGACGTGCAAAATAATAAAGGATTTCGCTTACACAACGATCCATTAGACGTTGACGGTGGGTTGCCTAGTCACATTGCAAAAGAATATAATATTAATAATAGTTCAATTTTAGCTAAAGACACCGAATTTATAGACACTAAAAAATTAGATAGAAAAACCACATATAAGGTTGACAATACAAACCATATTAAACAAGTTTCCCCAGTTGATTTCTCCATAAATCATAATAAATTTACAAAATCAATGGATCCACAGGATCAGAAAGTTGGCGTAAAATCATATTTAGATAATATTGAAATGGATACCAACCCAATGTCATCCAGTTGGGAGGGTCACGATAAAACCGATAAAGCAATAAAAATGGGCGATTTTGATGGACAAAAGCGCAAAAATAACTGGATTGACGATGAATTAAAATTAAGACAGATGTCGTGCTCTGGTTGTAAAAAATAAAATTATAATTTGTAAATTATAATTTTATAACATTTTATTGAGATGGTTTCATAAACATTTGAACGCATTCCCAAGCTTTGGCGGATTCTTCCATATTAAATGCTCCGCGTTTTTGAGCTATGTTTAACATACCAACCAAAACATTTAAAGCTACATTTTCATTTTCAATTGGAATATCTTTTAAATTTGCTTGGGCCTGCGTTGCCTGCGTTGCTTGGGCCTGCGTTGCTTGGACCTGTGTTTCCTGCGTTGCTTGGGCCTGCGTTGCTTGGACCTGCGTTGCTTGGACCTGTGTTTCCTTTTCAGTGATATTATTTGTGATATTTTCCATTTATAAATATATTTTATATTTTTTTTAAGTATTTATAGTATTAATCTATTTATAGTATTAATCTATTTATAGTATCTATTTATAGAATCTATATTTGGTTATTCGGTTTTGGGTTTATTTTTCTCCCACTCCTTCATTAATTTATCTATTTTACTCATAATATCGTTAGAAGCAGCCGAAATCAACTCATTTTGTGGATTTTTAGCCCCACTATTTTTTTCTTTTAATTTTCCAGTTTTACTTGATTTGTCATTTTCAATTGCCTTTGAAAGTATTTGTAAATTAGTTTTATCTGTACCATCGTCCATTTGATATTTCTTTGTACCTAATTTTGTATTTATGTTTGTTATTAAACTGATGAAGTGACCACTAATACCAGCATCATCATCATTATTATTATTACGATTACTTTTTTTTCTATCTCTTCGTGTTTTTTCAATCAACATTTTATCGTGATAAGCCTTTATATACACGTGTAATTCGTCCGGCGGAAATGTCCACGAACTAGCTTCTACTTTATAGTCAATAATGTCTTCACTTGAACTACCACCAAAACCTTCCAATTTATTTCTTTTTGGAAGAAAAGCTTCAACAACAATATAAATAATAACAACAATTAAAGAACCCATTGCAATATGTGTAAATAATTTTTTATTTCTTTTATCGCAACCCATATATATATTACGTATTTATTTTAATTACAACTGAATCTTTATTGTATAGCAAATATGTTTTTATACTTGAAATAACTGATTTTGATAATTTTCTTTTACCATTTTTAGATTTTATTGTAATCTCATTTAAACAATTGCCATCTTTTTGTATTTTTGTTAATAATTCATATAACGAATCAAAATGTTGCATTATTGCTGCAGATGTTTTACTACTTATACCTGGTATTTGACTCAAAATAATTTCACCTATATTATCTGGTCTAATATTTTTTTTTTTCACTTTTGAAATGACTTCCGAATATCTCTTTTTTGGCGATGTTTGTACAATATTAGAATTTAAGTTGAGTTTTTCATTATTAAATATTGTATTATCTTCTTGTATTCTATTCTTGAAATAATTTTTTCTCACCTTTTCTCTCCTTAATTTATCTGTTATTATTAATATATATTCTGCCGTTTCTAAAACATCTCTCGTTTTCATTATACTAAATCCTTTAAAATAATTAATACAAAACATTGTAACTTGTAATGTTTTTTTACTTATTTTACTATATTTATTCGAATAGCGATGTATATCTCCCTCCATTAAATACACAATATTATGATTATGTATTTCATTATTCTCTAATCTAAACGATTGTTCGGAATATCTCCCATCTCTTAGAGATGCAGCCAAATCATTTAAACTTTTACGTTCAATTATAATTTTTTCAGTACAGTTATCGTCACAAATTATTATATCACCGATCGGCAATGCCTCAACTATAATGGTAATTTGTTTTAATTCTAATTCTTCTAGTTTAGCATTAAGTATTGTTATTAATTTATTTTCTCTATTATCAACCTTTATTATCATTAATTATTAAACTAACTTGTATCTTTTAATATAGTTATTTTTAATATTTAAGAACTAGTTGCATTGTTAAAATTGTTTTCATATTTTTATTTATAAATGGAGAATATATCACCCAAAATGGCCGCGTCTTTTGGTGTAGGTTTTATTGGTTTTATTTTAGCAGCGTATAGTTACAATCAACAACATTCGGATGACACTTTAGATGACACTTTAGATGACACTTTAGATGACACTTTGGATGACACTTTAGATGAACATTTAGATGACACTTTAGATGAACATTTAGATGAAACTTTAGGTAAAACGTTAGATGACACTTTAGGTAAAACGTTAGATGACACTTTAGGTAAAACTTTAGAAAAAACAAAAAATAATGATTGGAGTAAATTTTGGAAAGGAGAATATAAAGAAATGCGTAATAAATAAAGTGAAAAATAAAAAAATCTAAATATAATTTATAAATGCCAGAACACGAAGAAAATGAAGTTGAAGTAGAGCAAGAAGTTGGAGGGGTAGATCAAGGAGAAGAGAAAATGATGGGATTTGCAGGAAAAAGCGGATTTTCATCCCTTTTCAGTGGAGGTCGCAGACGACGCAGACGCCGCAAATCTGCGCGCAGTAAGTCTCGCAAATCGCGCAAATCTCGCAAATCGCGCAAATCTCGCAAACGCAGAAAGTCTCGCAAGCGCAAGTCCCCTAAGAAGAGCCGCAAGCGCAGACGCAGACGCCGATAAATATTTTTTAAAACCTATTAAATAAATGACTACATAATTAAATATAATTATGCAGTCTCAAACCAAATTAGATACTAAATTAATTCAAGCAGATGGTGATATTGTAAAAGATGATATGGATTTAATTTTTGATCCATATAATCAAAAAAACACAGAGGTAAATGAAGCCTTTGTAAATAGTATACTTAAAAAATATGGTGTCCCTGATCGCATTCATAATATTAATCTTTATAAACGAGCATTCATTCATCGTTCTTATTGCAAAAGACCACATCTTGAAAATGTTGCCAATAATATTACAATTTCCGATAAACCATCCGATTGTATGTCACTTAAAACCAAATCTAACGAACGATTGGAATTTTTAGGAGATGGTGTTCTTGAATGCGTAACAAAATATTATCTTTACCGAAGATTTCCAAAAGAAAATGAAGGATTTATGACTGAGAAAAAAATAGCAATTGTTAAAAATGAAGCCATTGGGCGGATGGCTTATGAAATGGGTCTTAATAAACATTATATCTTATCCAAAAATGCTGAAGAAAAAAAAACTCGCACCAATCTTAAAAAATTAGGATGTCTTTTTGAAGCTTTCTTAGGTGCACTATTTTTAGATTTTAACAAAATAGATATAAACGATGAAGATAATTGGTTTAAAAATGTATTTGTTACTGGTCCAGGTTTTCAAATTTCTCAAATTTTTCTAGAAAATATTTTTGAACAACATATTAATTGGAAAGAACTAATTACAACCAATGATAATTATAAAAATTTACTTCAAGTACAACTCCAACAAAACTTTAAAGTAACCCCCATTTATAAAGAAATTAGCGCCTGGGACGAGGATACTGGTTATCATATGGGCGTTTATTTATCTGTTTATTATAAAGCTCACGAGTTTGAACATCGCCACCAATGCAACCTTGATAATTTCTTCACAAAAAATAATATCACAAAAGATCCAACATTGCCGTTCATTGAAAATATTAAAAATTATTATGAATCTTTAGATAACCCCAATTTTATTATTTTTCTTGGTGAATCCAAACATAAAATTAAAAAGAAAGCTGAACAACGTGCCTGCAAATTTGCTTATGAGAAAGTAATCGGCAAATGATTGTGCAAATGATATTTAAAATTATGTTAAAACGACGGTGACTTATACTTTTATAAAATGTCTTCCTTACCCGATAACAATCCTGTAAATACTATGGAAAATATCCATTTGTTTGATAATCGTTTAGGCTATCGTTATGGTCAGTTTTTATGGTATGCTTTTTGGTTGCCAAGTTTAATCGTTATGCTTTGCGATGATACTATTGGTCACGATCGCGATTTTTTATGCCAATCTTCCCTTATTTCATCATTAACCTTTCTCTACTATGCTTTTCATCAAAATAATGGATCTCCGGCATCAACACCCGCCATACAAGGTTTATATGGTGAATTACTCGCGCGTTGGATGTTAGCAGCTTATCACGGTATGAATAATATTACTACTGGTGGAAATCCCATCGCTGTAATGAATTGCGTACAACTTATCGCCATGGGTTTGTTCACCATTTTTAAAGTGCCAACCGCTATTTACACAACGTGCAAATTTAAAACATATAAAAAATTGGAGAAACGTTTAACCGATAACAATGAAATTTATTAAAATCCAATATTTGATATTTCCTTTAATGTTATTCTATTTTCTATAAAAAAATTCATCAAATCTCTTCTCGTTCTTGATTCTGTTGGCATATTATTTTTAATCCAATCCTTTAAAATTAATTGCCTTGAACTATGCATTGCGCAAGATTTGTTCATAATCAATTCTGGATATTTATTTAAATCATTCAAATTATTTTTTACAATAATAAATCTGTATATTCTTATTTTATTATGTCTATTTGTAATTCTTTGCCATTTACAATATTTATCATAATTAATAAATATTTGAACATTTAAAAAATCATCGGGTAGTTTATTTTTTTTATAAAAATTTTGAATTAAATTTATGTTTTTTAAAATTTTTTTTTTATGCAACCCAGAAAAATATTTATTTGATAAATATATTTTATTGTGATGCAATGATGGAATATAATTACTTATTTCAATAATTATTTCATACGGTAATAACATTTAAATATTATTAATAATAATATTTAAATGTTTTTTTTTAACAGTTAAATTCAATTTCTTGATGTTTTATTTCCGGTGTCTTTATTATATAATTATCAATTTTAAGTTTAATATTGTTCCTAGGTATTTTTATCATTAATTTTTTTTTTTCATTTAAAACTTTTTTTATATCTGATTTAATATCTGATTTAATATCTGATTTAATATCTGATTTAATATCTGATTTAATATCTGTTTTAATATCTGTTTTTACATTTTCTTTTAATTTAGATAATATCATTTTAAATGAATATATATTATCAAATATTAAAATATTTTTATATAATCTTTTTATAAAGTACTATGTTATCACATAAACTATTTGATAAATTAAAGAAAAAACCGATTTCAAAACCCGTATTAAAATTGGAAGTTGTATTAAATGATACAAGTGTTGGGGTTAAGATATCTGATAAGTCAGATCCCAATAATATAAAAAGAGAATTGGCTTTTAAAGAAAGAATACGACAAATGAATTCTAATAATTTACGTGCTGTTAAAATGAAACCGAAATCAACAGATTCCACATCTCTTGCTGCACCAATTAGATCTTTTGCAAAAAAAACAAGCGAAACGAGTGATGGTTTTGAAACAAAAAAAACCAATAAAACATTAACACAACAAAAAATGGAGGCTATAAAAGAAAAACGGATGAAAAAAAAAGCAGAAAGAGAAAGTAAAAAAATACAAAAATTATTACAATCTAGAACATTGTTGGATAAAAAACAAAAAGAAATAGATAAATCTACATTGAAAAAACGAAAAGCAGATTTTAAATTTAAAATAGATCCATATTATTTAAATAATCGCGAAAAATTTATTAGTTTCATAGATAAAACATTATACGGTATTAAAGAACGTAGGGGAGCCAATAAAGAAATTAAAAGCTGCGATGATTTAAATTCTAATAAAAAAACAGGCAATTTTTCTTTATTATTGCATCAAGAAATAGTTAGAGAATATTTAAACATTTATAGTCCTTATAGGGGGTTATTTTTGTATTTTGGTTTGGGAGCGGGTAAGACTTGCGCTTCAATTGCGATAGCAGAGGGATTAAAAGATTATAATAAAATTGTTGTTATGACACCGGCATCATTGAGAAAAAATTTTATGACAGAATTGAAATTTTGCGGGGACGATGTTTTCAGAAAAAATCATTATTGGGAATTTATTCAAAATATTTCTTCTAATGCAACACAAATTGAAGAACTCACTCGCATATTAAATTTACCCGTTAATGTTTTACAAAAAAACAATGGTATATGGTCAATTAATACATCTCCACCATCTGGTTCAACAGGTAATTATAGCAAATTAACAGCTATGCAACAAAAATCTCTCAACCTACAAATAGATGAAATGATTAAAAATAAATATCAGTTTATAAATTACAATGGATTACGCAATATTGATAAATATGAAGCCGAAGGTTTGAAAAACGGCGGAAATTATTTCAATAACAAGGTAGTCATTATTGATGAAGTACATAATTTTGTAGGAACGATTTCAAATCAATTAGGGAATAAAAAATCTTTCAATTATAAATTATACAATTACTTAATGGATGCTGAAAATTGTAAAATAGTTTTTTTAACCGGTACACCGATTATTAATTATCCAAATGAAATAGGGATTTTTTTCAATATGTTACGCGGTCGTATTAAAACTTATGAATTTACATTAAATACTACAAATGAGTCGCGAATCAAAAAGTTGGATGCCAAATATCTCCGAAAAATATTATATTCCACAAATGATGAAATTGATCACATTGAATATAGTAATAAAAAATTAATTATTACTAGAAATCCATTTCGTTTTATAACTAGATATAAAGAAATGAAAGGTAAAGATGGTAATAATATGTTAATAAACGATAGCGTTATAAGAAAAAAAGATACCGAATTTGATGTTTTTAGAAATGACGGCTCTTACGAATCGGCATTTATAAGTAAAATTACAACTACATTGGAGGGGCGCGGTATTAGATTATCCTTATCTAAAGAAAGTGACTGTCAAGAAATTAAATCAAGTGATTCGGTATATAATAAAGTTTGCATCAAAAAATATAAATGCTTCCCAGATGATTACGATACTTTCACGGCAAAATTCATTGATCCCAATACTCAAGAAATTATTAATAAGAATATTTTTAAAAGAAGAATTATTGGTTTAACATCATATTTTAAAGCAGCGGTGGATGCTTTATTGCCAACATTTAACAAAGATACTGATATTATTGAAGAATTTATACCAATGAGCCCCCATCAACTTTCAATTTATAATAAAATTAGAGATGAAGAAATTGGTAAAGAAAAAAGTGCCGGAATAAAGTTAATGACGACAAATGATATTTATAAAAATTCATCAGCATCCTATAAAATTTATTCAAGAGAGTGTTGTAATTTCGCGTTCCCAGAAGGTATAGATAGACCGAGACCAAGCATTAAACAAAAACAAATTGGAGACGAATCAAAAAGCAAATCAAAAAGCAAATCAAAAAGCAGTGCAAAAGGCGAAGAAAAAAGCGCATTTACAAAAGAAGCATTATTAAATGCTGCATTTGTTGATACAGATGAAGTTGTATTAAATATTGAAGATGATCGGTTGTCATTGCCTGGCGATGTTGGTAAACTTGATATTGAGGAATTTGAAGATAAGGGTTACAAAGCACGTTTAAAAGACGCAATAGAAGAAATTGATTTGGCAAAAAATGAATTACTTGTTGGTGAAAATCTAAATAAACATTCTCCCAAATTTAAAAGAATTTTAGAAAAAATTAATTCTCAAGTTATCAATACAGATAAAACAACCAGCGACGGTACACATTTAGTTTATTCATTTTTTAATAATGTTGAAGGTCTTGGTTTATTTAAATTGGTGTTGGAAGCGAACGGTTATAAAAGATTTCAAATTATAAATGATAATTCTGTTTGGAAAATAAATATGAATCTGGAGGATTTACAAAAACCCTGTTATATTTTATATTCAGGTAATGAAAAAACAGAAGAAAAAGAATATTTGCGTTTAATTTTCAATAGTGAATGGGATAAATTGCCAGATACATTGCATAAACAATTATTGTCAATTAAAAATAGAAACTTACCACCAGAAGACGATACAACAGTCTTAAATAATTTCCACGGGGAAATTATTAAAGTTTTTATGATTACTTCGGCTGGAGCAGAAGGTATTACTTTAAAAAATGTAAGAGCTGTTCATCTAATGGAACCTTATTGGCACCCGGTTCGGTTTGAACAAGTTATCGGAAGAGCCGTTAGAATTTGCAGTCACGAAAATTTACCCGAAGAAGAACAAAAGGTTATCGTGTATATTTATTTAATGAAATTTTTACAACAACATATAAAAGGAAATCCCGATGCAAAAGATGAAGGATCAAAAAAACCACTGGTATCATCGTTGATAATTAAAACGGATGTTTCCAAAGATAAAAAACGCGTTATTACTTCAGATCAAAAATTGTATGAAATTTCAAATATAAAGAAAAAAATAAATGCATCCATTTTACACGCCATCAAAGAGTCTTCCATTGATTGCAAAGTTCATAAGAAAAATGGTGATAATTTACAATGTTTCACTATTAATAGTCCAAATTTAGAAGACTATACCTATAATCCTAATTATGAAAAAGATTCTGCTTCACAACAAGAGGAAGTTGCGCTAACTTTATATCCCATTACTGATAAAAATGATCCAACGAAAAAATATTATCTTAAAAAATACGATGAAAATTCAAGTGAAATGAAAGGTATATTATATAATTTTAAAGCATATAAAAGCAATAAAACGCTAATTGAAGTTGGCGAAACAGGTCGCTAGGTTGTGTCGCTAGGTTGTGTCGCTAGGTTGTGTCGCTAGTGTCGCTCTAAATTGCTGAAAACGACGAAACAGGCTCATTATTTTCAACCATCAAATTAAACTGAATTTTACTCAATATTTCCCTTTGTTGATCCATTAAATCTATTTGATTTTTTAATACATCAACTATATAATGTTCAATTTTATCAATTTTTCTATGAATATCTATTAAATCTATGTTTTGCGCGCCATTGACATCGCTCACGTCCGTTTTCTTTTTCATTTTACTGAAAACATCCATTATATTAGTATTATTTTCTACCTTTTTATTCTCATCTTTATCCTTTTCATCCATAATAGAAATTATTTCGCGTTTTTCCAAATATATCCTACTATTTTTTTCGCGCTGATTGTTTAATTCTTCTGTCATATTTTGAAAAATACTAGCTTTCTCTTTAAGGTCTTCATTCTTTTTGTCTTCATTTTTTTTGTCTTCGTTAAGTTCTGCATTTTTAAAATTATTCATATTATCAAGAAAATCGCTTTTGAATTTTACCTTCTTCTTCTCTTTTTTAACTTTGTTATCTTTTTTATCTTTGTTATCTTTGTTATCTTTTTTATCTTTGTTATCATTGTTATCTTTGTTATCTTTGTTATCTTTGTTATCTCTGTTATCTCTGTTATCATTTACTGATTCATCATTATGTATTTTTAATTTTGGCGGTATATCACCACTATTATTTAACCATTTAATAGAATCATGGTTTTGATTATATTTATCTGTGATATTATTTATATCTGCATTTCTTTCCTCCATTCTCTTTGACATAGCATCTTCCATATCGCCAATGGGTTCATCAATAATATCCGAAAATTCAATTTCATTTGGTTTTTTCGCATTTATCATTGACTTAAAATTATTTTGATGTTCTTCATATCTTTTACCAACTTGTAAATTTTTAATAATATTTTTATTGCCATATTCCTCAAATTCGCGAAACATTACCAACTTTGAATCTTGCGATGCCTTCCTCAAATATTCAAAACATTCGCTAACAATGTGTTTATTAATATCACTCAACCCATTATAATCAAATCTTCTGACGTGGTATTCTTTGCATTTATTATCAAAGTAACCGCGAAAATTGTCCATATTACTGATTTTTAACTTATTATCCGAAATTAACCCATTTAATACTTCCCATAAAATTTGAACATTGCTATGCGACAATACAGACATTTTTGTTATTATTTATAATATTGTATTTAATATTTTTTATTAAAAATATTAAATTTTAATCTATTTTTTTACATATATTATTTTTTCTTATTAAAATACACATTTCGCAGATGTCTCATATGTTTATCACGAACTTTCTTATTAAATCTTGAAAATGGTACATCTTTTATCATCTGAATAATAAAAAACAAACAATACATACCACACTCGCTTCTTGTATATTGATGTCTAATCCTATTTATTTTAAATTCATACTGTGCTCCAAATTCTTTAGATTGTTCTTGTATTCTTTTTGCCAATGTTTTTACTCTTTTTGGCGTCAAATCATCGCCATAACTATCAAAATAGTATATTTCCTTTAATTTTAAATTTATAAACATACAAGTCCAATGTGATCCGGGTTTGTCGTGCGTATCCAAATTGAAAATAATTCCTATTTTATTGATCCGTTTATCTATTTTTTCTTTTAAATTAAAATTACATAAATCATCCCATACACATTCACCGTAAGCTAACTGTTCGTCAAAATCTATCGGCGTTGGTCCGATAAATTGAAAACATTTATACGCATCTTCATATTGTTTCATCAATTCTAAAATCTCTATACTTGATAACCATTCATTTGGATTTTTTTCCCATTCAGTTGGTTGTTTTGGAGAAAAAATATTTTTCATTTCATTTGTCGTAAAGTTATTTTTAAATAAATTGTTTTTTATCCAACAAGATTCGCTGCTACAAGAATTTTTCATATAATGACCCAATGAGTTCCAAATTTCTTTTAAATTATTACTATTAATAGACATACTTGGGTGTCTTTTATTCCATATCGCCTTCATTTTATGCAACATTTCGGGTTTATAACAGGAAAAATCCAAAAACTCATTTTTGTTTTTCGGAGAACAATATAAATTTTTTGTGGTTTTTTTGGTTTTTTTGGTTTTTTTATTCTTTTTTTTATATTTTTTATATTTTTTTTTATATGTTTTTTTTTTACCTTTCAACCTGTATCTATTTTTTTTATTTTTCTTTTTTTTATAATCCATTTAATATATAATTATATTATTTAATTAAAATTATGTTTTTGCGGCATAATAACATTATTCTTTTTTTTTGATTTTATTACAAACGCATCCAGATCTATTTTTTTTGTATCACTTTTACATATAATATTTATATCCATTTGTTCTATATTAATCGGGTTATACTTTTTCTTTTTCTTCTCTTTATCCATATCATTATATTGTTGTTGCACAATACGTCTCCTATTCATAAACTTATTATGCTCTATTAAATTGTTTACAAACATTTTAAAACTTTCATTAACCTTTTCTGATATTATTTCATCATTTAATATTTTTTTTGTTGATGTTATTATTAATGATGTATATTTTGAATTATACTTATTTTTGGAAACGTCTGTATCATAGTTATCTTTTTTTAAAAACGATAAATTAGTTGGATTCGTCAAATACAATAAATCTATTTTATTTCTAAATTCGTTTTTATCTTTTTTATCTTTTTTATCTTTTTTATCTTTTTTATCTTTTTTATCTTTTTT
>Ga0115000_10000910_pt1 | contig 26969 bp, 26 predicted proteins | sample ArcticOcean_MG_C_6_FD_89690 | JGI IMG/M metagenome (GOLD analysis project Ga0115000, IMG submission 89690) | Marine microbial communities from western Arctic Ocean - ArcticOcean_MG_CB8_128 | ecosystem: Environmental > Aquatic > Marine > Oceanic | place: Arctic Ocean: Canada Basin | collected... | reverse complement strand
CATCAATGATAGCTCAGAATCATTAGTAATAAAAAATAATATAGGTGAGGAAAAAGTAATATTTTTTGAAAAACCTGAAATAGAAGAAATTAACTCTATTGAAGCTGAATTAAATGATTTCCTTTATTCTATTAATAATAAATCAGAATCCAAAGTAAGTCTAAATGATGGTCTTAAAGCTCTTGAAGTTGCAGAAGAGATAATGAGTCAATTATGAGTATTAAAAATCAAATTTCAATAATTACTAACGAAATAAAAGATAAAGCAGAACTAATTGCTGTATCAAAGACTAGAAGTGTTGAAGATATAAATGAAGCTTATAATCAGGGTCAGAAAAAATTTGGCGAAAACAGAGTTCAAGAGATCGTAGATAAATTCAATAAATTACCCAAAGATATCGAATGGCATATGATTGGCCATCTTCAAAAAAATAAAGTAAAATACATTTCAGAATTTATTTCTTTAGTTCATTCTCTTGATAGGTTATCATTAGCAAATGAAATTGATAAAAATGGAAAGAAACATGATAAATCAATTGATTGTTTAATTCAAATTAAAATATCAAAGGAAGAAACGAAATTTGGATTAAATATTAATGAGCTAGATTCTTTTTACGATGAAGTAAAAAAACTTAATAATATTAATATCGTAGGATTGATGGGTATGGCAACATTTACAGATGATAAAGATCTTATAAACGCTGAGTTTAAAGAAATAGAAAAACTATTTAAAAAAATGACAACTATTGATCCAAATTTTAAAATTCTTTCAATTGGAATGAGTGATGATTATTTATTAGCTATCCAAAATGGATCAAATATGATAAGAGTTGGAAGTAGAATTTTTGGAAAAAGAAATTATTAATGTATACAATCGTTGATTTAGAAACTACTGGAGGAAAGTTTAATGAAGAGTCTATAATTGAAGTTGCAGCCTATAAATTTGACGGAACTTCAATTAAAGATCAATTTATAAGTCTAGTAAACCCTCAGAGGGATATTCATCCTTATGTAGAAAAACTTACTGGTATAACCTCAAAAATGGTTAAAACAGCACCTAAATTTCATGAAATAGCTAAAAGAGTAGTCGAAATAACCTCAGATTCAATATTAGTTGCTCATAATGCCCAATTTGATTATCGAATCTTACAATTAGAATTTAAAAGACTTGGATATGAATTTTCCATGAAGTCATTGTGTACTGTTATATTATCTCAAGAGTTACTTCCAAATCAAGAATCTTATAAATTAGGAAAACTCTCAAGAAGTCTTGGGATTCCATTAAAAGATAGACATAGAGCTAGTGGAGATGCTTTAGCCACAGTAGAACTTTTTAAAATTTTATTAGAAAAGGACATTAAACAAAATATAATTAAGAAAAGTATAGTAGAGTTTCCTGGTGAGAGTATGAATTCTCTTTTTAAAGACACTATTGAAAATTTAAATAATGACGTTGGTGTTTTTTATATATACAATAAACATAAAAAGTTGATCTATATTGATTATAGTAAGGATATAAAAAATAAGGTTATAAAACTATTTACGAGTAAAAAGTTCATTCCAAAGTATGTTCAAAATAATTTTAAATCTATAAAAGTACACAAGACAGGAAATATTAGCATTAGTGTTATCAAAGCATTAAATGAGATAAGAACTTTAAAGCCAAAAATTAATAATAATATAGATCCAAAAATATTTTATAAAACTGAAAAGCCTGATCTTATATCTAAACTAAAAGATTTCATCATCACATTTAATGGTAAAAATGAAAATGATAAAAGCTTTATTTTTTTTAAAAATGAGAAATTTATTGGTTACGGTTATTTTGATCTATTTAATAACATTAATACCGAACAAAAGTTAAACTCTAGGCTAGTTAAAGTAAATGAGTCAATTAAGGTCAAAAATTATGTCTTTAGATTGATTTCTCAAAAGAAATATAAAAAACTACTAACTTTGAGTGAAATTTATAAATTTTCAGACATTGAATAAGACTCGTCAGAAAATACATGATGTAATTTACGAAGCTGATACACCAGAAGGTAAGATCTTTGATATTGGACTAATAATAGTGATAATCCTCAGTGTAATTCTAGTTGCACTAGAGACTGTTGGCTGGATAAATGATAGATATTCTAATATTTTTAATATTGCTGAATGGATTATTACCATTTTATTTACTATTGAATATATATTAAGGGTTGTCTCTATTCATCATCCTAAAAATTATATTTTTAGTTTTTATGGAATAATTGATTTTCTCGCTACCATTCCTAAGTATATAGCATTAATTTTTGTTGGAGCACCCGTAGAGGCTTTGATGGCAATTAGAGCTCTTAGAATTTTGAGAATCTTTCGAGTTCTCCATATTTCAAGATATATAGGTGAATCTACTTTCCTGGTAAGGTCACTTCTTGTTAGTAGAGCAAAAATTGTAATTTTTCTACTTTTTGTATTGATAATGTGTATTGTTTTTGGAACTCTTATGTACATTATTGAAGGACCTGAGGCAGGTTTTGATAATATTCCGGAAAGTATTTATTGGTGTATTAGTACAATATCTACTGTTGGTTATGGTGATATAGTTCCTTTGACAGGAATGGGTAAATTTGTAGCTTCTATACTCATGATTCTTGGGTATGGAGTCATAGCTGTCCCTACTGGAATAATATCTGCAGAGATGGCTCAAAGAAAGAAAGATGTAGATGTTAATACTAGAGTATGTGCAGAGTGCATGAATAGTAAACATAAAGATGCTGCAATATATTGTCATGAATGTGGTTCACATCTAGATGAGGAAAAATAAAAACTTAATTTATATTGCTGGCCCTACTGGAGTTGGTAAAACTGATTTAAGTATAGAAATAGCCAAGAAATTTAACACAGACATAGTTTCCTGTGATTCAAGACAATTTTATAAAGAGTTAAAAATTGGTACTTCTCCACCCTCAAATACTCAATTATCTGAGGTCAAACATCATTTTATTCATAACAAAAGTATCCATGATAAATATAATGTTGGAGAATATGAAAAAGATGCAATTACATTATTAAATAATTTATTTAAAGAAAAAGAAAATCTAGTCTTAGTAGGAGGTTCTGGGTTATATGCAGATTCAATTATGTTTGGTATTGATGATTTTCCAGATGTACCATCAGATATAAGAAATAATATTATCGCTAATTTTAATTCAGGAGGTTTAGAAGTTCTTCAAGATAAACTTAAAAAACTTGATCCTGAATATTCTGAACAAGTTGATTTAAATAATTACAAAAGAATAATTAGGGCTTTAGAGATAATTGAATTCACAGGTAAAAAGTTTTCTTCTCAAAGGACTAACAAAGAAAAACAAAGAGTCTTTCAAAGCCACATACTAATTATTGAAAGGGATAGAGAAGAACTATACAAAAGAATTAATGATAGAGTTGATAAAATGATAAAAGGAGGTTTAGAAGAAGAAGCCTTTAAACTAAAAGATTTTAAAGAATTAAATACCATGAACACAGTTGGTTACAAGGAATTTTTTAACTATTTTGACAACAAATTAACATACATACAGACTGTTGAGAAGATAAAACAGAGTACGAGAAACTATGCTAAAAGACAGATAACATGGTTAAAGAAGTATAAAAAACCCATTAATGTATATTGTGATCAAGAAGTTGAATCAATTATTAACAAGTTAAATCAAGTCATATGAATTTATTCAAAGTTATTTTACTATCAATTATAACAAGTTTACCAATATATGGTCAAAGAGAATATCAGAAACAAGTTTTTACTCATGCTATTGATAACATCGATGAGTTTATTGAGTTTCTTTCTTATCCTAATGATGCAAATTTTAAATCTGATATCAATGAACTAATTAATTGGACTGAAGATAAATTTCAGTCACTTGATTTTAAGATTGAAAAATTAGATACTGAAACATTTCCTCTTTTACTTGCATCAAAACACGTAAATGATGATTTTAAAACAATCCTAATATACCTTCATCTAGATGGTCAACCAATTGACATAAGTAAATGGAATCAAAAAGATCCATTTACACCAATTTATAAAATAAAAGAAAATGGAAAATTTCTTAATTATGAATGGAGTAGAATAAAAGATCTAAATTATAATGACATTGAAGATATTGACATTAGAATATTTGCAAGATCAGCTTCAGATGCAAAGGGTCCAGTAATGATGTTGATTCAAGCTCTAAAATTCATGGAATTAAATGGAATTGACCAAGGTTTTAATTTAAAGTTAGTTATGGACTTTGAAGAGGAGAAAAGCTCACCAAGCCTTCCATACGCAGTTGAAAAATATAGTGAACTTCTGAGAAGTGATGCTCTTCTTATATTTGACGGTCCTCAACATGAATCAGATCTACCAACTTTAAATTTTGGTAATAGAGGGATCTCCTCAATTACTCTTAAAACATATGGCCCAATTGTACCCCAACATAGTGGTCATTTTGGAAATTATGCTCCAAATCCAGTTTTTAGAATGGCTAATATTTTATCCTCAATGAAAGAAGAGAATGGAATTGTAAAGATTAAGGGATATTATGATGGAATTCAGATAACAGATGAAGTAATGCAATATTTAAATGATGTTCCAGACAATGAAAAAATAATGCTTGATAAAATGCAATTTAAAATTCCAGAATCTGTTGGAAGTACATATCAAGAATCTCTTCAATTCCCATCATTAAATGTTAGAGGAATAAGAGCAGGTTGGGTTGGATCTGAAGCTAGAACAATAATTCCATCTGAATGTGTTGCAGAAATTGATGTTAGATTAGTGATTGAATCTGATGGTTACAGATTAAATAATCTAATAAAAAATCATATTAAAAGTCTTGGTTATGAGGTTTTAGATCATGAGCCATCCAAGGAGGAAAGAATGAAATATGATAAAATTATAAAATTTAATGCCAAAGTTTCATATCCTGCATTTAGGACAGATATAAATAGCGACCTAGGAAGATGGTTAACAAAAAACTTAACTGAGACATTTGGAGTAAAGCCAGTTTTGAAAAGAACTAGTGGAGGTTCAGTACCAATATCTCCATTTGTCAATATTCTAAATATTCCAGCAGTTGGAGTTCCAACTGTTAACAAGGATAATAATCAGCATAGTCCAAATGAAAATATTAAAATTAACAATTATGTGAAGGGTATTGAAGCTTTTATAGGAATTCTATCTTCAGAGTATAACTAGGTTATATAGTTTAATATGTTTTTCTCTACATCCTCTAAAACATTAGTTGAAACTCGTGGTTTAAAATTATTACCAGTGATTATATTAAATAATTCAATATACCTTTCTGAAACTTCATCAATAATTTCATCTGAGATTTCAGGTAAATTTTGATTTTCTTTTCCCTGAAAGTTATTCTTAATTAACCATTGCCTAAAAAACTCTTTAGACAATTGTTTTGGAGTCACTCCATTATCAAAATCAGTTTTATAAGTATTAATGTAAAAATATCTAGAGGAATCAGGTGTGTGTATTTCATCTATCAAGTAGAGCTTATTGTTTTTATCGTAACCAAATTCATATTTAGTGTCAACTAATAATAGACCTCTTTCTTTTGCAATTTTTGTTCCTCTTGAAAACAACTTATATGTTACTTCCTCAATTTCTTCATATTGATCAATGGTTAGTATACCTTGTTTTAGAATATCAGACTTTGAGATATCTTCATCATGACCAAATTCAGCTTTGGTACTTGGAGTGATTATTGGCTTTTCAAATTTTTGATTGGAATAAAGGCCAGAAGGTAATGAGACGCCACAAATATTTCTTTCACCAGATTTATAAAGTCTATCAGAGTGTCCAGTCAAATATCCCCTGATTACCATCTCAATCTTAATTGGATTAAGTTTACGGCCAATTGAAACATTAGGATCAGGTGAGGAAATAAGCCAATTATCTATAATGTCCTTAGTTGAGTTTAACATTTCAAGGGATATCTGGTTTAATACTTGTCCTTTATTTGGGATTGGCCTTGGCATTACCATATCAAACGCTGATATCCTGTCAGAGGCTATCAAAATAATGATTTCATCTTCAATAGTATAAACATCTCTTACTTTTCCTACGTATTTAGAAGTTTGACCGGGGAAATTAAAATCAGTTTTATAAATATTATTCACTATGAATCATTTTCAATTTGATTATATGCATCAATAACTTTTTTAACTATAGGATGTCTAATAACATCCTCTTCATCAAGATATACAATCTTAATACCATTTTTGTTTGAGAGTATTTTAATTGCATCCTTTAATCCAGAATTTTCTTTTCTAGGTAAATCAACTTGACCAGGATCACCTGTTACCATAAATTTTGCACTCACACCCATTCTAGTCAGAAACATTTTCATTTGAGCAGGTGTAGTGTTTTGAGCTTCATCCAGAATAACAAATGCGTTATCTAAAGTTCTTCCTCTCATAAATGCAAGAGGAGCAATTTCAATTGTTCTATCCTCTAAGAGTTTTTCAAGTTTGCTAAACGGTATCATATCACTTAACGCATCGTATAAAGGCTGCATGTATGGATCGAGCTTTTCTTTTAAATCTCCAGGAAGATATCCTAAATTTTCTCCAGCTTCAACTGCTGGCCTAGTCAAGATAATCTTTTTAATTTCTTTTTCTTTTAGAGCTTTCACAGCCATTGCAACTCCAGTGTATGTCTTACCTGTTCCAGCTGGTCCTATAGCAAATATCAAATCGTTTGTTGCTAAAGATTTATAAAGTTTTTTTTGATTAACAGTTTTAGCAAGAATAGGCTTACCTGAAACACCATAAAGTATAAGTGAGGGTTGATCACCAGTAAACTTTACATCCTTTACAACTATATCATTTATTACGTTAGGATCTATTGAATTATACTCTGAATAATATTTCAGTAAGCTTCTAAATTTTTTATCAAAATCCTTTAATTCATTTTTTTCACCAAGAGCTTTAATAGTTTGTCCACGCTGAACTAGCTTAATTTTTGGAAAACTTGATTTTAAAGAATTTAAATTATCTCTTGAAAAGAAGTATTGTGGGTCAACGTCGGTTAATTCAAATTGGAGATCACTCAATAGATTGTATTTAAAATTTGTTATAGTAGATTATTTGATTCAAATTTACATAAATTTTATAAAGTTTATTTAATCAAATGTCTATCATAACATTAACAACTGATTATGGAAATAAAGACTACTCTGTTAGCTCATTAAAAGCTAAATTAATAAGTGATATAAATGAAATAAATATAATAGATATATCACATAAGATAAGTCCTTTTAATCTCTCGGAGGCAGGCTATATTCTTGAAGGGGCATTTAATAATTTTCCACAAGGAACTATTCACATATTAAGTGTTGACTCTGAATTAACTCCAGAAAATAAACATATTGCTATAATGTATGACGGATGTTATTTCATTGGTGCAGACAACGGTGTTTTTTCATTAATTTTTAAGGATAAAAAACCAAATCAAATTGTTGAAATTAATCTACATAGCAATTATAATTATAAAATTTCATCAGATGATTTATTTGTAAAAGTTGCTGCACACATTCATAGATCAGGACCTCTAAATGTTGTGGGAAATGAAATAAATAAGATTAAAGAAATCACTAATTTAAGACCTGTTGTAAATAAAGAACTAACTCAAATAATTGGAAGTGTAATATATATTGACAACTATGGAAATGTCGTAACTAATATCACTCAGAAGCTTTTTAAAGAAATATCAAAAACAAGGGAATTTATTATAAATGCTAGGAGTGTGAAGTTTTCAAAAATTCATAAAAACTACTCAGATGCTATAGATTTTACTTTAGAAAAAAAAGATAGAGAGGAAGATGGAAAGAAAATTGCTTTGTTTAATGATCTAGGATACCTTCAATTGAGTATTTACAAAAGTAATCCTCAGACAGTTGGAAGTGCTAGTTCGCTTTTTGGATTAAATTATAGAGATGTAGTTAGTGTATATTTTTAGTGTTTGTATCTAGTAGATAACTTTTATAAGTTATACTAAGAAATATTGTTTCAATTAAATATATTTGAAAAAAAACATATGAATTTTATTGTTTCATCTTCTCTACTTTATAAAGAGATTCAAATTTTAGGTGGGGTTATTAATTCGAATAATACCCTCCCAATTCTTGACAATTTTTTGTTTGAAATAAACAATAATAAACTTACTTTAAGTTCCTCAGACCTTGAATCAACCATGACTTCAGAAATTGAAATTGAGTCAACTTCGGTAGACAAAATTGCCATATCAGCAAAGCTGTTAACAGATATTTTGAAGACATTTTCAGAACAACCATTGACCTTTAGTAAAACAGATAATAATACGATAGAGATAAGTGCTAGTAACGGAAAGTATTCACTAGCTTATTTCAAGGGAGATGAATTTCCTAAGCAAATTGAAATATTGGATGCACATGAGACTAAGATAAAAGGTTATGACCTCGGAAATGCAATAAATTCGACAATATTTGCATCAGGAACTGATGATTTAAGACCAGTTATGAATGGAGTTTTCTTTCAATTTAACACTGATTCATTAAGGTTTGTAGCTACCGATGCACACAAATTAGTAAAGTTTGAAACTTCAGAATATACAGCAAATGAAGTAACAGAGTTTATTATGCCAAAGAAGCCTCTTCAAATTTTAAAAGGAATACTTCAAACCGAAGGCTCGGAACTAGTAATTCAACATAATGAATCAAATGCAAAATTTATATTTGATAAATCTTCTATAACATGTAGATTAATTGATGGTAAATTTCCAAATTATGAAGCTGTTATTCCAAAAGACAATCCAAATGTTTTAACAATTGATAGACAATTATTTCTAAACTCAGTAAGAAGGGTTAGTATATTTTCTAATAAAACTACTAATCAAATTCGAATTAAACTTGCCGGTACTTTATTAAATATTAGCGCTGAAGACTTCGATTTTAGCAATAAGGCTGATGAAAATTTAGAATGTCAATATTCAGGTGATGATATTCAAATTGGATTTAATTCAAAATTTTTGATTGAGATGCTGAACAACTTAGAATCTGATATGATTACTCTTTCTATGTCTCATCCTAATAGAGCTGGAATAATAAGACCATTGAATGAGGGAAGTGAGTCTAAAGAAACCATAACGATGCTAGTAATGCCTGTTATGTTGAATGATAATGACTAATTAATTCATTTTCCAACACCTTCAGGAGCTCTTTTATAGATTCCTATTTCAAGCTTTTTTCGGATAGAAGCAAATGCATCAAGAGTTTCATTTATATCATCCTCATTATGAGATGATGTTGGGATTAGTCTTAAAATAATTAGACCTTTTGGTATAACTGGATACACAACAATTGAACAGAATATTTGATAATTTTCTCGAAGATCCCTAACTAATGCAAAAGCTTCAGGCACACTTCCTTCAAGATATACAGGTGTTACACAGCTCTGTGTAGAACCAATATCAAAGCCACCTTTTTTTAAGCCAGATTGAAGCATATTGACATTTTTCCATAACTTATTTTTTAGTTCAGGTTTAGTTTTAAGTAACTCAAGTCTTTTTAGTGCACCTATAACCAATTGTATTTGAAGAGATTTAGCAAACATCTGTGAACGCATGTTATATTTTAAATAACCCATTATTTCAGTATCACCTGAAATAAAAGCACCTGTTGATGCCATTGATTTAGCAAAAGTTGCAAAATAAACATCAATTTCATCCTGAACACCCTGCTCCTCACCAGTTCCAGCACCAGTTTTTCCAAGAGTTCCAAAACCATGTGCATCATCAACTAATAATCTAAATTGAAATTTATTTTTCATTTCAACGATTTCCTTTAACTTTCCTTGCTCACCTCTCATGCCAAAAACACCTTCTGAAATAACTAAAATTCCACCACCAGTTTGTTCTGCCATTTTCGTTGCTCTCTCAAGATTTTTTTCAAGACTTTGCATATCATTATGCTGATAAGTAAACCTTTTACCTAAGTGAAGTCTTACACCGTCAACAATACATGCATGTGCATCAATATCGTACACAATAATATCATTCTTTGAAACTAGAGAATCAATTGTAGATAAAATTCCTTGATATCCAAAATTTAATAGATAGGCTGACTCCTTGGAAGTAAATTCTGCTAATTCTAATTCTAATTTCTCATGTAAGCTAGTATGTCCAGACATCAAACGAGCACCCATTGGATATGCGCTTCCGTAATCTTTAGCTGCATCAGCATCAGCCTTTCTAACTTCAGGATGATTAGCTAGACCCAAATAATCATTAACACTCCAGGTTATGACCTCTTTACCATTAAATTTCATTCTATTAGATATTGGACCTTCTAATTTTGGAAAAGCAAAATAGCCTTCAGCAATTGATGCCCATTTTCCTAATGGACCTTTATTTTTATATATTTTTTCAAATAAATCTTGCATAATATTAAATATAGTTAATTGAGTTTTTTTTAGGTTGATAGAAGCTGCTATCATAAAATCCTTGATTGTTCATCCATTCATCTGAATAAATCTTACTTAAATATCTTGATCCATGATCCGGAAATACAGCTACAACTTGACTATCTGTATTAAATTCCTTTTCTTCATTTAGGATATTAATTGCTTGAAAAGCAGCACCAGATGTATATCCAACAAATAATCCTTCTTTTAGTGTAATCTCTCTTGCCATATGAGCGCTATCTGAATCAGTGACTTTAACAAACTTATCAATAATTTTGAAATCAGTAGCTGAAGGGATAATGTTTTTACCTAATCCTTCTATTCTATATGAATAGATCTCTTTTTTATCAATTTTACCAGTCTCGTGATATTTCTTAAGTATTGAACCATATGCATCTACACCAATTATTTTTATTTTATTATTTTTTTCCTTCAAGAAACGACCTATACCCGATATTGTACCACCAGTTCCACTACACGCAATTAAATGAGTAATTTTTCCATTTGTTTGATTCCAAATTTCTGGACCAGTAGTTTGATAATGAGCTTCAATGTTTAATTCATTAAAATATTGATTTATATAAACAGAATTTTCAATCTCAGTACTAAGTCTTTTTGCAACTTTGTAATATGATCGAGGATCATCTGAATCAACATTTGATGGGCAAACAAATATTTCAGCACCAAGACATTTCATCATATTAATCTTATCCTTTGATGCCTTTGAGCTAACTGCAAGAATACATTTATATCCCTTAAGAAGAGATACCATTGCTAAACTAAATCCAGTGTTACCAGAAGTAGTTTCAATTATAGTACTTCCTCTTTTTAGTAGTCCTTTTTTTTCTGCTTGATTAATAATGTGAAGTGCTATTCTGTCTTTATTTGAATGTCCAGGATTAAAACCTTCATATTTTGTAAAATATGAACCTGGAAAGTCTTTAGTTAATGTATTCAGCTTTATTAGAGGTGTATTACCAATAAGTTCGAGAATATTATTGTAAACTTTATTTTCTTGGGACATTATATGAATAAAATAAAGTACAAATTTACAGAAAAAAACTAGTAATCACATGAAAAATTTCCAATTGGAGAACCATCAGGAATCTTAGTTTTTTCAATAGGTTTATATTTATCAGGGTTATCAAGAAATCCATTAATTTTGTTTACCAAGAAAGAATTGTAATCGTTTAAATTACTTGATAATGTTTCCTTAGTATTCAAGATACTAGAAAGAATTAATGACTTTGAAAGATCATTAGTCTTAATATTATTAAATGCTAAAAATAGATGATCTAGAAAAAGTGATGATGTGTTATTATTAATAGAGCTCTCATATAGACTCATTTTTTTGTTACTAAAGATTGCATTAGAAATAATCGTCAGATAATCCTCAAGCTTTAAAATATTTTCTCCAAACATGTTCTGTTGATAAATCCTGTTGATTCTTTCAGGATTAATCAGAAAAGTAAATGTGTGATTAATTACAGAGCTAGAAGCATTGATATAGTCAAATGTAACACCAGTATTTGATTCAAAGTTTTCTCTTGTTCTAGGATTTCTAAATGATCTAGGAGATAGAATCTCAATTAGATTATTAGGCAATACTAAATTTTCTGGATTTAAAACATTCAATAATGATTTAAGTGACTCTCTCTGTAATTTACTATTAACAAATTTTACTTTATCATTATTTAAATTCTTAACAAAATAAAGATAATCTACACCTCCAATAGCTTTAGCTGTTGACTCTATTTGATATCTATGTAACATATATATAGGGACTAAGATATCTTCTATTCTATCATAAGGCTCTCCATCAATAAGGTTTTCTAAATCAATATTCTTTAATGCTAAATCACGTACTTTTAAAAGTTTATTTAATTCTTTATAAGGAAACTCTCCATTATCCCAGAGGTGAGAAAATGGATTTGCACTTCCAACTGGTCTAGAATCTGAATCACTAAGGAAATACAAACCTTTATTAACTGCCTCTTCTATAATCTGGTTTAACTTAATCTCTTCATTTTCATTTTCTTGAAAATCAGTATATGCATATCTAACAGTTACTTTATCCCAATCACCAATGTTTTTTGAATATGCATCATCTATACTGATATGACCATCTACAATATCTATTTTGGGATGAGGGTAATCCATAACTGAGGATCTATTATTAGCACTAGATATATAATTATGAGCAAAACCTAGAGTATGGCCAATCTCATGAGCAGACAACTGTCTAATTCGATCAAGAGAAGTCTTTTTAATTAGTGCTTTGTTCTCAACATCATTAGGATTGTCAATTAGACCACTTAATATCATATAGTCCTGTCTTACTCTAAGACTTCCAAGACTAACTTGACCTTTAATTATTTCTCCAGTTCTAGGGTCTACTATACTTGCTCCATAGCTCCATCCTCTAGTTGATCTATGAATCCACTGGATTAAATTATACCTAACATCCATTGGATCTGCATCCTCAGGTAAAACCTCAATTCTAAATGCATCTTTGTATCCAGCACTCTCAAAAGCCTGGTTCCACCAATTCCCCCCCTCAATTAAGGCCGTTTTAACTGGCTCTGGTGTTCCATTATCTATGTAATAAACTATTGGATCTAAAGGCTCGCTGATTTCTTGTTTAGGATACTTTTTATTCAATCTATGCCTAACAATAAATCTTTGTTCTAGCTTTTCATCTATAGGTGTTGAATAATCATAAACTATAAAAGGATTACTTCCACTTCTTGGATCAAACTTTCTCTTTTTATAATTATTATCAGGTAGTTCAACAAATGAATGGTGTTGATTAACAGTCAAATTAGAAGCTGTAGGAGTTACACTTCTGACTAAATTTCCTGATGGGTTTCCTGTGAATGTTAGTAAAACATCAAATTCAATATTTTTAGGAAATGCTTTTGTTCTTTCTAAATCAATAGCAGACATAGACTTATTTAGAGTATAAGATCCTGAATTAGAATACCTTAGTCTTTGAGAAACTCCATGAGCATCACTTATTAAAAAAGATGTGATATCAATTTTATATGAATCTTTAGATTTTTCAATTATATCAAAGCCAAATAAAACAGATCTTGCAAAAGCTTCCTCAACAGCCTTATTTTCAAGATAATTAGATGAGTTTGAAACATATCTTAAATTAGGCTGAATTAATAAAATTTTATTCCCTCTTTTAGTAAAATAAACTAACCTAGAATTACCTAACTGTCCTCTATCTAAACCTAAATCATTATTTCCTACTCCCCTGCTTAATGAATTTATATACATAAACTCACTATCTAAATTATTGATTTCTAAAATTATTTTACCTGAATCGTCATTATAAGAAAAATTCATAAAACCCTCATAATCTGTTTCTTGTGAGAAAGAAAAGCTGGAAACAAGAATAATTGATAGAATTAATTTTTTCATAACTATTTTTTTTTGAAATATAATTTTTTTTTTTCAATTCATATAATTAATTTGAGGGATGTTTTCAAAAGAAAATATTAAAGCAGTCAGGAATCGTATTGATACGTTAAGGGGGTATCTTTGACGCTGAAACAAAAGAAAAGATCCTAATTACTCTTGAAAAAGAGTCATCAGCTGCAGACTTCTGGTCAAATCCGAAAGAAGCTCAACATACTGTTAAGAAAATTCAGAACTTAAAGAAACAGTTATCTGACTTTTTAAATCTTAACATACAGTATGATGATTTAATCGTTTTAAGCGAGTTTCTCGTTAATAATGAGGTTAGCGTAGATGAAATAAATAAATCTTTTGAAGAATTACTTATTTCAGTTGAGGATGTAGAATTCAAAATGATGTTAAGTAAGAAGGAAGATTCAATGAGTGCTATACTTCAAATAACTGCTGGCGCAGGTGGTACAGAATCATGTGATTGGGCTGAAATGCTTATGAGAATGTATTTAATGTGGGGGGAGAAAAATAATTTTAAAATTAAAGAACTAAATAATCAATCTGGTGATGTTGTAGGAATTAAGACTGCAACAATTCAAATTGACGGTGAATATGCATTTGGTTGGTTAAAAGGAGAAAATGGAGTGCATAGGCTTGTAAGGATCTCTCCCTTTGACAGTAATGCAAAAAGACATACATCATTTGCTTCAGTATATGTTTACCCACTTGTAGATGACACAATTGATGTCACAATTAATCCCTCAGATTTATCATGGGACACAATGAGATCAGGGGGAGCTGGAGGTCAAAGTGTGAATAAAATTGAAACAGCCGTTAGACTAAAACATAAGCCTACTGGTATTACAATTGCAAATTCTGAAACAAGATCTCAACTAGATAATAAAGAAAAAGCCTTAATGCTTCTTAAATCTCAGCTTTATGAAATTGAAATTCAAAAAAATAATGAAGAGAAAAAAAAGATAGAAGATTCAAAGAAAAAAATTGAATGGGGATCACAAATTAGGAATTATGTGCTACATCCATATAAAATTGTAAAGGATGTAAGAACAGGTTTTGAATCTGGAAACATTGATAATATATTAAATGGTGATATCAATGATTTCCTAAAGTCTTTTCTATTAAAGAGTTAAATAATTTAATTTTAAATTGATTTATTAAAATTTTAGAGTAATTTCGCTAAAATTATTAAAAATTAAAATATGAGTACAGGTATAGTAAAGTTCTTTAACGAGGCAAAAGGATATGGTTTTGTTAAAGAAGATGATAACGATACAGAACATTTCGTTCATGTTTCAGGTCTTATTGACAGGGTTACAGAGGGAGATAAAGTAGAATTTGAATTAAAAGAAGGTAATAAAGGATTGAATGCTATTAACGTAAAAGTTATTTAAATTTCCCTATTACAATATAAAAAAGTCCTCTAAAAGGACTTTTTTTTTGCTTTAAACTTAATTTTAGACTATTTTCGCTAAAATTATAAATATTAAAATATGAGTACAGGATTAGTAAAGTTTTTTAACGAGGCCAAAGGATTTGGTTTTATTAAAGAAGATGATAACGATACAGAACATTTCGTTCATGTTTCAGGTCTTATTGACAGGGTTACAGAAGGAGATAAAGTAGAATTTGAATTAAAAGAAGGTAATAAAGGTTTAAATGCTGTTAACGTAAAAGTTATTTAAATTTAATACCTATTACAATATAAAAAAGCCCCTAAGGGGCTTTTTTTTTGCTTTAAACTTAATTTTAGAGTAATTTAAGGTTGTTACTGTTAAAAGGGAATATCTTCCTCTTCATCTTTACTTCTAGGTTCACTGAAGTCACTTAATTTATTTTCAGAGTTAAGTTTAGACTGGAACTCAAATGGAGAATCAAAACCACCAATATCTTCGAATTTACCAAGATTAGCAATAAATCTTAGCTTTATTGAATCTAAGGCTCCATTTCTATGTTTTGCAACAATAAATTCACCTTGACCTTCAGACGGAGTTTTCATTTCATCATCCCATTCATTAATACCATAATATTCAGGTCTATAAAGAAAGGATACTATATCTGCATCTTGCTCAATAGCACCAGACTCTCTAAGATCAGATAAAATTGGTCTTTTAGTCCCACCTCTTGTTTCAACAGCTCTTGAAAGCTGAGATAAAGCAATAACGGGAATATCGAGCTCTTTAGCTAAGGCTTTTAGGTTCCTCGAAATAGTTGAGATTTCCTGTTCCCTATTTCCAGCTTTATTGGAAGAACCAATATTCATTAACTGTAAATAATCAATTATAATGAGTTTAATTCCATGAGATGAAGCAAGTCTTCTTGCTTTAGCTCTTAATTCAAAAATTGTTAAAGAAGGACTATCGTCAATATATAATGGTGCTGATTCAAGATCTGAGACTTTAATATTAAGTTGTTGCCATTCATGATCAGCTAGTTTTCCTGTTCTAAGCTTATCTGACGACAAACCTGTTTCAGATGATATTAATCTAGTAATAAGCTGAACAGAAGACATCTCAAGTGAAAAGAAAGCAACAGGGATATTTTGTTTAACTGAGATATTTCTTGCCATAGAAAGTGCTAAAGCAGTCTTACCCATACCAGGTCTTGCAGCAATAATAATAAGATCACTTGGCTGCCAACCAGAAGTAAGTATGTCTAGTTTTTCAAAACCTGTTGATACTCCACTAAGACCATCTTGCTTAGCGATTTCTTCAATTCTATTTTTTGCTCTAATCACAAGATTTTGAGCAGATTCTGTTGATGTTTTAATATTACCTTGTGCAACATCATAAAGTTTTGATTCAGCCTCATCTAAAAGATCCATAACATCCGTGGTTTCACTATATGACTTTTGAATAATTTCACTAGAAATTGTAATTAGTTTCCTTTGAATGTATTTTTGAAGTATAATTCGAGAATGAAATTCAATATGAGCAGAAGATGAAACCTTTTGGGATAGGGTAATTAAATAAAAATCCCCTCCTGCTGATTCAAAATTTTTATTCTTTTTTAAATCTGCTGAAACAGTTAATAAATCAATCGGTTCAGATTCCCTAAAAAGTCTCTCAATAGACTCATATATTAACTGGTGAGACTTTTTATAAAAAACTTCTGGAGATAATAATTCAATAATTTCATTAACCCCTTTTTCATCAATCAGCATTGCACCAAGGACAGCCTCTTCAAGATCAATTGCCTGTGGTGGAATTCTTCCATCAGAAAGGTTAACTACAGACTGATTTTCAGTTTCATAAATTTTAAGTGGATTCCTTTTCTCCATTTAGTAAATGTATGTAAAATGGACTCTTAAATATCATAATCTTTAAATGATATTAATTAAAAGTTTAAACAAGAAATTTGTTAATAACTAAGGAGATTTGTTAATACTGATATTAACCTTTGAAGTTCCCAATCTTTGTGAACTTTTTTCTTCTGATTTCAATCATTTTATTTCTTGATAATGAATTTATTTTCTTATTAAAAAATAAAATATTTTCTTTAACTGATTGGAATGTTTCTGAAGGATTATAATGTGCACCTCCAAGTGGTTCGTTAATAATTTTATCGATCAGTTTATTTTTAAGCATATCTTTAGCTGTAAGCTTTAACGCATCTGCAGCAGCTTCTTTATGTTCCCAGCTTCTCCAAAGTATAGAGGAACAAGATTCTGGTGAAATAACAGAATACCATGTGTTTTCAAGCATTAAAATCTTATCACCAACGCCTATACCTAATGCTCCACCAGAGGCCCCCTCTCCTATGACTATACATATGATTGGAACTTTTATATTCATCATCTCATATATGTTTCTAGCAATAGCTTCACCTTGACCTCTTTCCTCTGCTTCTAGTCCAGGAAAAGCACCAGGAGTATCAATTAATGTTACAATTGGAATATTAAATTTTTCAGCTTGTTTCATTAATCTAAGAGCTTTTCTATACCCTTCAGGATTAGCCATCCCAAAATTTCTATATTGTCTAGTCTTAGTGTTATAACCTTTTTGGGTACCGATAAACATAAAAGATTGATTATCAATTTTACCAAGACCTCCAATCATAGCCTTATCATCACCAACATTTCTATCACCATGAAGTTCAAGAAAAGAGTCACCACAAATATTGTTAATATAGTCAAGGGTATAAGGTCTATTTGGATGACGTGATAACTGAACTTTTTGCCATGCTGAGAGATTACCGTATATATCTTTTTTAGCCTCAACTAATTTTTTTTGGAGAAGATTGTAAGTTTTTGTTATATCTACATCACTTTCATTTTCAATTGACTTACACTTTTCAATTTGATCTAAAATTTCTTTTATGGGAACTTCAAATTCTAAAAAATCCATAGTTAAAAATTATGTAAATATAGTTTAAAAATAGAATCTATCTAATTGCTTTTTTTAATAATAAAAGAGCAATTATGAAAAATATTAGGAGTATTCCCCAGGATGCTATTGCAGGAGAAAAATTAGATTTAATTACTAATACACTAAAAATTTTATCAAGAAATATAAATAGAAATCCAAGAGAAACACCGATAGCAAGATTACTTCCAGTTCCACCCCGTCTTTTAAAAGAAGAAACAGAAATAGCTATTAACGTTAAAATAAAACAAGAAAGAGGTATAGTGTATCTTTTGTGGCGTACTAGTAAATGAGAATTAATTAGCGGTGAACCTGCTTTTTTCTCATATCTAATTAGTTTATTTAATTCAAAAAAGTTTAAAGTTTCTGCAACATAATTTAAAGGAGCTAAATCATCAATATCAAAATCTAATATAGTATCTAATCTTGTTACTCTTTTCATAACCTCTTGCTCATTAATTATTGATCTCTTGACATAATTTGTTAATCTGAAAATAGAATCATCCCATCTAATTGTTGTTGCAGTTATTTTATGTCTTAATTCGTTTCCATCAAAGTTTTCTAAAGTAAAATTTAACGCTCTTTTCCTTTTAGGATCATAACTACTTACATATATATACTCACTATCATTTATTTGTTTAAATAATCTGGAAGTTTTTCTTTTTTCTTCTGATTTAATATTCTCTGAAATAAATTCATTAAAATTTTGATTTGATTTGGGAACTATAAACATACCAGCTATAAGAGCAAAGACAACAACTAAAGAAGTAGATATAAAATATGGTTTTGAGAATCTTTGAAAAGAAAGACCCGAAGAAAGTATAGCTGTTATCTCTGTATTGCTAGCTAATCTAGAGGTAAAGAAAATAACTGCTAAAAAAAGAAAAACAGGATAAAGCTGACTGCCAAAATACCAAACAAAATCTATATAATAATTTAGGATTAAGTCCCCTGAGACCTCATTTTCTCTAAATTTATCTATTTTTTCTGCAAAGTCGACCATTATTCCAATTGGAATAAATAAACCAAACATTACAAAAAAAGTACTCAGATATTTCTTGATTATATACTTATCTATAATCTTCATTAAATCAAAATTAGTAAAGTAATTAACATCATAAATAGATTGTTAATTATTTCTATATAATTTATGATAAAAAGAATTTAAAGAGTTTTGATTCTCATATGTTTAAGTATACATTTACCAATATATGGATGGAGATTTAAATAAGTTAGTTACGCAGGTAAGAAGAGACATATTAAGAATGGTTCATGCTGTTAATTCAGGACATCCAGGTGGCTCACTCGGTTGTGTTGAATTTTTTGTTACACTATATAAAAAAGTCTTAAAGGTTGATATTAGCAGTGACTTAAATGATATGTTCATTTTATCTAACGGGCACATATCTCCAGTTTATTATAGCACTCTAGCTAGGTCAGGATATTTTAAAGTTGAAGAACTCGATAGTTTCAGAAAAATTGATTCTAGACTTCAAGGGCATCCAACTAATCATGATAATTTACCAGGAATAAATATTTCTTCTGGCTCACTTGGACAAGGAGTTTCAGTAGGGCTTGGTATAGCATTATCAAAAAAACTTAACAATGATGATTCTCTTGTTTATGTTTTAACGGGAGATGGTGAGCTTCAAGAAGGCCAAAATTGGGAAGCATTTATGTTTGCAGCAGCAAAAAAAGTTGATAATATTATTGTTACTGTTGATTATAATGGACAGCAAATAGATGGTTCAACTAAGGATGTTCTAGATATTGGTGACTTAAAATCAAAATTTGAATCTTTTGGATGGAAAGTTCTAGAAATGGAAAATGGAAATTCTCTTGATGAAGTTTATTCAACACTTTGTTTAGCTAAGGAAAAATCAAAAAAAGGCAAACCTATTGTTATATTAATGAAAACAGTAATGGGAAATGGTGTTGACTTTATGATGCATACCCATGAATGGCATGGTAAAGCTCCAAATGATGAACAATTAGAAATTGCACTTAATCAAAACCCCGAAACTCTAGGAGACTATTAGTATGGAAAAAATTATAAATCAAGGAGATAAAGATACAAGGTCAGGCTTTGGAGAAGGCCTAACAGAACTAGGTAGATCTAATGACAATGTAGTAGCACTATGTGCTGATCTAACTGGTTCATTAAAAATGAATGTTTTTGCTGAAGAAAATCCTGAAAGATTTTTTCAAACAGGAATTGCAGAAGCAAATATGATTGGTCTTGCAGCTGGTCTCGCAACTGGTGGAAAAATACCATTTACTGGAACATTTGCTAATTTTTCAACAGGAAGAGTTTATGACCAAATTCGACAATCAGTTGCTTACTCTAACAAAAATGTTAAGATATGTGCTTCTCATGCTGGAATAACGCTAGGTGAAGATGGGGCGACTCATCAGATCCTTGAGGATATTGGTCTAATGAAAATGTTACCTGGAATGACAGTAATTAATACTTGTGATTTTAACCAAACAAAATCTGCAACAATTGAAATTTCAAATTTTGATGGTCCTGTTTATTTAAGATTTGGAAGACCTAAAGTTGCAAATTTCACAAACTCGTCTGAGAAATTTAAAATTGGAAAAGGTTTAATGTTAAAAGAGGGAAATGATGTAACCATTGTTGCTACTGGACACTTGGTGTGGGAGGCAATTAAAGCTTCAGAAAAATTAGCTGAAAATGGAATAAATGCTGAAATAATAAATATCCATACTATTAAACCCCTAGATGAAGATATTATACTCAAGTCAGTTTCAAAAACAGGATGTCTTGTTTCAGCAGAAGAACATAATATTTACGGTGGTTTAGGTGAAAGTATTTCTAGATTACTTGTGACAAAGCTACCTTCACCTCAAGAGTTTGTTGGTACAAAGGATACTTTTGGTGAATCTGGTCCTCCATCCGAACTTATGAATAAATATGGGCTGAATAGCTCCTCTATTTTTAATTCAGCAGTTAATGTTCTTAAAAGAAAATAATAAGTGGCATACTTATTGCACTTTATTAAGCATGAGATATATATTAATATTATTTATACTTTTCTCCACTAATTTAATTGCCCAAGGTAATTTAGGTGTGAATTTTGGTTTGAATGATGATAACTTTGGAGCTATTGAAAATATAAGTAATAAAGTTGATAATTATAATCTTGATGTAAAGAATTCAACAGGTTTTCAATTTGGAGTTTTTACTGAAATTGATTTAATTACTTTTTACATTAGGCCAGAACTGAATCTTATTTTTTCAAAATCTAATAATGCCACTGCTTTTGAAGAGAATTCTATATTAGACCAATCAATTAATATTGCAGAACATTCATATAAATCAACTGATATTCAAGTGCCTATAATATTTGGATATAAAGTTTTAGGACCAATAAGTGTTTTTGCCGGACCTTCATTTAAGTATAGCCTCTCTAACTCATCGACTAAATTTGATTTAGAAGAAATCAAAGACAAATACACTTTAAGCTTACTAATTGGTTCTAGATTTAAATTTAGATCATTAAGCTTAGGTTTAAGATATGAAAGAGGACTTAACAATAAGGAAATCTTAATTATTAATGCTAAAGGAGTTGATATTGAAAATTCTAATATTGATATAACCACTAATAAATTATCATTAAATCTATCTTATGATATTCCTTATGGGTTATTTAAAAAGAAAAATAATTAGTTATCTGGATCTAGATAATCAGGAATTCCATCATTATTAGAATCATCTATAATAGAATCATTGTTTTTATCTAATTCATTTACTGTAAGTATACCATCGCCATCATCATCTACATCGTACATATTCCATAAATTATCCCCATCTGTATCATCTCCAAATGGTTTGTTATCTCCATCTATATCCTCAAAAATTGATAGTATACCATCATTATCATGATCTGTATCAGTGTGAGTCATTAGTTTAACAGTAAAAATTAGAGGAGAATATTCAGGTATACCAGCACTTATATTTTCAAAATAACCTATACCTGAGGGAATAAAAAATAAACCAACACCAAAAGAGGTGTAATCAATAGTTCCATTTGTATTTTCTGTAAATTTTCCAGTTCTAAGTTCTGAAACTCCTTCTCTAAATCCTTGTAGAGAATTTGCTAAATCAATCCAAATTGGAAACTTACGATTATCAAATGTATTTCCATCGATAAGTATTCCGTCATATGAAACATATACAGAGTCTGCAACTGAAGGATTCTCACTCGAACCTTCACGAGCGATAATGTAGTATAGATTGTGAGATGTAATCTGACCCTCAGAGTTAGTAACATCAATTGTTTTGATCTTAGCCTGTTCAAATAGTGTCAGTCTTGAGGAATTATTGTCCGATATAGTGTCTAACTTAATATTAACATCAGATTCATTATTAAAATCTTCATAATTATAAGTATGTGTCTTTAAGTAGGACTCCAACAAGTCTTGATCAACGGTAACTTGTTCACTGTAATCTCTTATTGTGTAAGTTGGAGAGGTATCCTCTTTTTTACATTGAAGAAGTAATAAAAAAACTGGAACTAGAAAAAATAGTTTTTTCTTCATAATTTAGCGCAAAGATACAACTTTACTTTATTTATTTAAAAGAGTATTAAAATGAAAAAACTTGCTGTTCAAAACTTAATTTTAGATAACTCTGATATTGAAAATAAAATTCAAAGAATTGGTTTAGAGATATTAGAAGATAATATAGATCAAACAAAAATTATCTTATTTGGCATTTCAGATAATGGTAAATTAATATGTCAAAAATTAATATCCCATATAAATAAAATTTCAGATATAAAGATTGTTTTAATTGATGTAATAATTAACAATGGATCAATAGAATATAATAATAAATTTAATATTTTAAATGAATCTACAGTTATAGTAGGAGATGTCTCACAAACTGGCAAAACACTTCAGCTGGTTATTAGCGACCTTATGCTTCACAATCCCTCTAAAATAAAAACTTCCGTTATAATAAATAGAGATCACGCAATGTTTCCAGTAAAGATTGATTACTCAGGTTTAAGTCTTTCTACATCTGTAAACGAACATGTAGATGTGATAATTGATAAAAAGGAGGGTGGATTAAGTGTTTATTTAAGTTAATAATTTACCTATCAAATTAACAATACTATTAATATCTAAGTCATCAGTTTTAACTTTAACTTTTGACTTTTCATAGTAAAAGCTTCTTTCAAAAAGATGTTTTGTAATAAATTCTTTTAATTGAACCGGATCTTGTAAATGTGATATTAAAGGACGCTCTTCAATAGATTCTTTTAGTCTTTCAGTAAGAGTATCAACACTAGCCTTTAAGTAAACTGAATGTGAATTTGGTAAATTATCAATTATTTCAAAATTATTCTGGAAGCAGGGAGTTCCACCTCCCGTTGAAATTATCTTATTCTCTCTAAACAAGGAAATTTCTTTTAGATAAATGTTTTCAATCTTTCTAAAATACACCTCATTATTATCATCGAAAATTTCTGAAATTTTCCTCCCCTCCTTTTCTTCAATATATTTATCTAAATCATAGAATTTATAACCATTATTTTTAGACAGAGATTTTCCAATAGCAGATTTACCAGCTCCCATATATCCAATTAAAAAAATTGTATTCAACATTTTGTTTTACTTAACAAATTTATGATAAAATGATCATTGAATAATCAATATTTAAAAGTATATTTGGTCTCTTTTTTAGACCTGGTAGCTCAGTTGGTAGAGCATCTCCCTTTTAAGGAGAGGGTCCTGGGTTCGAGCCCCAGCCAGGTCACTACCCATTTTTTTATTGCCTACGTGGTGAAATTGGTATACACGCTACCTTGAGGGGGTAGTGGGCTTATGCTCGTGCTGGTTCGAGTCCAGTCGTAGGCACAATTAGGTTTAACACAGTTTTTTACATACTTTTTAGATATGAAAAACATTATCTATTGTTTACTATTATTGATTATTAACTCTTGTGGGAAAGAAAATCCAGTAGTTACAGATAATACAAACTATGAATACAATAAACTTCAATACAATAAACTTGACTTAAATAGACCTCCTTTTGATGGCACTATATTTATTACAGGTGATATTATCACATCAACAGACCCTAGCTTATTTAGTGAAATAGAATACAAAGGAACTGGTTCAAGACAAATGTTTGATAGAAGAAATGGTGGGAGCTTTAATAATGTTGAACCTTACCTATTTGACACAAGTTTTACTGATGGTTTAAAAACAGAAATTCAAATTAATCCAGAATTTACTTTAGATGAAGCCACCATTGAAGCAAATAAATATGCCTTTTTAATTGGTCAACTTCCAACGGCTTTAAGAAAAGATGTGGAGACTATGTGGATCCATAAAGGAATAGAGAGTTACGGGGGGGGAAATAATAACCTTTTAGTACACACTGGGCAAACAGAGCGATACGAAAGTTATATAGCCAGTATTGTAGAAGAAACATTATTACACGAGGCTACTCATACATCATTAGATAGCTATCATTATCCAAATGGTGGTTGGACACAAAGTGGCTATAGTAAAGGTAAAGGCTGGATTGAAGCTATAGAAAATGATAATGGGTGTTATATATCAACTTATGCAAGAGACTTTCCATATAGAGAGGATTTAGCAGAATTAATGCCTTTATATGTTGCTGTTAGATATTTTCCAGAAAGAATTTCAAGCGAGTTACGAGATAAAATATTAAGTTGTAATATCAATAGAATTAGATATTTGGATTCTCAAAACCTTGATATGAGTATTTATGAAGACTAAACTACAGGCATATCCTCTTCAGTAAATTCAGGAAAAAAATACGGATTACAGATATTGAAAATTTTTCTATAACTCATCTTTAAAAGAAAAGTTTACTTTTTACTAAATAAACTTTTAATACCAGAAAGTATTCCTTTTGATTTAGGTTTCTCCTTGATAATAGCTTCCTTAACAGGTTTATCCTCGATAATAGATTCCTTAACAGGTTTATCCTCGATAATATTTTTCTCAGCTACTGGAGTTGATTCTATGTCCTCAGTAACAGTATCCGATTTTGGTTGATTAGCTTGGTGTTCTTTTAACATTTTTTCCTCCATCTCCTTACCTTGCTTAAACACAAAAGTTTTTTCTAGATTTCTATTAAATAAATCTGAGTCAAACTCACCCCCCTCTTTCTTAAGATTATACCATTCTCCATTATCATATATTTCAATATCTAGATTATTTATACTCATGGGAGTAAATGTAGCATACCATTCAGCTGGGTCAGCTCCTTTTGATTTACCAATTTCAGCCATTTTATCCCATAATAATGGGTTAACTTTTGACTTGTGTTTATATTTTGCAAAAGTTACAAATAGAGAATTTAGATTTGTAACTATTCTAGCACACCCAATATACTTTTCAAATTCTTCAGGAGTATTTAGGTCAAACTCTTTTTTTCCATCATTAAATCTCTTAAATGCAGAATATTCCCATTTTGAATTTGTTGTAAACCAAAGACCTGGTTTTTTTACTTTCAACATCTTCTCAGTTTGAGATGTAAAGAGCTTTCCCACTCTAAAAATCTCAATTAGATGTGAAAGTGATGTGTAGTGATAAATTAAAGTTTTGTCCATTTATCAAAGATATGAATTGATTTACTCTTTTTGCTTATTTTTGTAGTATGAAATCAATCTTCGATAAAGTTTCAAATGATTGTAGTAGGCTTGTAATAAAAAGATATAGCACATCTTTTTACTTTTCAAGTAACCTTCTTTCAAAGTCAATTAGACAGGATATATTCAATATATATGGATTTGTAAGACTTGCTGATGAGATAGTGGATACTTTTCACGGATTCCCTAAAAAAGAATTATTGGAAGATTTTGAAATAGAGCTATGGAGGAGTATCAAGAACAAAATTAGTTTAAATCCAATTCTTAATTCATTTCAGTATACTGTCAATAAATACTCAATCCCTCATGAACTTATAAATTCATTCCTTGATAGCATGAAAATGGATTTAGAAAAAAAGGAGTATAAAACAGTTGAAGAATATAAAAAATATATTTATGGATCTGCAGATGTTGTTGGCTTAATGTGTTTGAAAGTTTTTGTCAAAGGATCTGAAGAGTTATATGATCAGCTTAGTCCATTTGCAATTTCATTAGGATCAGCCTTTCAAAAGGTTAATTTTTTAAGAGATTTAAGAGATGACGCCAAAATTTTAAATAGAGTATATTTTCCCAATATAGATATGAATAATTTTAATGATAAATCTAAAAAAGAAATTATTTTAGAAATTGAAAAAGACTTTATGAATGCTATTAAAGGAATTGCAAAACTCCCAAAAAACTCAAAGTTTGCAGTTTATATTGCTTACAGGTATTATAGTAAACTACTCAAAAAACTAAAAAGAACATCTTCTGAAAATATTGTTAAAAAAAGGATCAGAATTCATAATTTCCAAAAGTTTATTGTAATTGCACGTTCTTATGTTAAGTATCAACTAAATCTTATTCAATGGATATAATTATTTGGATTTCTACTTTAATAACAACGTTTCTTATAACAGAGTTTACAGCATGGTTTAATCATAAATATCTAATGCATGGACCTCTTTGGATTCTTCATAAAGATCACCACAAAAAAGATCATAAATCATGGTTTGAAAGAAATGACTTATTCTTTTTTTTCTATGCATTTCTCAGTG
>Ga0115000_10000908_pt1 | contig 26973 bp, 34 predicted proteins | sample ArcticOcean_MG_C_6_FD_89690 | JGI IMG/M metagenome (GOLD analysis project Ga0115000, IMG submission 89690) | Marine microbial communities from western Arctic Ocean - ArcticOcean_MG_CB8_128 | ecosystem: Environmental > Aquatic > Marine > Oceanic | place: Arctic Ocean: Canada Basin | collected... | reverse complement strand
TAAAAGAAATATCAAAATTTTTTTCATAATTTTATTGTAGTACTCATTGTTTTAAGAAATAAATGTTACATTTATATATGGCTTTAATCTCAAGAAAACTTCTTCAAGTATTAGTCGGTACAACTTTAATTGGTACAGGTGTAGCTTTAAATTTTTCATCTCAATTAGGTTTAGGGCCATGGGGCGTCTTTCATGAGGGTATTTCCTTAAACACAACTCTCTCATTTGGAAGCGCAATCATAGCTACAGGAATTTTTGTCACACTTTTATGGATACCCCTAAGACAAATGCCCGGTATAGCTACATTTGTTGATATTTTCTGGATTGGAACTGTTGTAGATTTAATAATTGGCATAGAGCTCAATACTGAAAGTTTATTATTAAAGTGGATTTTTGTCTTTTTAGGAATACTATGTATCGGTTCTGGGACAGCAATTTATGTAGGTGCGGATATGGGCTCAGGACCAAGAGATGGCGTCATGGTAGGTCTTGAAGGTAAAGGATTGAAAATTGGAATGGCTAGAAACGTAATTGAAGTGACTGCTTTAGTTCTAGGATGGCTTCTTGGTGGAACTGTTGGTTTATCTTCAGTTGTAATAGCTGTATCAATTGGACCAGTCGTACAATTAGTCATACCATATTTCGATCTTAGATAAATTGTTATAATTAGTTAACAATTAAAAACTAAAAAAACGTATAAGATAGTTTTATGAGTATGCAAATAAGTCCAAAAGACAGACTGAGGACATTTATATTATTTCCTATATATATTATTTTTTTTATTCTTCTTTTATTAGTTATAGTCATATCTTCATTTTTACCTAATGGTAAAGAACTCGGAACTAAACTATATAACATTTTTGGCTTATCTGGATTAATAGCTGCAGGGATTAATTTAAAAGTTTCCGGAGTAGATAAAATAGATACATCACAAAGCTATGTTGTTATTTCCAACCATCCTTCCACTCTCGATATATTTTCACACATTACTGCTTTGCCTGTTTCAATTAGATTTCTTACTAAAACAGAGTTGTTTAGAATTCCTCTATTGAGTCGTGTTCTGAAGATTCTTGGCCTACCTCGAATAGACAGAAAAAAAACTCGAACCAACCTTCCAAAGATTAATGATTCTATTCAAAAAGTTATTGATAATAACAACTCTATAATGATTTTTCCGGAAGGTACTAGAAGTAATCAAAAGGCCTTACTCCCTTTTAAGAAAGGTGCCGCACACATTGCTAAAAAGTTCAATTTACCAATTATTCCTGTTGTGACCCATAATGCACAAAACTTAATGATCAAGGGTTCTTTATGGTTCAAATCTGGACAAATTAATATTGACATATTAGATCCTATTACAAATATTGAGGATTATGAAATTGGTGAACTTACTGATTTAATTTACAACAAAATAAATGAAAATTTAACTTCCTAGATAGTTTTCTAAAAAAGTATTAAATTCATGGAGCTGTGTGCTTTCTTCAAGTTTTTTATCTATATTATTTTCTGAAGAAAATAAATAAAATTCTTTAAAAACTCTTAAACCATAATTCTCCAGTTGACCAGACAGTGAAGTGTAAGCATTGTAAGAGTTCCCACCTTTTCCAAGTACTGCAGATACAATCGCTGCTTTTTTATTTTTGAAGAGTTCATTATATTTATATTCATTAAATGCTAATGATAGCCAATCTAAAGTATTTTTAAGATGTGAAGCATAACCACCGTTAAAAACTGGACTAAAAATTATTATTTGATCACAATCGATTAAAATATTACGTATTTCTACTATTTTATTTGGCTGCACTAGCCCACCTTCTAATATGAACGGTATGTCAGTGTACAAATTATCAAATAAGTACGTTTTAATCTTTCTATCTTGTAAATACCTCATTGCGTACTGCGCAGCCTTTTTATTTCCTGAAGTTTCCGTGGAACCAGCTGATAGTAATAAAGTTTTTGACATAGTTTAATTATGTAATTAACTTTGATTTATGGTACAAGATAATCTAGAAAGTTTTAGTTCGCTTGATATTCGTGTTGGTGAAATTTTTGAAGTTGAAGATTTTACCGAGGCGGTAAATCCTTCCTATATTATTCGAATAAATTTTGGTAATTCAATTGGTATAAAGAAAACAAGTGCTCAAGTGACTAATTATACAAAGAATTCACTCATTGGTAGAAAATGTATAGCAATAATAAATCTAGGTGACAAACAAATTGGTCCTGTTATGAGTCAGTGTTTAATATTAGGTTCAATTTCCAAGTGCAATGAAGTTGAACTATTATCACCAGAAAAGACAGCCTCTATTGGAGATAAAATAGCTTAACTAATTAGTCAGAGATGTAAATTTCTCTAACTTAAAATTACCGACTCTTTTATAGATTTTATTAGCATTGCTGTCGACAAGAACATATGTTGGAGTAAATTGTAAGTCATACTTTTCAATTATGTCATTGTAGTTTTTCTTTGAAGCATTTACAGACACGATTGGAATGTCTGGTTTATTTTTTTTGAATTCATTAACTATGAATTTTGAAGCAGTGCATCCAAGTCAATAGTCCGAATAGAATTCAATAATCGTGTACTTACTTGATGCAAAATTATGATCATCTATAATTATCCCTCTATTTGAGGTAAACAAATAAAGGCTGAAGAAAGCCCCCAGCACTACAAAGCTTAAAAAATATAGAACAGCAAAAGGTTCAAAAGTAATAAATATAATTGCTAGACCAACAATCCAGCCGATTGGTAAGTAAATTAAGCTGTACCTGTTTAATATTATTAAAAGTGAATTTTTCATATAAATAATTTTTTTTATTTAATTAAATTATACTTTGAATATGGAATTGTTAAGCCAGATTAAAAATAAGGGGCACAGAGTAACCAAATCTAGAGAACTTATTTGTAGAATTCTAGAAGATTCAGGACATGCGCATTTCACAGTTGATGAGCTATACAAAAAAGCAATTAGAAAAAATGCGGATATAGATCTTGCCACTGTTTACAGAACTTTAGAACTACTTGAAGAAATTGGATTAATAGCACACCTACATCAAGCACACGGGTCAGGAATTTATTTTTTAAAAAACAATGAAACTACTATGCACATACTTTGTATCAATTGTAATAAAATTATAGATGTCAGTTCTAAGACATATAACAAAATTAATAATCTACTAATCAAAGAGACTCAGTTCAAAATAATTCATAATAATTTTATTTACTCTGGCATCTGCAAAAACTGTAATTAAAGTATTCTTTTTGCAAACTACTTGCATTAAGATAAAACTATGCAAACAACACACTCTCATCACCTCTCTCTTCACTCCAAATCGCAACTTCATGCAATAAGCCCCCAATCAAAAATTTTTTTTACTCTATTGATTGTTATTTCTATTGCTTTTTCGAAAATTATGAATCCTTTCCAAATCTTTTCCCATGCTCTAATAGTTTTTCTTTTTTTTAGATTATCAAAAATTCCTGTTAAAACTTATCTGAAAAGGCTAACTATAGATATTCCCTTTATTCTGTTTGCTCTATTCCTCCCCTTTCTAAGTAGCGGTAACGATGATACCGTACTGACATTCCTGTCTATTAATGTTTACAGAACTGGCATATTGGAGATGTTTGCAATTCTTTTTAAAGCTACAGCAGGTGTATCAATGGGAATTATCCTTACTGCTACCACAACAAATATAGAAATAATTTATGGATTGCAAAAGTTAAAACTTCCATCTATATTAATCGCAATAATGTCTTTTGCTATTAGGTACATTGATGTATTTATAGATGAATTTAAGAGGGTTAAGATTTCAATGCGGTCTCGTGGTTATTTAGAAAAAGGTATCAAAACTTTATTCCCAATGGCCTATGCCTCAGGTGCCATGCTAATAAGGGGTTACGAACGAGGTGAAAGAGTTTACCTTTCAATGATTTCTAGAGGTTTTACTGGTGTTGTTGAGTTACAAGATAGAGAATATAATCAATCAAATTATCTTTTGAGCCTGACAATAATTTCAATTATTGTTTTAATTTTGGACATTAGCTTATGAGGAAATATTTAGAGATATCCAATTTAACTTACAAATATCCAGATGGTTACAAAGCTCTTAACGAAGTAAGTTTCAGCCTTGAGGAAGGAAATTCACTCGGAATACTCGGACCAAATGGTGCAGGGAAAACAACCCTAATACTTCATTTAAACGGGATCCTTGGTGACATGGATGGCTCTATTAAAGTAAATAATCTTGATTTTATTGAAGATAATTTAGCTGAAATTAGGAAAACAGTTGGTATTGTTTTTCAAGATCCTGATGATCAATTGTTCATGCCGACAGTATTAGAAGATGTTATGTTTGGTCCAAAAAATTTTGGCTTTTCAGAAGAAAGTAGTAGACAAAATGCTGAGGAAGCATTGAATATGGTGGGTATGAATGAGTATCAAGAAAAAGCTCCTCATCACTTAAGTTTTGGACAAAAAAGAAAGGTAGCGATTGCAAGTGTTCTTGCATCTAAGCCTCAACTTTTAGTCCTTGATGAACCAAGTTCGAATCTTGATCCTTCATCAAGAAAAGAGTTGATTGATATATTGCTGTCTCTAGATATTTCTCTAGTACTTGTTACTCATGACTTACCAATGGCATTAGAAATTTGCCCAAGGAGTATTGTTGTTAATAACGGTTTAATAACTGAGGATGGAAAGACTAAAGACTTACTCACTAATAGTAAAGTAATGAAAGAAAATCGATTAGAGCTACCTTATGGATTTGCTTTACATCATTTAGATGAAGAATAAGACTCACTGTTGATAAACTTTACAATCTTCTCTCTTGCTTCTTCGGCCTCTTTTATAGGAAAAAACTGCCAAGCATGCCATAAGTTATCCCAAACTTGTAGTTCGTAATTACTATTAATGAGTTCAAGCTTTTTACTAAATTCCACTGCATCGTTATAGAGTAATTCATTCGAGCAAACCTGAATTAGTACATCTGGAAATGATTTTATATCTGCAAAAACAGGTGAAAGAATTGGATTTGAAGGATCATGTTCTCCCGCATAAAATTCTCCCATCATGTGCATCCCATTAAGTGTAAGTAGAATATCTTTGTTCTTGAGGAAGTTTCTATCCTTATTTTTATCGGATAAATCTAGCCATGGAGACATCAATATAAGCTTCTTAGGTCTATGTAGAAATGTATCATCAACACATAGCCCTGTTGCTAGTCCACCACCAGCAGACTCACCAATCCAGATTGAATCCTTGCCTTCTTCAAGATCATATAAAAAAGAAACAATTTCTTTAGCATCATTGTGAGCACTTGGGAATAAGGCTTCGGGTGAAAGTCTATATTCAAATATGTAAGTGATTATATTCATTGAAGCTGTGATCTGGGATAAAAGATTCTTGTGAGAAATTACACTTCCTGCGTAATAACCCCCTCCATGAAAATAAACTGCATATTTATCTGTTTTTGGATTCTTCGGGGTAAGTTTGTGTGTGTTAAATTTTGCATTTGTAAGTTTAGTAATATCCACGTCAGGATGGAATTCATTTAACTTAATTCCAGAATAATTAATTCCATCACGTGAAACTTTTGCAAAGTTAACTCTATCTTGGTAAGTTACCTTATTTACTGGTTTATTCATACGAAGTTTATCTCTATATTTTCTTATAGGCAAAATTATATAAAATAGTCTGGTTCTCACTGAAATAGGAAGTTTTGGAATGTAGTCCAAAGTAAGTACTTCAATTATTTTTATAACAAGCTTCAACATACTTTAATTATACATTTTATGGAAGATTCAAGAAATCCCTATAATAGTTTAAATGGAAATAGTTAAAGGCAGTATTGCAATCATGGGTTCTGGGGAAACAAGTCCTGCTCTTGTTTCTGTGCATAGAAATTTTGTAGAAATGTTAGATGATCAAGTAAATGCTTATTTGATAGATACTCCTTTTGGCTTTCAAGAAAATGCTGATGTATTGGTAGATAAATTAAAACTTTTTTTTAAAAAAAGTGTCCAGATTGAAATTAATTCAGCAAGCTTAAGGAATATAAGTAATATTGATTCTGTTGAATATTTTGAGATGCTTGAAGAGCTTCGGAATTCTAATTTCATATTTTCTGGACCAGGGAGTCCAAGCTATGCTTCTAAAACCTGGCTTAAGTCAGAAATCCCAAATGTAATTATGAATCATCTAAAGAATGGAAAACATGCCATATTTTCGAGCGCAGCAGCTTCTACTCTTGGAGAGAAAACAATTCCCGTTTATGAGATTTACAAAGTTGGTATGAACCTCTTTTGGGAAGAAGGATTAAATATACTAGAACTTTATGGTTTAAGCTGCACAGTAGTTCCTCATTTTAATAATAAAGAAGGCGGAAATCATGATACAAGCTGTAGCTACATAGGAAAAAATAGATTAAAGAATCTAATTGAAGAAGAATATACAAATATATTAGGAATAGACGAGCATACAGCGCTAATAATAAACGGTAAAAAAGAAGTATTTAAGGTAGAAGGAATTGGACATGTTACTATCCTAACAAAAGCTGGTCAGACAATTTTTAAAGGCGGTGAAGAATATCCTCTCTCGGAATTGCAGAGCATTCTTCATAAAACTTACAATAAAGAACTGACACCCGTGAAAAATCCTCTGAAAGATCCTGGCATAAACATTCTTAAAAAAGAAATAGCAAAACTGAACCTAGAATTAAAAAACAATAACGATTTCGCGACTTTATTCGATAGTACAATTTTAGAAATTATTAATTTAAGAAATAAATTTAGAAATGAAGAAAAATATAGTGAATCAGATGATATTCGTGATTTATTAGATAAGTTAGATATCACAATTGAAGATAATAAAATTAGTTCGAGCTGGAAATTTAAAGATCAATAGTTCCGTATTTACCTATTATTTTAAACTTTTTCGTTACAAACTTTAACTTATTATTCAGTTCGATATCAACATTATCAACTGAATTTTGATAGTCAATATAAAATTTATACTCCCATGGACTACCGATAATTGGTCTCGATTCTAGTTTTATTAGGTTAACATTTGTTTCCTCAAAAATTTTTAAAGCAGCCAAAAGTGACCCTGGTTTATCATCTGCTATCAATATTGCAGATCTTTTATGTTTCGTCACCTCAAGAAGAGGATCTACCGTACCAACAAGAAAAAATCGAGTGTAATTTTCTATATGATTTGAAATATTTTTTTCTAAAACTTTAAAGCGTTCATCATCTTCAAAATGCTCGCCTGCTATTCCAGCAGTAGTTTCAGACCTTTCATCTAAAAGACTGTGGACACTTCCGGCTGTATCAAATACAGGTTGTAGATGTACGTTCATTTCTTCTAAGAAGTTGCTACATTGTTGAAGAGCTTGTGGATGTGAAATGACTCTTTCAATCTTTTCAAATCTTGAATTCTTTAAACCAATAAGTGCATGTGTTATCTTTTTCTTGAACTCTCCATACACACTTAAATCACTTTCAATTAGATTTTCATAAGAATCGACAACAGTCCCTACTAACGAGTTCTCAACAGGTAATAAGCCATAATTTTCAACACCTGCCTGAGCAACAACCTCTCTAAATGTCTGACATGCTATATATTCTTTTTTAGGAAAATAACTTTTCAATACAGATTCTGAATATGAACCCTCTGAACCCTGATAATATATTTTTCTAATTTTTTTCATATAAATAATCGATAGCCTCAATATAGCCATCAACACCTTTTCCAATGATCGATAAGTCACATAAATCTGATATTAAATTTACCCGTCTAAAACTTTCTCTTATTTTTATATCGGTAATATGGACTTCAACTAGTGGTATCTTAAAAATTGTTAAAGCATCTCTGATGGCAATACTTGTATGGGTATAGGCTCCAGGATTGATTATCAAGCCATCGATATCTTCTTTTATCATTTTATGAATTTTGGATACTATCTCACCTTCAATATTTGATTGATAGGTTTCTAGCTGGAACTTACCTTTCGAATACTTTTTAATGATTTCAATTAACTTTTCATAAGAAGTGTTTCCGTATTTATCTAATTCTCTTATTCCAAGCATATTGATATTTGGACCATTAACTACAAGGACTTTATCCATTAATAACCTCATTAAGTAAATCATCCAAGTTATAATCAATTAAAATTGGTTCTCCGGTATTTTGCAAAAGAACATATTTAACAGTACCACTAGAGAACTTTTTATCATTAGACAATAATTCTCTGAGTTGATCAAATTCACTATTAAATTTGTACTCAGTATTAAGCTCTAGCTTTTTCAAAAATTGCTCGAAATTGTTTGCAACAGTTGAATCTAAATCACATATTTTTTCTGATATTCTAAGAGCTTTTAGCATCCCTACTCCTACTGCTTCGCCATGTGAAATACGGTGATGGGAATCTATTTCGATAAGATGTCCAACCGTATGCCCAAAATTTAAATACATCCTTTCAGAAGTTTCTTTAAAATCATTTTTTACAATTTCATTTTTTATACCTACAGCAGATTTTATAAGATCCACATTGATTTTGGTAACATCAACATCGTAAACCTGTTCTACTAATTTAGGGCTCTTTAAGAATCCTGCTTTGATGAGTTCAATCAAGCCAGTCTTAATTTCTTTTTCTGGTAATTCGTTTAAGAATTCAGGGCAAATTAATACCTCGTTTGGCATCATAAATGTACCAATCTGATTTTTTCCATATTTAGTATTAATTCCATTTTTACCACCATGTGCTGCGTCAACCATTGATAAAAGTGTTGTCGGAATTATTATTAGATTTGTTCCTCTTTTGTATGTACTTGCAGCAAATCCCACACAATCGGATAACACCCCTCCTCCAATACAGAGGATTATCGAGTTTCTTTGAATAGATTTTTCAAACATGTCTTCCCATATTTCTGATACAGTATTGAGATTTTTTACATCTTCTTTTATTTCAATCCCCTTAAAATCCATAGTTGATTTTTCCAGAATAGGAAATTTTGTCAAAACATGCTCATCAATGAAAGTACGGTGATTTTTTTTATCAATTAATTTTTCACAATATGTTATTAATTCATTTATGTTTTCAAAATAATTTACATTTGATTGTTCCAATTTAAATCCATCCTAAACGATTAATAATTGCTTCTGAAGCTTCTTGGAGGTTCTGTGCCGACATATCAATAGTGTTCTTACATTGTTTATATGTATCAAGTCTTTCATGATAAATTTTTTTTACATTATCTTTTCCAGTTGATACTAAGGGTCTTTTACTATTTTTGATATTTTCCCAGAGATTGTTAAATTCATTTTTTAAATAAAATGCATGATCCGACTTAACCACAACAGCTTTAATATGACTAGAAGTCATTGATCCTCCTCCAAGAGATACTATTGTATTTGGATATTTATAAATTTCTTCAAAAGCTTTAACTTCGTGAATTCTAAAATATTCTTCTCCGTACTGATTAAACAATTCCTCGATACTTTTTGCGTTACCCTTATTATCTCTAAGTACAGCTTCATCTAAATCGATAGTGTTAATTTCTGAGTTGTGTTTTATAAGATTTAAGATAGAAGATTTTCCCGAACCCATAAATCCAACTAAAAAGGCTGTATTGCTAGACATCGTATTTCATACTCCATAATTCATTTTTCATATTGAATTCATCAACTTCAAGTTTTGGAATATTGTTATAATTTTTAAATATCTCTTTCTTGTTATCCCCGCCTGTTTTTAGTAGTAAATTATCTAATATCTCAAATGCCATGACTGCTTCAAAAATTGGAATAGCTCTAGGAACAGCACATGTATCAGAACGTTCATATACAGTTTCCGTCTTAATTTTTTTTGCCAAATCGATGCTATTGATTGGCGTTAATGTAGTACTTATAGGTTTCAGATATGCAGTGATATGAAGATCTTCACCATTTGTCATGCCTCCTTCGAAACCACCCAAGTTATTTGAAATCTTATTTATTTTTTTTCCGTCTAAAGAATACTGATCTTGAACTTCTGTTCCATATTTTCTAGCAACATCAATTCCTTTGCCAATTTCAACAGCTTTTACGCTTTGAACAGACATGAATTGTTTTGCCAGAATCGCATCAAGTTTTTTGTCCCAATGTACAAAACTGCCAACTGTTGCAGGAACTCCTTCAGCTATACATGTTATTGAACCTCCTAGTGTATCCTTATTTTTTCTAGCTGAAAGAATTTTTTCTTTCATTAGCTTACTTGTTGCTGAATCTGGACATCCGACGTCAGATTCAGTGACTCTATCCTTAATAACTCTACTTTTTAAGTTATCTTGGTATGTTATATCTCCTATTGAAGAGACATACCCAACAATATTTATTCCTAGTGCTTCAAGTACTTCTGCTGCAACAGCACCTATTGCAGTTCTCATAGCAGTTTCTCTTGCACTTGCTCTTTCTAAAACATATCTGATATCTTCATGGTTATATTTCGCTGTACCAACTAAATCTGCATGTCCGGGTCTAGGCACTACGTAAGGTTCTATTTCTTTATCTTTCCAGTTATTCCAATCTTTATTTAATATTCTCAAAGCGATTGGTGCTCCAGTAGAAAACCCATTAACTATACCTGAAGTGATTAGAACTTCATCTTGCTCAATATTCATTCTGCCTCCGGAGCCAAGGCCTTTTTGTCTCCTCTGTAAAAAGGTATCGAGGTATTTTTTCGAAATATTAAAACCTGCGGGTATCCCCTCTAGAATTCCAGTTAGTTCAGGTCCGTGGCTTTCACCTGCAGTTAAATATCTAATCATTTCTACTTTCCAATTTATTTAATACTTCACCATAAATACTACTGGTACTTAAGCCTGCAGATGTCCATATATTAAATGACTCTATAGCCTGACAAATTAGCATTCCCAATCCATCATGCCTTGAAATAGAGTGGTCAAAATTATCTAAGAAGGTATTTTGGGAACCATACCCAAGGTTTATTACCGTCTTTAAATTAATTAGCTCATCCCACTTTATAGGCAAGTCAGAATTTTCATACGGGGGCATGCCAACAGGAGTTGTATTTATGACCATACCTATGTCATTACTAAGTTTTGAAACTTGATTATAAGAAATGGTTTTATCTTTTTCAGTTCTACTTGCAATATGATAATTAATATTTAATAACCGTAAACAGTAAGCTATTGCCTTTGAACTCCCTCCAGCACCAAGAATTAGAACAACTTTTTTATCAAAGCTATGATTAATCAAATCTAGAAAATTCTTAAAACCGGAGAAATCTGTATTGAATAAAAACATTTTTGAATTTTTATTTAGGACAGTGTTACAAGCCCCAATTTCTTGCACGCTCTTGCTTAGGATCGCAGTATTATCCATTGATAATATTTTTTCTTTATATGGGATTGTGGTGTTGTAACCTAAAAAGTCCTGATTAATCTTAGAAATAATTTCTTTATCTATATTTTCTTTCTTAATTAGGTTATAACTTCCTCTCATACCGGAATAATCAAATAATAGTTCATGTATTTGTGGTGAAAACGTTTTAGTTAGGGGCCAACCTAATATGCCTAAATTATTCAACAATCTCAGCCCCAATTTCATCAAGGTCTTCAAAAAATGTAGGATAGGAATCACTAATACACTTAGTACTGTCAGGGGAAATTTTTTTACCAAGGGTGATATTAGCCACTAAAGCTGTCATTGAAATTCTATGATCATCTTCTGTCTGTATAATCCCTGCATCTAAATCTTGCTTTCCCGATATGTCGAAACCATCGGGATACATTACAATTTTTCCATTTAGGGTTTGGATAAAATTTTTCATGGATTCAAGACGATCCGATTCTTTTATTCTTAACTCTTCAGCTCCTCTCAATGTTGTTTTGCCCTCTGCTTGAGAAGCTAAAAATGTCAATATTGGAATCTCATCAATGAGATCTGGAACTTCTTGGGGCTCTATCTGCGTTGCTACTAAATCAGACTTTGAAACCCGTATATCTCCGACTACTTCATTGCCTATCTCGATGATATTATTAATTTCAATATTTGCGTTCATTCTTTTTAGGATTTTCAGAAAACCAATTCTTCTTTCGTTAATAAGAACTTTACTAAGGACTATTTCACCTGGAGACAAAATAGCAATTGCAATAAGAAAAGCGGCAGAGGATATGTCAGAGGGAATTCTATAGCTACTAGGTTTTATAGATTGATTAGGAGGCACAGTGATAGATGCGCCCATCCTGACAAGCCCTATACCCATATAGGTCAGCATCCTTTCAGTGTGGTCTCTAGTAAGAATATCCTCGGTAATCACGGTTGGTTCTTGATGATATAGTGCAGCGATAATTAATGCACTTTTGACCTGTGCGCTTGGAACAAGCGTGTTTATAGAATTAAAAGAAGCATCCATATTTTCAAACCTAATTGGTAAATATCCATTATCAGATATAATTTTGGAGCCATTATCTTTGAGCAAGTTAACTATCCTTCCCATTGGTCTTTTTGTTAATTGAATACTACCAATTAACTCTGAGGTAAAGTTCTGCCTAGCAAGTAAGCCAGTTAAAAGACGCGCTGTTGTGCCTGAACTTTCTGCATTTAAAGCATTTTCTGATTTAGATAAGCCGTGCAATCCTACTCCATGAATGACAATAGAATTTTGGGCAGTCATCTCTATGCTTACTCCTAGAGAACGAAAGATTTCTATAGTCGCTATTGTATCTCCAGATATTAAAACATTTGAAAATTCTGAAACACCCTCTGCTAATGATCCAAATATTATAGATCTGTGGGATATTGACTTATCGCCAACAACAGAAACTTCTCCAGAGAGTTTTTTTCCTTTATTCAACTTAGTGGCCTCTCTCCAAATTTCTCTGATAATGCTCTTCTCCAATGAACTGAATTATGTAAATAATCAATGAGTTCATCTCTTTCTTGTAAGCTCATTAATTCCATCAACTCGTTTAAAAAATATTTAAGATACTTATTAATATTTTCGGAATTTGTATCATACATATCTTTTATCATCTCAGGATTAGTTCTGGTTAGTCTCGTAGCGCCGTCAAAACCCCCTGCTGCCATTCCCATAATCTCATTTATTTCATAGTTATCTTTTGCTGTACCAACTAACGCTGTGCTTATTAAATGCGGGAGATGGCTTGTAATTGAAATTATTTCATCATGATGAATCCTATCAATCCAGATTTCCTTAGAATTTAACAATTCAACTAACTCAAGAACAATTTTTTTGGAGTTACTATCCATTGATTTGGTTTCACATAATAAGAATGTAGCCCCCTGATAAATTTTTAGATCTGGTTTCCATGAGTAGTTATCAGATACACCACACATAGGATGGCCTCCTATTGATGGAATACTGTAACTATCCATTAAATTACAAATTTTCTCCTTAGTCCCGCCTATATCAAGTATTGCTTTAGTGTTCGATATCAATTTTCCTGAACCAAGGATTGATACAATACTATTTATTGGCATTGCAAGAATAGTCAAATCTACAATGGCTGAAGAATTACTAATATCAATCCCTAAACTGGAGGCTCTATTAAGTGATTCAGCATCAACATCTTCACCGTAAACTGTGATACCCTCACTAAGTAATTTAAGACCAAGATTTGTCCCCATTAGGCCTAGTCCAAGAACTCTTACTGACTTCATTTCTAGTTAAGTGTTCTTCCCACTACCTCTGCAATAGAGCTCACTTTTCTACTCAACTCGTTTAACTGAGTCGGAATTAATGCTTGAGGACCATCACAAAGAGCTTCATCAGGTCTTGGATGAATTTCTATTAGAAGTCCATCTGCTCCTGCTGCTATAGCTGCTAAAGCTACTGGTTCAACTAGTTTGCTATCTCCCGTCGCATGGCTTGGATCAGCAATAACTGGAAGGTGTGAGTTAATCTTCAGAAAAGGTATGGCATTTACGTCAAAGGTATTTCTTGTTGCTGTTTCATAGGTTCTAATCCCTCTTTCGCATAACATTACATTTTCATTACCTCGAGCTAAAATGTACTCAGACGCAAGTAGAAGTTCTTCTAATGTAGCACTCATCCCCCTTTTTAGAAGTACGGGTAATCTAGATTCTCCAACTGCTTCTAATAACTTGAAATTTTGCATATTTCTGGCCCCAACTTGTAGAACATCAACATAATTTTCCATCATTGATAAATGCTGAGTGTCCATAATTTCACTAAATAAAGGTAGGTTGTTAACTTCTGAGGCTTCTTTAAGCATCTTTAGTCCATCTTCACCTAGTCCCTGAAAGCTATACGGTGAAGTTCTAGGTTTGAAAGCACCCCCTCTAAGTCCATTCCCACCCGCTGCTACTACAGCCTCTGCAGTTTCAAGGGTTTGGTCTCTTGTCTCCGCACTGTCTGGGCCTGCAATAAGGGCTAACTCCTTTCCTCCAATGATTAAATCTTTTATTTTAATTTGAGTATTTTCTTCTTTATAGCTTCGGCTAGCTAGCTTATAGGGTCTGCCTATTGGCACTACCTCATGAACATTATCTAACAGTCTCATAATTGCCCTATTGTCTTCAATAACCTTTCCACTTACAGCAACAACAGTCCTTTCAACTCCAAATATACTTAAAGGTTCATGACCTTGCTCTATAGCTTTAGTTTTGACCTTTTCCACATCTTCTTCAGAAGCTGCTTGTTTCATTACGATTATCATATTTTCTCCTAAATAAAAAAATCGGGCTTTTGCCCGATTTATTACAACACAACTTTAGGGCAGCTTATATGTGCTCAATAAAGTAAAAAAAAGTATTGTTTAATTTCATTGTGATTATGATACCACTTTTATTAGTTTTGCCAATTAGTTTTATCTATCTGGACGGAGGTTTTTAGCTTCACCAAGATAAGCATGTTTGGCTACTATATCGTCTTTGTAATGAATCAAAACTCTTATACAACCTTTAAGATCATTTTCAATATTAGGAGCTAAAGTATCTATTACTGAAATAGATGTGAATCCAAGTTCTCTGATAGCTTTTGCAGGAAAAGCTTCAGTCAAGTCATGTGTTACCGTAAAAAGAACAGATACGATTTTGTTAACTTCTAAATCATTTATTTCAATTATTTTATTGAATAACTCTTTTGCTGATTTAATAATGTCTTCTGAAGTATTTAATACTTCTGCAATGGCTCCACGAATCCCTATCATATTTTTATCTTACTATAAAAAAAGAGCGGACTTAAATCCGCTCTATTTTTAAATATTTGATGTACTTACATCATCCCTTCCATGCCGCCCATTCCTCCTGGAGGCATCGGAGCCTCGGGTTCTGGATCTTCAGCAATCAATGCTTCAGTAGTTAGAACTAGAGAAGCAATAGAAGAGGCATTTTGAACGGTTGATCTCGTTACTTTGGCGGGATCAATGACACCAGCCTTAACTAAATCTTCCATTTCTCCAGTGGCTGCGTTAAGTCCTACGTTTCCTTTGGCAGACTTAACCTTTTCAACCATAACTCCACCTTCATACCCGGCATTAACTGCAATCTGACGTAAAGGTGATTCCAAAGCTTTTTTGACAATATTTCTTCCGATGACTTCAGCATCAGAGCCTCCTGATATTTTGTCAATAGAACTTTGAGCTCTAATTAAAGTAACTCCTCCTCCAGCAACTATTCCTTCTTCTACAGCTGCTCGTGTAGCTGCTAATGCATCTTCAATTCTCATTTTCTTTTCTTTTAACTCAACTTCAGTTGCTGCTCCAACTTTAACCTGTGCAACACCACCTGAAAGTTTTGCTAAACGTTCTTGAAGTTTTTCTTTATCCCAGTCAGAATCAGAATCATCAATCTCAGTTTGGATTTGTTTAACTCTTGCTTCAACTTCAGCTTTTTTACCACTTCCATCAACAATTGTTGTTGTGTCTTTTTTCACTACTACTCGTGCAGCTTCACCAAGCATTTCAACTGTTGTGTTTTCAGTCTTAAGCCCAAGTTCTTCTGAAACTACTTCTGCACCAGTAAGAATTGCTATGTCTTGCAACATTGCCTTTCTTCTTTCACCAAAACCGGGTGCTTTTACAGCTACTGATGTGAAGGTTCCACGAATCTTGTTTACAACTAAAGTTGCTAGAGCTTCACCTTCTATGTCTTCAGCTAAAATTAATAGTGGCTTCCCAGAATTCATAACTTTTTCTAAAATTGGCAATAAATCGCCTACTGCTGTAATTTTTGAATTAACAATTAGAATATATGGATTTTCTAGAATAGCTTCCTGTCTATCTCCATCTGTTACGAAGTAAGGAGAAATGAATCCTTTATCAAACTGCATACCATCTGTAAAATCAAGCTCCATTCCAAAAGTTTGACCTTCTTCTACAGTAATTACTCCATCTTTGCCAACTTTTTCCATTGCTTCTGCAATAGTTTCACCAATTTCATTATCAGCAGCAGAAATAGATGCAATTTGTGCTATCTCATCTTTGCCACCAATAGTTTTGGCGAATCCAGCTATAAAATCTGTAACAGCTTCTGATGCTTGTAACATTCCTCTTTTAACTTCAATTGGATTAACACCTGAAGATACTGTTTTCATTCCTTCATTTACCATTGATTGAGCTAAAACTGTAGCAGTAGTAGTACCGTCTCCAGCAACATCGTTTGTTTTTGAAGCTACTTCCTTAGCAAGTTGAGCTCCCATATTTTCATAAGGATCTTCAAGATCAACTTCTTTTGCTATAGTCACACCGTCGTTTGTGATAGTTGGTGCGCCCCATTTTTTTTCTAGAACAACATTTCTACCTTTTGGTCCTAGTGTGACTTTCACTACGTTAGCTAATTTATTAACCCCTGCTTCAAGACTTTTTCTAGCTTCTTCGTTAAAAACTAATGTTTTTTTTGCCATTTTTTATATCTCCTATTACTTAGTAATTTTTGCAAGTATATCTCTACTTGATAAGATTAAGTATTCTTGTCCGTCAACTTTAATTTCTGTTCCACCATATTTTGAGTAGACAACTTTGTCTCCTGCTTCAACATCTGGCTTTATTTTTTCTCCAGCATCATTAGGTTCACCTGGACCTACAGCTATTACTTCACCCTCTTGTGGCTTCTCTTTTGCTGTATCAGGAATGTATATTCCTGATGCTGTTTTCATTTCATCTTCTGACATAGCTTTAACAACAACTCTGTCTCCTAAAGGTTGAAGATTCATTTACATTACCTCCTAAATATTTATTTATACAATGTGATTTTAAAACTATGCCGTTTATAAAGGTATTTTTATTTTCAATTAATTATTGAAGAAAGCCTTACATCATTGATGTTTAGATTTTTTGTTGTTAAGTTTTTTTGAGCTGCACTACAAATCATTGCTGCGTTATCAGTAGAAAGTAATGGAGAAGGAAGATAAATATTTTTTCCATTCTCTTCTGCAAAAGTGGCAAGTTTTTCTCGTAATCTTTTGTTGGCAATTACTCCTCCACCGCCAGAAATACTCGGAACATTAGTTTCTTTTACCGCTTTTTTAAATACTCTCATTAAAGAATCTACTATTGCTTCTTGATACGAAGCTGCAAAATCTTTCCTCGATACCTCATCCTCTTTTTTCAGGTCTTGTAGGTAGTAAATAGCAGCAGTTTTTAAACCTGAGAATGAATAGTCAAACTCACCTGAAGTTTGTGGTCTTGGTAGAGGAACTTTAGCTTCATTTCCTCCTTCACTTATTTTTTGTATTGCAGGTCCTCCTGGAAATCCAAATCCACAATATCTAGAAAGTTTATCGAATGCTTCCCCGGCTGCATCATCAATTGTGGTTCCTAGAAGTTGATATTTTCCCCACTCTTCAACTAAAACTATTTGTGTATGTCCTCCTGAAGCAAGTAAAGAGAGGAAAGGTGGTTCAAGCTCCGGGTGTTCAATCAATGGTGCGCTTAAATGTCCTACCATATGATCTATTGGTAAGAATGGTTTATCTAACGACCAAGCAACTGATTTAGCAAAATTATAACCTACAACAAGACTTCCCACTAGTCCTGGTCCATCTGTTGAAGCAACAATATCAATATCTGAAAGTTCTAATTGAGCTTCATTTAATGACATGTGAAATAAGTTGCGAATCATTTCTGAGTGGGCTCTTGAAGCAACTTCAGGTACGACTCCACCAAATTTCTTATGTATGTCGACTTGTGATGAAATTTTATTTACGAGTAGTTTATTATTTCTCATAATTGCGATAGCCGTTTCATCACAACTAGTTTCAAAACCCAAGATAACTTTATCTTCAAACATAAATTTTTTCCTTTAAGTAAATATCAGCATCTTCATTTGTATAATAATTTTTTCTCTTAGATATTTTATTGAATCCAAAATTTATATATAAGTTTCGTGCTGTGCTGTTCGATTCTCTTACTTCTAGTAGTATTTTTATTTGAGGTGATTGATTAAAGTATTTCATTAACTGATTCATTAATTCATTAGCAATCCCATTGTTTCTATATTTTTCTATTACACCTATACCTAGTATTTCGATTACGTCATCTATGAATTGAATACCTAAATAAGCAATCACCTTTTCATCTTTCTTATATGTCCAATATTTAAATTCTCTACTATTAATTTTGTTCTTAATTGTTTGGCTTGGCCAAGCAGTTGAAAAAATTTCATTCTCGATTTCTTCAAGCTCCATAGCCATTTTTTTATCACATGTTGAAATAATTTCAATCATTGAACTCTACCTTTTTTTCAAGAGATGTTTGTGAGAGGGAAATATCAGGCTCACGCATATAATTTATAGTTATTTCATTAAAATTTGGAAATTCATTATTATGAAATATTCCTTCGCCAACTGAATAAATTGTTTCTGCAGTTACTATCTTTGGGTCTGCAAGTTTTGTATTGCTATCATTAGGTAAATCATTTTCTAGTAATAAGTCCCAATTACCAACTAAAAGTTTCTTTTCTTTATCATCGGAAAACTTTACTTTAAGATTTTCTGTATTTACTATTTCTGGTTCAGTTTCTCTCACCACTCCTCCTGGCACAGGTTTGTACGTACAAAAAGCATATTCATTCCTTTTGATATCAATAATAGCGTATATCTTTCTGTGACTGGTGTGAGCTGCGAATGCAAGTGAATCGAGTCCACTTACCGGAACTAGCGGAATGCCCAGACTTCCACCTATTCCCTGAGCTACAGAATACCCTATTCTGAGGCCTGTATAGTAACCAGGTCCTGTATCCAAATATATTGCACCAAGATCTTTCTTTTCTACATTTGTTTTAACTAACAGCTCATTTATCTCATTTAATAGTAAATTGGTAGACCCTTGATTAGATTTAATTATTAAGCTGCCAATTAATTTTTCTTCATGTAGAGAAGCTGAAATGTAAGAACCTGATGTTGAGATGGAAAGTCTATACATATTTAATATCTTACTTTCCTTGTTACCTCATCAATAATCTCTATGTCAAGAAATCTCCAGTCTTTAGACTTTGACTCAGGAACCATGTCAGACCACTCAATAAAAAATACGGTGTCTTCTTCATTTAGGGGAAGGTCTAAATCTAGAAACTCATGTATAGAACATAATCTATAAAGGTCTACATGAAATATTGTTAATTTTCCTTTTTTATAAGTTTTAACAATATTAAAGGTTGGTGAGGTGACTTTTTCCTGTACTCCAAGTTCAAGGATAAGATGTTTTACTAATGTAGTTTTACCAGCTCCGAGAGTACCTTTTAATCCGACTACAGAAGGGATGGATAAATCCAAAATAAACTGTTCTGCAAAAGTTTTTAAATCTTCTTGTTTTAATTCTTTAATTATCAATTTCAACCCGTGTTAGCCGATTGTCTTTAATGTTGGTGAGTATTTCCCACTCGATTGTTTTATTCCATTCTGCAATATCTTTAATTGAAATACTTAAACTTTTATCTAGTGAAGTCCCTAAAACAGTAACTTCGTCATTAATATTTACTTCCATGCCGCTAACATCAAATAATATCTGATCCATCGTAACCCTGCCGATTAATTTACAAAAATTGTTATTTACTATCACTTTTCCTTCTGGAAAAGATTTCCAAGGATATCCATCACCATATCCAATGGGTGCAGTAGCTATTAATGAATCTTTTTCTAAAGTGTATGCCTTACCATATGAAACAGCTTCTCCTTTTTTTCTATGCTGGATATTAGATATTCTTGTTTTTATTTCCATTACTGGTTTTAGCTGATCTGTAGCACTGACTGGAGTTATGCTGTAACCATAAGCAGCTAGTCCCACCCTCGTCATGTTAAAAATCTTTTCACTATTGTAAGTTGTTGATGCTGAATTATCAGCATGTACTAAAAGGTTCTCAGTATTTACATTTAATATTGTTTTTTTAAAAATTTTTATAGATTGACTTGTTTGTTTTTTATCTGTATCTGCAACTGGGAAATGGGTACAGATACCTTCTAAACTAAGATTTTCATAAGATAATATTTTGGTATGTAAAGCATCAAATGTATCTGGACTACATCCTACTCTATGCATTCCAGTATCAATTTTGAGATGAACTTTAAAGGAATCTCTTGAGTTTCCAAGATCATCAATGAACTTTTGACTGTATACAGTTGTGTCTATATTATGAATTGCTAACTTTTCTAACTCTGTGGAGGGTGGTTCTGAAAGTAAAAGAATACGTATATTATCTGAAATATTCCTTACCAAAATAGCTTCATCAATAGCAGCTACAGCAAACCATGTAACCCCTAAGGATATAGCTGTTCTGACTGTCCAGCCTATATCGTGACCATAGGCATTTGCTTTTACAACTACACATAACTTCTTTGATGTAAGGTTATCTAGATACTCAAGATTGTGTTTAAAATTTTTTTTACTTACGTAAATATTTCCTCTGTCCATAACTTAGTTAAGCTTTCCCTTTAAATCCCTGTTCTAAACTACTCTACCGTTACAGATTTAGCTAGGTTTCGTGGTTGATCAATAGACTCACCATTCAAATTAGCCACATGGTAGGCAATAAACTGAAGAGGGATAATTGAAACAATTGTTGATAACATTTCACTTGCTTCTGGAAGAGTCACGTAATCATTAGAAATATCTTGGAGTTTCTTTGAGGAATTATCTCCTATTGCAATTACAAACGCTCCTCTTGCTTTGACTTCTTGAACATTACTTGTTGTTTTATCAAGAAGGTGATGTTGACTTGCAGTAACTATTACTGGGGTTCCGTCTTCAATCAAAGCTAAAGTTCCATGCTTAAGTTCACCAGCTGCAAGAGCTTCTGCGTGTAGGTATGAAATCTCTTTTAGCTTTAATGCACCTTCTGCTGCAAGGGCGTAATCCAATCCCCTACCAATAAAGTAAATATCTTTTTTCTTATTAATTGATTTTGAGATTTCCTTAATTTGAGCTTCACATTTTAAAGTCTCTTTGATTAATGAAGGCAATTGTTTAATCTCATCAAAAGTTGTTTCTAACTTGTTAGATTCATCCCAATGCTTTGCTAAAAGAAGTTGTCCCACAAGCATTCCTAAATATGCTTTTGTCGAAGCTACTCCGATTTCAGGCCCTACATGAAGATATAATACACTATCAGCCATTCTCGCTAGAGAACTGCCAACAACATTAACTAGAGCTAAAACATGAGAGTTATTATCTTTCAGGAGTTCTGTTGCCGCAATAGTGTCCATTGTTTCCCCAGATTGAGAAATGACAATACCTAAATCATTTTCTCCGACTATAGGCTCCCGATATCTGAATTCTGATGCGAGTTCAACACTTACGGGTACACCTAATACTTTTTCAAATAAATCCTTACCAAATAGGCCAGCATGATATGCTGTTCCGCACGCAACAATCCAAATTTTTTCAAATTGCTTTGCCTGTTTTGAATCTACTGGTATCTCCTCAGAACCAACTTCGAGCCGGCCATTTATTGTTCTTTCAATAACTTCTGCTTGTTCAAGTATTTCTTTATACATAAAGTGATCATGTCCAGATTTTTCTGCTTCAGAAACCTCCCAGTCAATCTCTTGGATTTCTCTTGTTATTGTATTCATGTTGATGTCGAATAATTGATAGCTACCATCTTTGATTTCAACAAAATCTCCGTTTTCAAGGAATATCATCTTGTTAGTGTGTTCAAGTATTGCTGCTGAGTCTGATGCAAGAAAGACCTCATCGTCCCCAACTCCAAGTACTAGAGGACTCATCATTCTTCCTGCAACTATTGTGTTAGTCTGTTTTACTGTGGTCACTACGAGAGCATAGGTGCCATCTAGATCTTTGGCTACTTGGCATACTGTTTCCAAAAGGTTGCCCGTCCACTGCTTGCTTAGTTCGACAGCAATGACTTCAGTATCTGTTTCAGATTCAAATTGGTAACCTTCTTTGAGGAGTTCTTCTTTCATCTCTGCATAGTTCTCAATTATACCGTTATGAATTATTGCAAAGTCTTGATTGTTGTCATGATGTGGGTGTGCATTCTTATCACTTGGTCCACCGTGTGTTGCCCATCTTGTGTGACCGATTCCAATATTTCCCTTAATTTCTTTATCTAATAAGTGGTCTTTCAAAACCTGTAACTTACCCTCTTTTTTTTCAATTATTAGATTTTCTCCATCTGTTATAGCAATACCAGCTGAATCGTAGCCTCGATATTCTAATCTAGATAAACCACCTAATAAGATAGGAAGGGTTTGCTTAGGGCCTGAATAACCAATAATTCCGCACATATATTCTCCATTCCAACGAGCAAGTTGAAATTAGACTACGTTAAATTGCTTCTGTTCAAAAATTTCTTTCTGTTTTTAAACAATTCATTACGACCGTAGAGCCGAGTATGCATCCGCCGAATTTTCGATAACATACTTCCTCGTCACCTTCTTCAAGGTCTGGCGCTATATTTGCTCGTTAATGTAACTATAACGAAAATAACTTAATTGAGGTAGCCATTAATTTTAATAAGTAATTCTTCAAGAAATATTTCCATTTCTTCGCTATTTTTTGCTTCAACTAAAACTCTTAGCAAAGGTTCAGTACCTGAATTTCTTATCAAGTATCTGCCATCCAGATTTTTCTTATTTGAAAGCTCAAATGCAATCTGATTAATGAATTCAAGTTCTTCCTCATTTAGAGTTTCTTCTAACTCAATATTTATTAATTTTTGTGGATATTCTTGAATATTTTCTTTCCTAAAATTTGCAAGTGTCGTATCGAAATAGTTTAATGCCTTCAATACAAGCAGGAATGTGACTAACCCATCTCCAACAGGTAAGTATTCAGAAAAAATAATATGTCCAGATTGCTCTCCTCCGAGTACAGCTTCATACTTCTTCATTGCTTCAGCTACATACTTATCTCCGACAGGGGTTTCAATTAAATTAAAGTTATTATTTTTCATAGCTAGTTTGAATCCATAGTTGGACATAACTGTGCTTACAACACTTTCATTATCTAATTTTTTAATTTCTGAAAGATAAGTAGCTAATAAAGCAATAATTACATCGCCATTGGCAACTTGTCTGTTTTCATCAATCATTATTAACCTATCAGCATCACCATCAAATGAAACACCTAATTGTCCATCTTTCATAATATTTATAAGATTGCTTGTATCTGTTGCACCGGAATCTTGGTTTATATTTACCCCATTTGGTTCATTTGCAATAAAGCTAGTACTGTTATCTTTTCCTGGAATGATATCTTTTATTATCTTAAAAGCTGCACCATTTGCTGAATCAATTACTAGATTGAATTGTGAAAAATCTACATCATTAATCGAATCTAAAAAGTTTTTGTAATTCTCATAACCTAAATGAGAATCTTTAACTAAAGAGTGCTCTTTAGGTAACTCTATTGTGTCCATGGTTTCTTCAATCAAAATTTCAACTTCATCGGTTAATTTTGATCCATTTTTGTCGATCAACTTAATTCCATTGTATTGACTTGGGTTATGAGAAGCAGAAATGATAATACCTATATCATGATTCAGTTCGTCAAGCAGAATTGGCATTGAGCCTGATGGCAATATCCCATAGTTAAAAATATTTACATCAGCACTAAAACCATTACTAATCCAGGTAGTAATTGTTTCAGAAGAACTTCGAGTATCAGCAATAAGTGCTACTGTTTTAGGTTTTAATATTTTTTCTACAGAGGAACAGACCTTTGATACTATTTCCTCAGTGAGAGATTCATTAGGGATACCCCTAATTCCATCGGTACCAAAATGTTTTTTCAATGAAAGATTATCTTTTAGTGAACTGCTCGGCTCTTCTAGCTTTCTTAAGTCCGTATTTTTTTCTCTCAACTTTTCTTGAGTCTCTGGTGAGCAAGCCAGCTTTTTTAAGTTTTGCCCTTAGCTCTGGATTGAATTGTATTAAAGCTCGAGAAATTCCTAAAGCGACAGCATCAGCTTGTGCAGATAATCCACTGCCATTTAATGTAACATGTAAATCAAACTGTTTGTCCATGTCAACAACAACAAAGGGTCTGTTAACTCTCATTCTCATATTTGGACTTGGAAAATAATTGTCTATTGTCTTACCGTTAAAAGTGTACTCTCCTGTACCTTCAGTAAGTCTAACTCTAGCCACGGAGCTTTTTCTTCTCCCTGTTCCTAATATTGCTTCAGTCATTATCTGCAACCTTCTTTATGTCGAAACTCAATTCTATCGGGTTTTGGCTTTCATGAGGATGTGTATCTGATGAATATACGTGTAGTTTTTTAATAATTGCTCTTCCCAGCCTATTTTTTGGAAGCATTCCCCAAACAGCTTTTTCAATAATTAACTCAGGTTTACGTTTTTTGAGTGCATTAAAAGACTCTTGTTTTATCCCTCCTGGATATCCTGAATGTCTGTAGTACATTTTTTGTTCAGGTTTTTTTGATGTTACTTGAATCTTTTCAGCATTAATTACTACAACGTGATCGCCAACATCTAAATGTGGTGCGTATTGTGGCTTGTGTTTACCTTTTAAAATTTGAGCTACTTCACTAGCTAGTCTTCCAACTGGGAGGTTGCTAGCATCAACTACATGCCAGCTTCTATCAGAAGCTTCTATACCTTTAAATGTCGTTTTTGTACTCATTTTATAAACCTATTGGATTGTAACGAAATTTCAGTATAAAGGTTATTGATATTTATAAAAACTAGTATTTAATTTTCCAGAGATATAATCCCTTTGATGGTGCAACATATTTAAACCTTTCTCCTAGTGGAGCTTTAAGAGAAGCTTTAAGTGAAGCACTAGTTAACTTTCCAGAAAACACAGCTAATTGAACACCCACAATAGATCGAACCATATTATGTAAAAATGAATTTCCACTTATTGTATATATAAAATATTGGCTGTTCTGAGTCCATTTACTTGTTACTATCTCTCGGATTGGATTTTGGTCAACTCTGAGTTTTGAATAATTCGTAAAGTTATTAATACCTAAAAAAAACTCTGCAATGAGATTTAGGTCAGAAATCCTAAGTTCATTTTTTATAAAATAACTATACCCTAAGTTATATGGTTCATAGTTACTAGGAGTATTGATAAAATATTTATATGTTCTTTGTTTTGCATCGTATCTAGGATGAAAATTTTTATTAGCTCTTGAAATTTTTTTTATATAAATATGACTACCCACCAAAGCATTGAGTGATTCTTTAAATGAATCTCCAAGTATGTCATCTGTGACAACACTTAAAACTTGATGCTTTGCGTGCACACCACTATCTGTTCGACCGGAGTAAGTTAATTCATAAGAATTTAAGAGTATGTCTAATGAAGTTTCAATTGCCTGTTGGACAGTAGGGGTTTTTTCCTGTTTTTGAAAACCATAAAAGTTGGTTCCGTCATATGAAATTATTATTTTATAATTCTTCAAGCTAGAAAAATATTTTTAGAGGACCTGAAGTCCAGACCAAAATAATAATAAAAACGGAGGCAGATATTCTAGAACTCCGCTTCTCTATAAAAAATCCTATCTCTAGAGCTCTAGAGATTGTATAGAAAAGCCATAAAAGTATGCTCAAGTTTGCAATCTCAACTATCCTTGCGCTGATATTTAAATAGTTTTGAAATAGTATAATAATAGATATCCCAGCTACAATTCCATGCGCATACCCAGTCATAGTAGAGATAGCATTCATATCTAAATTCTCTTTAAATGCCTTAGATAAAACAAACCACATTCCAAGACTTGCAATTATCCAGGCAAATGCACCATCTAATATTCCATAAAAAACTACATCGAAAAAGTTTGAAAATCTAGTAGTTGCAAAACTTGCAGTGTATATTGAAATGAGACTTGCGATTACAATTAAAAATGCATTACCACTTTCATACCTATCATTAATTATATTTTGGATTAGAGATGCATCAAATCTTAAAAATGCTTGGAATTTTTTCCAAACATCACTAAAAGTACTCAAATTAAACTAGTTCTAGAACAGCTAGTTCAGTACCGTCGCCCTTTCGGTAAGTTGTTCTTGTGATTCTAGTGTATCCGCCGTTTCTATCTTGATACTTAGGACCAATCTCTTCAAATAATTTTGCAACTACAGCTTTATCTTGAATCATTTTTAAGACTTGTCGTCTATCATGCAATGTTCCTTTTTTTGCTTTAGTAATAACTTTTTCGGCATAAGGTTTCACAGCCTTAGCTTTGGTTACAGTAGTTTCAATTTTCTCGTGTTGAATTAGAGATCTTACTAAATTACTTATAATTTGATCTTCATGTGAGGGAGAACCACCTAATCTTTTTCCTTTTGTTGGTTTAGGCATTTGCGTTTTCCTCAGAATCTAGATCAGAGCTGGTTGGCAAACTTAATCCTAATTCGTCTAATTTTGCTACAAGCTCGTCAAGGCTTTTTTGACCAAAGTTAGTTAGATTTAAAAGATCATCCTCTGTGTACTCTAAAATCTGTCCAACAGTGGTAATGTTTTCTCTACCCAAGCAGTTCATTGGTCTTTCGGATAGATCTAAT
>Ga0115000_10000904_pt1 | contig 27010 bp, 32 predicted proteins | sample ArcticOcean_MG_C_6_FD_89690 | JGI IMG/M metagenome (GOLD analysis project Ga0115000, IMG submission 89690) | Marine microbial communities from western Arctic Ocean - ArcticOcean_MG_CB8_128 | ecosystem: Environmental > Aquatic > Marine > Oceanic | place: Arctic Ocean: Canada Basin | collected... | reverse complement strand
TTCAAAGAAATCAAGCGCCCACTTTTTTTTAAAAAGGAAGATGGGAAAAGACGAGCCGTTATCAAAGTAGGGGCCGGGGCAAAGATGTCTTATCTTGCTAAACATGCTGCACGCTATTCACTGACGGGCATTGAACGTCTCGTCGGCATACCCGGATCATTAGGTGGCGCAATAATTATGAATGCCGGCGCAGAGGGAACAGAAATTGGACCGATTCTTCGTAGCGTAACTCGAATTACACGAAACGGTGAAATAGAAACTTTAAAACGAGAAGATCTTTCCTTTCAATACAGAAAAACCATTTTCCCAAATGAACCCGGGATCATTATTGAAGCAGAGATTGAACTCGAAGAAGGAGATCGTTCGGAAATCATGACCACCATGGACCGTCATCTTTCTCGAAGAGCGCAAACACAACCCCTTACCATTCCAAATTCAGGATCTATTTTCAAGAATCCAGAAGGAGATGCTGCCGGAAGAATTATAGAGTCGATAGGACTTAAAGGCTATTCCATAGGAAAGGCCGGTGTCTCTATCAGGCACGCGAACTTCATTGTGAATAAAGGTGGGGCAACAGCAAAAGATGTGACGCAATTGATCAAGCATATACAAAAAGAGGTGAAAGAAAAAACCAGTATCGATCTACAAACTGAGATTGTAATTATCGGAGAATAATTTCGGAGAAATTAAATTTTAAAGTTCGTGCAAAGGTCACCCCTTCTTCTTTTGCTCCCGGCCTTTTTGGCCAAAGGCCGGGACGGACCTCTCATTTTAAAAGTCGGAAAAGTTTTGGAAATTTTTAAAGACAAAAAAATAGGTGTGCTAATGGGTGGCTTATCATCAGAGCGAGATATTTCTCTATTAACCGGGAACTCGGTTATGGAGGCAATGACTCGAAAAGGTCTCAAGGTATTCCCCATCGATGTAGATCGCAATATTGCCAAAGCTATCCGAGAGATTGACTTGGCATTCATCGCACTGCATGGAACCTACGGCGAAGATGGCTGCATTCAAGGAGTTCTCGAATATTTGAAAATTCCTTATACAGGGCCGGGTGTCGCAGGCAGTGCCTTAGCTTATGACAAATTAAAGACCAAGGAAATTTTAAAGTTCCACGAAATACCAACAGCCGACTATGAAGTATTTTATAAAAACCAAAATCAACATCTCAAACGAAGCTTGGGTTTACCGGTTGTGGTCAAGCCAACCAATCAGGGATCGAGTTTTGGAGTGAGCATTGTCCACACAGAAGAACAATGGGAACCCGCATTGGAAAGTGCATTTAAATATTCTGAAGAAATCATCGTGGAAAAACTTATAGAAGGAAAACTTCTGGCAATAGGAATGAATGGGGAAACACCTATGCCCATTGTTCATATTCTTCCTAAATCCGGGTTTTACGATTATGAAGCCAAATACACTTCTGGAAAAACTGAATATCTATGCCCGGCGAATTTGAGCCAACATGATATTAACAAGTGCAATGAAGTTTCCAAAAAAGTTTTTAAGGTGCTACGGGGACGTGGAATACCCCGAGTAGATATCATTCTTGATGATGAAGGAACACCGTATGTTCTGGAGATGAATACTATCCCGGGCATGACTCCCACAAGCCTGTTACCCATGGCTGCCCTGGAAATGGGAATGGATTTTGATGATCTTGTAATAGAAATTTTAAAAACAGCACAATTGGACTATGGAGACCTGTCATGACCTTTGCTCTGCCCAGACAAAAGGGACCTGCCTCCACATGGGACAATTTTCGTTCTGAAAGAATCAAAAAACGCAAACGTGGTAGTAGTCTGAATAAAAGAATTCCTCATAAACCACAATTGAGCAATTGGGGACGAACATTGGCTGAGCTTACTTCAGAACTCTTCTTGGCAGGAGTTGTCGGCTACCTTCTTTTTGCTGGATGGAATTTTTTAATCTCAACACCTCGTTTTCAAATTCAAAATATTTCTTTCAAAGGAAATAATATATTGAGCGATGCGCAAATTCTTGAATGGCTGGGCCCTGTAAAAGGAAAAAATTTAATTGCGATTGATTTAGTTGAGTTAAGCCAACGGCTTTCAGAAAACCCATGGATTCAATCGGCTTCCATACGGCGAGATTTTCCACAAGGAATTGAGTTTAAGCTCACAGAAAGGGTTCCTTACGCAAGGATTAAGAAGGAAGAGATTTATTTAGTGGATAGTTTCGGTGCCACCCTGTCACCCGAAAAACCTGAATATAAACATCTGCCTCTTATCATCATGCAAGGCGAAAAAGAAAATAATTTTTTAGAGGGGAAAGTATTGCACAGCCTGAAAACCATGCACTACTTCAACAAACTCTCATTCTTTGATAATAACCCTTTGGATACGGCCGAACTAATAGGCCATTTCCGGGTTCTGTTTATCACCCAAAACCGGGACATTCAAATTCAAATGTCTATGGATAGATTGGACGAGGGAAGAAAAAATTTCCTACTCATTCTCGACACCATTGAGGAAGATAATCCTAAGATTCAAATGATCGACTTATCATTTAAAGATCAAGTTGTCATCAGAAATAGATTCAAACCAAGTTCAACATTAATTGCGGCAAAGAGTCAAACCAACTAGAAGGGGATAGGAAGCATGTCCAAAAAAAGCAATTACATTGTCGGGCTGGATATTGGAACCACCAAAATCTGCTGCATCATTGGCGAGGTTATCGATGATGAAAAGATAGATATTATTGGTCTCGGTCAGTATCCATCAAAAGGCCTTAGAAAAGGGGTCGTAGTGAATATCGACAGCACTGTCGAGTCTATCAAGAATGCTGTTGAAGAAGCCGAACTCATGGCCGGATGTGAAATTGATTCCGTATATGTCGGTATTGCAGGTGGGCATATAAACAGCCTCAACAGTCATGGAATTATTGCCGTGAAGGGCAGAGAGATTGATCAGAAAGATGTGGACAGAGTGATAGAAGCTGCTAAGGCCATAGCCATTCCTCTAGATCGAGAAGTGATTCACGTTCTCCCGCAGGAATATATCGTTGACAATCAAGACGGGATTAAGACTCCCCTCGGAATGGCAGGAGTGCGCCTTGAAGCAAAAGTCCATATCGTTACTGCGGCGGTAACATCGGCACAGAACATTGTCAAATGTGTAAATAAAGCAGGTCTGGGAGTATCCGATATTGTACTGGAACAGCTTGCGTCCAGCGAATCCGTTTTATCTCAAGATGAAAGAGAACTGGGTGTTGCGATGATTGATATTGGCGGCGGCACATCGGACCTTGCAATTTTTTATCAGGGTGCAATCAAACATACTTCCGTTCTGACTATCGCGGGCGCGCAAATGACAAACGACATTGCAATAGGTCTTCGTACCCCAAACAATGAAGCAGAAAAAATCAAACATTCCTTCGGCTGCGCATACTCGCCCATCATTTCAGAGGGTGACAACATAGAAGTTCCCAGCGTTGGCGGCAGAGAATCTCGAACAGTTCCTCGACAAATTTTAAGCGAGATAATCGAAGCACGAACGCGTGAGATGTTTGAACTACTCGACCACGATATAAATGAATCGGGGTACCGAGAAATTATTTCATCCGGAATTGTACTGACGGGTGGGGCTTCAAGCATGCAGGGAATGGCAGAATTAGCGGAGGACGTTTTTCAATCCCCCGTAAGAGTAGGGAAACCCATGGGACTCGGAGGATTGATCGATGTTGTAAACAATCCCATGTACGCAACTTGTACCGGCTTGATCCAATATGGTTCTAAAAGAGTTAAAACCGGACTTGTAAGAGAACTTCAGGGACGTAATTTATTCGATAAAATTTTTTCACGTATGAAAGATTGGGCAGACGAATTTTTTTAAAAATTGGAGGACACCATGAGTATAATAGAATTTGAAAACGAAAACGATTACAACGCAACTATCAAGGTGGTTGGCGTTGGGGGCGGTGGTACCAATGCCGTAAATTCTATGGTTCGCGATAGTCTCCGCGGAGTAGAATTTATTATCGCCAATACGGATTTACAATCCCTGGAAAAATCAGAATGCCCCGGAAAAATCCAAATAGGCGGAGAGTTGACTCGCGGGCTGGGTGCCGGTTCCAACCCAGAAACCGGTAAAGACGCCGCCGAAGAGAGCGAAATGGTTATCCGCGATATGCTCGAAGGTGCGGATATGGTTTTTATCACCGCAGGAATGGGCGGTGGAACCGGCACAGGTGCGGCACCCGTTATATCTCGCATCGCAAAAGAAACAGGAGCTCTTACCGTTGGCGTAGTCACCAAACCTTTCGCGTTTGAAGGCAAAAAACGGATGCGACAAGCAGAAGAAGGAATCCAAGAGCTAAAAGCAGCCGTCGATACACTGATCGTGATTCCAAATCAAAAACTTTTAAGCTATGTAGGAAAGCAAACGTCTTTCACCAGTGCATTCTCACTGGTAGACGATATTCTCAAACAAGCTGTTTGCAGTATTTCTGATTTAATCGTCATTCCCGGACTCATCAATCTCGATTTTGCTGATGTAAAATGCATCATGGGAAGCATGGGTAAAGCACTTATGGGAAGCGGCATCGCCACAGGAGAAACTAGAGCTGTTGAAGCTGCGCAAAAAGCAATCTCCAGCCCTCTACTTGACGAGGCAACCGTTGACGGTGCAAAAGGTATCTTAATTAACATAACGGGTGGAGAGGATTTAACTCTTATGGAAATTAATGAAGCCTCTATGATGGTTCAAGAAAATGCACACGAAGATGCTCATATCATTTTTGGTGCAGTTATCGATCATCAAATGGAAGGTCAAATGCGGGTAACAGTCATTGCAACTGGGTTCGACAACGAGATAGCTTCGCAAGTAGAAGAAAGACCTGCGTTGAAAAAAGTGGTGGGCGGCGAACCTCATATGGAAAGTCATGATGCCGACTCATCTTATAAATACCTGAAGACACTTGCGTCTTCAATCAAAGAAGAAAATCAGGACCCGGGAAACTTAAATGCTAATTTTGACATTCCCACGTTCCTACGTAAACACGCAGACTAATAGCTACCCCACCTGGAAAACCGGCGGGGAAACCCGCCGTGTCTTTCAGGCAAACTAGCCGTTAATACCCCAGTTATAATCAAGGTAGGAAACATCAATTCGAGAGGCGGTCAATTCCTTTGCCGCTTCAGGTGAAACGTATTTACTGATAAACTTCAACACCCCTCCTCTACTTTCAAAGTCATCCTTAAACCATTTAAATATTGAGGAAAGGTAAACTCGATTACTTTTTTTATCTATTCTCATCCCCTTTTCAGGCGACAGCAAAAATAGTTTCATCAGATCATTCAACTGTTCGTTCAAACTGCCTACCTTGAAAGCTTCTAACCTAAGATCAGGGCAGCTCACTGACGCACAAACAATCGCGACATGTATCCTTGGCTCATCCATCTTCCTTAAAATTTCATGTTCGATTTCATTCAGAGTCCGTTCTTCTCCAGCCACATAACCAGCTGGCTTTTTCCAAACCGGACTAAAAAAACTTCCCGCATCTTTAATACTTTTAATAGGAAAGCGATCTGCTACCATTTTTGCGGCAAGAATATTATAAGTATTAATCCAGAAAACCAGCTTCTCATCACGAGTTTTCAACGAATTCTCTCGAGCCGAGATCAACCTGGAAACCAGTTTTTTAAATTTCTCATCGCTCTTCAAGTTTTTATAATTCACTGCATTGATCATTACGCCATCAACTTTTTTCAAGCTCACATGTTTTTCAATCAAAGCATCCCAATCCGAAAAATCGAAAGCCGCGACTGGCACAACTGACAGCAAAATCAAAACCAGAAAAATGGCCAAAACTTCAGCCTTCTTAATAACCCCAGCAATATAATTTGTATTAATTAGCATATCCCGTATCCCTTCCTTAGCATCTGAAATTACCCTAAAATTACTTTTTAGTATCATTTAGGAGTATTTCCTTACAAATTTATGAGCCTTATAATTTATAATACCTAATTGCGGAACCAATAATACCCTCTCTTAATGAAACATGAATATAATAAAAAATCCCCATCAAGACATGGCCAAAGATCTCTTATACATCTCAGATTTGGATGGAACACTTTTACTGCCCGATGGAACCTTTCCGAAGGAGTCCAAACAACGTTTGAACCACCTTATTGAGGAAGGCATGAAGTTTACTATTGCCACGGCTCGAAATTACGACTCTGCGCATCCAATATTAAAAGGATTAGACCTCAGACTCCCTGTTATCTTGTTTAATGGAGTCTATCTGGCAGATTTCCATAACGGTAAAATATTGGAACACACTGAGTTCGTAGACAAGGGAGTCGTGGGCAGCATGCTAAACTTGGCACAAGCTCAAACCATTGAACCTTTCATTTACACCTTTGGCGAGGAACATCAGGTTTACTATCGCCATGCAAAAAACCCAGGATCAATAGCCTACCTCGCCAGTCTGGAGAAAGATGACAGGGTTAAACAGGTCCCCGAATTTATATTTCAAGAAGACGAAAATGTTTCAGGTTTTTTATTGATTGGCACTATGGAAAACCTCGAACCCATATACCATTGCCTGAAGGAAAAATATTTTGACCATCTCAATTTATATTTTGCTGAAGATGTTTCCATGAAAGGTTATTATTGGTTACAGGCCTTTCACCAGCAAGCTAACAAGGGAAATATGGTGGAGAAGCTGGTTGATCGCTTAAATCTACCATTGAACAAAACTATGGTTTTTGGTGATTATTTAAATGATCTGGATATGTTTCAGGTAGCCGGCTATTCGGTGGCAATGGAAAATGCCCTACCAGAGGTAAAAGAATCTGCTGATCAAATTATTGGCCCCAATAGCCACGGGGCTGTATTGGATTTTCTAGAATCTATGTGGATGAATGCATAGCAAAAGCAGGTATAATAAAACTAAATTTATTGGAAAATAATATAATGCCCGATCAACCCAAAGAGTCAGAAAAAACCATATACGAGCGGGATAAAACAGCTAAAGAGCCGCAACCCGCTACCGATGTTCCTAAAGTTCCTGCCAAGCCCAGACCCAAAATCAAAAAGGTTTTTGTCGCAAAAAAGTCAACTTTCACCACAGACAAACCCATGGAACACCGTGTTCGGAACATCCGGCTAACTTCCATAGAATCTGCAAAAATGATTTGGGAAATACTCGTAGATTTTCAGAGCGATCTGGCAAAAGAGGAAATCGATGATCCGGACAAACCTTTTCATGACTGGGAAAAAGTAGAAAAGTTTTTTATTCGCCTCGCCAAAAAGTACAGTACCTGTAAGAGCAAAAAACTCGGGGGAAATTTAGATTGGATCGATAATGCAATGCCGATTCCCGAACAAATTCTTACTCAGGAACTTATAAGTGAAATAATGAAATTGGAAAAATTTATCATACCCGAGCCCATTCAAAGCAAACTCGGTTTCCATATCCTCATGATCTGTGAAAGCCAGGTTCACACCCCCCGGGAAAAGCCTGAAGAAAAAGAAAGCCGCCCACTTTTCTAACAACCTACTCTGGGAATTATTTCCCTAGAAAAAACATTCGGATTTTTTCCACAATGTATTCCTGTTGTGGTCGGGTAATTTCATGCGAAATCGGGAGAGCCAAAGTTTCGTTCGCGGCTTTCTCAGATTCCGGGAAGTCACCTTTTTTGTACCCCAGTGACTGAAAACATTCCTGAACATGAAGCGGTAGCGGATAATAAATTTCACAGCCAATCTTATTTTCATTTAAAAAGGTACGCAATTCATCCCTGCGACTTCCTGCGCGAATGACGTATTGGTTGAATACATGACGTGGAAAAACTTCTGGAGGCAACTGAATGTACTGAATCAAAGCATTCTGTTGCAACAATTGATTGTAGACTGTTGCATTCTGCCGCCGTTTTTCTGTCCAGCCTTCAAGATATTTCAACTTAGCCTTTACGACCCCGGCTTGCAGGGCATCTAAACGGAAATTTCCACCGATACTTTTATGGTAGTACTTGGGTTTTGAACCATGCACACGAAGCACCTTCAGCTTTTCATAAAGGTCATCTGATGACGTGGTGACAATTCCTCCATCCCCAAATGCACCCAAGTTTTTCGCAGGAAAAAAAGAAAAGCAACCCATGTCGCCAAGAGAACCTGCGCGTTTGTTTTTATATTCGGAACCGATGGATTGAGCCGCATCTTCAATGACAACAAGATTATGCTTTTTCGCCAATTCCATTATTGGCTCCATGTCCGCGCATTGGCCATACAAGTGGACTGGCATAATAGCCTTGGTCTTGGGAGTAATGCATCTTTCAATATGTTCAGCCTTTATATTGAAAGTAACATCGTTGATATCTGCAAATACCGGTTTTGCCCCTGCCCGAACAATTGACCCTGCTGTTGCAAAAAACGTGTAGGGGGAAGTGATCACTTCATCTCCCTCCCCTATTCCAGCGGCCATTAAGGAAATAAGCAAAGCGTCGGTTCCTGAAGAGACACCTACCGCATATTTCGCCTGACAATAGTCTGCAATTTTCTCTTCCAACTGTACAACCTTAGAACCCAAGATGAACTGCCCCGTTCGCGTAGTATCAGCAATTTCTATTTCCACATCATTCAATATTTGATGGTAGGAAGCAGAAATATCCAGAAGTTTCACTTCATTTACTGAATCGACAGGCCCATCAATTTTGGATTGCACTTGGTCAGCGGTCAGAACAAGACCTTCATTATTGGAAAATTTTTCCGGCATTGTCGAAACAACCGCATCGAATCCGCAAGATCGAATAAGGATTAACGCCAGTTTCTCTTCGAAATCATCACCTTGCAAGGCATCGTCCAAGTCTCGCGCCGTCGGGGTCACCACACTCAAGTGTGTCAAAAGAGGTTTAATTTTATTTCTCTCATCTTTTTCCAAACCCTGCCATAGAGCTTGAATGGTGGTTGATGCTACCCACCCCTTACAACTTTCTGTCTTACAAAGCTTCAAAACGGATGATTCTTCTGTCGATGATAGCGCCTGAATTAAATAATCGTGATGTAAAAGAATTTCCATTTTTATATTTTTACAAGGAGGTTAAAAAGATTTTAAGAAAATTAAAAACAAACATCCTGATCGAGCTTTTCTTTCAGAATAATTTCGGCTGGGGTGTAATACTTTTTGTTCGAATTACACTGTTTGCAGGCAGGAACAAGGTTTCCTCGTGTGCTTTTTCCACCTCGAGAAATAGGTACAATATGATCCATAGTCAACAACTTAGCTACAAAATTGCCTCCGCAATAATGACAAATTCCTGACTGGACTTTCTGTTGCCACCATTGCGACTGGCGAAGTTTCCTTGCTTTGGCTTTTTCTATTTTAAATTTTTTGTCATCCATACTCCTATTACGCCCTGAACGCTTCGTCAGCCCAACCCGGGTCAATCATTTGTTGTGGTGACCAATTATTTCTGACAGCTCGCACCGTTCCTGTCTGGCTTCCTTTAGGGTACCAGTGAATATCTCCAACATCGAATTCAAACCCAAGAGCTGCCGAAAACCTCGTTTTCGAAGTCCAAAAACAACTCCCATAACTGAATTCAAAAATAGGATTAATATGTATAACAAAAGTTTTCCCCCGCGACTTAAAAAGCAGGTCGGTTTCATATAAGCTCTGTATTTCTAACCGATCAGGCAGTCGCCAATCACTATAACCACCAAGCTTATGTTGGTTTAATTTCTCGATATACCCTTGCGCATCGTACCAACTGATATTACTACCCGTTTCAAAATACGCATAACTTTCCTGCCACATCAATCCAGTAAAGGAGTCAGAAATTGTCTTATTCTCATTATCTATAAAACGAATTGCCATAAAAAGTCTGAATTACACCAAAAAGCTCACAAAACTTTACTCGCCAAGCCGAAGACCGAATACTAGGAGATTATCATAAGAATAACAAAAGGTTATGTATTTTTTTAAACGGGTAGAAGAGTATTGCCCCAGTTTTTCTTTATTTCAATTTCCACATTTTATTAAATTATTGCAACGATTTACACATATAGGTTCAAACTATAAGCGTTGTTTCAAGGCCGATTACAATCTAATTTTAATCCTATGAAACCAAAAATTCTAAAATCCGTAAAAAACCTCCCTGGATATTGCTCGACCAAAAACCAGCCCCTTATCGAAACCTGAAACTGAAAAAAACATCCCGCCCGATAGTAAAACCAAAACTCATGTCAGCTTTGGATCATGTTGAGCGAAAATCTTCCACAAGTAGGTTGAGCAAGTTCATTGATGAACGCAATTCAGCACTTGATTCCCTTCAGGATACTAAAAATAAATATGAAAAACTTTTTTCCGTTCAATATGACGGCATACTGCTTTTCAATGCCGAGACGTAAAAAACCCTCGACACCAATGAATCTGCTTGCAAACTATTTGGCTACAGCAAGGAGGAGCTTATTAAATTTACCATTCCCGAACTCAGCGCAGAGCCCGAGCAAACGTTCGAAGAATTGGAAAAAGTTATAAAGAATGAGTTAAAAAAATTCCATTACTATATATCAAGCCCAAATCAGGCGACAAAATCGCAACCGAAATAACCACGGGCGTTCTTCACATTAAAGGCAAAAGTTATGTTTTTGCAATATACTGCGATATAACCCTGCAATTAGAAAATCAGGAAGCCATAAAAAGAAAATCTACGGAGCTTGAAAACAGCAATCAGGCACTCAAAGATTTTGTTTCCATCGCTTCGCGCGATCTTCAGGCTCCGCTGAGAAAAATCATTTCATTTAGTTCTCGCCTCGAAAGTGAAAGGGAAAAAATTAGACCCTAATCTATGGAGAGTCTGGAACGCATACAAAAAACCGCTCACCGGATGCAGGTATTATTGGACGATCTCCTTTTGTACTCATAGGTCTCTGTGCAAACAGAATCGTTACAAAATACTAACCTGGAAATCACCTTAATCTATGTACTGGAAGACTTGAACCTGCCTCCTAGAAAATTCCCGGACAACATTAAAATTGGTTTTTTGTCAAAAATAGAAGCCAATGCCTCACAAATGCAACAGTTGTTTCAAAATCTCATTTCCAATTCCATCAAGTTTAAAAAAAAAGGGAATGCCTCTTCGAATTGAAATTCAAGGGGGGGCTAATAGACAACGAACTCTGGCAAATACTTGTCAAGGATCAGGGGATTGGTTTCGACAAAAAAACCTCGACCAAATTTTCCGTCCCTTTGAAAGATTACATGGAGTTAATAAGTATGAAGGAATCGGTATGGGGCTGGCTATCTGCAAAAACATCGTGGAGGGCCATCAAGGAACTATCACCGCAGAAAGCAAACTCGGTCACGGAGCCTGTTTCATATTTACCCTGCCAGCAAAAGCCGCTTTTAAAATCTTAAAAATTTAATCCCTTACAGGATGACGGGGCAATACCGGTGAAAAACGAAATCCACAGTTTTTAATGTCTTCGATATCCTCTTTTGTTTCAGGAAAACGATTGCAAATGAGCGGCTTTTCTGGACTATCATGCACTCGACATCGATTATCGGCTGTCAATTCTCTGCAAGGGACATCCATAGAATAGTAAAGCTGGTTGCGTTTTTCATCATCACCCACCACCCGAATGCCACGGTAAGACAAATAACGTTGCAACTCCTCCAAATTGCCATGCTGCCGCAGAGTAATATCTCTTACAACCGTCATATTGACGGTTTGACAACACTCACCGCAAGAATGGCATTCACCTTCTCGTTGCATAAACATTACTTTTTCTTCTTAGAGTTGGAATGCTCCACTGTCACTGTCGTGTAAATACCACCACGGACGTTGAAATCGCCAACAATTTTCATATTTCTGGGTTTGCAGGCTGCGACCAGATCATCCAGAATTACATTGATCACTTTTTCGTGAAACCCACCTTCATTCCTGTAAGACGTCAGGTAAATCTTTAACGATTTCAACTCAATACAAATCTTATCCGGAATATAACTGATATGGAGAGTGGCAAAGTCTGGCTGTCCGGTTTTAGGACACAAGCAAGTGAACTCCGGGCACTCCATTGCAATAGTGTAATCTCTTCCGGGGACCGGATTGGGGAAGGTTTCAATCGCCATAATCTCTTTATTTTTAGTATTTTTCATAATTTTCCAGTTAATTAAGTTTTTTTTCGATTCCTACCTTGCTTTTTTAATATCGCGTTATATATAGTATAAGCACTCAACACCTTAGAGTGCTAATACGCTGCAAACAGGAACTCATTTCTCCTGAATGGGAAGAAAACCCCTTTAAATATAATAACTTAATAGTGTTTCAGACAAGATTTTACGGAATTTTGTATTAATTATTAATTTTGGTAGAGTTTAACATTTTTTTAAGGAGTCTTTATGAAAATCCGACCGTTACACGATCGAATTTTAGTTCAACCGATTTTGGAAAAAGAAGTCCGCAAAAGCGGCATCATCATTCCTGATTCAGCAAAAGAAAAACCCATTGAAGGCCGCGTTAAAGCCGTAGGAAATGGAAAAATTGGTGATGATGGAAAAGTGAGGAAGCTCGAAGTAAAAGTGGGCGACAAAGTCCTTTACAGCAAATACGGCGGCACAGAAATCAAATTTGACGGAGATGACTTCCTGCTTATGCGTGAAGACGATGTTCTGGCAATAGTAGGTTAATTTTCCCGATACAAATAATCGGATATAACATTTCACATCTCTTAAACAGAGAAGGAGATTTAAGTTTATGGCTAAACAAATTATTTATGATGAGACTGCTAGACATAAAATTCTATCAGGCGTCAACCAACTTGCTAATACCGTTAAAATCACCCTCGGACCAAAAGGCCGAAACGTGGTTATCGATAAAAAATTCGGTTCCCCTACAATCACCAAAGACGGCGTGACCGTTGCTAAGGAAATCGAATTGGAATGCCCTTTTGAAAACATGGGCGCGCAAATGGTAAACGAAGTTGCCAGCAAAACCAGTGACAACGCTGGTGATGGCACCACCACCGCTACCGTTCTGGCACAGGCTATTTTCCGTGAAGGAATGAAGTTTGTAACCGCTGGCGCAAGCCCAATGGATATAAAGCGCGGCATTGAAGCGGCAGTCGACACGATCATCCCTGAAATTCTGAAAATGGCAAAACCTACCAAAGATAAAAAGGAAATTGCACAGGTAGGAACCATTTCCGCTAATCAGGACAAAGCCATTGGCCAGATCATTTCTGAAGCTATGGATAAAGTTGGAAAAGACGGCGTTATCACCGTTGAAGAAGCAAAAAGTATGGACACTTCCCTCGAAATCGTTGAAGGAATGCAGTTTGATCGCGGTTACCTTTCTCCTTATTTCGTAACCGATGCAGAGCGCATGGAAGCGGTTCTTGAAGATTGTTATATTCTTCTTCACGAGAAAAAAATCACCAGCATGAAAGACCTTCTGCCTCTGCTTGAAAAAGTCGCAAAAGGTGGCAAACCTCTATTGATTCTCGCTGAGGACATTGAAGGTGAAGCTCTCGCAACTTTGGTTGTAAACAAATTGCGCGGCACATTGAATGTTTCTGCTGTGAAAGCACCTGGTTTTGGTGATCGTCGAAAAGATATGCTTAACGACATCGCTATTCTAACCGGCGGCAAAGTTATCACCGAAGACATTGGTGTATCTCTCGAAAGTGTTGAATTGGCTGACCTCGGTCGCGCAAAACGCATCACCATCGACAAAGACAACACCGTGATTGTTGACGGTAAAGGAAAAGCTTCTGACATTCAGGCTCGAGTCAAACAGATTCGAAACCAGATTGATGAGACTTCTTCTGATTACGATCGAGAAAAACTTCAGGAACGACTCGCTAAACTAGTTGGTGGCGTTGCCATCATTAAAGTTGGAGCCGCTACTGAAACAGAAATGAAAGAAAAGAAAGCTCGTGTTGAAGATGCACTTCACGCAACCCGTGCAGCTGTTGAAGAAGGAATCATTCCTGGCGGCGGCGTAGCATTCATACGTTGTCTGGAGACCCTCGATAAAATCAAGGGTGATCATGATTTCAAACTTGGCGTAAAAATCATTCGCCGAGCTCTCGAAGAGCCTCTTCGTCAGATCGCTACCAATGCAGGAGAAGAAGGTACCGTTATCTGCGAAAAAGTCAAAACCCTCAAAGGTAATATGGGTTATGACGCTAAAAAAGGAGAATACACCGACATGATCAAAGCTGGCATCATCGATCCTGCTAAAGTTGCTCGCACCGCATTGCAAAATGCAGCAAGCATTTCAGGATTGTTGTTGACCACCGAAGCTATGATCACGGATCTTCCAGAAGATAAAGAAGAACATAATCACGGCGGTGCTCCTGGCGGTGGAATGGGCGGTATGGGTGGCATGGGCGGTATGCCCGGCATGATGTAAGCTACCCTTATAGTTTTACATAAATCAGCCCCGGTCCCGTTCTATGAATGGGGCCGGGGTTTTTTTGTGCCAGCGGTAACCCTGGACTCTAAAGGTCAAATCTCGCCACACAAACTCATACAATTTCCCCTTTTACTATAGTTATAGGCTCATAATTTCGTCAGTCTTTTGAGCAGCTACATTTTTCTCCGACAGCTTGCCGGAGTTGACAGTTTGGCTGGCAAACATTAGTATGAAATGAATCCTAATTGTTCCCCTTCCAACCAAGCAACTCTTTAGGATAGAGGGAAAGGCCACATGCCAGGCTCGACAAAAAATGTTCTTGAAATGATCCTTGCCGGTGGCGAAGGCAATCGCCTTTACCCCCTGACAGAGCAAAGGGCAAAACCCGCTGTCCCCTTTAGCGGCAAGTACCGACTGATCTATTTTGCCTTAAGTAATTTCATCAACTCGAGTGTTTATTCCGTCTACGTTCTCACCCAGTTCAAATCGCAGTCATTAAACGAACACATCAATGAGAGCTGGCGTTTTGGTTCTCTTATCCACAACCATTTTATTTTGCCAGTTCCAGCACAACAACGCACAGGTGATAGCTGGTACCATGGCACGGCTGATACGATATATCAGAACATAAGTTTGATTGAAGATGGTGATTTCGATCTCATCGCTGTGTTCGGCGCCGACCATATATACCGGATGGACCTGCAACAAATGACCGACTTTCATCTCAAGAAGAAGGCCGATGTCACCATTTCCACTATTCCCGTCGCCATTAAGGATGCAACCGCCTTCGGAGTCATACAGGTGCAGGTGAAATATCAGATCATTGGATTTCAGGAAAAACCCAAGCGCCCCAAACCCATTCCCGGCCGAGAAAAAGAAGCCTTTGCTTCAATGGAAAATTATCTGTTCAATAAAGATTTTCTGATAGACATTCTTTATAAGGATGCCAAAGATAAAAACTCTTCGCATGATTTCGGCAAAGACATCCTGCCGAAAATATTCAACACTTCCCGAGTCTATGCCTATGACTTCCTAAGAAACCGCATCCCGGGGATTTCTAAAAAAGAAATTGGTTATTGGCGTGATGTAGGAACGATCAAAGCATTTTGTGGAGCGGATATGGATCTTAGAAGTGTCAAACCCGAATTCAACCTTTACAATAAGAAGTGGCCCATCCGTACCGCCAGCTATGGCAACCCCTCCGGCAAAATTTGTTTTCAATGAAGACGGTCCTCGTGGACAAGCGGTAGACAGCATCATCGGAGGCGGAAAAGTGCAAGAGTCTCTCATAGGTCAAGAAGTATTGATAGACAATGCCGCGGAAGTTAACGGCTCATTGATTATGGATCGTGTTAAAATCAACAAAGATTGTAAAATCAAAATGGCCATTATCGATAAAGATGTTGAGGTTCCTCCCGGCACAGAAATTGGCTATGATTTAAAACAAGACAAAAAACGGTTTTTTGTCGACAAAGAATCCGGGGTCATCGTTATCCCCAAAGGTTACAAATTTCCCTAATCCCATTCCCATAACACCATGACTCTTCCTGGCATCAACCACCTGCTCGCGCAACCCGAAAAATATTTAAAAGGCAAAACCGTTGGCCTCGTTGTCAACCACACCAGTCTTGCCAGCGACCACAAGCATTCGATCGCCCACTTCAATTCACATCCCTCATTCACACTCACCGCGCTTTTCGCCCCCGAGCATGGGCTCTACGGAATCGCGCAAGACATGATTGAAATAGAAAATGAAGTGGACCCCGTTTCCGGACTCACCATATCCAGTCTTTATGGCAAAACAGAAGCAACCCTAGAGCCCGATCCCTCAGCCCTCGTCGGGATAGATAACCTCATCTTCGATATTCAAGATGTGGGTGTGCGTTACTACACCTTCATCTACACCATGGCCAAGTGCATGGACATCTGCAAAAAGTCTGGCACAAGGATGATCGTTTGTGACCGACCGAATCCTATTAACGGAGTTAGTCTCGAAGGCAATTTGGTAGCAGAAAATTACCGCTCTTTTGTAGGGCAATATCCCCTACCCAATCGCCATGCCATGACAGCGGGAGAACTCGCACTATTTTTTAATCACGAAATCGATATCGGCTGTGAACTTAAAGTCGTGCCCATGACTCATTGGAACCGCGAGCAATGGTACGACGAGACAGGACTGCCCTGGGTGCCCCCCTCCCCCAATATGCCGACACTCGATACCGCTGTGGTGTATCCGGGAATGTGTCTGATTGAAGGGACTCAACTTTCAGAAGGTCGAGGCACCACCCGCCCTTTCGAAAATTTTGGCGCACCCTATATAGACCCGCATAAATTATTGCAAAGAATAGAAAACGATCGCGAACAATTGCCCGGTGTTATTTTCCGACCGCAGTTTTTTCAGCCCATGTTCCAAAAGCATCAAAACGAAACTTGTGGGGGATTGCAAATTCATGTCACCGATAGAAACCAATTCAACCCCTTATTGACCACCATCGCTCTACTAAGAGCCATTGCCGAATTGTACCCCAACGATTTCAAATGGCGCACCGAACCCTATGAGTTTGTAAGTGATCGATTGGCGATTGACCTGCTCTATGGTAACCCGCAATTACGAGAAACCATTTTCAATGAAACATTCTCTTTGATTGATATAGAAGAAAGCTGGCAGGAAGAACTAACTCGCTTTAAAGAAGTGCGTAGCAATTATCTTATTTATTAAACACATACACGAGGCTGCCCCATGGGCTTGGTAGGCATTTCTCAAAAAATCTTGATCGCATCTGCTGTGCTAAACACAGTGGTTACCACGTTGGCTTTCTTTTACCTTGTGATAAGCGGAGGTGTCGGATGACCTTCAACAATATGAAAGAAATTGTTTGGAACCTTATTGGCGCGTTCGTTTTTCTATGCGTTGGCATAGGGGCTGTCTTCCACACCTTTTTAGGTTATTGAGAGGAGTTATTACCTTAAGGTTGTTGATCATCTATAGCAATCAGATCCAACATGGTTTCATATGCAATCACTCTGGCGTGGACGTTCTGGTAAAATAAAAGAGCCGTCTCAGTAAGACGGTCGAAATTTGTGGAAACCGAAAGGTTATGACGTTTCTGATTCATGATTTGAGCCAGAATGAAGTAACCCACATTGGGGCACACCTTCTTATCACTCATTATTTCCTCGATAGCCTGATATCCGTTTTTGGGAATCGGGAATCGGAGCGAATACACATCGGAGTAAAGAGCGGCGATATCCCCATTTTTATATTCGGGACGTTCAATAAGTTTATTGTATCCGTCAGGATTATTTTTTCTAATTGTTTCCTGCCCTTCAGTTGCTAAAACTTTTGCGCCGGGAACCCCGAACTAATTGAAGCCCCTGCACCCAACAAAAAAGCATAACGCGTTCCCCCCTTCTTGTTATCAACAAGAGATTGCAAAAGGTCTTCTATTAGCATCGCGTTTGGTTTTGAATCTTCCATGAAACGATATTAATTTATTTATTTGAAAAGCTCCATTGTAATTTTGGCTAGGCCAAACTTGATATAGCAAACACAATATCCAAGCTAAAAAATTAAAAAAACACCATTATTTGTATCTCAAAGCATAAAAATGTGAGACAATGATTTGCTTTGGAAATTTAAATAGGTACGTCCTTCAAAAACCCGCCGGCCCATGCCCGCCCTATCTTTTTGATAAAAAAGGACTTCTTAAATTTTCCGACCATTTCCCAACAATTATTTAATTACGTGAAAGTATTGACAAAACCCCTTGGGGTACCTATATTTCCACCTTTGCCCAGTATATAAGCCTATGAGTTTAAAGGAAAAACTCCTTTCTGATATGAAGGAGTCTATGAAGGCCAAAGATTCTATAAGACTACAAACGGTGCGTTGTGTAATTTCTGCCGTTAAAAGTCAAGAAATCGACACCCGAAAAGACCTTGAGGAAGAAGAGATTCTCACCATTGTCAGTCGCGAAGTAAAAAAGAGAAAAGAAGCCGCGGTCCTTTACGAACAAGGGAATCGCCCTGAATTAAAAGACAAAGAAATTCAGGAGATGGAAATTTTACAAACTTACTTGCCGGAACAGGTTTCGGAAGAAGATTTGCGCCGTCGCATTCAGGAAATAATCGCCGAAACCGGTGCGGAAGGCATGAAAGATTTTGGAAAGATAATGAAAACCCTGGTTCCCGAGTTTAAAGGCAAAGCCGATAATGCTCAGATCAAGGAATTGGCAAACGAATATTTAAACTGACTTTTTAAATTTCCTTCGCCCATGCTCTAGGTGAGCTTTCATTTTTCAGCCTGAGTTGATCGAAGGATGGAAACTTAACAGTACTTTATAACCCTGCATCTTTTTTAATAAAGATGCCTGAGGGGTCATTGAAATGTTGAAATACTCTATCCCCGACAGCGTTATTGATGAAGTGAGAGACCGCACCGATATTGTGGAAGCGGTTTCGCAGTCTGTGACTCTTAAGAAAGTCGGTAAAAATTTCAAAGGCCTTTGCCCTTTTCATTCGGAAAAAACACCTTCATTCACCGTCAGCCCTGAAAAGCGCATTTACCACTGTTTCGGCTGTGGTGTCGGTGGCAATGTATTTAAATTTGTAATGGAAACTCAAAATATTTCTTTTGTCGATGCTGTTCGACAGTTTGCCGAGGGCGCAGGCGTTATTATCCCTAGCCGCAATGCGGGTAGCCTGAACGACCCACAATATAAAGAACGCGAATCTCTTAAAAACACCAACGAACTTGCGACAACTTATTTCCACTCTCTCTTCAACGATGCAGAGGCAGGGTTAGCGGCTCGGGACTATTTAAAAAGCCGCCACTTTACGGGTGAGGTGCTGGATAAATATCAAATTGGCTGGGCGGCTCCTAAATGGCGCGGACTGGTCACTCATTTCCAGCAAAAGGGAAATCTTTCGCGCGAAATTGTTTTAAAATCGGGTCTCGTAATTGAAAAAGAGGATGGCTCTAACACCTACGACCGTTTTCGCGGTCGGGTGATTTTCCCCATCAAAGACCCTCATGGTTATGTCATTGGTTTTGGTGGCCGCAGTATCGTTGAAGGCGATAACCCCAAATATTTGAATTCCCCTGAAACGCCACTCTACCAAAAGAGCCAGGTCCTTTTCGGCATGGACTTAGCGCGTCAAGCGATTCGCAAAGAAGATCAGGCGATTTTAGTCGAAGGGTATCTAGACCAGATGCGTGCCACCCAATATGGAATTTTGAACACCGTCGCTACCTGCGGAACGGCTTTGACCTCTAAACAAGCGGGGATGCTGAGAAATTATGCCAGCTCTGTGGTTCTAGTATTCGATTCGGATAATGCCGGTCGGGCTGCTGCCGATAAAGGCTTCGATGTTCTCCACGAAAAGGGACTCCAGGTAAAAACCGTATTTCTGCCGGAAGGGCAAGACCCTGATTCGTATATCCAGGAAAATGGAGCCCAAAAATTTCTGGAAAAAATTAAAACCGCAAAACCCTATTTGGAATCTTATATTGATGGGATTGTTGCAGGGAAAAATGGCAGTTCGACCTCTGAACGGGTCGAAATGGCGAACCAGGTGGTTCCTATGCTTAGGAAAGTGCAAAACCTGGTAGAGCGAAACGGCTTGATAGAATACTTTTCATCAACGGCTAGAATTGACGAGGCGTCATTTCTAGGCGAACTGAAAAAGTCATTCTCGCAGAACCAGTCAAAGGTTGAAGATTCGGAGCCAGGGAAAAATGCAATTGTACATACAGAAAAATATTTAGTTCAATTGATTCTTTCCGATAAAGAAATTGCTCAAAAGGTTCTTCAAGCTATCAATCCTGAAGACTTTTCGGACCCGTCACTAAGGTCTATTGCTATAACTTGCTCACAAACAATCGATGAAGATATTGAAATCGACAAACTTATCGATCAGACCGATGACCCCAAAATTAGGAGCCTATTAACTCAGTTCGGGCTCGAGCCTATAGAGTTTGATTATCCTGAAAAAACCGTTTCGGATTGTGTCACTAAATTTAATAATGTTCATATCAAATCAAAGATAAAAATTGTCAAACAGCAAAGAAACGAAGCGGAAATGGCCGGCCAGGTTGAAAAGTCGCGCGAACTTCAAAACAAACTTCGTGAAATGCAATTAGCGTTAACTCATTAATACCATTTTACTATTCAACAACCGCTTAGCGTAAGAGGAGAAATTGTCCAGATGGCCACAGTGGAAAAATTGACTCATGTTTCTGAAATCAATCAACTGGTTTCACAAGGCAAAGAAAAAGGTTACCTGACTTACGAGGAAGTCAACGATGTTTTACCTTCCGATGTCGTCACCCCTGAACAAATTGACGACCTCATGGCCATTTTCGCTGAAAACGAAATCGCTATCGTTGACACCTCTACAAAAGGTGAAAAAATTGCCGCCGCAAAGGGGGATAAAAAAGAAGGTCGCGATGAGTCTGTGGCAGCAGCCAAGTCCGATTCCGTTTCTATCGATGACCCTGTCAGATTATATCTCCGTGAAATGGGAACTATTTCCCTGCTTACCCGAAAAGGTGAAGTTGAAATTGCGAAGCGAATTGAAGCTGGTCAAGATGAAGTCCTTGCAGCGGTTGCTAATTGTGGGCTGACCATTCGCGAGTTCCTAGCTCTGACCGAACAGATTAAAAATGGGGAAGTTCAGATTTTCAAAATCATCCAAGCAACTGAACCCGAAGAGGGTAAAGAAGCAATGGAAAAAAAGGAAATCAAAAACCTTCAGAAACGAGTAAAAGCACTCAAAGCCGATTCCACAAAACTAGAAAATTTGCGTGAAAAAATAGAAGGTGGCAAGCTGTCCGAAAAAATGCTCGTAAAAACCACCGAGCAGTCGGAAAAGCAGCAAAAGGTAGTGGAAAAAATGATTACCGGTCTTGGACTTTCTAACAATGTTATGGATGAAACCATTGAGAAAATCTACGGGATCGCCGCAGAGTTCCGGGAAGCAGGTAAACAGGAACGCATGATCGAAAAACAACTGAAGATGTCACTGGCAGGGATAAAAAAGCTCGCTAAAAACTGGATCAAACAAAAAAGCGTAAAACTGCCCATCGGTAAAGTGGTCACCCGAGACCAGTATGATGCTTTCATTAAGCAGATTCAGGGAGGTCGGCGTAAAATCAAAAAAATTGAGAAAGATACAGAAACCACTAAAGACAGTTTGCTAGCAACCGTTCGCTCAATTGCTCGCGGAAGAGTAAAAGAAAAAACAGCAAAACGAGAACTGGCTGAAGCGAACTTGCGTCTCGTAGTTAGTATCGCTAAAAAATATACCAGCCGCGGCCTACAGTTTCTGGATCTAATTCAGGAAGGCAACATCGGCCTTATGAAAGCAGTTGATAAATTTGAATACCAGCGCGGATATAAGTTTTCAACCTACGCCACATGGTGGATTCGACAAGCTATCACACGGGCTATTGCCGATCAGGCAAGAACCATCCGTATTCCTGTGCATATGATTGAAACTATTAATAAGCTGATTCGGGTATCTCGACATCTGGTTCAAGAACTGGGAAGAGAACCTACCCCTGATGAGATCGCTATTAAAATGAGTCTGCCCGTCGACAAGGTGCGTAAAGTGCTGAAGATCGCCAAAGAGCCGATATCATTGGAAACGCCTATTGGCGAAGAAGAAAACAGCCATCTTGGCGATTTCATCGAAGATAAAAAAGTCCTCTCGCCTATCGATTCGGTGGTCAAAAGAGACCTCAAAGATCAGACCTTGAGTGTTCTATCGACCCTGGCATCCAGAGAAGAACGTGTGTTACGCAAACGTTTCGGGATAGGAATGGACTCTGAACACACACTCGAAGAAGTCGGGCAAGACTTTGCGGTCACCCGCGAACGAATCCGTCAGATTGAAGCTAAGGCCCTTCGTAAACTACGCCATCCGAGTCGTAGTAAAAAGTTGCGTAGTTTTATCGAAAGCTGAATACTTGTGGGCCTATAGCTCAGTTGGTAGAGCCCCCGGCTCATAACCGGGTGGTCAGAGGTTCGAACCCTCTTGGGCCCACTCTAAAATTACAAGGACTTATGGCTTCGGCTGTAAGTCCTTTTTTTATTGTAGGAAATATTTTTATAAAAATTCAGATTATTAGGAGGGATTTTACTTTGCCTTCAAAACTTCTACCGAGATAACGGTTTGACTATGTAGTCACGGATCCCCAATTTCAATGGTTCGACCACTCTTTCTCTGGAGTCTTCCGCAGTCACCATCAGGAAGTGAGTATCTTGCCGGTCTACTTCTTTTTTTAGCGCCTTATAAAATTACAGCCCATCCATGATCGGCATATGCCAGTCGGAAATAATCAAATCTACTTTTTGTAGTTTGAGTTTTTGCAGAGCGATCTCAACATTCGTTGACGCTATTATTTCAGTAGTTTCCATTTTTTTAGTAACTCAATGGTCATCTTGCGTGAAATTTTTTCATCTTCCACAACACAAACTGTATAATCCCTTTTGTTCTCCCCGAACAATAAAAGATCGACAAGGCCCCAGTATACAGCCCTTATTTCACCTATCCCAATTATAGCATTATTGAAAAATAATAATCTGAGGCAACTTGACATTTACTTTTTCAGATTATATTTATTAATCAGGATAAGGAGTGTCCTCTCGGCCGAGAACCATGACAAATTAAACTTTAACCTATTTTAATTGGAGGGCTATATCATGAGTCTCGTAACTTTTCACACAGAACAAGCTTTAGATCCATTCTTTAATTTTGATAGTTATCAATTTTTCAATACAAAACAAAATCGATGGCGAACCAATGCGGAAGCTACTTCGCCCAAAGTCAATGTTACTGAAGATGAAAACTTTTTTCACCTGGAAGCTGAAACCCCGGGTATGAAGGATAAGGATATCGGCATTGAAGTCCATAATGGCGTTTTAACTATTAAAGGCCATAAGGAAAACGATTCCAAAACGGAACAGGAGAACTACCATATTCGTGAGTTCAATAGCCAAAGCTTTGAAAGAAGCTTTAAGCTGAGTTACCGGGTCGACACAGAAAAAGTGTCGGCAAAAATCGATAATGGTGTTCTAAAAGTCGATTTACCCAAACATGAACAGATAAAACCTAAAAAAATTGAGGTTCATAGTAACTAAAAGAGTTGCCGGCCCGGCACTAGATTTGTCCGTACCGGGCCGATCTTTTTTTTCAATAAACAGGAAAAAAAAATCTTTCCTCTAGCTTTAAATTTTCATACGATGGCGGTTGAGTTTGTGGTAAAACATCAGAGATTCAGCACTGTGCATTTCAGTGCAATTACAACAACTTAATTTCCGCAGGAGAGCATGAAATCACTCGCATCAATTACAGATAATGATATTGAAACAATAAAAATGGCCCTCAACGATTCACTCTCAGACATGACAAGTGAATTGAAGCAGGAATTGAGCCCAGAACAAAAAAATACCCTGACAAACTACAAAGATAAATATTCGCGAGTGTTTGAAAAACTCAAAACCAGTGGCTCTATGTACGCTTTGACAGAAACAGAACTGGATATTGTCGCTGGCGGACTAAACGATGCCATTGAGTTGATTGAAGACAACCTGACTGACGATTTGAGCGAAGAAGAACACGAAGAAATTCTGGGATATAGAAACGATTGCCAGCGTTTGGTAGATTTACTGGCAAGTTAAAACTCTATCGCAAAAAATTAACGTAATAGCCGTAGTAAAACATCCAGCCGGTGATGCTCGTCCCGGCAATCATGCAAAGTATCCAACCTATTCTGCTGTCTTTTTTAATACTACCCTTGTCCTCATACATCCATGCTGAGTGGACCAGCATACCCATAAAGTAAGACATCATTAAAAACGACAGGAACAATATAAAAACCATAAATCCTGAAAAATCGGATGGCTGTGTACTCATAAGAAAAATCCTGACTCGGCTACTCCCAAGTAAGCGAGGAGCCAGACAACGGCCAAAACCCCGCCAACTATCACCGCAGTGGCGGTGACAACTTTAATAAAAATTACAGAAATTTCTCTGCCAGTCTGCTTTTTCTGCCAATAACTGATGGCAAAGGTCAAGAACCCGATCAAGATTGTAGTGCTAATGTAGTACCGTGGAGACATATTCAGAAGTTTGCAGTGTAAATTAAAATTATTTTTTTTCTACGAAAAATAGGGCTTTTATGGTACCTCTTGCACTCGAATGATATTGGTCCGGTTTGGGATGCCTACCGGAATCTCTGTGATAATCACAACTCGATCCCCTTTTTTCAACAGGCGTCTTTTTTTCAACATAATGATCAGTTGCACCATATGCAGCAGTAGATGTTTGTCTTCCTCCACAACGAAGGGTACCGTACCACGAATTAAATTCAGCAATCGCGCCCGATACAAGCTGGGTATAAAGACAAACACCGGCACCATCGGCTTCGGACTGGCAACCACTTTAGCAGTGCCACCACTGATCATAAACACCACCATCGCGCTTTGGCATTGAGCAGCTCAACCATTCTATTAGCCGAATAAGTAATTCCGGCATTAATAGTGGACTCATTCTCAAAAAATCGACTCCACGAATTAATGGATCGTGTTTCTGCCAAATAGGCCTCAGATTTTAATGCCGTTTCTACCATCACTCCGACTGCCGCTACGGCATGCTTACCAACAGCAGTTTCACCGGAAAGCATAATAGCATCAGCACAATCCATCACCGCGTTGACAACATCGGAAACCTCTGCACGGGTAGGTCGATGATTTTCAATCATTGATCCAACTATTTGCGTGGCCACGATTACGGGCTTACAGTGCCTTGCTCCTTCTCTGAGAATACGTTGCTGCACAGGAACCTCAGTAAGAGAAATTCAACATCCAGATCACCGCGTGCTACCATAACCCCATCCGCTTCCTTAACAATTTCCTCAAGGTTCTCTACTGCCTGTTTGCGTTCAATTTTGGCGATCACCTCTATCCCCTCCACCGTTTTTTTGAATCAAACTTTTCAATTTCCTCGCATCTTTAGCGCAGCCTGTGAAAGACAATGCGACTAAATCGACGCCTTCCTGAATTTCAAATTTCAGATCGGCCTTATCTTTTGCTGTTATGGGGTCTGCGGTAAGCTTAGCATCTGGCAAATTAATTCCTTTATGGGCAGACAAAATTCCTCCTATCTGGATTTTCACATTGACTCTCTGCCCCAAAATCTGTTTCACCACACCGCTGAGATTGCCATCATCTAGGAAAATTCGTTCGCCCTTCGTCACCTCCTGATGAAAACACGGGTACTGAATCGGCACCAAATTTTCATCGCCTATCTTTTTCTCTGTTGTAAAAGTCAACCCCTGACCGCGCTTGATATGTATGGAACCTTCTTTAAATTTTCCCACTCTGATTTTTGGACCCTGCAGATCTAGCAAGATACCAACATAAGAATGGTGTTCTTCTTCCACTTCGCGGATCCACTGAATCCACTTTCGAACTGTTTCATGAGTTCCATGCGAAAGGTTGAGTCTGAAAATATTAACACCCTTTGCTACCAGACTTTTTATTGAAGCCTTATTTCCGCTGGCTGGCCCCAAGGTAGCAACAATTTTAGTCAATCGAATAGCCATAATGTCCTCTTAATCCTTTTCCGGGGAAACGGAATAGTCTCTGGGAGTTACTTTGAAAGGCATCAACAATAAATTTTTCAATGATACTTCCTCACTGGTTCTGAATTGATCAACACCAATAATAATTTTTGGCTGCTCTCTTTTTGCATCTTGAATATAGGTGCCTAAAAAACGATCCCATATTGAAAGGTTAAATCCAAAGTTGGAATTGGTCTCCATTTTTTCAACGGAATGGTGAATGCGGTGCATGTCTGGTGTAACAATAACAAATCGCAATAACCGATCCAGCTTCTCTGGCAGAGTAATATTAGAATGTGAAAATTGTGACATTCCATTTAGCACGGCTTCAAATATCACCACCGCAATTGGCGCAGGACCCAAAGCAAAAACCAACCCAACCTTAAACAACATTGATCCCATAATTTCAATGGGGTGAAATCGCAATCCAGATGAAACATCTAAATCCAGATCCGAATGATGGACAATATGAAACCGCCAGAAAAAAGGGATCATATGGACAACAACGTGTTGGATGTAAATCATCAAATCCAGAATTATCACAACAGCAATAATTTCCGGCCCGCTCCACCAGTCTAGATAGTTGAATACTCCCCATCCATTGTCTTCGGCAAACTGGGCAGCCCCAACGGCAGCGGCACCAAATACCAACCGAACCACAAGAATATCTATACCGGTCAGCGCAAAATTTATTTTCAATCTGTTTTTCTTAGAATCAACCGTAGGGTGCCTTTGGATAACCAACTCCAATGCCAGCATCAGTAAAAACACTCCTAGAAAAACGATAAATCGAATTTGTTGGACTTCCATTACCATATTTTACTCTAACCGCCGACAGTTTGCATGCGGTGTTTTACGGCTCAACCTTGTCACGAAATAACGAATAATTGACAAAAACTCGCTTGTGAATTCAGAAAGCTAGAAGTCCAAGGAATGGAAAGTTAGGGACAATTATCTGGACAATATAAATATTAATCATATTTGGGGGGGGGATGATACGG
>Ga0115000_10000901_pt1 | contig 27062 bp, 23 predicted proteins | sample ArcticOcean_MG_C_6_FD_89690 | JGI IMG/M metagenome (GOLD analysis project Ga0115000, IMG submission 89690) | Marine microbial communities from western Arctic Ocean - ArcticOcean_MG_CB8_128 | ecosystem: Environmental > Aquatic > Marine > Oceanic | place: Arctic Ocean: Canada Basin | collected... | reverse complement strand
TCAAAAGGGAGTCGATTGATTCTGGATAATTAGTCCAAATAGTGGAGCGGTATCCCAAGTCGGGAATAGCGGATAGAGGTATACTATAGTCACTATATAGGTTGCCGGAGAAATTTGAGTCGACCTTGTTTTCGTTAAGCCTAACCCCTCCATGTGAACCGTTTTTAACCGAGATGTCTATTGCAAAGGAGTTTTCTAAACCGAACTTCTGTTCAAGGTGACGGATATAATAATCCGGACGATGTTCTGCAAAAAACTTCATGTATTCGATGTTTTTGTGCCAGCCATTGATATTACCTTGGTTGCGCTGAAACGTGCGCCTTGAGTTGTAATGAATAGCCATCTCATCCTCATAACGAACTTGAAACTCTTCGATGCGATTGATGATGTGTTCGGAACTAAGTGTGGAGCTTAAAATGATGGAGGATTGATTGATGAAATCTTGCCTGAATGAAGGGTTTTCCATTAGCGACCTCATTAATGCAGTAGCCCATTTGGGATTAAACCAACGGTCTCCTTTTGCGGATGTGAAATCTCGAAGAAGATTTGCGCTTACCAATGAGTTCCTGAAACCTAAATCGGTATCGTATACAATCCAACGAAATCTTCCATCGAGAGAGTCGGAACGCCAGAAACGAATGTTGCCCCTGGCATCGTGATTGCAGTAGAAAATTTGATGCACCCAGTAGTTAATAAAGTTTCTGGTGTCCATTAAGGTCTGAATGTGTTTGTAGTTAGCAGAGTCATTTAGGTCTTCTTTTTTGGAGAAAGCCAAGAGTTCCAGATATGCTTTTTTATCTCCCTCATCAAGTACGAGGTATCCCTGTAAAATATCAATCCCCTTAGTACCACAATCATTATTGTTGGCGATGTAGTGCTTGTTAATTTTTTCACGAATGTTGTAGACCCCCCAATACTCAGAATTAACGAAAAGATGTGAAGGCGATGAAGCTTGTGTATCAAGACCAGATTCACGGGATAATGAAGTTAAGAGCGCATCCTTAAATCTGAGGGATCTGTAGTCATTACCAGAATGACGCAAAAGGAGATGTTTATATTCGGTAATTCCAAGCCCAAATATATCGGCATTGAAATCGTCACATCCGTATTTGTCTCGCGCAATAATCCTTAACGATTTTTCAGGGTAATACTTTGTCATCCCACCGAATATCTTCAGGCCTGACGATTGTGAGATCAACCGTTCTCCAGACTCACTAAAGACTTCGACAAAAGTCTCTCGCTCCCATGATTTCTCAAAATTAGTATTACGGTACCTTTTTTTAGTCGTATCGTAATAAGCTCGCTCACCCTTAACGTAAATCCCGATTGATTTGTCGAACATAAAGTCATCATTAATGGTTAGTGATACAACCTTAAAATCAGTGTCAAAATTCATGAAGTAACTAAAAGATCCTTTCTTTATAATGGAGTCTTCTACAACCAATTCTATAGATAAATTTGTCGTTTTGTCAATCAAAAGTGAATCAGGAAAGTCTAATGGGCTTTTTCTTAAATCAACCTGGTATTTCACAGCCCCCTCATTACTTGCAATCTTCAAATAAAAAGAGCCATCGTAAAAGCCAGCAGGAGAGGAAAAACGAAGTGTTTGGGCAAATAAGTTAATTGAGGATAGAAAGCAAAGAAGGAGAAAAAGGCGTTTCATCATCTACTTCTTTTTCTGAATAGTGAATTCAACCCTCCTGTCGCGGATATCATTGTAAATAGGGGTGGTGGCTCCGTACCCCTTGTAAGTCACCTTTGTAAGGTCAAAACCCCTATCTCTAAAGTAATTGTACACGCGTTCAGCACGTGTGTATGAGATAGTTTCGTTAATAAAATCTGTTCCACTTCCACTATCAGCATGACCTCCAATTTCTATTGTATAGCCCGTAAATGAAGAAAGAAGATTCCCGACTTTATCGAGAGTCAGCTTATCTGTTTTAGAGATAATATTACTGCCCTTAGAGAAATTTATTTGGCATGAAATACTTTGTACTGAGAAATCAATCCTTCTGTTCTCGGCATGCACATTGCTACAGGGATTGGCCTCACCATATCCCATATAGCTCAACTGAGACTCATCGACACCTTGTTTAATTAGGTACCGGTAAACATTTTCAGCTCGAGCAATTGAGAGAGTAAGATTACTTTGAGCTTCACCTCTAATGTCACTATGCCCACTAATCTTAATATGTAAAAATGAGTTGTCATTCAACATAGCTGCATACTCGTCTAAAAATGTAGACACAGAAGGCGGGAGGCTAGAAGTGCTTGTAGGAAATAAGATGGTAACATTAGGCGATTTCAACTCCTCATCACTGTTTATAACGATTTCCTTATCATCCTTTCGGCTGTCTTCGTAGCACGGGCAAATTGCATCCTGTATTTTCTTTGAAATTTGGTACTCTGCCTTGGGTCGAAAGTCTAAAATTTTATTTCTGATTCGATCATATCCACGGGTCCAATTGTCCGCACAATCCTCCCAATAATGTAAGCTTTTTGTGTCATTATAATCACAGAATTGTTTTAATATTACAGCAGAAACGTAACCAGACTGATGCCATCCATTCCAACAATGTAAATACACCGGGCCTACTTCCTTATTCATAATACTTTTGTATGTAAACATTAAAATGCTGTCCAACTCACTTTCAGTCCCTCCACCGATTTGATAGTACGCTAATGTATCTTCACTTTCTTCATCTATTAAAAATGGCGGAGACGTGTCAAAGTTTGCAGAGTACAAATATACAGACGTAGAAAACCCATTGTCTAATAGGTTCTCTAAACCATCAATGGGTAAGGGGTTTTTGTTGCCTCTTTTATTGGTTTTATGGTAATAGTTATTCCCCCCTCCTCTATATGCTACCCCATGCAACACAACACGAAAGTTTCGAGTCCCATACAAATCATCATAACCCTCCCCTTGATTGTTTGTTATCTTTTCTTGAACACATTCGACTTTATATTGCAGTCTATATTTCTCAAAACCAGCAATAATGCCATCTAACTCTTCTAATGTTTTATCACCGCCCCGAGTTGTACTATCGTTAGATTCCACGATTACTTGTGAGAAGGCACAGTGATTAAACATCATTAATACCAATACGGTTAATATGTAATTTCTAGTCATTTCGTATAGATTTTTTATTATTGGTATTATAAGGACGTAAGTTAATTTAGAGATCTTCACTATGAAATCACGACAGAAAGTCTTTTCATTATTAACCTCTTCATTTCTCTTCAATCAATCGGCATAAAGTTTTGAGAAATTTCCTTCCACTTTTTTCGTTTCAATTTCAGATAGATGGCCGTTAGAGTCATTAACAATTGAGCAGGACTAACCTTCAGAACTGAAGCAAGGGAGAACCATCGAAACCCAACGCCTATGCTTTTATATTGCGTGCCTAATGTCAGAAAAACTGGGGATTATGTAAAACATCATGATACTCAAGAATGACAATCCAGCATCTAGCTTTTTTGAAATCACCTTCCGGCTTCTCGCCACTTGGTTGACTCCAAAACAAACAAATCTTTCTACAAGCGGTTCAAGTAATGGAGACTTTATTAAATAAATGCAACTAACTCCTGCCAATCTGAAAAGTCCACAGGCTCATCCATAGAGTGTGACATCGTATTCATTCTCGGAAATACAAGTGGCATGAGCTTAATCAACACCTCGAGACTTTCCTTTGGTTCAAGCTGTTCTAACCGCTCACCTATCTTTTTCGACATATATTTACATTTCGATACTTAAACTCAATTAATCCATTAAATAATGAAATTTACATTACCCTTAGTAGCAGTTATAGCAGCAATTTTTATCCTCAGCTCATGCGGAAGTGGTGGAGATTCAATCTCCGAAGTACGTTTAATCCCTGTTAAAAGCGGTAAGGAATTTCAGTACATTGACCAGGAAGGTAAAATAGTAATTAATCCCCAATTTAGAAAAGCTTCCGTTTTTATAGATGGTCTTGCTCTGGTTCAAACATCTGGTGACGAGTCTAAATTTGGATTTATTACTGAAGATGGTAAGTATGCGATCAACGCACAATATTTGGAAGCTACAGTTTTTAGTGATGGTTTAGCTTGGGTTGTTCTAGAAAGTGCGGCACCATCAGCAATTGACGATAAAGGAGACTTGAAGTTCACCCTTCAAGATTCTGAACAGGTTCGTGTTTTCAAAAATGGACTAGCAGCTTTCAGTACGGTAACAGAAGAAGGAGAAGAAAAGTGGGGGTTTGTAAATAAAGAAGGGCAAGTTGTAATCAATCCTCAGTTTTCATCCGTTTTAAACTTTAATGAGGATAAATGTGGTGTTAGAAATAGTGAGGGTAAGTGGGGGTTTATTGATAAAGAAGGTAAGATTTATATCAACTATCAGTTTGATAGAGTTAATGATTTTAAGAACGGAAAATGTGTTGTAACGTCGGCTAATAAAAATGGGGTAATAGACAAAGATGGGAAATACATCATTAACCCACAATTCTCTGAGATGATAATTGATGGAGATATGTTTCTTGTTGAACAAAATGGTAAATGGGGATGGTGTGATAGAGAAGGGAAATTAATCATTAACCCCCAATTTAGATTTGCATACCCATTTAATGGTAATGAAATCGCCGCTGTTCGAACTGGGAAGAGTTATGGTTATATAGACAAAGAAGGTAAAATGGTTATAAATGCTCAATTTGATTATGCACTTTCTTTTAATGGAAAACTAGCTCTAGTTGAAAATGGAAACCAATATGGATTTATCGACAAAGAAGGAAAGTATGTTATCAACCCACAATTTGATGATTTCTCAAAAGACTTTCAACAATATGTAAAAACCGGTGGTTCGGAATTCAGTACTGTCAATACTGATTATTTTAATGTTGGTGCCATTACTTCTTCACTGGACTTTGATAGCCCTGAAGCATTTACAGGTGAAACTGCCTTACTAAATGATCGCAAGGATCATAAGGATTTCACTTTAAAGTATAATTTCAATGGAAGTAGAAAGCCTGATAACTATACGTATTCGATATCCTTGTCAGGTAAAGGATATGGGAAAAATGAAGTTGTAATTTCGGCAATTCTGAGAAAACTAAGTGGATATACTAAAGACGAAGACAGAAGTACTGAAGACACTTATTTTTACAGTGATAGTAAGAAAGAGATTAAATTGTTTGAAAAGAGAGGTGAGATAAGACTTGTGATAACTAGCATAATTGAAGAAGTGGTTGAATCACCCTAATCCTTTTTCATGATTTTGCATTGAAATATGCTTAACATAAAGTCAAAGAACTAGACAAGTCATATGATAAATTATTTAGATTTAAATCGAGCACCTGACTTTAAAATTATTGATATCAGGACCTACTCATTAAAAGACCTTGTGTTCAGCTATCCTCTTAGCTCTTGAGAAGTAGAGTGTAGGGTGGTAGGCAAGAGTTTCCGATATTTGAGGGTGCTTTAATGACTTAATTAAGACCAAATGAAAACCTGGGAGCTCATTAAATTATATAGAATCATGAAAACATTCATTCTAGCCCTATTAATGCCCGTTACGCTTTTTGCCCAAAACACAGTCTGTTTTGAAATTGAAGCGAACCCCAACAGTAGCGATGCCGCTTTAAGCGCATTCACTAAATATGTCAATGTACTTGGTTGCTTTGAGATTTACGCTGAATCTAGTATTTCGGACGCCAAAGTATTGCACGCTGCTGCTGTAGCTGCCGAACTCTTAGATAATGACGAAGACGGAATAGTAGACGATCCACTTATTAAAACACAACTAGCAAACAGCCAAGCGATAATGCCTTTATTCGCTTCGGAAGGGTCGGCAGGAGAAAACAGTTTTTTCAATAATTACAATGGCGATGGAGTAAGCGCTGTTTTATACAGTGGAGAAATAGACCCTACTCAGCCGGGTCATTGGGGGGATGATGCAACGGTAGAAGAAATCATGCACACCATTAACCATGTAGGCCACACTAATGTGTATCCAGCTGCCTTTAGCATGGCACCTAATAGCTCATTGATGAGCGCTGCTATGGATGTAGCCCGAGGAGGACAATTTATGTATCCCCCTAACTCTTACCCTGCCTCTGCATGGTATCATTATGACGACGAAACCTGCGATTATGAGTGTATGATGATTGAGTACATTTACTGGGCGCTTGTGAGCAATATGGGAATTTTAGATGATACTCAAACTGCTTCTGGGATAGCAGATGAATGGGAGCCATATAATGCTACTTTATTAGAATCAATGGATGTCCTCATGTATGCTTTAATTACTGACCCTCAATATTTCTTACCACAATTAGCCCCGGACGGGAACTATTGCCCAGAAACTATAGGAGTCGAAGACGTAATAGACGCTCAGTTTGCCTTATTCCCCAATCCTTGCAAAACCTCATTCAACGTTAATTCAGACAAAGTGTCTGATCTGTATATTTATTCTGTTGATGGAGCGCTGGTACATTTTCAGACCATAGAAAAAGTCGTGGTTAACATTAATGTTGAGCATTTAAAAACCGGATTTTACACTGTAATATTTGCTGGCGTTAGAGCCAAACTAGTAATCCAGTAATATGAGAAATACAGAACTTGTGACTTGAACGTACATTCTATACCTTGTCACTTATGAAAAAATCAGGAATCTTTACCCTAGTCTTTATATTCGCTTTTCTCGGATACATGATGTTTTTGGCTCCTAAGAAAGCTCCAACTAATATTGTTTATGTCACAGGTGAAATCACTAATCCCATCGGTGACACGGTTAAATTCCATACTATAGACACCTCTTATGTTGCTATACTTGACTCAGCGGGAGTTTTTTCAGTTCATTTCGCATTAGACTCTTCCTTATACCTCAGTTTCTTCCACGGAGTTGAGAGCACGGCTATGTACTTGAACCCCGGAGACGAAGTTCATTTAACGATAGACACAGAATTATTTGATGAGTCCATCGCATACACAGGTAGTGAAGAGAGTAGTTACATAGCTTGGGAGTATATGTACCACGAGTTAAGGCCTAATGTTGAGTGGTTTAAAGTTTCTGAAGAAGATTTAGTCATTCAGTCCGCTTTGCTCAGAGACGAGATCCAAGACAATCTAAAAAAGTTCAGATCTATAAATAGAAGTTTTTATGAGAATGAATTAGAAAAGCTAACTGGACGAGACTCCTATATTAGCGAAAGAAGGCTGATTTTAGCATCTCTTCCTCAGCCAGGAGACGACCCACACAACTTCACTTATCCAGATAAGGACGGAAACGAAATATCCCTTTCGGATTTCGTAGGTTCGGTTGTCTATGTAGATGTTTGGGCAACGTGGTGTGGGCCATGTAGGGCTGAAATACCTTTCCTCCAGGAGCTCGAAGCTGAATATAGCGATAGTAATGTTGTGTTTGTAGGTGTATCTGTGGATACAGAGAAAAACAGACAAGCGTGGTTAGATATGATGGAAGATAAGGGCATGCATGGTGTTCAGCTATTCGCCGATGGCTGGAGTGAAATCACTAAAGATTATGCGATTAATGGTATCCCTAGATTTATGTTGTTTGATGCTAATGGAAAAGTCGCTGACTTAAATGCTCCACGTCCTTCATCTGAAGAAATCAGACCGCTTTTAGATTCTCTATTAAGCTCAGAAATTGAATCCGAAGAACCTGCAGAAGCAAACTAGCCCTGTTTAGCGAACCTTTGGTACACAAACCGAATAGCTACCCATCCAAGTATCCCACCCGTGAGCACATCGATAAGATGGTGCTGATGAACTAGTACAACGGAGAAAGTGATCATAACTGCCCAGGCTATAATGCTGGCGTGAAACAATCTCGACTGTGTAACACTAATCATTACAAAAGTCGCAATGGTGGTGAATGTAATATGAAGGGAAGGGAATAGATTGTGAGGTTTATCTACTACATGAAGCCAATTGAATATCCCCTCGAACCCATCAATATTTTCTGCCCTAGAAAAGCCTAATTCAGACGGAAAGACTACGAAAACTACAGCTGCAACTAAAGCGCTGAAAGTCATGGCAAGACATATGGCTTTTATTTTATTTGGGTTTTTTACTAAAACGAAATTCAATAGTAAGTAGAGGTAGTACGAAATGTAGAACACTATCATACATGGAATCTGTGGAATACTCTTTTCAAACTCGAAATAAACATGGTAGTGATGGCTGGCTGTTTCTGCATACGAATTGGAGCCACTATACAGTAATCCACATATCACAGAACATAATCCGCCCCATACCGCCAATGCCTTTAGACGTTCTTTTTGTTCAAGTGATAGATTAGTCATAATGTATTGCCGCCAAATTTATCACGCTATATCTTAGTCACATGAAAAATTCTTGTTTATTTATTTTAATGTTGGTGTTTATAGTGTCCTGCAATACTGATCAATCTACAACTCAAGAAACTCGTCAATGGGCGATAGCTATTCATGGCGGCGCGGGTCATTTCGGTGAGGAGGATATGAGCGAAGAGACACAATTGCAATATCATAATTCACTTTCGGCTGCTCTCACTGAAGGTGAGAACCTTCTGAACGAAGGTCATTCCGCAGTTGATGTGGTGGAGGCTGTAATTAGAATACTTGAAGACGATAGTCTGTTCAATGCCGGTCGTGGTGCGGTATTCACTTCTGAAGCCACCCATGAGTTAGATGCTTCCATTGCCGATGGACGTACGCGTAATTGCGGAGCCGTGACCGGAATTAAAGGGTTTAGACACCCTATCAGTGTTGCGAAATCCGTTATGGATTCTAGTGAACATGTTTTTTTTAGTGGTCATGGTGCTGCTGAATTTGCCGCAGCGTTGAGCCATGAAACAGCCGACCCTAATTGGTTTCATACAGAAAAAGCCTACGATAGATATGAACGAGCTGCATTGAGAAATGGCGACGAGCCCATTCCGCTCATTGAAAAGCGCGGAACAGTGGGTTGTGTAGTACTCGATACTCACGGTCACTTAGCCGCCGGGACTTCTACAGGAGGAATGACATATAAGAAGCACGGAAGGATAGGGGATAGTCCTATTATTGGAGCCGGCACGTGGGCGGATGACAGGACTTGCGCAGTTAGTGCTACAGGCTGGGGAGAGTATTTTATTAGAACGGGTGTAGCCCAAGACGTACACTCTAGGATGCTCTACAATTCCTCCACTCTTGAACAGGCATGTGAGGGGGCCATCTTTCAGGAGATGGGCCCGCTAGGTGGAGATGGCGGTGTGGTCGCTATTAGTTCCACCGGAGAGATATCACTTGTTTGTAATACCCTGGGTATGTTTAGGGCCTGGGCTATTCCGGGGGAAAGGGGGGTGGCTATGTTTGGGCTAGCAGAGTCTGGAACTATTGAGAGCCATTAAATAGCATGTAAATTGTCTTCATGGGAAGAAACATCTTCTTACTTCCAGGCAAGATTATGAATCCGAATTTTCTGCCAAAGAATTCTGCCGCAACCTCATTTCCGGCTAGAGCCTCCCTTAAATCCATTGGCATATCTGTATTGATCTTTTTCGGGAGGACTTTCACACCTTCTACATTCAGCCTCACAGCTTCGTGTAAATAATGAGCAACCAGCTCACCATCTACCTTATCCACATCTCTGTACTTAATCATCCTATTCCCATAGTTAGGTGCACCCCGCTTCCAACCCTCTTAAAGTTAAAACTCCTCCCTCAATAGCACTCCCTAACCTTTTTCAGTATCTCCCGAAACTCCTGCTTAGCAGAGTCGATATAGGCCTCGACTTTCTCCAAACTAGTCTACAACCTCCACTTTAAAAGTGTCGCCTTCGCGGATTTGGTCTATAGCATCAAGCCCTTGAACAACCTTCCCGAAGCAAGTGTGATTTCTGTCTAGATGTGAGGTGTTATTCCTTGAATGAACGATAAAGAATTGTGATCCACCAGTGTTTCTTCCAGCGTGAGCCATAGATAGGACTCCTTTGTCGTGGAATTGATTCTCACCATCAATCTCGCAATCAATCTCGTATCCAGGGCCACCAGATCCTATCCCTTGTGGACAGCCTCCTTGCACTACGAAATCAGGTATGACTCTGTGGAACTTTAACCCCTCATAGAATCCGTCATTAGCAAGCTTAACGAAATTAGCTACTGTGTTAGGTGCGTCCTTCTCGAAAAACTCGACCTTCATCGATCCCTTGTCTGTGTGTATGATTGCGTGCATAGCTTTTTTTTTGCAAACTTAACTCTTCTTTCCCTCTTATCAGAGGCTTGTATATACTTCCATTAAGTTTTCAGCAACATTCTCATCTGTAAACCTTTGTGCGTAGTTCCATCCGTCGGAAATCATGGTTTCTCTAAGGTTGTCATCTCCTTGTATTAGCTTAATTGCCTCTGATATTTCGTTGCTATCTATGGGGTCAACATAAACAGTAGAGGGGCCTCCACTTTCGCTAAAGCATCCTCCACGTGTCGTTATTACGGGTGTTTTACAGAATAAAGCTTCAATAACAGGAATCCCAAACCCTTCAAACAAAGATGGGTAAATCATTATATCTGCCAAATGATAAACAGCTGCGAGCTCATCTGTAGTTATCCCAGATAGAAAATGCACCCTGTCCTCTAATCCGTTCTCTTTAATAAATTTCAGACACAATTTTTTATATGCCTTCCCACCACCCACCACGACAAGGTGCTGACCTTCCAATCCTTTCAATAAACCGAGCAAGTTTTTCCGCTCTTCCACGTTTCCAACTGACAGAAGGAAAGATGCAGGCAATTGATATTTATCTCTAACCGCGACTTTCAAAGCTTCACTTATCGGATTTTGGAACACCTTGTTGCATCCCTGATACACGACAGTAATTTTTGCGGCTGGGATTTCAAAAAATTCTACAATGTCGCGTTTTGTTTGTTCGCTCACGGCTATGATTCTGTCCGCAATACGGCAAGAGTGATAAAATTTATAGCGATAAATTTCCCTATCGATAAGTCCATAATATTGTGGGTATCTGAGGAATATGAGGTCGTGTATAGTAACGATAGTCTTTACTTTAGTTCTATCGATTTCTTTAGGTAGTTCATGGCTCAAACCATGATAAATCTCCACTCCATCTTCTACGATTTCACCCGTCAGATTAAACGTCCTCCAAAATCCAGAAAAAAGCTTGAAGAAAAAAGTGCGGGGTGAACGAGTATAGAATTTATTCTCCCCTTTCATAAAATCAAGCTTGGGGTTAGGTTTTTCCACGGGCGTGTAGAGGAAATACTGATTTGAGGGGAAGAATTCCCCTAATAATCTTATGGTATCCCTGCTATAGTTTCCAAGCCCAGTATTATTTAAAAATGCTCTCTTAGAATCAAACCCAATTTTCATTTGACTAAGATAAAGAATTTTATATTTTCGGGCTCTCAAATCTACAAGATGAAAAAAACCCTGTTATTGATTTTTATTTACGTCCTGATTTCCCCCTTTACTATAGCCCAAAACAGATCTAACGAGGTGGATATCTTGTGGGGCGAGGAGGTGAAGGCTTCGAAGCGTTCTACGTTAAGTGATTTTACAGGGTGTTGAGGCATTAATTAAGATGTATCATGTGTCTGGCAAACTAATCTTGGACAAACTCATCTCTTATTCTGTCGAAATAGATGTGTCGGCTTTTTGCTAAAGGATTATATACTTTAGAGATATCTGCTACTGGTAGTGCATTAAGAAGCCAAGTAGTGGTAGTAGAATAGACCCTCTTAACACCTTTCACTAAACGTACAAAGCTCCCCGTTAAGGAAGCTTTTGAGGCAATTTTACTGGAGCGAACTCTGGAGCGAAAAACGAGACTCGAACCTTGGTAAGGTTTTAGTCAAGCATTTGTATGGCTTAGTATAGCTAGGTTACAGAGTCTCCAACGGAAGAAGGTCCAGACTATATTTTAACATTAGCAGGAAGACGACTTATTTAACCCTAACCTTTTGTCCAATTTTTAAAACTGAATTGACTTGAATACTTGGATTAATCTTTAAGATTTTAGAAATTGTAGTATTATATTTTACTGCTAAATGAGAGAGAGTCTGACCAGCTTTAATAACATGATATCTTTTTGACGGCATTTTAGATATATGGAAATCGGATTTTTTCAATAATATCTGATTACTTAATAATACAGAATCTTTCATTGAGAACATCGTTTCAGGATTAAAAGCAAAGTCATGATATCTAACCTCAAAATGCAGGTGAGGACCTGACCATTCTGCACCTGTATTCCCCCCTAGTCCAATTACATCTCCAGCTTGTACAAGTTGATTCTCACTAACATCTATTTGACTCAAATGCGCGTAGTAAGTTTCTAAACCATTAAGATGTCTTATAATTACCAAATTACCATATCCTCCTTTATTAAATTTAGCATACCTCACCTTTCCATTGAAAGCTGCCACAACTGGAGTTACTTTAGTTAAATGTATATCAAGACCTTTATGAAATACACCATTGCGAAACGCAAATCGTGAATTAATCCTATCTATTACTGGTATAACAAAATTCTCAGAACTGTCTAAATATGTAATTAAAACACTATCAGGAGGATATTTGTCCTTATACGGAAAAATACCATCGGACCAATTATCAGTAAATATTGAAGATGTGTCTGCCTCTAACATTACTTTAGGATTATTTTGAGATATAATACTAAAATTAAAAAGACAGCTAACAGAGATCAAACAAAAAAAGTTCAATATAAATTTATCTGATTTCATATTTGTATAATTTATTTCTTGCAAGGAAGTGTGCCGCAAAACAGCTCTAATATAAACATTTGAAATCGCTTAACGCCTCAAAATTCTGATGTAAAGCTTAAGCTAAAACATGCATTTGTTTTATAAATATGAACTAGTCTATTACATTTGATAGTCTAAAAGAAACTAGTGTTGGTGTTTAGTGTTCTAATTAATGCTAAATGACAATGTATTAAGTGTAGTTTTAGACATCCAACTCAAACGAAACTAATTTATTTGAAAAATTTAACCATTAGTTATTTACTAACCGCTTTTATCTTAATGATATCTTCTTGTACTACAAGTGATAAAAACCCACAGATAATAACAAAACGTATTGATAGTATTATAACCGATAGTATAAAACAGACTATCAATGAACCGATAATTATATTTCCTGTCGATACGTTTTATAACAATATAACTCAACTTTTAGGAGGGATGGATAGCATTGTTGCCTATGAACACAATTGGGATATTGAAATTATAAAAGAATACGCAAGAACTACTTCTGAAAAAACAAAAAAAATAGAGATAAATAGACTGCAACCCATGTCAGAATGGAATGCCTCAAATCTTGAAAGGAACAAACAATCAGACTCATCATTTGTTTTTTATCCTTTTTCAGGCGGAGATTTCATTCATTTATTTTGGCTTTATCCAAATGCTTCAGAATATTTAATGGTTGCTAGAGAAGATGTTGGTCATATCCCAGATCTATATAATAACGATGCGAAATTCTGCACTGAATATTTAAATGATATTGATTTTGTATTAAGAGATGTTTATAACAAAAGCTATTTTATAACTAAACATATGAAGACTGACACAAAAGGTGCAACTAAAGTTGACGGTATGCTTCCTTTAATTTTATGGGCAGCAGCAATAACAAATCATGAGATATTATCGGTAAAATATGCAGAGGTAAATGCTTCAAGTCAAATGGTGTTTGTCGACTCATTAAATACACGTAAAAAGCATGATGCTGTTGAGATAATGATGAGAAATATTGAAGATGGTAAAATAAAAAATGTCACCTATTTGTCTTGTGATATTTCAGATGACGGATTCAAATCGAAACCACAGTATTATAATTATCTATCTAGCACGCTACCTACCTCTTGTATAAGCTTTATAAAGTCAGCGTCTTATTTACTTCATTATGGCTCCTTTAATGAAGTTAGAAATTTAATACTCGAAAAAAGTAATTTTCTTGTTCAAGATGATACAGGTATTCCATTTAAATACTTTGATAAATCGGTTTGGAATGTGGAGTTATGTGGAGGTTATTTAACTCCAGTTAAAGACTTCAGCGAAAATTTATATCAAAAAGATTTATCTGTAGCATATAATGATAGCAACTACTTTTTAGGGCCAATCAATTTTTCATTAGGTTATCATTGGGGGCGTGGGGAAAATCGACAAAACCAAATGGTTATGACTAAAATATTTAGAAATTAAAGACCTGCCCACACAAAGTATTATATTTCCTTAAATTTTTTTAAATAAAAAATCGTCACATCGATTAAATTAAAATGAAAATAAAATTTACGAGGGGACATGTTTTTTCAATCTTAATTGCAAACATGATTGGAACAGGGGTTTTCACAACCCTTGGATACCAGGTAATGGGAATATCTTCTGGTTTTGCTCTATTAATGTTGTGGGTATTGGGTGGTCTTATTGCTTTTCTCGGCTCGATGTGTTATGCAATGCTCGGTATTGCTTTCCCGAGATCTGGTGGAGAATATAATTATCTTTCACAGATTTACGGTAGTGGGCTTGGTTTTGTTGCAGGATGGGTCTCATTGGTAATTGGCTTTGCCGCTCCAATTGCCGCTGCCTCTTTTGCATTTGGTGACTATTTAAATAAATTCATCAATCCAGAAGTATTTATCAATCCAGACTTTCAATCGAACCACTTCTATAATACTCCGCTCTTTTCATCAATTTTATTAATCTTGATTTTGACTTTATTAAATATATTTAATAAAAAGATTGGCGCTGACTTTCAGAAAATATTTACAGTAATTAAAGTTGTTATAATACTTGCGCTAATTGTAATCGGACTTTATAGCACCAATAATACTAACATAAGCTATGCTTGGAATGCAGATGCTCTAAATAGTATTCTTAGCCCAGCGTTTTTCATAGCAATGTTTTTTGTCGCCTACTCTTATTCTGGATGGAATGCAGCATGTTATATTTCAGGAGAGATACAAGATGTTGAACGAACCTTGCCAAAAAGCCTAATCAGTAGTACTCTTTTTGTAACTATACTTTATGTTTTGCTCAATTATGTTTTTCTTAAGATAGTACCAATCAGTGAAATGTCTGGAGGTATGGATATTGGATATTTATTTGCCAATAAAGCCTTTGGTGTGAGTGTAGGGGGGATTATGGCCTTGGCAATTTGTGTTTTACTTATTTCAACGACAAATTCAATGATTATAGTAGGGCCAAGAGTGTCACTTGTTATGGGAGAGGATTATAAGAGGCTTCGTTTTTTATCGATACTCAACAATAGAGAAGTTCCCTATGTTGCCATTTTAATACAAAGTATTATCGCCATTATATATTTATTGACATCGACTTTTGAAAGTCTACTTATATTTATTGGTTTTGTACTTTCCCTAATAAGTTTTTTAACTGTTTTAGGCCTCTTTCTAATCAAAACAAAAGATCAAGTATTAATTGCTAAATTCAAATCCTTTGGCTACCCCATTGTCCCAGCGCTATTTTTACTTATAAATTTTACAATGCTAGTTTATGGCTTGATTTATAAGCCGCAGGAATCAATATTTGGCCTGTTAATATGCATAATTGGATATTTAGTCTATATGTTTATTTCCCCTAAAAAAGATGATTAAAATAGTTTTGTGTATTGCTTTTTCTTTGTGTGCTTTACAAACCGAAATCGAATACTCAAGATGGGCTGGGCACTATGCTTGAAAAAGTCGCTGTAAGTTTTAGCTTTTAGTGTGAAAAAAATGTGATAAAATCTGGCGCTCTTACTGTCAGTGTCCGGGGATTTGTACAGTTGGTAGAGTAAATTTAGTAAAGCAAATAAATTATTAATCAGACAGCTTTTCCTGTTTCAGATCTCCTGAAACCCCCTAAAGCAAAAAAGCCTCCGATTAAGGAGGCTTTTAAGACTTTTACTCTGGAGCGAAAAACGAGACTCGAACTCGCGACCCCAACCTTGGCAAGGTTGTGCTCTACCAACTGAGCTATTTTCGCTTATAACCGTATCGCGTTCGAAACGGGGGACAAAAATACATCAAGCAATGCCTTGTACAAAGGGTGGAGAGAAATATTTTGGGCTAGAAGAATAGACGTATCTTTGCAGCGATGAATAAAATGAATATTAAAGAGGCGGATATGAGGGATACCCTCACTTACAACAGTAATCGTGAGGATCTTGTGATTCCAGAATATGGACGCGGGATTCATACCATGGTGCAACATATGATGTCTCTTGCGGATAAAGCGGAGCGCACGAAGTGTGCTGAGGCTATTGTGAGCGTTATGGGGAGTGTAGTTCCGCCAGATGGAACGGAGGAAGAGGGGAGGCATAAGCTTTGGAATCAACTTCATCAACTAGCTGAATTTCAGATGGATGTGGATAGCCCTTTCGAGAAACCCGAGGTAGATGATAGGCAGACTGCTCCCGATAGAATTGATTACCCGAAGGAAACTTCTAGGGCTGGGCATTTCGGGCGTACGATTCTAGGTATGGTGGAGATGGCGAAGAAGGTTGAGGATGGAGAGGAAAAGTCTATTTTAATAGTGAAGCTTGCGAATACTATGAAGATGCACTTCCTTACATGGAACAGAAAAACTGTGGAAAGAGGTTTTATTGCCGAGCAGTTGAAGGAAATTTCTGAGGGCGGACTATTGCTCCCTGAAGATGTGGAGCTAGAGAGTACAGCTGAGATATTACGTAGTATCCGTAAGACTAGCGACGCCTTAGAGCGTAAGCGTCCAGTGAAGAAGGGTGCTCATAAAGGCGGTAATCGAGGGGGTAATAAGAATTACCGACGCAAATAAGTCCTGGTTGCAGGTTTGTAGCCGTTCACAATTTTTATTGAACAAGTTCCAATTTCTTCTTCGAGAAGTGCGTTATCCTGTTGCAAATTTGAGGAATGAGTAGTTTTATTATCGAAGGAGGCCATAAACTAAGTGGCGAAGTGATCCCCCAAGGGGCCAAAAACGAGGCGCTACAGATTTTAAGTTCTGTTCTACTCACACCGGGAGAGATGGAGATTTCTAACCTCCCAGACATCGTCGATGTAAACAAACTCATTGATCTTTTAGGGTCTATGGGTGTTAAAACGAAGCAACTAGGGGAGGGTAAATGGTGGTTTAAGGCCGACGAAGTGGATTTGGACTTCTTGCAATCGAGTGAATTTTCACTCAAAGGAAGTTCCTTAAGGGGTTCAGTGATGATACTGGGACCGCTTTTAACTCGCTTCGGGGTAGGGGCATTGCCTAGGCCGGGTGGAGATAAGATAGGAAGACGTAGGATGGACACGCATTTCCTCGGATTCAAAGCCCTAGGAGCGGAGTTTTCTTACGATGCTTCAACTGGATTTTTTACTGCTCATGTGCCTGGAGGGAAATTGAAGGGAACGAGTATGCTACTGGATGAAGCCTCAGTTACTGGAACTGCCAATGTGGTTATGGCTGCTGTTATGGCAGAGGGAACTACGACGATTTACAATGCGGCTTGTGAGCCTTACCTGCAACAGCTTTGTAAGATCATCAATAAGATGGGTGGGAAGATTACCGGAGTGGGTTCTAACTTGCTGACTATTGAAGGAGTGAACGAATTAGGTGGTGCCGAGCATAGATGTTTGCCGGACATGATAGAGGTGGGGAGTTTTATAGGGATGGCTGCAATGACGAAGAGCGAAATCACGATCAAAGATGTGTGCTATGACGAACTGGGTGTAATTCCAAGAATCTTTAAGCGCATGGGAGTGAAGATAGAGCGCCGTGGTGATGATATTTTCGTTCCAGCTCAGGAAAGCTACGAGATTGAAAAATTCATAGACGGGTCGATTCTAACGGTGTCCGATGCGCCGTGGCCAGGTTTCACGCCTGACCTACTGAGTATAGTTCTCGTCATGGCTACTCAGGCTAAGGGGTCTGTTCTGATACACCAAAAAATGTTTGAAAGCCGCCTCTTTTTCGTGGATAAGCTCATAGATATGGGTGCCCAAATAATCCTATGCGACCCTCACCGAGCTACAGTTAATGGACTTAATCACGAGTCACCATTGCGAGCTGTAACTATGACTTCTCCCGACATTCGCGCGGGTGTGTCGCTATTAATAGCAGCACTTTCAGCTGAGGGTACGTCCACCATTCACAACATCGGCCAGATTGATAGAGGATATCAGAATATCGACACTAGACTAAGGAAATTAGGAGCAAAAATCACAAGAGTAGAATGACTATCAAATCAAAAATAGCTGTTGTAGCAGTAGCGCTAATTACATTGACGGGAATTGTAGGCGCATCCATCTCAGAGAATTCATCTTCATTAAGCGCGAAAGTTAGAATTGGAACTAACATAGGGGATGAGGCGCCTAACATTGTTATGAAAAACACCGATGGAGTCGAGATTAAGTTGAGTGATTTGAGGGGGAAGATCGTTCTTGTAGATTTTTGGGCTTCATGGTGCGGACCATGCATAAGGGAGAATGTTAATTTGGTAAAGGCCTATGAGAAGTACTCTAAAGCAAAATTCAAAAAAGCTACTGGATTTGAAATTTTCTCTATCTCTTTGGATAGTAAGAAGACATCTTGGATAGCTGCAATTGCTAGGGGTGGACTCAATTGGGATAACCATGTTTGTGATTTAAAAAAATGGCAAAGCGAAGCCGTTGCTATGTATGGTGTTAATACTATTCCTATGAGTTTTCTTCTTGATGAAAATGGAATAATTGTAGCTAAAGATCTCAGAGGGATACAGCTACATATAAACATTGATAAACACGTAAAAAGTCTGAAATAAATCTAGTGTAGCAGAAAGTCTGACAGTACTACATGACAGGCTGTCTTATTTCTTGCAATTCATCACATTGGCACTCCCTTTGTCATGCTATTTGAGAATATAATTTCAGCATGAGTAAAAAGAACAAAAAAGTCGAATTGGAGGAGGTTGTAGAAACTGCCACTTGTTGTGATGAACAGGGTTCGTGTCAGTGTGCAGAAGAAACAACTGTCGAGTCAGTAGACTACAAGGATCAATACCTGAGATTGTTTGCAGAGTTTGATAATTTTCGGAAGCGTACAATGAGAGAAAGAGTTGAGTTAATCAGTTCTGCATCTCGTGATGTTATGACTCTCATGATACCATTAATTGATGATTTCGAAAGAGCAGAAGCTAATCCTAGTGAAGACGTGGAGGTCATGAGAGAGGGTATGACTCTCATACAATCTAAGATGATTACTTCATTAACGTCTAATGGGTTAAAGCCTATGGATATTAAATCAGGAGATGACTTCAATACTGATTACCACGAAGCTATCACTAGCGTTCCAGCTCCAAAACCCGCTTTAAAGGGTAAAATAGTTGATGTTGTAGAAAAGGGATACATGCTTGGTGATAAGGTGCTTCGTTATGCTAAAGTTGTAATAGGTAAGTAAGCATGTCAAAAAGAGATTACTACGAAGTTTTAGGATTGTCTAAAGGTGCTTCTGCATCTGAGATTAAGAAAGCCTACAGGAAACTGGCACTCAAACATCATCCAGATAAGAATCCAGATGATAGCTCAGCAGAAGATAAATTTAAAGAAGCTGCAGAAGCATATGAGGTTCTGAGTGACGACAATAAAAGAGAGCGTTATAATAGGTTCGGTCACGCTGGAATGCAAGGTGCTTCTGGCGGTGGCGGCGGCGGGCAACATATGAATATGGATGATATATTCAGTCAGTTTGGCGACATTTTCGGCGGTACTTTCGGCGGGGGTGGTGGTGGTCGTGGTAGAGGCGGTGGTCGAAGAAGAATGAAGGGTTCAGATTTAAGAACTAAGGCAAAGCTTACATTAGAGGAAATAGCTACTGGAGTTAAGAAGCAAATACGAATTTCTAAACAAGTGCTGGCTGATGGTGTTGACCATTCAGACTGTTCTCGATGTGGAGGTTCCGGTCAGATAAGAAAGATTCAGCATACCATCCTAGGCCAAATGCAAACCTCAGCCACCTGTGACGTGTGTCACGGTACGGGGTTCTCAATAACTAACCGTCCGTCTGGAACTGATGCATACGGTATGAAACGCGAGGATGAGGTAGTCACTATTGAGATTCCTGCTGGAGTAGAAGACGGAGCGCAGTTAATAATGCGGGGACAGGGAAATGGTGCGCCTATTAATGGCGTGGCCGGCGATTTATTGATCGTAGTAGAAGAGATTCCTCACGAAAAATTTCAGCGTAACGGTAAAAATATTCACCATGATTTATTCGTGAAATTCACCGATGCTGCTTTGGGTGCTTCAGTTGAAGTTCCAATACTAGACGGAAAGGCAAAGATTAAAATTGCAGCTGGGACTCATAGCGGAAAGCTTGTGAGGCTCAGAGGCAAGGGGTTACCGTCAATGGATTCGTATGGCAATGGAGATCTTTTAGTTAATATTAATGTTTGGACTCCACAATCGTTGACAAAAGAAGAGCGGACAGCCCTGGAAGCATTGAAGGAGTCGAGTAACTTTAAGCCAGATCAAAACCACGACGAAAGAGGCTTTTTTGATAAAGTCCGCGATTTATTCTCATGACCATAAACACTCCAAGTGCACTAAGTTTAGTAGATGTTCGCAAGCAATACGGAGATCATACGGCTTTAGGTGGAGTGAGCCTTGAGGTGCCTGTTGGAAGTATTTTTGGATTATTAGGACCCAATGGTGCCGGTAAAACAACCCTCATAAGGATGGTGTCTGGTATTACTGCACCTGATTCTGGTTTAGTTTCTTTTTTCGGAGCTGCCTTTAAGGAAGAAGATATCAAAGAGATAGGATATCTTCCAGAAGAGCGCGGTTTGTATAAAAACATGAGAGTGGGTGAGCAGGCGATGTATTTCGCTCAGCTTAGAGGTATGTCTAAATCCGAAGCAAGCAAAGCTTTGAAGGGCTGGTTTGAGAGATTGGAGGTCGATGGGTGGTGGGACAGAGAAGTTGCTGATTTAAGTAAGGGTATGGCACAGAAAATACAATTCATAGTATCTGTACTTCACGAGCCTAAACTTCTAATTCTCGATGAGCCATTGAGTGGTTTCGACCCCATAAATGCTGAGATAATACGAAGAGAAATCAATAGGCTTAGAGACGAATGTGGAACTACGGTTCTTCTATCTACCCATGATATGTCTAGTGTTGATGAGTTATGTGATCACGTGGCTCTTATTAACCACGGAGAGAAGATACTCGATGGGGAGGTGAGTTTTCTTAGAGAAAGAGCTAGAGCGGGGAAAGTTGATTTCCGTTTCAGAGGTAATCTCATTGCTTTCACTGCATCTTTAGGAGCTAGTGCCATTCTTCATTCTGCTAAGAGTGACGGTAATGGTGCACATGATCTAGTACTGGGTATACCTTCAGACATCCCCATAGAAAAATTTATCAAATGGTCATCCAGTGAAGTGGATGTGCTTTCGTGCTCACCTAAAGTTATTTCTATGGATGAAGTATTCTTAAAAGCAGTAAGGACCACTTCATTAAACCCTTCCATAAGTTAAGCCGTGAGAAACTTATTCATCATAATAGGAAGGGAGTATAGAACGAGAGTAAGGCGTAGAGCTTTCATTATCTCTACTCTGTTAGGTCCCGTTTTAATGGTCGGGTTTATCGCACTGATGGTGTTCTTCACTCAGTCAACCGAAACAGATGCTAAGGTCTTAGTAGTCGATCATCACGAGCTAATCAGCGTTGAATTCGATTCTAATAAGATGGTTCCTAGTTGCCCGGATTGTTTTCCCGAGCGAAATTTCTTAGAGTATAGATTTGCTAGTGAAGCACTAAGCACAGAGGAGTTTCTTGCTAGTGACTACACCTTGATGGTGGAGTTTGACGATGGTATTTTGCAGAGTGCGAAGGCCTTGTTGCAGTATGAGACTGCCGCACCGATGCGTGTGAAAGCCGCAATAATAAGGGATTTAACGGAAGCTATTGAAAGGTTGAGAGTTAAGAAGGAGTCTTCTCTTGATTACGACACTTATAAAAGGCTTAAAGTCCAAATCGGCCTCGTCACTCAAGACATTATCACCCAAGATAAAAACGCTGAAAACAGAAGTTTAGTGGGGTGGGTTTTCTCCATGTTTATGTTCATGTTTATCATGATTTACGGCATGCACGTAATGAGAGGAGTCATAGAAGAGAAAAGCAATAGGATTGTAGAAGTTATCGTGAGTATTGTAAAGCCAGAAACGCTAATGACAGCAAAGATTGCTGGGATTGGATTAGTGGGGTTAACTCAGATACTTGTTTGGTCCATACTCTCTTGGATATTGTTTTTTATATTCGGAGCATACGCTGAGTCCTCAGGAATGTTAGCAGATATAATGGCTAACCAAGGAGTGGAGGTAGGCGCTACGGATTTAAAAACCTTTATGAGTTCTCATGAAGATTTAGATGTGCTACTCCAAATTAATTGGGTTGCAATGATCGGATGGGGAGTGTTCTTCTATATCGGAGGGTTCGTCTTATATGGATCCTTGTTCGCTGCAGTAGGAGCTTCAGTGGAACAGGAGTCAGACGCTCAGTACTTACTTCTACCCGTTATGATGCCTCTGTTATTCAGCTATATGTTGAATATTAAAATTCTTGAATCACCAGAGAGTACGTTAGCAACGGTTTGTTCTTTCGTCCCTTTTACATCTCCTATAACCATAATGGTACGGTTGAGTATGGGCGTTCCGTGGTGGCATGTCGTAATAAGTGCGATTATACTTTTAATAACAGTGTACTTCATGCTGAAGCTCGCTGGCCGCATCTACAGAACAGGTATTTTTATGTACGGAAAGAAACCTACATTTAGAGAAATAGCTAAATGGATTACATTTAGAAACAAGTAGAGTATGGGAGGTAACGTAAATCTTAGAAGGGTAGCCGTTATCGATTGCGGTACGAACACTTTCAACCTTCGAATAGTAGATGTTGTAGATTCTAGTAGCTCATCAGACAACCATACGAAACGTCCGTGGAAAAACGTATTCAGCCTTAGAATCCCCGTTAAACTTGGTAAAGGAGGGATAGGTAAGAACGTAATTCGCCCAGACAGGATAGCTCGTGGATTAGACGCTTTAGGCGTTATGAAAGAAGCTATTCACAACTATGACGCAACAGAGGTGTATGTGATTGCTACAAGTGCCCTTAGGGATGCTTCTAACAGTTCTGTTTTTGTTGATAGAACCCTTGCTCTTTATGGATATAATGTGATAATTATTAGTGGTGCCGCTGAAGCAGAGCTAATCCAAACAGGATTAGCCCTAACCTTCACCCCGCTTAGTGGAGAGTGTGTATTGACAATGGATATCGGAGGTGGCAGTACGGAGTGTATATTATGGAATAAAGATAAAATACTCTGGAGCAGGTCCTTCGATGTAGGTGTCGCTAGGCTAGGGGAGTTGTTTAAGATGTCGGATAGATTCGGGGCTGATAAAGACGAAGCCTATAATAAAATGTTGCCATATTTAAATGATGTGCTTGCGCCTTTAAAAACAGCTCTAGAGAATTTACAGCCTACAATCCTTGTCGGTTCCAGCGGTTCATTCGACACCTTCTATTCCGTCTTGAATCCTGACATACAAAAGGTAAGTTCTAATGGTGAACACCCAAGGGCTATAGAAATCGACATTGATGCATTCGAAAAGTTGAGTGCGGAATTCATGCACAACACTCTTAAAAATAGGCTTTCAATGAACGGTATGCCACCAGACAGGGCTGCTTTCATGCCATACGCTTCCGCATTAGTGCGTTGGGTGATGTGCGCGAGTAAGTTCGAGAAATTCTACAGATCTAAATACGCTTTAAGAGAAGGTGTTTTGAATAGATTGGCTAAATCTAAAAGCCCTGTTCCAGGTGTTAATTTGCACTGAAGACGATGAGCGAGTATCTTCTCACTTCAATTATATCAGTAGATGGCACATATTCTAATTATTGACGACGAGAAACCTATTCGAGCTAGTTTAAGAGAAATTCTTGAGTACGAAGGGCATGTTGTGGATGAAGCAAGTGATGGGATGGAGGGTGTTATGGCTGCTTCAAAGAGAGATTACGATGCGGTTTTCTGCGATATTAAGATGCCAAAGATGGATGGCATAGATGTGTTGGATATGTTTCACTCAAAGGATATATCAACTCCTGTGATTATGATGACTGGTCATGGTACTGTTGAAACTGCTGTTAGTGCTTTGAAGAAAGGCGCATTTGATTTCATTCAGAAACCTCTAGATCTAAATAGAATATTACTTTCACTAAAGCATGCAACGGAAAAAGTCGAACTAGTCGCAGAGACTAAACGCTTACGGAGGAAGGTTCACAATTCTAAATCACATCCTATAATAGGTGAGTCGAAAGCTATAGTTGAAATACTAGAAATGGTTACCACAGTAGCTGCTACAGACGCGAGAGTTCTGATAACTGGTGAGAATGGAGCAGGGAAAGAACTCATAGCAAGGCAGCTACATGATGGCAGTCCTCGAAAGTCCGCATCTTTCATAGAAGTTAATTGTGCTGCTATTCCTTCTGAGCTTATAGAAAGTGAATTATTCGGTCATGAGAAGGGTGCTTTTACTGGTGCTGTAAAACAACGCAAGGGAAAGTTCGAACTAGCTAACGGAGGTACTCTGTTTTTAGACGAAGTGGGGGATATGAGTCCTGATGCTCAGGCAAAGGTTTTAAGAGCTTTGCAAGAAAATAAGATAACGAGGGTAGGGGGAGATAAGGACATAAAAGTCAATGTCAGGATTGTGGCAGCCACTAATAAGGATCTTAGGAAGGAAATAGAAGCTGGGAAGTTTAGAGAGGATTTGTATCACCGGCTAGCGGTTATTCCTTTACACGTTCCTTCATTGAATGATAGGAGAGATGATATTCCTTTACTCGTTGATCATTTTTTAAAATTATTAGCGGATGATCACAGGGTGGCGGTGCCAGAAGTTGACAGTAAAGCCATGAAATTACTTATCGATGCGAATTGGACTGGTAACGTTCGAGAGTTAAGGAATGTGATAGAAAGGCTTATCATATTAACTCCCTCAGGACTGAATATTTCAGAGAAAATTGTACGTCAATACGCACATCTTTCATAGTGTGATTTTAGCCGCGGTTAAAAACTTTTATGTAAAGTGTTAAAAACCAACAACTAAAGAGGCAACCGCTCTTAAAAGTGTTCGTCTAACTTGTGGTACGCACTCTAATCGCAGCCTTATGGAAGACTTTGAAATTTTTGGATTTATGATAACTGAGCAAGTTCAACTTGCCTCTATTTTTATCTGTTTAGTCGTGTTTGCGGGTAATTGTAAGCTCTTTGCAAAAGCCAACTTACCCTACTGGACTGTATTCGTACCCTTCTTAAATATCATGACGGCAATGAAGCTAGTAGGTCGCCCGACATGGCATGCCTGGCTATTTCTCACGCCAGCCGTTGTTTATCTTTTACCAAAGACGTTAATTGAAGTAGCTCAAAGTTTCGGTAAGAATAAAACTAGCGATTACGTATTAGTTCTGCTTTTCAACGTCTTTTACATACTTAACCTTGGACTCGCATACGATGAAGTCTATCAAGGTCCCGCCTACCAAAAACACGAAAAAAAAGTCCAGGGTAATAATTTGAATATGGCCTAAGTATCACATTAGCCTCGCAGACATCTTTCTTTTTAAATCAAGCCTTCAGCTTTGCTGAGGGCTTCTTTTATGCCGTCTGGATAAGTACCTCCGGCCGAAGCGTACATTGGTTGGCCACCTCCGCCCCCGCGGATGCAAGTTGCCAGTGCTTTTATTAAATCACCAGCTTTTAAACCTTTGTCACGAATTACATCGTCGCTAATTGCAACAGATATACTCGCTTTTTCGTTGGATCTCGTAGCAAATACCCCTACGAATGGTGCGTGCTCTGATTTTAATTGAAAAGCCAAATCCTTAATGGATTTAGCATCCAAGCTGAGTTCTGTAGCGATGAAATTAACCCCATTAATTTTTATCAAGGATTTAACTAGTTCTCCTTTGATGTTTCCAGCCTCTTTACGCCTCAGAGATTCTATCTCCTTTGTTAAGGTAGCAACATTGCCCTGAAGATCAGCAACTGATTTCACGACATCCTTAGATCCTTTAAAGCTTAACCTGATTTGTTCTAAAGCATCCCTATCACTATTCGACGACTCCATGGCAGCGGTTCCTGTGACAGCTTCTATACGTCTAATTCCAGATGCTACAGAGGTTTCAGTTGTAATACGGAACGGTCCTACCTCGCCGGTAGCCTGTACGTGTATTCCGCCACATAATTCTTTCGAAGAACCGAAGCCTATCATTCTAACAGAGTCACCATACTTTTCGCCGAATAACATCAATGCACCAGCGTCCTTAGCTTCAGATATAGAGATGCTGCGTCTTTCGTCTAGTGAGATGTTAGACAATATCTTCTCATTCACACTATTTTCTATAGAGGCTAGTACCTCAGGTGTTATCCTTTCAAAGTGAGAGAAATCGAATCTTAAATTATCAGGTCGTACGAGTGAGCCTTTTTGTTCTACATGAGAACCCAGGATAGTTCTTAAAGACTCATGAAGTAAATGTGTAGCGGAATGATTTCTTGATGATTCCTTTTGAAGACCCTCATTAACCACTGCTTCGAATTCAACAGATGTATCAGTAGGTAAGTCTGAAATAGAATGAACTATAAGGTTGTTCTCCTTCTTCGTGTCGAATACAACAACCTCTTCTGTATTTGATTTCAACACACCGGTATCCCCAACTTGACCTCCCCCTTCTGGGTAGAATACAGTCCTGTCCAGAACTACTTGGTAAAAGCTTTTCCCCTTAGCACCTACTTTTCTGTATTTTATTATTTTAGAACTGCAAGTAGTATTGTCGTAACCAATGAATTCAGTGGGTGCATTAATGGTGTGAATATCCACCCAGTCGTCTGTCGAAATTTTGCCTGCATCACGAGAACGAGATTTTTGGGCTTCGAGTTCATTGTTAAAACCATCTTCATCAATATTTACACCTCTCTCTGAAGCCATCAGGGAGGTTAAGTCATAAGGGAATCCGAAAGTGTCGTACATCTCGAAAGCTATTTCACCAGAAAGAGTTCCATTCTCTTCAATCTT
>Ga0115000_10000895_pt1 | contig 27146 bp, 25 predicted proteins | sample ArcticOcean_MG_C_6_FD_89690 | JGI IMG/M metagenome (GOLD analysis project Ga0115000, IMG submission 89690) | Marine microbial communities from western Arctic Ocean - ArcticOcean_MG_CB8_128 | ecosystem: Environmental > Aquatic > Marine > Oceanic | place: Arctic Ocean: Canada Basin | collected... | reverse complement strand
TGTTACTTTTCTTTCTGCTAGGTGTCTTAGACTTGGTGTCCTCAAAAAGAGTCTCGATGTCATACCCTCTTGGAAGTATAAAACCTGCGGCCTTTTTGTGTCCACCTCCACCAAATTTTTTTGAAATTTCTGAAACGTCGACTGCATCGTGAAATGCTCTTAGCGAAACTTTTGTCTGCATTGACTCGTGATCCCAATGCCAAATTAATGCAAAGTCACAGTCAGGAGAGAGGCGTGCGCCGATCTCAGACATCCAATGGGAAGCATTGACGACTAATACATCTTTCCCACCCATTTTTCGAGGTTGAGCTTTTTCGCAAACCTTCTTTACAACTGTTTTAGAATAAGCAAGTATAAACGATCCACGCTTTCTTGCATCATCAAAGACAGAATCATCTTCAAACTTTTCAAATTCTTCAAAATCGAAGGGGACCATATCAAATGCAGCGCTAAACTCTTTAGAATATTCCAGCTCCCATTTCCAAAGATCTCTATCTTGGATATATTTGATAAATTTTGGTGGCTCCTTTCCTGGATGGAAGAACTCCCATGAAAGTATGGCACCAGATTTTGTCATATCAAAGTGGGTATTAGTAATATCATGTAGCTCAACCATGGCTGACTTGTGATGATCAATAACAAGAAGCGCGTTTGCATCGTCAATCATCTTCTTTGTTGTCTTATTGTCAAAAGAAAAGTCAAGAATGACAACGTTTTTGCCCTTGACATTAGGCGGTGCCGTTCCGTGCTTGCAAGCATGGTACTCTGCTCGATTCCCAAGAAGCTTCCAAGTGGAATATGCTGCACCAAAGCCATCAGTACAGTCAGCATGATAAATTACACAATCAACACTAGACGGGTCCATTATTGACTCCAAACTTTAAATTAACGAAAGGTGTGTGAGACCACGCGCGGGGCTCGTATAGCTCTGAGCCGCCTACTTCGATTTCTTGTCTTCCATCTGACTTTCGAACTGTAAAGTAGGCATCCAGGCCGGATTTGACACACACTGCTGGGCATACTTCTATTTTCGTAGCCCAAGGAAGCAAGTCTTTTATTTCTTCAAAGACTTGACCCGAGGCAGAAAGTTGAATCGAAGATACTACTACAGTCTTGCCCATTTTATAAAGCTCTATCAATGCGGTGGCGGCTCCTTCTATCATAAATGCTTCGTCGACTCCAACAATATCATATTCTGTGGCTTTCTCTAATATTTCTTGTCCGGTCTGAACGTTTTGTGCAACAAACTTCAGACCGGCATGAGTTACTATATTGCCTGAATCATATCTATCATCCATCTTAGGCTTGAAAGCTATCACAGACTTGTTTTGATAGCATGCTCGTTCTAGAACAGTTAGCATTTTTGTCGTCTTGGAGCCAAACATAGGGCCCGTGTAAACTATTAATTCAGGTTGCATTCTTACCTCTTAAGTATCGATAACTATTTTAAAACTATCGGTCTAGATCTCGTCTAAAGTGTGCGCTATTTAATCTTACACGCATGTTATAATTTCTATAATTTTTAAAATGATTTTGTCCTAAAAGAGACATCATGTAATCTAGAAAGACAAGATCAATCTCACCATTCCTAACAACATCTGTGCTCCTTAGCGAACATACAGCTTTAAGTTTATTGTCGCGGGGCATTATATGTAGACTTGAGATGCAAGAGTCAGAGCTGTAATAGAATCTTCTGCTGTCATCGCCTTGAGTCTTTTTATACTCATTGCGGCCTGCTTTTTCATTACAAATTTTTCTATCAAAGCTATTTAGGATTTCTGAGTAATATTTTCCTTCACTCGGATGATTCATTATGTCGGGGTTGACCACTTTTAATGTGTTTTCAATTGTCACATCCAGAACATACTCATCTTTCTCGGAGTTTAGAACATAATCTCTTATAATTGTCCCTACATCTTTCGGTGAAGTGTTTTCCAAAGTCTCAATCCAGTTTAATATATCAGAAGCATTTTGATTTGTGCTCCAAGATGATCTTATAATCTTAAGTGTGGGGCGAGGGCCTAGTCGTTCAATTTCATTTTTAAATATCTCATACAAACACCTCAAGGAGTCAATATCTTGAATGTCGTCGCCTCTCTGATGATATCTTTCTTCCAGCACAGAGAACTTTGGCAACAAAACTATCATCCGATTATTAAGGTTCGACAGTTCTATCTCAAGCTGGTCTCTCCACTTAGACACATCTCTTCCAAACTGTATTGCGTAACAAACCATTGAAAGACAAGATCGGTCCTGGATGTTCCACTTAAAGCCTGATAGCTTGTGAAGGTCTTCGTATAACGTTGTTTTACCTGAAAGGTCTGGGCCTTCGAGTATTAAACTCTGCGTATTAAATTTCATTTTAGAGCCTCCCTAGTCAAAAGAACTCACTCTCTTCATCTTGTAACATGATGTCGAATAACCCCAAGTATCGTCATGATGAACATCAGCCACCCAGAGAGTATACGGCACAATGTCTTCGTTGGGTCGACCCCAAACTCTGATCCAAGATGTCTGATACTCATCGTTTATCACCTTGAGCCGATGGAAGTCTTTTCCATTCTTAGTCTTTTTCTTAATGACTTCAGAAACGCAGAACCAGCCTACATTTCTAGAGCCCGGGGCTATTTCGTGAATGGAAATAAGGTCTTTTTCTCTGATCTTACTCATTAACTTAGGCGGGAATACGAGATCGGCGTCGACGCCAGAAGTAATTTCTACATAGTTTACTATCTTCTCTTGCCGGGTCCAATCTGGAATATCACTATAATCGCTCATGAGTCTGTCTATTAACGGCAGAAGTGTTTCTTCATTCTTAACAGCTCGTTTGACTTGTGTTTTGGTTAGGCCGTAGTGGCCGCGGCGAAGAGTATCGTAATTTTTGCCGTCCGTCATCATGGCAAGAAGCTGGCGATGGTTGCTTACTTTATTATTTTTGATCTCTTCTAGAGAACCAAAAGCTTCAATCTTACATAAAGAAGAAAGTGCAGTCTTGTTAACCTTAGAGTGCTTCCATGTGCCTTCTTCATCATAGAATAGATCATTTAGGCTCCGGTAGGGCCTCATATGCAGGATCTCTGACATCGCTGTGTTTCCTACACCCTTAACAGAACTGAGTGGTGGTGTGAATCCCCTAATATCTTTTGAAAAGACCCACTCTTCACCAGAGTGATTTATGTCTGCAGCGGTGAATTCGTAGCCATAACTTTTAATTTCGCCCATTGCTTTGGCTAAGCCTTTTGGACTGGTGTTTTCAGACTGCAATATTGTAGCGAGCCACTCTTCCTCGTAGTGTGTATGCAACCAAGCAGCGTAATAGGAGTCAATCGCATAGGCCACAGCGTGAGATTTATTAAACCCATACACAGAGAATGCTTCGATGGTCTCCCACAATGCTTGAGTTATATCTTCGTTGATTCCATGTAAGTCTTTTGCGCCCTGGATAAACTTTTTACGTGCGGCTTCTCTTTCACCGCCTTTTTTACCCATGGTGTCTAAGGATTTCTTGACAAGAGTCTTACGAAGTTTGTCAGACTCGCCAGGAGAAAATCCTGCTAGTTCGACGGCAAGTGTCATAAACTGTTCTTGGAACACAACAAAGTTGAACGTAGGACTGAGGACGCTTTCAATTACAGGATGATCGTATTTGATCTCAGATGAATTCTTTTTGGCTTTGACATATTTTCTATGAACGTTAGCCTTTAGTGGGCCAGGCCGATAGATAGCAGTCAGAGCAGCCAACTCTGTGATCGTTGTGGGTTTGGCAGCTAAGCAGAACTTTCTAGCTCCGGGAGCAGTGAACTGGAATATTCCGGTAAAATGACCCTTGTGATAAACATGTTCCCACACACTTGAGTCGTCTTGTGTGTTATAGCGACAATTAAGCTGTTCATCAAAAAAGTCTCTAATATTAGCAAAAGTAGGTGAATTGTTTCCTTGCTTTTTAAGAATTCGGCCAATACAATTTTCCACGTCTTTTAAGAGAGTAAGGCCAAGAAAATCAAACTTTAAGAATCCGTTATCTTCAAGATTACGGAAATTCATGCCTTCTGTCCAGGGAGTTTGTAACTCTCCTCTAACACCGATAATTGGCATTGTTGAAGCCAGCTCGTCTGGTGGCGCAATAATAACGCCGCCGGCGTGTCGACCAATAGATCTGTTTTCCATAAACAACGTCTCTACATGCTTACCGACTTCTGGATACTTTTCCATAAATTCACGATAGCCAGTGGAATACTTCATACAGTCTTCATGTCTTAATACAAACACAGACTTTTCTTGATTTTCATCCTTGGCATGAGGCATTACTTCATCTTGAAGAGGGCCTGTCATCTTATTAACTTCTGCAAAGTCGATGCCATACAGCTTGGCGATATCCTTCACCAGTGACTTTAACTTTAGGGTGTTAAAGTTGGAAACAGGAATAACAGCATCATCTCCAAATAGCTCACGAGAAGCATCAATTAGAGCATTGCGATCGCCGGCATCTGTGTCAATATCGGGCCAGGATGTTCGGTGACGGCCGAGAAAACGTGACCAAAGAAGACCGTGCGGAAGGGGATCGATCTGTGTGATACCCAGCAAGTAGTTTACAAGAGAGCCTGCGCCTGAGCCGCGGCCTGGGCCGAAGAGCGTTCTTTTTTCCGCAAGATGAAAAATCTTGTACATTGCTAAGAAATATGCCTCGTACCCAAGGAACTTGATATCAGACATCTCCTCCTTCATACGCTCGACGTACACTGGGTTGGATGCTAAGTCTTCTCGGATCATAGCCTCTTTCACAAGGTCAGCTAGCATTTTAAATGCAGGCTTTTCAGGCGTTCCGAACTTAGGAAGCTTAACTGATGTGTCAATCCAAGTGTCTTCACACTTTTGCCAGGCTATGTCATGAGTGCGCTCGATGGCATCTTTGACAAGAATTTCGCGGCCCTTATAGAAATCATACTGATCGTGGCCTTGCTTGAATTCGTCCCACATCTGTTGAGCGTTCTTAGGGTACAGCATACACTTAAGATCCTCTTCTTTTGGGAGCATACTTTGATCAAGCTTAGCGCCCATCCAGCCTAGCTTTTTATAAAGCTCCCGGGCTTGCCATTTATCAGCACTTGGAAAGTGTGAGTCGGCCGTGGCTACAAGAGGAACCCCTGTCTTGTCTGAAAGGTCAATTAGACATCTGTTGGTTAGGTGCTGCGCCGGAAGATCGTTAAATTGCATCTCTAGAAAGAAATTGTCAGGCCCTACGCAATCTACAAATCGATCTGCCATGTTTTCTAGGCGATTCATAATAGGATTGTAGTTATCTACGTTGTCCATCAAGTTTGGATGTAACTCGTCAAACTTTAGGCCGCTGAATTGCTTATAAATTAATCCTGACGCGAGGCCGCCTACACAGGCAGTTGATACTACTAGCCCCTCGCCATGCTCTTTAAGCATTTTATAGTCGATTCTAGGGAATCTATAGAACCCATGCTTATAAGACTTCTTGACTAGGGTGAACAAGTTTCCAAGACCAACCTGATTTTTTGCAATAATAACCAGGTGATAGTATCTCTTCCATTCAGGCTTATTCGCGCTTGAACGTTTGGTCTCTTCTTCGTCTTCGATGACATGGCCGCCTTGCTCTACTTCACCTTCGGCGTCAATAACAATTTTCTGAGTTGCCCGCTTTTCTTGCTCTTTAGCAGACTTTGCATTTTTAACTTCTTGACGATGAGTGTCATATTGATCTCGCCAGTCTGACAAAGAAGGCACGAAATAAAATTCTACACCGTAAAGCTGTCGATAGTTTCGTCCAGCTTTTTGCATTTTTACTGTATGTGCCCTTGCATGTGCAAGGCCTGAGCCGTTTCCATGATCTGTCAGAGCCCAAGAGTCCATTCCTTGCTGTTCGCTTAGAATGAAATCAATATGTTCTTTAGGATAGCCTAAGCCATCGAAAGTGCTGAAAGAGGAGTGAGCATGAAGCCCGGTAAATCTGGTGGGTGGTTTGAACGAGTCAAAGGATGAAGACAATGTATACTCCTATAGGAAAAGCCTGATGATAGTATTATATCATCAGGCTCGAGTTTTTACACCGGATTGATGTAAGTATATCTAGTTATCATTCATACAAAACATGAAAATGATCTAGATTATGTCAGAATGAGAACGATGTAAAAATGTCCTACAAATCTAAATATTTGAATTATAGAAATCTGTCAACTTGATTTTCTTATCTTCTGCGTCATCGAGATGTAAAAGAGGGTTGTATCCTGATTCATCACCTAGTATTTCTTTTTTAGACATTTTTATTCCATCTAGCAAAGAAATCTTCGGCATCCATGAAGTTGCATTCCTAAATTTTTCAGAAGACAGCATATGGTTGCCTAGATAATCGGTCTCTGGGTGCCACTTAATAATTTGAGGAAGATTACTACTAACCACGTCGGCTAGCATGGAAACTATCTGAGCTGTATACCTTGGGTTTTCAGAAGCAATATTATAGTCTTCTCCCCACAGACCCTCTTGACAACCTAATGTCACAGCGTCGCAGAAGTCAGAAACATGAAGGTAATCTTTGATCTTGCCGGGATCCAAAAACATATCTAATGACTCTCTTTCATCCTTGACAGCGTAAATAGACTTTGCTATTAAGGAATTCATATCGCCTACCCCGCCATACGCGAAAAGTGGGCGGATGATCATCCATTCTTTTGCATGTGAAGTAATGATTTGTTCACTTGATAATTTCTGGATGCCGTAAAAAGTCATAGGGTTTTTCTCAGAATCTTCCACAATCCTTTGATTCTGATATTTTGCTGTGTCGTAGATCACAGTAGTCCCCATATAGCAGACTGGTATCTTAGACTGATTGCATGCTCGAACTATATTATAGGTTCCCGCAACGTTTGTCAAAGAAGCTTCATTGGCATGCAATGCTACCACATCGGTGCCTACAACAGCTGCGTTATGAATTACACAATCAACACCTAGATTATCAAGATGCCATGACCACGTCTCAGCAGTGTTTCTATGAACACACATCTCTGCTGTCTTTGTAATTCTTGCAACGTTGGAATCATCGATGTGAATAGTCTCGTGTCCCATTTTTCTAAGGCTCACATCTAGATTACTAGCTATGAACCCGGCGCCTCCTGTTACAAGTACTTTCATGTCTATTCAATATCCTTGTCGTAAGGCTCGTTTAAAAGAACACCCTCAGCATTGCATCTATCCAAGTAGTCTTCTAATTGCTCATAAGAAGTACACACCTTGGCGCCGCTTCTCGCGAGCATTAAATTGAACTTGGCGCCTGCAGGCAGGCCTTGACAAAAGTATACAATTGGTACATTATTTGCATGGGCAAAGCCAGCCTCCCAAATTGTACCGATATCCTTGTCCCTAGTATTGACAATAAGAAAATCTGCTGTCTTTATGTGGTGAAGATTACCGTCAAAAGTCTCGTCTTGTGTCTCTTTGGGGGCATCTGGAGGACACACAAAAATCCTCCTGGGTGAAGCTAAGTCGATCCATTCGCGAGTGTCACAAATGTCCTCAAGCCTGGTTAGTTCTTCAGCCTGCATCGGGTTGAACCACCCAGATGCTAGGTAAATCTTTTTAGTATTACTCATTTTTTCCTCTTAGAAACTACTTTCGTAGTCTGATTTAAGTTGTTGAAATTGACCCATTAAATCTCCCCACATTGTTGTGAAGATCTTTTCTCCGGAGCCGTCGGTACCGTTTAGTTCTTCTCTTCTGCACGGGTAGATCGTGTCTTCTTCGTGATAATCAAATGTATCGTTTTTCGGTTCTGGTTGGTACAGGTTTGTACCGTTGCTAATCCACTTGTCTCCCTCCTTGACCCGGAAAGTATTGATATAGTGAAAATCAGGCTTGTCAAAGTTAAATACTTGAGTTAACTCTGGAATCGCCGCAGCCGCGGCAATTGCCATTCTAGCTGCTAAAATATTGTCTGCAGCTGGCTGAATCTGGATATCTTGACGCTGCTTAACAAAGCCTATTAAGTCTTTTAAGTTCAAGCGCATGTAGTAAAAGGACGTCATACACTTAGGCAAGATCATTCTAGAATCCATCATGGAGACTGTCTTTGAATCAGTCATGTCAGAATATAACTGCTTGGAGTCTCGGACGATTCTCGTGTAGCGCTCCAAAAACTCAGGAGAATTTTCAACGGACTCCGGAATCACAGCGTCATCACCTCTGAGGTCTCTATCACCGGTACATTGCGCTGCAAAAGATCCGGCCCTGTGCCTGATAATGTGTGTCACTTCTTGAAAAGACAGACCCGAAAGTCTAAAAGTAAATCCTAAACACTCCATTGGGGTTGGAAGCGCTCTAAATTGCAGAACGTCTAGAAGATTTTTGCTCTTCAGGCTATCTTGTGCTTCGTCCGGATTAATTTCTGATGGTGTGTCAGCCCAAGTGGCCTTTACAAAGTGCCATGCGACATCTCTAGCCTGGTTTGATGTTGGTGCATCTACTAGCTCTACCTTTAGTGCTCTTAAGTTATTATGAAAAACAGTCGAAGGTTCTTCTCCAAACTTAAGATCCATAGGTAAGTTAATGGGTTCCAATTTATTATTTAACGGCATTGATTTTCTCCTGATTTAAAATTTGTAATTCTCTGCTTAAATGGTCAGTGGCATTTCTATACCCTAACCGGTTAAAATTAGTGTCACCTAAATGAAACCAAATGTTCATTAAGTAATCGTCGTAAAGAGACCGTATCATATCAATCTCTTTTGTAGGAAATACTGATAAGTCTACAGTCTCCCCCTTTCTTAGTCTTTGTATCACGCTACTTATCACGCTCATTCCAGGCCTGTGTAATGATGTCATAAATCGACTCCTTCTCCCAGTCAAAAGTTTTTATGTTCTTGTCAGACCAAACTGTCTTGTTATAAGATCTTCTAGGCACCAGTGTATACACACCGTGAGACGCGTACTCCGACGCGTGCTTTGGTGAATCATCCACTGCACAGAATATTTTGTCTTCTTTAAAAAACTTTTTGTCTGCTATCCATCTATATTTCTCTGATGAAAATGCAATATTATCGTACGGGATATTGTTACTATTTAGCCAGTGATAAGTGTCATACAAACACTTCAAGTTATCTGAAGGCCTCGCAGTCAAAAGCTGAATCCAGAAGCCTTCGTCTCTTAGCTTTTGTAGACTTTCTTTCATTATCTGGCTGGTGCCTATACTTCTTACCATGCTTTCGTCAATGAACTTCATAAATGCTTCTTCTCCAGTTAGATCACCAACCTTACCATTATAATAGTATTCAGGCAAATCTACAGAAAGTTTTAAGCCAAAGTTTTCATTAAGCCAGCCAAAAAATGTGTCTCTAAAACATGCAATTACATCGTCGACGTCGACTATAATTACAGGCTGGCCGGCCCAGGCCTCAATAGGTTTTTGCTTTCTGTCCCACAAAAAAGCGTCCCGGGCGTCGAATGCATCTTCGATCTCATCAGCAGTGAAGTCCCAAAGATTTAGCGTAGCAAAGCAGTATCTTAAAATGTCTATTGCTTCATAAAGAATTTTCTGCTTGTTAGTGGGTGTTATGAAATCTCTATGGTCTTTGTAGTGCACAGCATCTGAAAGCTGAGATGCTTCATCGTGAAGGGCCAGGCAAAATGTCTTATGCCTTTCTATTTTTTCTTTTTCAGAGAGCATAGCGGGGTCAAAAAAGTTGTCAGAAAAACTTTTCTGAATTTCTAAAATATCGTTAATTTTTTTAGACATTTTTTATTGCACCGATGTGTCTGGGGTAAAAGTTATTTAAAGCGCATCGTAACATACTTTTATTTTATTCTGGGGAGCACTAGATTTACAATTTAATATATTTAAGAATGGAGGTTTTATATGAGAACAGGTGAAGAAGAGGTCGTCAATGCATATACACACTTTGTCTGGTCCGTTCTTTCAGTTGTCTCACTTCTAATTGTCCTCTTAAATGAGAATCTTGTGCTAAGGGGGAAGATTATTTTTCTCTTCATGATATCTCTTTCCTGTTGGACATTTTTTTCATCTTTTCTCTATCATTCAACACAAAACCCAAGAAAAAAAGAAAGAAATAGACTCGTAGATAAAGCTGCTATCTATTTAATGATTGTTGGGTGTGGAACATCAATAAGCTTAACATGTTATAACAGCTTGGCAGCTGCAGGGTCTGCTTCATTTTTAATTTTACTAGGTGGATTTTTCACAGCTTCACTTTGTATTAAAAGGAAAACCACAGAAGTTTTTTCTGTGGTTTCTTATGTTCTTCTAGGGTGGGCTGCAATCTTTCCGGCACTTGGCTTGGTTGGAAAAACAGGCTATATTGAAACATCTTCACTTTGGATACTGATTCTAGGCGGAGTTGCTTATAGCATTGGTTTGGGTTTCTACTCTAGAGACACTATAAAATGGAATCATACATGGTGGCATGTTCTGGTTATGGTAGGCTTTACGCTTCATTTGGCTGCTTGCTCAAGAGTTCTTGTGTTGGCGTATTAAAACCTAATATCCATTAGACAACCTGCTACTGATGATCTCGTCTTTCTTGCAGTAGGCATCAAAGAATTCTTTTTCGTCGACGCCTACAAGAACCAGAACGCTCAAAAAATAATTAAAAGCGTCTACAACTTCTTCAAGAAACTCATCTCTATCAAACTCTTTTAGCTCTGTGTCTCTATGAGGCTTCCAATTCTTAAGATGCTGCAATGCTTCGAACATTTCTTCTATGCCTTTTAGCGCTGTGTCTCTTAAAACTTGCTGTGACTTCTTCGAAGAGATCTCCAGAGGCCAATCAGGATAAGATCCCGGCTTAGATTCTTCAAGACGCTTCATAAAATCTCTTCTTAGACCAAAGAGTCTAGACAGATTGTCGCTACTCATTTTCAGCATCGCCATCAGAGTCGGCCATGGCCCTCATCTTCTCGAGATTCTCGTTAAACATGTCCATATACTCAGGGCAAGGCTCAAGTTTATTATTTGTGCCTTCTACAACTCTTAGTGTTCTCATTTGATCTGAGACGTCGGTCCCAGTTAAGATACCTAATTGCATCAGCTGAATAATTTGTGCGATTGCACGATCTGAAAGGTTGTATGATTTGCTCTTCTCACTCATTTATTTCTCCTGTTTGTTGGGTGCCCAATGAGTTGTTCTCCCGTCGGGCGTTTTTGTTTTTATGACTTTGTTTCCTTCAGCATCAATTTTTCTATTATAACAAAGAAACCGATCTGAATACGATCCTGGCTTATCTGAAAAATTCTTATGCGTCATGAAAGTTGCTCCGCCTGAATTATATGAAGTTCTTAGAACACTTTTAACAGTTCTGCACAATATTTTTAATTTTTCATCATTTATTTGTTCAATATCTTTAAGTGGGTTTATTTCGGCTAACCACAGAGACTCAGATTTAACATAGTTTCCTATCCCAGAAAAGGTTTTTTGATCCATTAGAATTTTAGTTATATTAAAACAATTCTTGTCTCTTAGCCTTTGCACAAAAAACTCCTCATCGATATCTTCAGATAGAAGATCCGGGCCGAGCTGTCTGAGCCTCGTCAACAACTTGTCTTTTCCATAGACACATTTGAGAGTTCCAAAATTTCTTATATCGTTAAAATAGACACATGTTCCATCTAGAAAATTAAATCTGACTCTAGAATGCTTCTTTTCAGTAGAGGACCAGCTTCCTGTCATACCTAGTGTATTCCAGATATTGAATCCTGAATTTGTTAGCATGTACATAAACTTTCCATGTGATCCTACGCCTATAACCTTCATAGGAAGCTCCTGCTTTAACTCTGTGATCCCTTGAATAGACTTCTTAGTATATCTTCCACTTAAAACCTCAAAGCTCGTCAGAGTCCTCTCAGAAACATGTGTGGCAAGGTCTTGAGCCATTCTTCTAACTTCAGGGCCTTCAGGCATTGCTCACACTCTTTTCTTTTTTATAAAGCATGCAAACAACGAGCATTTTCCAAGAATTAGGCCAGGCCTCTTCTTGGGGCATCCCTATAGAAGATGTTGGTGGTCGCCATGTATAATGTTTTCTCATGATAGAGAATTATATCACACATAAACACATTGTACAGGTCTAGCGTTGCTCTACTTTGATTATTTGTATAGGCGTCGCAATATACTCATTCCAAAGACTTGTCCGAACTTCAGAGTCACAAGAATCCAGCTCATAACATATATTATTAACGTCTTTGCCAGGATACTCTAGACGATGCATGTTACACGCTCTTCGACCAGATGTCAGTGCCATAGATTTTACATCACTTCTAAATCCTGCCCTAACATTTCCGACGAAGGTAACTAGAACAGTAGACTCAGGCCTGAAAAACTCTCTCTCCATAACAGTGAAAGAAGATATATCGAATTCCGGGCCTTCTTTTATTGATCTAAACAGACGATCCAAGCTTTCTGAGGTCGTATAGTGACAAAGAAGCTTCGGATTATAGACAGATCCGTAAAGCTGAGTTGTATATTCATCGTCGAGCATCACGTAGGGTTCTAAGTCACCGCGTGAATAAAAGAAAGCAAATTTAAGCTTTCTAATATCCGGAAAGTGACGACTGTGATTATTTTCAAAAGACCACAATCTGTGATTGACAAAGTCTTCTATAAAATCCAGAACATTTTTTTGAGTTAAGAGTTGCCACCTATCAACTTCATCTTTAAGCTGATATCCGAAAAACTGATATATCATTCCTAGAAAGTTATCAACGTCTTGTTGGTTGCACACAGTTGGATGTTTACAACTAAGCTCTCCGCCGCGGCTGTCGATGCCGCGGCCTTGAAGATCTAGTAGATACATTGCCATTTCTTCCCACTCGCCTAGTGTATAAAAAGACGATGTGGGCTTCATGTAGCCTCTTACTTTAATTTTATCCATAATCTTAATTATCTTGGAAAAATGTAAGCGGCGAAAGCTTGACTTGGGTTTTAATTGTCTTTATTAGTCAAGCTCAATGCTTACGTCTACAGCTATTCTTAGTGTAGGCACTCGAAGATGATTCGCCATACCGTGCTTTTTTGCCTCGGCGGCGTCTAAAAACCAGTCGGCGTGCTTTTTCTTATCGACTATTTTAAGAAAATAATCGTCTTTCTTTCCGCAGTTTTGTGCCATCATCTTGTAGACGATCTGATTAAGGCGATCTGCTTCTTGTGCTCCAGCTTTGAGCTCTTCAACCTTGCCCATGTCCATAGAAGACACATCATGAATCATCACTGTCGAGTTTTGATCCATGAATCTATACCCTTCGGTACCGCACGAGAAAAGTATTGCACCACATGACATTGCTTTTCCTTCTACGATGGTCGCTACCGGAAGCTCGGCAGACTTTATAGCACTTATCATGCTCATCAAGCTATAGACTTGGCCTCCATATGAGTCAATAACTACGGGAACTATTTTCTGCCCTGTATTATGTGCTAGTGCGACCTGCTCGGCAAATTTCTTAGCCGATTCCTCGTCGAACTTGTTAACACGAACAATGACTGGACTTTTTCTTAGTTCTATTTCTTTAATTAGTGGAGATATTTTTACTGTATGTTTCATTACATTCTCGTTTTCAGGTTATTTACCCACATTTTCCGTGGCCACAGGACGTGCACGTCACACAGCCCTCTTGGTAGCTTAGTGTATCTTCAGCACTACAATTCTCACAAACATTTTTTCCTGGCACAGTTCCGTCTTTTATATACGACTTGAGAACTCTAGCAATGACTTTTGAGAAAGAAAACATGTCCATCTCTCTGTCTTTTTGGAGCTGCTCAACAACGTACTGAATTGGTGCGCCGCTTCGCAGGGCTAGCGATATAGTTCTGGTAAACCCTGCGTGATTAGGATTATCGAATACGTCGACGATATCTTTTATTAAGATCTCGTCTCCATTTTTACCAATTCTTAGATCGTATCTTGAGTTCTTAGTTTTGTAGTGTTGCTTGATAATAGACCCTTGCCTATACTTCTTAGGTATCTCTATGTACTTCTGGAGACCTCCCATAACTTCATAAGGTCTACCATCAAGCAATCCTATCAAAATTGTCCACGCCTCACCGTTAATTGTCGCGTGGTGTATAGAACACTTAAGCTCTTCTGGTCTATCAGGTGCATGATGAGAATTAAAAGTCGTTTCTTTTTTCTCTTTGGAGACAAGTACACCGGATCTGCACCCGTCTCTGTATACTGTTACACCCTTACACCCGGATTTCCACCCTGTTAGATATATTTTCTTGACAGTTTCTACATCTGTCTCAGCTGGAACATTTGTAGTATTAGAAATTGCATGGCAAACCCATTTTTGTGCTGCTGCCTGAACTCTTACTTTATTAACCCAGTTAACATCGTTAGAAGTCGCTCCATAAAAAGGAGAAGACTCCATGTCTTCCTTTCCAGAAACACTCATCCAATTCTTAAAACCTTGATGGTAGACATCATATTCTTGCCATGCATCGCCTGAATCATCAACGAAGTCTACTCGAGACCCTGGGTCTGTTTCCTGATTTATCTTTTTTCGTCTTGTGTACTTTAGCATATAAGCAGGCTCTATGCCGCTAGTTGTTTGTGTCAGAACACTTACGGAACCGGCAGGGGCCGTTGTGGTCAAGGCGATGTTTCGGCGGCCGTATTTTTTACTTAGCTCTCTAATTTCAGGCGACTCATTCCAGATTCTTTCTAAAAATTCGTGGCCTCTTTCTTTGTCATGATTGTGTATTTCAAACGATCCTCTTTCTTTAGCCAAGATACAAGAAGATCGATAGGCACTCGTAGCTAGCGTCTTATAAAATTTCTCAACTGCTTCGATAGAATCGTCAGATCCGTATTGTATTCCTAATGCAGCTAGCGCATCGCCTACAGCAGTAACGCCTAGACCTGTTCTTCGGCCTCGAAGCGCTTGAGTCTTTATTTTTTCCCACATGTCTTTCTCAATTTGCTTTACACTTTCCGGTTCTGGATCGTTATTAATTTTTTCTAAAATCTTCTCAACCTGTTCTATCTCCAGATCGATCATATCGTCCATTAGTCTCTGCGCTTGGTGAACAACTTCAAACATATGTTTGTAGTCAAACTCTGCATTAGGTGTGTATGGATCTTTGACAAATGATAGAAGGTTGACAACCATCAGTCGGCAACTATCATATGGAGAAAGAATAATTTCTCCACATGGATTGGTGGACTTTGATCCAAAGCCTTCTTCTGTGTAGATATCCGATGGCGTTAGTCTAGTAGCATTGTCCCAAAATAAAAGTCCGGGTTCGGCGCATGCGTGGGCTGATTCGACTATATCGTTCCATAGACTGCTGGCAGATACTTGCCGAGTCACGTCTGGAGACGTGCTATCAACTGGAAATCTTAGCTCGACGGTCTTGTCTTCTTGAACTGCATTCATAAATTCGTCAGAAAGACGAACTGAAATATTTGCCCCTGTTACTCTTGATAAGTCTCGTTTTATCTTTATAAAATCTTCTATTTGGGGGTGATGAACAGATATTGTCAACATAAGTGCGCCGCGGCGGCCGCCTTGTGCAACTTCTCTACAAGAATTTGAAAAACGGTCCATGAAAACTTCTATTCCGTCTGTCGTACGGGCACAGTTTCCTGTGGCCAATCCCTTAGGTCTTATAGATGAAAGATCAAACCCTACGCCTCCGCGGCGTTTTGCGATTTGAACCAGCTCTTGATCCACTTTTAAGATGCCTCCGTACGAATCATGTGGCGGCTCGATTACGAAACAGTTAGAAAGCGATTGTACCTGATATGGGTTTCCTACGCCTGACATGGGTGAGCCTTGCGGGATAATGTACTTAAAGTCTTTGAAAAGACTGTATATCTCTTCTTCGGAAAGAGGGTTTGGATATTTCTCTTCTATTCTAGAAAATTCTTTGGCCAGACGAGCATGCATTTCATCGGGAGAACTTTCTAGTATGTTTCCTTCTCTGTCAGTCAGCGCGTACTTTGTTACAAAAACATTAGCCGCAAGCTCGTCACCTTTGAAATATTTTGTGCTAGTTTTTATAGCATCACTAAAATTCGACATTCCACTCTCTCGTCAAAAGATTCATTTAATCAGAACTACCAAGGCTTCCGCCCATGCGCTTGCTTTGGTCCATGGACTTCATATAATCTGTATATGTGATTGTCTTAAATATATTGTGGCATGGTAACACAACTAGCTGAACGGGGAGTTTTGCGCCCGGATTAACTGTTGTGTCTCTCTCACCAATGTTTACTAAGTTAACAAAAATCTCTCCGGTATATCCAGCGTCTATGACGCCGGCTCGGACAATAAGGCCCGTCTGTGTTATGCTTCCTCGGCCTTTTATTAGTCCAACCATGTTCATAGGAATATTAACTCTTACACCTGTAGGTATTTGTACAGACTTTTCTCCGAAGGCAGTCCACTTGTTCCTACTTAAGATATTAACTTCTGGGCCAATATTATAAAGGTCTAATCCTGCACTTTCTCCATTATACGCGCTTCCGTATTTTTCAGGATCCAACCCTAGACGTTGTAATATTACCTGGGCGTTCTCAGTTAAACATATTTCAATGTTTGTCTTCTTCATTTACCTCTCTCCATTTTTTTCTTAAAATGTTTTTCATTTCTGAGTCTGTTTGCTTTACTGCCTCAGTAAGTGTCAAAACACTCTCGTCTAGAATCTTAAATGTACTTTTGGCCGTGTCTATTTGAAGCGGGAAAACTATTCCGTCTCTTCCAGCTCTATTTTTTGCAACGAATAGTCGACCAGAATTTCCGGCCTTCTCGGTGGCCTTTCTAGAAATAGATATCACCAAGTCGGCGACCATCGCTTTGCCATAGGCTTCAGACATATTCTCAAGCCCTACAATATCTGACTTTGCAGATTCTCTGTTAGCTTGCGATGCTGTCCAGATAGGAATACTCATGTCCATTGCAAGATTTCTTAGCTCTTCGTAGATTAACTTAAGCTCATGCCGCAAAGAGTCATACGACTTCGTAGATCTCATGATATCAGCGTAATCAATAATAACCACAGAAGGAGAAAATCCTTTTAGCATAAGTTTCTCTATGTGGTTTCTTATCGTGATTGATGTTGCTGATCCTGTCGGATACTCTTTGATTATAAGCCTTCCAAGCTCGAGATCTTCATACTTCTTGAGTACTTCGTCTTTTCTGTCCTGGACCTCGTTTGATGGAATATCACAGAGATTAGAGTCATACCTAAGGCCGACCGCATGCTCTGTGAGTTCGAATGTGTAGTGCAAGACATTTTTGCCTGCTCTCATGGCATTAGTCCCCATAGCAACGAGCCAATGAGACTTTCCAACGCCGGTGTTCGCGGTGACTACTCCAATCTCGCCGCGGCCCAGGCCGCCTCTCAGTATGTCTTTTGCATCGAGCTTTGGTAAGCCTGTTGGGCATGCCTGTCTATTGAGCTTTACAAATCGAGCTTCTGCGTCTTCGAAAAAGTCATGGCCAGTACTGGACGGAAGTCCTACAGATACTGCTTTTTTCATAATTGTAAGGACAGAATCAAACTTTTCTGTTTGTATTAGCTCTACTGATTCTTCGAGTGCTTCTTTGAAGGCTTGCTTTCTACAGAAGTCTAATGTCTTATCCTTCACATAGCCTAAATCGGCAATGGCAGGATTTGTCTTTAACCGATGTAAAAATGATACTATCTGGTCTCTTAAAATAGAGTCATCTTTCTGAGATAGGTCTTCCTTTATAATAGTCACGAGAAGGCCGAGCGTTGGAAAACATTTATACTTTGTGTAATAAGCAAAAAATCTTTCTGAAAGATACTGTAGATAGCTTACATCAAAAAATGACGGGTTCATCACCTCCACCATTTGAGCAGCCCACTCTCGATCTGACATAAAACACTGGAAGATCTTTTCTTGAAAGGACTTTCCGTACTTGCTGAAATGTGCTTCAGACATTTGAGACATTATTTTCTCCTCAGGTTTGCTTTTATAGAAGCAAAAAAGCCGTCGACGTCAAAATTCTTTATTCCGTGGTTTGACAAGTCTTTGATCAGCCTTAGCTTATTTATTGTAGGTACATAATTTGACATTAAATTTTCTATTTTTTGTATTTGCGTAGCTGAGAGGTTTTGTGTATTTAAGAACATCAACTTCCAGTTTCTTTTTGCGATTTCTTGATTTTCAATAATGCTAGTATAGACCTTGATTTTACTATTTTCAATCAAACTTTCGGATTGCTGAACTATTTCTTCGACACTCATAAATTCATCAGATTTCATCTTAGGAAACCGTTTTGAAAGAGAAGCAAACCCAACTTTCGGAACACCTGGTAAGCCGTCTGACGGGTCTCCTACAAAGCATCTCGCGGTGCAAAAATTGACAGCGCTAATGCCAAACTTTTCTCTAACATCTCTAAAAGTGATAAACTTTTTTTGGCCAGGCGACCACTGTATCGTGTTTTTGTCCAACAACTGATACATGTCTTTATCAGAAGAGGCTATCACGTATTTGTAGTCTTTTCTATCGTTGCCTACAATATAACCGATGACGTCATCGGCTTCACAATCTTCTACATACACCTGGTGAACAGGTGTGTTGTTCAAAAGTCGTATAGTGAGTGAAACTTGATCATCTCTGTTCTCTAGCGTGTCAGGTATGTCTTCAGCGTAGTATCTATTAAGGCGTTGGGGTCTTCGGCCGCTTTTATAATCTTTAAAAATGGCGCGTCGCCGCGGCGAACCGCCGCCTTCCCACACCACGACTATTTTCGAAGGACCGATTCTATCAGAAAGAAATTTTAAAGATTTTAAAAATCCAACTGTTCCACCAACATGGTCACCTGACTCGCTTATTGTAGGATTAACTACAAAGTGACGCATGAATAGATTTAGACCGTCTACTAAAAGAATAGGACGTAACGACATTAAGCCTCCGGATCTATTAGCTCGTTCTCCATCTCTATAGAAACTGATCTCGCTTCTTCGTAAGAATTATTATCAAAGTCTTCGCCTTCATCGCTAGACATTATTCTAATCATTGCCTTTTCTAACAGTATGTCACAGTACGCGCCATATTTAGGGTCATTTAAGACCTTATCGAAGTCGGCCTTATAGAATTTTTTTTCTACCTGGATTTCACCTGTCTCGACGTCTGAAACTATTAGAGACTTCCAAGAACCTGAGCCGGTGATTCCGATTTCTTTTCCATCGATGACTTCTGGTCCGTGCTTTCTCAAAAAGTCAAAGACTTGTTCGTGCTCTCGGATCCCTTTTCCAAAGTGAATTTCAAAGTTTGCTGTTCTGAAAGGTGGTGCGACCTTGTTTTTAATTGTCTTAGCAGAAACATGAATTCCAACAACTTCCTTGTCTTTGTTTTCAATTTTTTGGCCGGCACCAAGCTTGATTCTTACTGAAGAATGAAACGGAATAGCTTTACCCCCGGGGGTTGTTGTTGGGTCTCCGTACATTACACCAATTTTTGTTCGAATCTGATTGAGAATTATGAACAGAACATTCTGATTCCCTATTACTCCTGTAATTTTTCTCATTCCCTTAGAAATTGCACGGGCTTGGAGGCCAATGGTTTCCTTATCATAATCACCAACCAGTTCAGCTTTTGGTGAAGATGCAGCAACAGAATCCCAGACAATCGTAATAGGCACATCCTTGTCCATCGCCTTCGCTTTCATAATTGTAGCTTCAGCAATTGAAAGTACTTCTTCCGTACAGTGTGTATCAACGTATACGAATCGCTTACTAATATCAACGCCTAACAAGCCGAGGTTTTCTACAGAAGTTGCATTTTCAGTGTCGATGTAAACTACTATCCCGCCCATCTCCTGTGTACTTCTAGCGATCTGAATGGCTATGTGAGATTTACCAATGGACGGTGGTCCGAAAATCTCAACAATTCTTCCTTCTGGAAGACCGCCGTTTGATCTATTTGAGACGATATAGTCTAGGAGCTTAGATCCTGTGCTTATCCATCTTTTTACATGTGTAGGGGACGTGTCATACGCCAAATTGTAGGCGACTCGAGTCCCATGCTCTTTATTCAAAGACTTTATGAGTTCGTCTGTGAAATTACTGGCCTTTTCTTTTTTTGTCATATAATGACTCCTTATAAGACAATTCTATTTAAAAACACTCTAGTGTACAGAAAGTAAAAAAAAAGGCGGCGCCTGGGCGCCGCCTTTAATGTGTAAGCGCTGGAGCCCCTACAGATCTTCTAAGTCAGCAAAAGCTTCGTCTAGACTTTTGTACTTCTTTGATTCAGGTGATGATGAATCAGACTCAGTGTCGCTAGAGCTATTCGAGCTGTCTGACGGACTGGGGCCGCCTCTCGATGTGCCGTCGTCACCAGAAGAATCGTCATCGTCTCCAGAGAGCCAATCATTTACGATTTTTTCAAGTTCCTCGTAAGTCTTGCATGTGTACATATCGTCAAGATTAGGAATTGATGCTGCCCAGTCGCGAGATTGATCGGTATTCTCAGAAAGCTTGCTACTCTTGCCGCGGGGGCGTACTTCAGTAGTTGCCCACTGTCGACCTGGTGGCTTAGAGCAAGTAACCTTTACATCACGTCCTTCGAGTGGGTCTGTAATGTCACCATAATCTTCATCAAGCATGATGTTCAGAAGACTTTGATATACCATCTTTCCGAACGCCCAAACTCTCACGCCTTTATCTTCTTCTCCTCGAACAATAACAGGAGCATAACAGCGCATCTTTGGATAAAGCTTTTTAGCAAGATCATAAGACTCCTTAGAGCTGTCGTCCCGAAGCTTATTAATAAGTTCTTGGATGGGGTCTGGCTGGCCGAATTGATACGGTGCTAGAAGGCCTGGGTTGTTGCCGATGTTGTAGTAGAACCAACGCTCCATGAAGGGTTGGCCTTCGTTGTCAGGAAAAGAAAGTAGTCGAACTGTGGTCTCTTCTCCCTCCTGGGGCCTCCACATTGTATTTCTTTTTGAAGAATTACCTGAGAGTTGGTTTAATTTATTTCTGATTGCGTCTAGGTCTAGTGCCATTTTTATCTCCTTAAATGTTTGATGTGCAAATTGGCATATGTGTTGTTATTGCTTATAATAGTGTATTATTGTGGGGTCTAAATGTTCAATTTAAATTGCTATTTTGTGTTTGTCTGCAAAACTAGTAAACTATCAAATGTCACCTCCTTCATTTCTTTTCCGCATATAAGTGTGCACTTATACGGTTTCCCTAAGCGATAAGTTGTTTTATATAAAATACCTGTTATTTCTTCAACTTTTTCATTAGCGCCTCGAGAGCCATAATTCTCCCTAGCATAAGAAAATACTAAGTCGCCTGGAGCAGGTGTTAGGACCTGATCTCGAGAGAGCCTCGATGGCTCTATTGTTAGTTTTTTACATAGGCTTTTTGGAACTATGTGCGTTAAATTTCTAGAAAATACGGTCTTCAGCACTTCTTCCACTATTAAATCGCTTTCTCCTGTAGCTATAACTCTACAGATAGACACGACGTCTGCGATATCGCCCTCTTTACCTACTTCTCCCCCAAAAACAGCAACCAAGTCATCAGACCTGAAATCGTCGGGTTTCACTCAAGACCTGGAACTTTCTTTTTTGTGACTAGTTTTAGACGGATAGGTAGGTCCTGTGCCTATGGGTGTCGCGACGCCGGCGACGCCTCCGCCCGAGACTTCTTGTTCGTCTTCATCCGGGCTAAAATCAGGCTCACCTAAAATGTCCTTAGACTTTTCGCCTTCTTTTTCTTTTTTGTTCTGTTCTTGAATGAGAAGTCTTATGTATTTTCTTAGTGGGTGCATATCATTAAGTATCAAACATGTGAGTTACATGCTCTTTTGAGAATCTTAAAATTGGGCCTAAAATACTTTGATTACTATTGTAAAAAGAATTTTCCGGAGCTTGAAGACCTTGTGATGTGACGACGGCAATCCACTCGTCTTGAGACAGCTCTAACTTAAAGTTTTGCAAAATATACAGGCTTCTGTGTGCTATATTCATCTTGACACACTTTTCATTATACTTGTAATTTTGATTAAGCTTGTCTCGATGCCACTCTGAGTCTTGAATCTGATATAGATCTTCTGATAGATCACCTACTCTTCCCAGTTCATGTACCAAAGCTACTCGAACTGCGGACCTTGAAAGACCATGAGACTCTGCTAGCATTTTTGACTTTTGAGCTACTTGCAAAGAAGTTTCTACCAGCATGCCTGGGTTTCCACCCTGTCCATCAATGAGAGAAGTAGGACACAACACTATCCTTTCACCTAGGGCATCCAACATTGCTTGAACTTTATCTTCTTCAAAGACTCTAGATAGTAAACTTGCGTATTTTTCGTATCGTTCTAATAAAATATTTTCATTCATACAGATATTATATGAATATACACGTATGTGTTCAACTATTTAGTTAGAATAAATCACCACAGAAGCAGACTGGCCTTGGGCAAATTGCAAGCCTCCGTCTAAGACCAGATAGCCGGCATTCTGTGCTGCGGCTAGGGTGTGGGCCAAAAATCTCACACCGTTCTTTCTATCCAATTTTCCTAGCTTAATTGCAACAACAGCGACCTTCTCATTAACGCCCTTTACGATATCAAAAGAACTTCTAGCGCCTGTATATGCTTCGGACATCGCTAGGTTGGTGTGAATTGCCAGATTTAGTATTTTCAAAGCTTTTTGTAGATCTGATCCTCCGGAGACAGCTGCTGATAGACCGAGATCTTTCATTAGTCCTTTTGGGTCGTCTTCGGCTCTAGAGCGAGCATCTGCAACGAATTTTTTTGATCGACCACCTGAGCCGAAAGCACCCTTAGTGCTTATCACACCCTTATTGCTAGTTCTAGACTTTCGTCGGGCTTTCTTTGGCTTTTCTGCTTCAGCGGTTTCTGCTTCAGAGGAGGCCTCTTCAGGCGCTTCTCTTAATATCTGAAACAGTGCACTTCGTATTTTGTTTCTTAAATGTTTTTCCATCATAATACTAAATATTTGATACTTGAGTCACTTTTGCGTCAAAAGACCAATCTCCTACATTAAGTTGTATATTTTTTTTCTGCAAGAGGCTTGAAGACAGCTCTTCGTTGCAATCTACTATAAGGGCATCATGTATTACATACAGTGGGACTGCGACGTCTTTATGCTCCGCGGACCAATTAGAAAACATTAGTATTGCAGCTTCAGCAGCAGAACTTTGTAAAAAATAGCTTACCACAAGCCTCTCATCATTTTCAGGTATGTTTAAAGGTCTTCCTAAGATATTTCTTAAATTTCTAGATCGATGACTCTGTTTTAAAGTCCTTTCTAGATAAGACGAATCGAAATAATCTTTAGTCTTTCTAATTACAATGTTCGCGTTGACGTCTTCCGGGAGTATCTTCTTAAGATTGGCAGCTGATTGACCGTAGAGCGCGCTCAGTGTTATTAATTTTGATTCTTTTCGGCTAACTTTTCCTTCCAGAATATGCCTTGAAAGGTATTCGTACAGGTCTACAGGCGATTTCTTGCCTTGGACTTGAAGCGCAATCTTTGGTTCTGCTGATATCAGATCGATTTGCAAGACTTTACCATTTTTAAACTCACTTCTAAAAGATTGACGAGCTTTGCTTGAAATTGTCAAGATTTGAGGGCCTGATTTGACTGTGAGCCTTCCAGTAGAACTACCTACCATATTATAGCACGTCTTTTGAGGCCGGCCAGAATCGTTTGGTATAAGTTGGGCTATTCTATCAGCAGTCGGCTTATGTTCTGTTGCTCTCATCACTGACTTAAGTGTCTGTGTACACACAAGTGGTGCAGAGAGCTCTCTAAGGAATCTTTTAATTGACAAATAGGTTACAAGGTATTCATCATTGTCTGTGCATCTAAGGACGTTCTGCAGGGTCTCTACAACATCACTGATACGGCTGGATACTTTTTCTTTAGGGACCGCATGGAGCGCTTCCTTGTCTGTAAGATGTAGTGCTTTTTGTATTAAGCCGTATTCTGGTGATAGCACTGACTTTTTATGACCAAACATTTTTAAAAAGTCAAGCACTTCGTCTCTATTATCGTTTGTAGAGAGATAAATCTCAGAAGCGCTAGTTGTTTCCAATTCTCCCACCTCGATGGAGACACTCTTTCCTGTTGTCAAATATACTTTCATAGTCAATTAAAAGTCTTTTGCCTCAAAAGTACATTAGAAAATATGCTTATATTAAAAGCATTACGTTTCTATCTTCATTGCCCTAGCAATTGCAGCAGCGACTGCGTCGCCAATCTTATCAGTCTGCATTTGATAAAGCCTCTGATATTGCGTCATTGTGCATTTAAACTGAGTCTCAAATTTTCCAGGCGAGAGGTCGTGAGTAATTTCTTGAATAGTGTAGACATCGTCGACGTCAGTGTTGGTTTGGAAGTCTATGAAATACTGCTGCCCTGGCATAATGTATGGACATCCGAGAGAAGTAAAATTCGCCTCGATAGGCATCACTGTGTACTGAATTGTGTCGAGTTTTGCAAAACTCGCTAGCTCTTCTGGATTTTTCCCTCTCGTCATATCTAGATTTGCGTTTTCGGTGTTGCCGTTGGTCTGGATATTTGCTTGAATTATTGAAGTGCCCGCGGAGCCATAGTTAATTGTTGGAAATATCGTTCCAATCGTGCCTTTAACAACTTCAGGTGAGGATGTCACAAATCTGTAGTTTTTCTTAAGGGCTGCGAGCTTTTCCGGATCTAAATTCTTGCCAGCTCCATCTTGGAAATCTTTCATAGACTCATCTGAGATCGCTACTACTGCGCCCATTTGCTCGAATTGTTGAATTACAACGTCATAATAAGCTTGATGATTAGAGCCATACACTATCGAGGTCGGCGCCAGACCCATGGCAGCGACGTCTCGGTCTACGTCTCTCCGGAGGACAGAAAATGTGCTGTTCTCCAAACCTTTCTTAAGATCGTGAATAATGCTCATAGTACTGCAGCAAGTGTCATATATGTGAAGTCTAAGTATGTTTCCACCCATAGCAGTGTTTATATCTCCGTCACTTAACTTTGTTCTAGAAGGTCCGATCTGTGGTTTTACAGCGAGTCTTGGGATTTGAAATGGGCCAACTGGCCCGGAAGGCTCAATACCATAGATATCACGGAGTTTTTTCTGGGCGGCTTTACCTCCTCCAACTGGGTTGCCAAAGGCTCTCGCTGTAGGGCTGTTCATAAATTTATCATTGATCAACCCAAGGAGCGATTTAACAGAAATCGCTTTGCCCGATTTCATAGGCTTTGCCAAGTGCTTCTTGAGGACTTTCTGTTCCATTGGAAATTGAGAGAGATTGTGGTTGTACATCGCCCCTGCATGGGCGTTAAAGGGATAAAAAAGAAACTGTATTTCTTCATAATCGTTATTTTGTTTTTGAAGATTTCCGCCCATTATATAAGTCAACACTTTTCCGAGCGAGACGTAGGTGGCATGGCCTTTCGTGCCGGTATTAGAGAAGTCGCTGATCGGCGGGCCAGGCTTGGATTTTGATGTGGAAGTGGCTCCGGTGGTAGCAGGTCTTAAAAACGGGTCTGGCTTGCTCATCATATCCGCCCAGAAGGCGTCAAAAGTCGCAGCCATGTTACTGTTGTTTAACTTTTCAGTTTCGGCCACTGCTTCTTCGGCTTCGGAATTTTGGCCGGCATTAAAAACTTTTTCGAAGGCCTCGTCGAACTCTTTGCTAAAATCGAAGGACTGGAAGTCCTCGATGAGTTTCTGTACAGCGGCCAAGGATTCCTGGGAGTCTTTGATGGTCTTACCTATTGGAAGCACATATGAGGGTGTGAGGACCTTTTTTGACTTGGAGCCTGCGGAGGCTGCGTTGACCATCTCTTGCAAAGAGTCATTCATCTGGTGCTGACCTACACCTCGGATTGATCCTTCTGTTATACTCTTAGCCCATTCACCTCCAGCTTCTTGAAGTGTTAAATTTAAGGAGATTTCGCCGCCTTCTGCAAACGAAAATTGTGAATTTTCAATATGATAAATTTCGGTTATTTTCATGGCATTGATAAGATCACCAAATCTGGCACTATAATCAGCGTCCGAGGGTCGGTTTATATCCGATCCATCTGGGTGAGACCATCCGTAAGTTATTCTTAAGTGCCCAGACCCGAATGCTTTTGGTTTTACAAGCGGAGCGATGTCATTGAGACGGCCGCGGTCATGGAGCCGTAGCTGTAGGTTTCCCGTTTTGTCTTGGAGTACATTTTCCGGGCCTTCGAATGTCAGCGGAGATAGCGGTTCTAGAAAAGCTGTTGTTGTGGTCGTACATTTAAAACTTTCTATACTCATAAAAGGCTTAAAAGGGTCATAGCCTCCGGGAGTGCCGTTAGTGAGTGATGGGTCGTAAAATCCTCCTGCATTTACCATAGTCTGAGGCATGGTAAAAATATCCATTGCAGCGACAGTTGCCATCTTGTCACGTCTCGCGAGGGTCGCAGGTTGGCCTATATCTGTATCTGCTTGTTGAGCAAAGTGCCCTGGGAGATTGTCGTACGGCCCATTGATCAGAGATTTGTCTGCGATTGAAGCGGCGTAAGTGCTCGGGTCCATTGCTCTTCCCATAAGAAACCTCATCGTTGACATCGAAGGTGTTCCGGTGGTGGTTCCGCTTTGGCCGTCGCCGGCGAAGTCGGCTTGCATAGGGCCAGACGGGTTAGGGACTGAGAAGGTTACTTCCATGTAAGGCACTGCTCTGGACAACTCCAGCGGCGGGATACTATTCATAAAAATGCTAGCAACGTCTGTGCAGGACACATTTACTGCCTGAATGGGGGAGAATATTTGAATAACAGTAACTGGGGCGATTTCTTCTTGCTCAGCCTTCGGCATAAGATCTTGGGACGTAGTGTAGTGCACGCCTCCGGTGGGTTTTCCGTAGCCTTGAGGCGCAGGATCTTTGTAGCCTTTGTTGACCCCGATCGCTGTGCCTACGGACTCTCCGAACGTTGAGTCATAGGGTGTTATTATTACCGGTAGTCCCGGGGCATTGGGGTCACCTTCAGGGGCCTCGGGTGAACTCCAGATCCCATTGAAGCCTTGTAATATGGCGGCCGTTGACGGGATTGACGTAGACTGATCTACAAGTGATGCAAGTGCGGCTCCTATCACGTCTCCGACAGCTGCATCTGAGAACAGAGGCGATATCAT